>Ga0209986_10001908_pt1 | contig 19649 bp, 19 predicted proteins | sample BlataG_FD_183168 | JGI IMG/M metagenome (GOLD analysis project Ga0209986, IMG submission 183168) | Deep subsurface microbial communities from Black Sea to uncover new lineages of life (NeLLi) - Black_00105 metaG (SPAdes) (version 2) | ecosystem: Environmental > Aquatic > Marine > Oceanic >... | reverse complement strand
AGTTTGTTTTAAACAACTACAAATTTTTAATTTTACTAATTACTCATAATATTTCAGTTTTATGAAATGTTAAAATAATTTTGAATTGAAAATAATTTGACCTTTAAGAAATTAGGCGATTTAAATATTAGATATATAACGATTATTCAACTGGCGTTTGCTTTAATTATTTCTTTATTATTTCAATTCGTTATTCCCTTTTCTTGGCAACCGTTGGATGCGTATGAAAGCGGTTATAACATAAAACATGGCGATCCTGGGACTAATTTAGTATTCTTTACGATAAGTCAATGGTATTTTTCGTTATCTATCGTATGGTTTTTGCGTCGTGATAATAAATACATAAATCACTTTATCCTTTATTCAATATTTCCTTTAAGCTTAATAATTATATTGGAATTTAGCGTATTGGGACTTTATTACGATTATATCCATATCTTTCCATTAATAATTGCATTTTATATCACGTGGAAAAAACGGGATAATTTAATACCGTATTATATAATCTATTATACTATTATTTTTACTATTTGGCTCTTTACGGTATATTTTTTAAAATTGGCATATTATGGGGCTCCACTACTGACATTTATTTTTAACTGGAGTGTCAATACATTGCTTAACATAGGCTATAATTTCTTCATTATATATTTAAAAAAAAGAGTAGAAAGTCCTAATTAGATAATTTTCGAACCACAGAATTCGCAAAATCTAAGATTTTTAGCATCTTTCATGGAAGCCCCACAAGTAGGGCAAAAATTTGGCTTTTTTGGAGTGGGAGCGCCCTTTTGAAAGACTTCATATTCAGCGATTATTTTATCTTCTTTTATTTCCGGGAATTCATAACCGCAAATATCGCAATATTTATTGTTTCTGTGCATATAAATATTGCAATTTGGACATTTACTTATTAATTTCAAGCCACAATTGCGACAATACTCTGTGTAAACGCTAGTTGGAAAGTTGCAACGCGGACAATACTTTTTTGATTCTCCCGAATAACGATAGACAACAATACCTATTATAACTAATACTATTAAGGGAATTACGACAAGTAGCAAAATACTAATTCCAATGAAAAAGATTGCGATCATTAAAAAACCGACTACTAAAAAAATAACTAAACCACTCAATACGGAGATACTTTTACGTTTGGATTGCTGAAAGCTCATTCGATATTACTCTAATTGTGCTTTGATATATTTTCTAATGTTTTAAAGAATTCATTGTTTTAATATTGATTCTTTTTCATCCTGTTTTGTTTTGCAATATGGACAAATCTTAGTATCGCTATCAATTTTTTCTCCACATGCAAAACACATATTTTTGCTTTCCCCGTATTGGATTTTCTTATCTATAACTCTTGCGGTTTTTTTTACTTTATCTGTAATATTTATTTTTGACATAATAAGCTCAAATTGATGCGATAATTATTTTATGATCTTCAATTAAAATAATTTAGACAAAATCTATAAAAAAAATGGAGTCCAATTTTTATTTTTTAAGTACTAAATAAATTCGCGATAATAACAAAATTTAAGTGCTTTAAACGACTTTAAAATAATACGGAACGCCTTTAATAAAATTAATGGAGTAAAAAAAATAACTATAAGGAGATTTATGAAAAATGCCAGGAAGTCACGGTAGTTTAACTAAAGCTGGAAAGGTTAAACAACAAACACCAAAAATATCAAGAACTGGAGTAAACTCAAAGAAGAAAAAGCCTCCAAGAATGAAATTTCGCGATCTTTATATAAAGAGATGTGAGAAAGGGGTATACGCCGGACAGCGTGAATCTATAGGTGCTAAACGAGCAACCTACAAAAGGTAAATCTATTTTTTAATACTTTTAACCTAACACTCCAATCTTCTTTAATTGGTTAATTAAAATTTGGCTTTGTTTGTAATAGTGGGTTGAGTTATTACTATCATTAGCTAATATATCATAATAATCACACATTAGCAAATTCCATCGAATTGCTCTACGGATTCCTGATATTTCTTTTAAGTTAAGATAAAGTCGCTTTTCGATTTTTTTCATTAAATATAGCGATTTTTTTGAATCTACCCTGTGATGAATATAGAACTCGGCTAATTCTAAAACTAAATCAAATAAAATGTGAGAGTTTTTCTTCTCATCATAATCTAAACCGACTGCCTCTATTCCAGATCGTAACGATTTTTGAGCTTGGGATAAATTATCTTTCGATTTATAGTATTTGGCTCGCTTGAGATGATAATTTAACTTTACTTTAATCGAATCGTTTCCTAATTGAAAAGCTTTCTTGAAAGAATTTTTAGACTGAACTAATTTATTCTGTTTTAAATTAATTAAACCCAAGTATAAGTAAGCCATACCAAGGAATTCATCTTTATCAGTAATTATTTCTTCTTTCTCCAAGAAGTTGACGATAATATTAAAGTGAGACAAGGCTTCATCAAAGGCTTCAGTTTTATAAAACCACTTACCTAAATAATATTGTATTTTTATAATAAAATCTATTGGTACATCTCCAGATTTAGCTACTCCCATCGCGCCTTGTAAATAATTGAGCGCGATTTCATCTTGATTTAGAAATGAGGCTATTTTTCTTAATTTTAATAATATTGAGACTACTATTTTTTTTTGGTGGTTTTTATTGAAAATTTTTATAGATTTATTTAACAATTGAGTAGCCTCATCAAACCTATAATTCTTCATTAACTTTTCTGCTTCTGTATAGGAATTCATTGATTCGATCAGTTCAAAATTAGTAGGTGGTGAATTAAATAGGTCGTTGTGAATCTGATATAATTCTCCTTTTGATAATGTGCTTTCGTAATGTAATGCTGAAAATGGAAAATTATTTCTTTCTAACTCAAATCCTTTTGACTCTAATTCTCTTTCAGGGTTAAATTTTACATAGTCATTTTGATTAATTTCTGCTAGAGTTATTATTTCTAATATAGAATTCAAAATCATTCTGGAAAACTTAATCCAATTTTCAACATACATTTCTAGCTTGAACTCAGTATCATAGAACAAAGAACTTAAAATATACGGAGAATAGCAATCGAAAGAAGATCTGATAAAAAATTTATGATATTCCAAATTCTTAAAAAATGTGAAAAAGCCCTTTTCTAATATGAAAAACTCATTAAATTTTTCTTCATTTGAAAAAAATAATGTCTCAGAAGCTCGAAGTTTAGGAACTCCATCTCTCAATTCCCACGGAAGTTTAAATGTAGGTTTTAATCTAATGTTTTTCAAAGCGTCTACTATTTTATTTATATACACTCCATCAAATTGTTGGAACTTATCGCGTTTATTCATTAAAGATATGCGTATACGATTTAACCATGTACTATCGTTCTCGTCGGTAATTAGTTCAGGCATTAGCAGATTTAATATATCAAGTAAGTCGCTCTCCTTACCTTTAATGGGAAAATTATGCTCTAAAGTAACTTGAAGGGCTAAATCTCGGAGCATTTTCATTAAAAAAAGAATTACCTTATAAGTATTCTGATTTAAATCCCATAATTTAAAAGCCATGCAAATGCGAAAACTAACTACTTCAAACGGAAAATTTAACCTTAAAGGCAGCGAAACCGGAAATTTAATTGTAAATAGTATTAATTTATCCTTTTTAACGCTATACCTGAAATAATTTTCAATAGTTCCATCTATTTTCCAACCATTTCGTTCAATTACTTCTCTTAAATTGTTTAACTCACTAGAAGAAAAGGGTCTTATTGACATAAATTACAATATAAAAGTATTTTCTTTTAATAAACTAAGAAAAAACTCTATTATTAATTTTTACAAAATATATTAACAATTATATATAGTTGAATTTACTTGATAATCTTGAGAATTAATTAAAGTTTCAGTAGATTTTATAATGGATATTACAAAATTTAACAAAAACCTAGCGGAAAAAGTTGCTAAAGCTAATGCTTACGAAAAAAACAATAGAATTCAAGACGCTATAGATTCTTGGGTAGAAATTTCTGAAGTAGCACTCAATGCTTCAAAAACACCTAATTTAGATTTCTCTTACAGATCAATGATAATTAAAAAGGCTCAGCAAATTATTGAACACATCAAAGAGTTAAAAGCAAAAATACAAACAGGTATTGAACCAAGTTCATTACTTATTGATGATGCATTTGACGAGGAACTTTTTGATGAAAGCGACCCTTTTGAAGAAATAGAAGCAAAATCTCCTAAGGCTACAATTACTTCTAGGGAAATAAACAATAACGATATCCCCAAGAAGGATAATGAATTTACATTCGTAGAAGAAAGTGATTTTAAAAATTTACCAAAAGGTTTTAAAGAAATCGAAGCCTCTAAAGATTTTGAAATTGTTACCCCACATGACAAGGATTACGTAGAGAAAATTATAAAACAAGACATTGATATGAGTATTTTTAAACACGACAAGCAAAATTCTCAGCCTCAAAAGCATATTGAGCTAGAACAACCTAAAGATGATAAAAAAATCGTTTGTTTTGCGTGTGGTACTATCTCACCATCCAACACCAAAATTTGTCCTAATTGTGGAACTGAACTAAATTAAGAGATATTTTTTCTAATAACTAAAAATTGTAAAAGTTTCCAGCATCTCTCAAAGAAAAAACTCCAAACCTTTCGGACCTTTTTCTTTTTAATGTAATCCAGCCCAACCTTGTATCCTTAAGAGCTAATTGAGTTTTATATAACGACATGATGTTATAGACTTTATCCCGATATTCTGCCATCCGAATTTTTACTTGCTTGTCCATTGGAGCCTTCATTACATTATAAATCGCGTAGACATAAAATTCCATATCCTTTAAGTTGAGCTCCGTTGCAGCAGTCTTAGCGATATTGTGAGTTGCTTGATGATCTGAATGGTTATTGTTATCGCTCGGCAAAACAATTCTATCCGCATCTTTTATAATTTCCTTAGAAAGCTCTATACCTTTAATTAATTGATTGATTGCATCTTGATCGTGAAACTTAAAAAGTTGAACATTACTATTGGGAAAACCGAAAGCTTTAGCTACTTCTTCGGCTTCACTTAACCCAATCTTTCCAATTTCGTCTTCGCTCAGATTAATATAATCTTTCGCTTCTTCTTCTATCAATTGATGGTGTTCTTTGCCCCATGTAATTAAAACGCGATTGTCGGTAACATATATTATATGGACATCATGGCCCTCTTCCATCCATTTTAAAATACTTCCGCCACATCCATAAATCTCATCATCGGGGTGGGGCGCAAATACAACAATTTTCATCCTTATTATCCCTGAAATTATTTATAAACTCATTAATCCTTTCTTTTTTAGAAAAACCTAAAAATTTAAGTTATCAATATTTTTTTTTTCTATTCCTATTTGCTCGTGATTCTTCATATATTTCAATAGCTCTTTCCCGCCAAACCGTATTCCACTTTTTGAATCCAGATTTAACATATTTTTCTCGTTTAAAGAAATCATAAGAAACCCAATTAAAAAGAACAAAATAACGCTTTGCACCGCTTTTGCGAGTCAATTTTTTTGATCGAACACCTAGTTCGTTTCTCAAATGTTCTACTAGCTTATCTTCTACGGCATCCTGTAATTTTCCTTCAATTATGGCAGCTTCATACTTTATTCCGACATCGTTAAAGTATCCCCTTACCTGATCGAAGATGTTACCACGACATAATAGCACTTTTTCAGTTTTTTTATCAAATTTTAATTCTTTCAATCCTTCCTTGACTAAATCAACGGTCATCTGATAAGGTTCTTTATTTTTCCAGTTATCACCCTTGAATAGTTCCACGGACAGTGATTTGAATAGCATTTCGCCCGTTTCTTGCCTTAAGAAACCAATAAAAGCGTCTCCTACTAAGTCCCCAGTTCCACTATCGTCTATTTCTATTGTCAATGGCTTTTTTGTGTTAAAAATCTTGTATTCAAAACTTTTTATAAAAATTGCTGATTATATTATGATATTAAGAATAATTTAAAATACCTTTGAACTATAAAGGATTGTCTAAATAAATAAAATCAAATCAATCTTGCTAATAATCGAAAAAAAATGGAAGTAGAAATTTTAGTAATTGGAAACGAAATCCTTATTGGAAAGACCCAAGATACTAATTCAAATTGGATGGCTAAAAGAATAACAAAATACGGGCATAGGTTAAAAAGAATAACTGCTATAGAAGATAGTATTGAGGTTATTTCAAATACTCTACAAACTATTTTAAAACGCAAACCAGATATGATAATTACTTCGGGAGGGATTGGCCCTACATTTGACGATATGACTTTAGCGGGGATAGCAAAGGGTTTAAATCGAGAATTAGAGCTAAACGAACATGCTTATAATTCTGTAAAGAAGGCATATGAACACGCTTACGAGAGAGGAATTTTGAAACTTGAAGGCATGACTAAAGAAAGAGAAAAAATGGCACATCTTCCTCAAGGATCGACACCACTACCAAATATACGAGGGACCGCGCCTGGAGTGAAAATTAAAGAAGGTGAAACGGAAATTTTCGTACTACCCGGTGTTCCCGCTGAAATGAAAGCGATTTTTCTTAATGTTATCAACCCTATATTAACAGAAAAAAGGGGAAAATTCGTAGAAAAGGGTTTCTTTTTTATGGGTATTGGTGAATCTCAGATAGCTCCTTATGTTACTAAACTTGAAGAGAAGTATCCTCAGTTATGGATTAAAACTCACCCAAGGATCGGACTTTCAGTTGAAGTAGAAGTATCAATAACCTGTTTTAATGTTGAAAATGGAGAAGAAATAGCTGAAAAAGCTGTGAGAGAAATAAAGGAGGTTATAATAAAATTAAATGGTGAATTTAAGTAATAATCTATGGAAATGCCACCATAATTGTATGTAATCCAATTGGTTTTATTAAAATCAACTCATCACCGTCTATAACACATTGTTTTAAAATTAAACTATAAAATTAAGGGATAAATTATTTTAGATGCCACTTTACGGGTGGAAACTCAATAAGCACTCCACTATCCAAGTGTTTTTTGCTTATATCAAAGACATCTCTAATATTTGTTAATCTCAATATTATCTACATTATCAGCAACTCTAACTAAGCCTGGTTCAATATTATCAATTGTACCTACAATCCAATTTTCTATACTATTACTAATAAGAGTATTTGAAAATTCTTCAACCTTTTTAGGATCAATAGCAATCAACATCCCTCCAGCAGTCTCATGACAGCTACAATCATCAAAAGCGTATCCTAATTCTTCTGAAAGTTCCTCTGAAAATCTTATTGATGGAATGGTTTCAATGATTGCAGATAAGGTAGAATTCTGCAGCATTTCTTTTATATGACCACTTAGTCCAAAACCTGTTACATCTGTAAGTGCATGAACGAATGAAAAATCTTGATAAGAATGAATAGTTTTTACTACGTTCTGATTTGGTGTTGTCATTAATTCTATAGCAAAATCAATTGATTTTTGTAGTTCACTTTTTGAATATTGTTCTAACATTTCTGGCATATCTTTAAGAGTCCTATAAGCTGCCATAATCGCTTGTAGGCCAATTGGTTTAGTTAGAATCAATTTATCTCCTTCTTTAGCGCCTTGTTTTAGAATTATTGCGTCTTTATGAACAAAACCCGAAGCTTCTCCTCCAATCAATGGCCATTCGCTATATATAGTATGCCCTCCTACTACTTGCGAATTAATTTTTTCTTCCATAAAATATTTGATTCCTTTTAATATTCCTTCAGCTACTTCCATTGGAGTATTAATATTAATCCCTAAAAATACTAACATTCCAGAAACATGTGGAACATTCATCGCAAATATATCACTGGTTACATTAGACGCAGCGATTTGACCCATAACTTCTGGTTCATCGACAATAGGAGTAAAAACATCAATATTTTTGACCATGACTAAATCACTATTTGGGACTGGGATGATTGCAGCATCTTCAATATCTCCTTGTAATCCCGCTCTTGCTAGTAATTTCTCTAGGCTATTTGGACCAAGCTTACAACTTCATCCGTGAATCTTAACCTGTGCAGTAAGTCTATATACTTCCTTTTTTTCCATTTTTCACCTCACATCTTATTTTATTTTAAATTTTGTTGACTAAATATTATATAATAAAGGAATCAAGAATTGTTAATTGAAAAAATCATTCTTATTTATTAATATTAGCGATTCTATTTATCTATTTTTTCGATAAGCAGACATATCAATTTTAAAATAAGTAATACACCCATGTTATAAGCTCTTTAATAAAACAGTTGATTTTCAAGGTAACTAAAAATTACTTAAGTAATTTTATTGTATGCTTATTTTCCGGTTAAAACAAAAAAAAATTGAAGAGTTTTTCAATCAAAATGTAAATTCTTTAGGGTTTTCAAGGCGTTTTTTTAGATTGTACTTAAAAGAATGGAAGCGAAAAAATCTCAGTGAAATCCAAGATTTGGAAAATTAATTATAAATGGAAAATAAAAGCAATAAAGCTTTTCGATGCCGTCTTGCGATGGTACTCTCAATAAGCGCTCACATATAGTGTTTTAGCTTATTTCATTGACATCGTTAAATTTTAGTTATTTCGACATGTTCAACATTTTTCGAAATTTGAACAAGTCGAGGTTTATTAATGTTATCGATTGTTCCTACAATCCAATTAGACACATGATATTCATTAGCAAGTCTCTTGGAAAATTCTTCAGCATAATCTTGATCAACAGAAAGGACCATGCCCCCGGCGGTCTCAGGCATTTCGCATTCATCGAATTTGTATCCAAAATCGTACGATAGTTCTTTTGCTTGTTTAAATATCGGGACCTTCTTAATATTAGCTGAAAGGTTAGAATTTTGGAGCATCTCCTTTAAATGTCCCGAGAGTCCAAAACCGGAAACATCTGTCATTGAATGTATGAAAGATACATCCTGATAAGAATGGATAGTCTTTACAACATTTTTTAGCGACATAGTCATAAAATCTATGGCCAAATCGATTGATTTATCGATTTTGGCATTGGAGTATGTTTCTAAGAGGTCTGGTCTGTTTTTTTGTAAGCGATATGCAGCCATGATTGCTTGGTTTCCCACTGGTTTAGTCAGTATTAATTTATCGCCTTCTTCTACATAGTTCTTTTTAATCAGTTTGTTTTTATTGACGAATCCTGAAGCTTCACCGCCAATTAAAGGCCATTCTGAATAGATTGTATGCCCTCCAAGTACTTTCGAGTGTATTTTATTTTCTAAGAAATTTCTAATACCTTTCAATATTCCTTCTGCGATGTGCATAGGCATATTTTTTTTCAAGCCAAGAAATACTAGCATTCCTGAGATGTCTAGAACATTTAGCGCGAATACATCGTTAGTTACGTTTGCAGCAGCGATTTCACCCATTATATCTGGCTCGTCGATAATCGGTGTAAAGATGTCAATGTTTTTTACCATTACTAAATCGGTGTTTGGTACGGGAATTACAGCAGAATCCTCGATATCTCCTTTCAAGCCAGTGCCAGACAACAATTCGTCTAATTTTTTAGAATCAAGTTTACAGTTTCATCCAAATAATTTTGTTTGCAGTGTCAATCGATAACTCTCTTCTTCTTGTAGCATTCACCTCACGATTTTTTGAATATGTTATAATCCTTATTGATTGTGAATTTGAGAAATTAGCTGATTATATTAATATTTTCGTAATAAATTATTTACTATTTCGATATAATAAAGAGATTTTTTTAGTTTCTACAAAAAAAACTAATAAATTATTAGGGAAGTAAAAGATCAATCTTCTTAGATATTCTACGTGTAATATCAAAAGGGTCTTTATAATAAATATTAAGGTTAACTTCGTCAACTGTGGGATCTGTTAAGTTTTTTTCAATCTTTCGTTCGATTCTTAAGACATAATTGAACTTAAACACATTTCCAGGTTTTAACTCGTTAATATATAGATATTTAGGAAAGCTTTCTTTTCTCAAAAAGGTTAGGTACAAAGGAGTTTTAAGAGAAATTTGTAATTCAGTAAACATTAGATTAGTTGGATTGTTCAATTTAAAATTGAAATAAATCTTATTTCCGATCGTCTTTATGCTCTTGAAGAAAAGAATATCCTTCGGTTCAATAATATCTTCTATCCTTGGCGAATAAAGGCTGTCTTTAATAATTCTCGCATTGAGCTTATTTTTGTTAACGAACTTTACAAGTTTTTCTTTCAATAGGTCGATATCTAAATCTATAAAAGAGGAAAGAATCTCCAATTTAATAGGGTTCATGACATCGAGAAAATATTTTATTTGGTTTAAGATTAGTTTATCATTACTCTTTTGTGTAAAGATTTTTAATTTATTGATAAGCATTTCCTTAAACGATACAAATTTTGTAATAGAAGGTCTTACATATAGGTTAAAAACATCGTTATCTTCAGTTAGTTTTCCTATAATATTATCTATTTGATTTTCACAATCTTCGATAAAATTTTGAATTTGGTTAGTATTCATTTCTATAAGCTTTCTTGCGTCCGAGAATTCACTCCTTTTTAGCAAAATACCTAATTTTGATTCTAAATTAACGAAATTATCGTTAAATCGTTTAAGACCTTCAATTCCTTGCGTGATTACTGATTGTATATGACCTTGGAATAATATTGAAGATAACATGTTAAGTTTTTGATCTTTAATGTTACCATTAGAGCGTTGAATTTCGAGTACGATTCTATCTTTTATTAATTTAATTTTTCTATCTAAATCGCTTAAGTATTCTTGAAGTTCAATCTTAACAGCAACCCAGTTTCTTAACAAATCCGTAAAAATTTCATTAAACTCTACGTTCTGCACTAAAATTTCACGAATATCGTCATCAAGTTTGAATAGATAATTTCTAAGTTGTGTAATTTGTTCGAATCTTTCTTCCATTTCGTCATCTTGAAAATTCTCTAATATCAACTCGTCAAAGCTTTCGGGAAGTTTATAATCCTTCAGATAATCATATTGAATTTTTAAGACTTTAATACGATCCTCTAAAAGTGTAACTTTTGATTTTAGGCTAATAGTAAATTCTGCTTTCTTTTCTTCAAAAATTTCGGAAATGAATCCTTTGATAATACTGAGTTCATCAATAATGGTAACTTTAGTTTCTTCCCAATCCTCTATTAAGTTAAACGCTAATCTCTTGTACTCGAATTTGTTTAGTCTCTTATTAAATTTCTTTATTTTTTTTAAAATCTTGCGGTATACCTTATCTAGTTCTATTTCAGTCTCGTGAAATTTGAATTCTTTTATGTATGAATTCATTTTTTCTCTAAATTGAGCGGGAATTTTTTGGAATTCGTAAATTTTTTTATGAAATATTTCTAAATCTTCGTTAACATTTTGAATTGTTTTATCAATTTCTTTAAATTTTGCTTTGGTAATTTTTATCGTATGAATAATCTCTTCATTCACATCTGGATCGCTTTCAGTTTTTAAAACTTTTTCCAATTCTATAAAAATCCAGACTGCAACTTTTTGACTTTCTAATATGAAGCTTATATTCCTCAAAAGAATAATTGTTTTTTTTCTTTGGCGCCAATATTTAGATTCTAATTGGTATAAAATTTTTGCAATTTCATTCTCAATTTCTACTTGATACTCTTCATAAAGGCGCTTAAAAACGAGAGCAACCGCGTTTCTGACATTTTCTGAGGGATTTTCAAACTCTTCAAAGATGTAATTAAAAACTTCCATGATATTATTTTGACATAAGTGATACAGCGCATTAATGATCACATTTCTAAATTCGGGGTCGCCCGTATATAATGCTGTTTTTAGGTTCGCCCAAATTTGATCGAAATTGTTCTCCGCAATGTTTACTAAAGAATCGATTACTCTAAGTTGGATACGGTAGTTATTTTCTTTTAAAAGGTTAATCAATTTAGGTATTATTGGAATTATTTCTGACGATTTTTCTTTTCCTATTTCTCCGATTAGCCAAATAATAAGTTCTTTTACGCGAGCTTCTTCGTTGTTAAGAAGGTTTAATAGAATATACATAATATTTTCCTTAGATAGAAAATATATACCAAGGATTTTCAAAAGCTCTGCGGACGACTTCGCAACATCATCGTCTTCGTCCCTTAAATTAACGATTACGATAGAAAGTAACGGCTCTAATTCTCGTATCTTAGTATAGTCTTGATTTATAATTTTCTTAAGAGTCTTGATAACTTGAAGTTTAACCTCCCAGTCATTATCCATCAATTTCTCTGTAAATTCTTCAATAATGTCTCGTAACTTTTCTCTATCAATGTGTAAAGAAAGAATTAAATTTCCTATAATCTTTACGGCTAATCGCCTAATAGAGGGTTCTTGATCAAAAAGTCGTGACCTTATCTTATTTATTAGATCAATTAGTAAGTTTGGACGATACATTGAAAGTTGATAAAGAATTTCCAAAGAAACTAATCTAATCCACGAGTTAATATCATTTATTGTATTTGCTAAGTTTTTTACCGTTCTTAAAGAAATTGCAGGTGACTTATCACAGATTTTATTTAATAAAGTTAAACTATCATATAGTAATTCTTTATTTGAGTTCTCTGGATTTTCAATAATTTCAAAAAGTTCTTCAGCTGCTTTTTCATAACTTCCACTTAAAATAAATTCTTCAACTTTTCTTGCGTCTAATGTCAGAATAGTCAATAGCCTTGTATCTTGTAATTCTAATATTGAACTAATTACTCTTTTGATGTTAATCTTTAAAAATGTTTTTCAATAATAACATAAAATTACATCATTTTAAATTAATCAGAAAAGAAACAAAAAAAAATAGTATAACTAAAAAAATATTGAAATTGATATTTATTCAAATAATTCAATTATCGCAGTGCCTGGAGTGGCAATTCTCTCTCGATATGTAAGAATTCCCTCTGGAACATCCTTTGTTTTGACTAATCCTTTCTCAATATCTTTTTTAGAAATATACCCTCTCTCACCAGCTTCAAATTGCTCTATAATATTACCGTCTTTATCTTTAATATCAACATCTGTTATTGTACTTTGCTTAACATCGAAATAAACTCTCTTCCCTTCAATTTTTGTAATATTAGCTTCAGTGATAAGTAAATCTCCACACCTTACCATAGATCTCATTGAAACATCTGTTTCAACGAGTTTTCCATATTTTCCATGATCAACAAAATCTTCAAATAATTTTGTAATGAATCCAAAACTAAAGAGCCCATGAGCTATTATGCCTTTAAGTCCCGCCTTCTCAGCTACTACATCGTTGGTGTGTATTGGGTTGGTATCTCCTGATGCTTTCGCATATTCTTTTAACAAATCTCGGGTAATTCCATTAAATTCATTTTTAATAACTTCTCCAATTTTAACATCTGAAATTTTTACCATTTTTTTTACCTTCATTTTTTTTCTGTGGCATTAGTAGCCTCCAGGCCGCACTGCAGCTATAACAGTTGGTTTGCAAACTAATTCGCTATTTTGATTTTTTACGGAGACTAGTAATTCAGCAAATAATATCATGTTTTTCTCTACAACCCAAACTTTACCCCATTTAGCAAAAATTTTAAGTTTATCTCCTGGTTTCACATCTACGCATCCTTCCCAGTCATATTTCTGACCCCCATGTAATAGTTTGCCGGGGTTTAACATAAAAGGTCGTTCTTTGCCATCTTGTACCAATTTCATTCCCAAAAGTAATTTGTATAATGCCTTGATTGTGAAATGGTTGGCAAAAGCGTGACACGCAATTATTCCTTCTTCTTCGGATCCAATATATTTTGGATCGGTGATACCATATACTTTAGCAAATTCGACTAATGTTTTATATCTTACATTTACTGTTGCCGATCCAGGAACTTCTTTCCCAGCAAGATTTTTAACTACGAAATCTGCATTTTTCTTAACTTCTTCTGGTTCCAATTGACTTCACTTTTGTTTTTTACTTTTAAAATTATTAAATATATATTTTAATTATTCTCATTTTAATTAAAACTTTAATTAATATCCAATTTTATTCTTAAACCTTAAAATTTTAGACTAAAATATAATTAAGAAAAGTTAATTTTAGTATAAACTTGGTTTTCCAATTCGATATTTTTAAAGTAATTGAGTATGCTTGAATTTTGTAAGGTGCCGTTTAATAAAATACAGCTAATTTTGTATTTATCTATTAATGTTAACAAATAGGAATCAACAGGTTTTGATTTTTTTATATTATCTTGATTTAATCCGATTTTAGCTAATTTTCCGCTTTTTTTTAATTCTCTATATTGGATTGTGGAGATTTTTTTAATTACTTCATTATTTTTGTTATAGATTCCCTCTACGTCCTTAATTAAATAACATTCGTTTAGATTTAATTTATTAGCAATATATATTGCTATTGAGTCAGAAGTAACATCCCAGCTATGTGGTAATTCGTCTTTTTTCCTGAGATAATTATTCGGCAAAAAGATGCAAAAAATATTACTAACACGCTGTATTTTCTTAAAGTCATTGATACATTCCAAATCTGGGAATATATCATTCAATTTTTTACCATTATAATCCATAGAAAAGATGGCCATCCAATGGGCAAGGTCATCTCCAAGTACTAATTTTTTATCGATACTTCTAATAAAATCTGCGTAAGATCCACCCCCAGGGATTATAATTATTTTCTGAAGGGTGTTATCCTCATACAATTTTTTAAGCTGAGATATTGTACATTCGAGGTTTTTATAATCTTCTAAAATTTTTCCACTTATTTTAAAAACTGCGTCATTATGTAGCATTATTGACCTCAGATATTATAATTGAAAATAAAACGCTCCTGCAACCGCAAAAGCGGAAGAACTAATATGATCCGGAATATTAGTTATTTCTTCATAGCTTAATATATTCCTATACCCTAATTTTTTTAGAACTTTTTTAATTAAAAATCCAGCAGATAATCCTGTAATAACAAATTTTGGCTCATTGTTAAATTCTGGCTTTCTAGGAGTTAAATCTTTCATGAATTCTTGAATTTCGGTTATAATTATCTCCAGTTGTTCATCATAAATATATTTTGCAATGGTATCTAATTCAGTTTTTGAAATCGTTTCTAAGTCCATACATATCACCCTTGCTAATCGGGCGTAGCAATTTTCTAATGTTTTTGAACGATTATCTGCTGTATCATTAAGGTATTCTTCGTCAGAGATATTGTTTAATATTCTATGTACATCGGAGACAAGGGCGAATTTTTCGAAAGAAATTCGAGTCATCTTTCCTTTATAGGGAACGATGTGAGTTATAGAAGGTATTGTTGCCCGTAAACCACCCGTATAAATCAATTCGTGATTTACTAACCTCTCAACATCGTTTTTTCCCTTAGCAACAGGTACAGAATTTATAATAGGGATTATATCAATAGTCGTAGATCCCGCATCTATTAAAATACATTTTGAAACGAATTTACCTAAAAATAAAGAGGTTGACACCCAATTCGCTGCCGCAATTGATGCATATTCTTCTTTTGCTTGAGAGAAATTGATAAACTTGCTATTATTGTTAATAAAGAACATTTTTTCGGCATCAAAGACTTGTTCTAAGGCATCTAATAATGTAGAAATGCCTTCGCGTTTTGTTGGAAACGCATCTGAAAGTTCGGCAGTAATAGTAATAGAGATAAAATCTACTTCTTTTAAGGATACCTTGTTCGTTATAATTAAGTTTTCTACGATTCTCCTGAGCATATTAGGAATGTCGTTTAAAGTTTTTTCCCAGAAGGGAAAATATTCTATAAAAGAAAACGATTCAAAAATTTCTGAGTTTTTAAATTTAACAAGAGCCGCTTTAGTATTCGCTCCTCCAATATCCAGGCCTAAAATGTATTTACTTACCATAATTATAATGTAAACCGAATCAGAAAGTCCTTTAAAATTTTAACTGGATAAAGAATTGAAAAATATAATTGCTGTATATTAGGAGGTCTTCTTTTTTCTTTTTCTAGTTTCTTGTACTTCAAGAAACATGCCTAAAGTTTCTTCTGTATCAAAATAAGCATAAAATTGTTTTCCTATTGATCCTGAATATATCTTTTCAATTCCGCGTTTTTCGAAATATTCAATATATGAATCTATATCTTCAATAAAAAGACTGATATGATGAATACCTTCCCTGCCTTGATCTAAAAATTCTTTAAAGACTGATTCACCTTCGATAAGTTGAATCAATTCAATTTGAATGTTAAATTGGCGACTAATAGCTATCTTTGTGTTTACTTTCGAGTCTTTTCCTCTATATTTAACAACTTGAGTTGTTTCTGGTATAATTGCAAATTTTGGCATGTTGAAGAGTTCTTCAAAAATTTTTGCTTGTTTTTCAATATCCTTATAGACAAAACCTAATTGTTCGACTTTCAGATTTTTTAAATCAATTTCTATTTTTTCCATATAAATCGCTTTGAAAACTTTTTTAAATCTATTAAACAATATTTATGCTATTTATCCTTTTAATCTTTTTAATTTTCCTCGGAAAATCTTATTTTTAGTTAAAAAAGGATTTCTAAATAAAGAGTAATAGTTTTGAGTCAATTTTGATAATTACTTTGAGTTATCGTATATCTAAACCGAGAATGAATTGGTTCTTCATATTTTAATTTTCTAATTCTTTTTCTTTCTACGTTTAACTTTTTCTAATAGTTCTACAATAGTACCGAAAGTGTCTTGAGTTTCCATATATGTAAATCGTGTACCTAAAACTTCCCCTTCTTGTAAAATCCCTATTCCAATTTTCTCAAATTCTTTTATATATGAATCTGTATCCTCAACATAACAAGCAATATGATGAAAGCCTTCATTACCCTTATCAAGAAATTCCTTATATGAACAATCTCCAGATTTCCATTGTATTAATTCTACCTGGGTACTGCCTATTCGACTGAATGCCATTCTGAAAGTTATCTCTGAATTATTACCTCGAAATTTCTGGATATTCGTATGCCAATCACCAAAAATAATTTTTGAAAATCCAAACATGGATTCCATTATTTTTGCCTGCTTTTCAATGTCTTTGAATATGTAACCCAATTGATCAACTTTTAGATTACTAAAATTAATTTTAAATTCTTCCATAATTATTTTTCTCCGACTAAGCATATAAAAATTTCTAAATAGAACTATCTTGTAAAATAATAAATAAAGTTTGTATTTAATAAAGATTAATAGTTTCGAGTTAATTTTGATAATTATTGTAAGTTATCATACTTATCTTTTAAATAATAAATTACTTTATCGAGATTTTCTCCGGTTAAAGCGTTAACTAAAAAATACTCTTCGTCTCTAATATTCAATTTTTCTTTAAGATATTCAATCTCATCAGAGTTGGCTAAATCCATTTTATTGAATAGAATTACTATCTGGATTTTTCCCTCTTTTGTAAAATTATTTTTAACTTCGTAAAATAAGTCCAATTGCGAATCAATAGAATAACCACATGCTGGAGTGGGGTCAAATACGAAAAGAATTGAGTCAGATATTAATTTTAGGGCTAAAACTGCTTGTAATTCAATGTTATTTCTTTCTGCCATTGACCTATCCAATATTCCGGGTGTGTCCATAATTTGTAATTTAATTGAATCAAATTTCCTCTCGATAAATAGATGGCCTAATGATAATTTTTTTGTTGTGAATGGGTATTCTTGAATGTCAACTTTTTTGTTCGTCGAAATATTTTTCACAATACTACTTTTACCCACATTAGGATATCCCGCGACTACGATACAATGCAAAGTATAATCGAGCGAGGGGATTTCTTTTAATCTCCCTCTAACGCTATTTAAATATTCAAGGTTTTTATTTTGTTTTCTAATTATCGACGAAACTCTTCCGAAAGCAGCTCTTCTGATTCGATCAGCGTCTTTAGGTGTTTCAATCTGACTTAATTTTTTTGAATGTTCCCTTTCTAATTTGCTTAAAACGGGTAAAATTCCATTAAGTTTTCCAAGAGTTAATTTTAACTCGTCAACATCGACCAATAATGACGCCAACTCTTTGTAAAAATCAGGTAGATCGTCTATTATTGGCACTTTCTTAATTATAACAAGAATTCTCTCTATTAATTCCTCAATTGCTACTTTTATTCGTGTAAATTCCTTTTTTTTTGCCTTTAAAAGAATAGGCGCATTCTTTGAGACTTGAGCGCTACTTTTCATAGCTCTCTTAAAAGCTATGTCTAATAATTCTCTTGAATTATGGACGTGGGAAAATCCTAAGAAGGGATTCTTCATGTAGTTACAAAATTTAATTAATTAATTAGTTATATAAAAGAAGCCTAAAATATTACAATTTCGCTTTTAACTCTAAAATCTTTTGCTTTATTTCTGAGACTTTGATAGATAAATCAATGGTGTCTTTAGGAATTGATTCGTATAATTGAAGAATATATTGATACCGAGCCAGAACTCTGGATAAGTTGTTCATACTCTCTTCTTTTTCTGCTTTAGCTCTTATTAGCTCTGCTTTCTCTAACTTATTTTTAATTTCAGGAGAAAGAGTAAGCTGTCTTTGATGTAGCTTTGTTTGATATTTTTCCTTCTCACTTAAAACACTTGAAACTTTTTTCTGAAATTCTTGTTCCTCTTTAAATTTTTTTAATGTAGCTCGCTCTAACTTCAATTCTTCTTCCTTTTTATATCGATCTATATTTAGTAACTCATTTCGCAAAAGAGTTATTTGATCACGCCAACCAAGCTGAGTAAATAATTCAATCGCTTGTCTATATAAAGATTTAGCCTCATCGTAATCTTTTTGTTGAAGACTTTGGTTTCCTTCGCTTAAAAGATCCTGTGCTTTTGCAGTAAGAGCTTCTTCTTGCATTTGCTTTTCTTGAAGTAGTTTTAATTTGTTTTGCTGTTCTTTCCATTTTTGATTTCTTTGTTCATGTTGTTCTTGTTCCGTTGAAATTGACCTGTTTGCTAGCTCCTTTTCCATTTCCTCGCTTTTTTTCATTTGTTCAAATAATTTGTATTTTTTACGTTGAGTTATAACTGGGTCTTTTTGTTTTTCTAATTTACTTCCAGCAAGTTCTATAGGTTTTCGCCCTACGCCTAAGCCTTTTTGTATTTTTTGTCGCCTTCTTTCAGCAGAAGCTAACGCTACGATATCTTTTAAGGGAACTTGAATGCCTTTAGATTTTCGTAATTGGCCCCATCGTTGGTACTCTTTAATTTCATTTATTTGCCATAATATTTGCTTACATTCGTAATTATAACTAAGTTGCTTGAAAATATTATACGCTTTGTTATAAAGCTTCACAGATTCATCAAATTTGTCTTCTAAAGCTAAGTTTCTAGCAATTTCTAAAATTTCGTTTCCCTTTATCTCCGATATCTGATTATCTTCAGACTGTGCTACTTTTTCACTATTCAGACTGGATTTAAAAGGGATTCTATCATCGGGGGTATTAAAATTATCTTTAGACACAGTTAAAGAGACATTTTCCTCTTTTTTTAAATTCTTTAATCTAACAACTTCTTTTACTACTATCCCAATTTCTCCTGTTAATCCTAATTTAGAATATAGATCTTTAGCTTTTAATAAAGACGATATAGCTAATTCGTAATTTTTATTTCTTATTGCAATTTTTGATTGGAAGACCAACTGTTCAGCTTCTTTCAAAAAATCAGCATTCTGGCTTGGCATATAT
>Ga0209986_10001907_pt1 | contig 19655 bp, 18 predicted proteins | sample BlataG_FD_183168 | JGI IMG/M metagenome (GOLD analysis project Ga0209986, IMG submission 183168) | Deep subsurface microbial communities from Black Sea to uncover new lineages of life (NeLLi) - Black_00105 metaG (SPAdes) (version 2) | ecosystem: Environmental > Aquatic > Marine > Oceanic >... | reverse complement strand
AACCCAAAAACAACGCAAATTGTGTTCAAAATTAGATTTAGAACGTTATATCGTGTGATTTTTTTTAAGTAGGTAGAATTTGATCCATTTTCAAATAAAAAAATTCGTATTTTTCGCTCTAAATATAAATATTTAAGAGTTTATTAAATGAACTATTAATTAACTTGTAAAGTCAAGTAATGTAATAAATTTAATGGCTTTAGGACTATGTGATATGTCGCCAATGATTACTAAAGAAATATCTATTGATCAAGTACCAGCAAATTTAAAATTATTACAAACAGATAAAGAGAATTGCAAAATTTCAGTAAAAATAAATTAGAACAAAATCAATTCGTAATTTTTATTTAATCAATTTTTGCTATTTATCATCTTTTTGGCAATGTAAATGTAAATGTAGTACCCTTTCCTAGTTCGCTAGTGAAAGATATATTTCCCCCGTGTAAATTAATTAATCTTTTAGTTAATGAAAGTCCTAACCCAGTACCTTCGACTGAAGCAACATAATCAGATTTTGCCCTTTTAAATTCCTTAAAAATCAAATCGAAATCTTCCTTTGCAATCCCAATGCCCGTATCAATTATATTAAACTCCCAATGATGTTCATGCTCTAAGATTTCAAGCTTAAATCCACCTGCTTTAGTATATTTTACAGCATTGCTTAATAGATTATAAAGGATTTCTTTAAATCTTGTGGAGTCAGCTTGTATTACTTTCTCTTCATCTAATCCTATTATCTCAAATTTCAACTTTTTTTCTTTATACAAGGGTTTAATTGTGTTTTTAACTTGATTTATTACATTCTTTAATTGGATTTTCTCAATATTTAATTCTATTTCTCCTGCTTCTATTTTTGAAATATTTAATATCTTATTTATCAAATCTAATAAGTGGGTCCCAGAAGATCTTACATCATTAAGATATTGGTCTTGTTTCTCATTTATTTTGCCGTAATAGCCTTCCAAGAGTATATCAGTGAAACCAATAATACTATTTAATGGCGTTCTTAATTCGTGGGACATACTTGCTAAAAACTCCGATTTGAATTGCGAAGCTTTTAAAATTTGGTCAAGAAGAAGTTCCTTTAACTCTAAAGCTGAGTTCAATTCTTGTGTACTTAATTTTACTTCTTGCTCTAATTTTTCAGTGAATTTTAGCTCTAAATCTTTTTTTTCAGTAATATCATCTACCCAAATTCTAATATTTTCTAATTCTCCTTTATCGTTATATTTATTTACTCTACTTCCAAATAGCCATTTTAAATTTCCTTGCTGGTCATGTATTCTGAATTCTAATTTTTTTTCATTAGATGTCTTAAAAAGATTTTTAATATCATCTGAGTGAATTATCTTATGCATTATTTTTTCATCCTTTAAATCGTCAATTGTATAACCAATAATTTCCATAAACTTTGGATTAACATATGAAACTTTCCGTTTTTCCATTTCAACTTCGATTATACCCATCGAAGATGTTTCTATTAAATGTCGATATTTTTTTTCGGATTCTTTTAACTTTAGTTCAGCATTCTTGCGCTCGGTAATGTCGTCAAAAATAACAACAAGATCTCCAGAAGGTAATTTATAAAATAAATTATCCCTGTATACCATTTTGCCTTTAATTTCAAATTCTCCAATAAAATGTTCTGATTTTCCTGTTTTCCAGACTCTCTCAAATACTTTATTAATCCCTGACTTCATCATCGCATCAGGAAATAAATCGAATACACTCCTTCCGATTAGATCGTCCCTCTTGAGATTATCTATCTTTTCTCCACTACGATTAAAATCTTTATAAATATAATCCAGTCCATCTTCTGTTACTTTAAAAATACTGCAACCACTGCTCATATTTTCAAACAATTCATGATACTTGTTCTCACTCTTCTTTAATTTTTCTATCGCCCTCTTCTGCTCAGTAATGTCCCTACAAATAACAAACACTCCTATGGTCTTTCCGTCATCATATTTCAATAAAGTAACGGTCATGTAAGTGGGAAAAGAGGTTCCATCTCTTTTGATATGATCTATTTCACTAACCCATGAACCTTCTGTTTTTATTTGATTTATGCCCTTTGTAAATTTATCCATCTGTTCTTCATTAAACAGATTCTCAACTGTCATTCCAATCATTTCTTTAGGGGAATAACCGTGCATTCGGGCAAAAGAATCATTTACATATTGCAGTCTCGGTTCCAAATCACCAATCGCTATGCCATCAATCGATTGCTCGACTAATCGTCTAAACTTTTTTATCTCTTCTTCGGCTTTTTTTCTTTCAGTAATATCTCTTGAAATCGTAAGACATTTCCTTTTCCCATCCTTATCTATAAATATTTTTCCTTTACTTTCAAGCCAGATATAATCTCCTTTTTTAGTTTTAGATCTAAATTCCCCCATCCCTTCACCGACTTTTAATGCTTCCTTAAAAATAGAAATAGCTTTTTCAACATCGTTGGGATGAACAAAATTTAGCGAATTTTTACCAATAACTTCTTCTTTTGTATATCCCATTATCTTTCTATGCACTTCTTCGTTTCTGTATTCTATTTGAAATTTCTCATTAAGAGTTGTAATCAAATCGTTTGCATTTTCCGAAATTAATCTATATTTTTCTTCGGATTCTCTTAATTTTTGCTCCGTTATCTTGCGCTCGGTGATGTCGATAAATGAGGCCATCAAAGATATTGGATTACCTTTAGAGTCTATAACCGTACTTGCAGAAAGTTGGATATCGAAAAACGACCCATCTTTTCTCTTGCCGATTAGTTCTCCAACCCAGCTATCCGTTTCTTGCAAATCTTTTATCACCTTATCTGCATTTTCTTTATTAATATGCCAAAAATTTAAGATAGATTTTCCAAGAACTTCATTTTCGCTTGAATAACCCCATATTTTGAGCCATGAGGGATTCACATAGGTTAAATTTTTTTCCAGATCGGCAATAGCAATGGCATTAATGGATGATTTTATAGCATTATCTTTTACTCTCAACCATTCTTCGATCTTTCTGCGCTCAGTGATTTCTTTCTCAAGATCCAATATTTTGTTTTCTAACTTGTGGATCAGTCGTTCGCTATAAAGTTTCAATATCTCTTTTTCTTCTTTAATAATAGGTTTTCTGGGTTTAACCAGGCTTATCTCTGTTTTTTGAATCAAGTTTTTAATAGTCTCAATAAATTTTTCTGGTTTCAGAGGTTTTCTTATAAATTTATCCGCTCCCAAATCTAAAGCAAATTCTTCATCTTCTTTCTCTATGTAAGTAGCAGTGTAAAAAACAAACAAGAGATCCTTAAATTTTTTATTACTTTTTACGGCCTTGCAAAGTTGAAAGCCATCCATTACTGGCATTAAGATGTCTGATATGACTATTTTAATATTATCACTATTTAATTTTTCAAGTGCTTGTTTGCCATTTTCAGCCATTACCACCTCGTATCCCATTTTCTTTATAATACGTTCTAGTAGATAGAGGTTTTCTTTCTTATCATCAACAATAAGGATTTTCATTTTCTTTTATCTCATCTTTTTTATATATATTTTTTAAGTTCTTCAATAAAGGATTCTGGTTCCTCTTCTCAATCTGTAACTCCCATAGATTTTAATGCTATATTTATATCATCAATCAATTCTTTAATTGTAAAAGGCTTATCTTTGATACCAAATGCTCCAATAGAATAAGCTTCTTCTATGATGCTATTATCGGCAGTTATAAATATAATTTTTACATTTTTATCTAATTTTAAAATTTCTTTTGATGCTTCAATTCCATTTTTCTTAGGCATTCGATGATCCATTAAAATTATCCTTGGTTTTTCTGAAAACGATTTGAACATGGAAACGGCCTCTTCCCCATCATTTGCAATACCAACCAGCTCAAAACCGTTTAATGTTAAAATTTGTTTATAAAAGTATTGAAGGAGAGGTTCATCCTCAACAACAAATATTTTTGCCATTTTATGATGCCTCTGGTATTAAAATAATAAAATTGCTCCCTTTCGTATAGTCTCCTTTGACCCTATCTTCGACCCATATTTTTCCTTTAAAGGTTTCCAAAATTTTTTTTACAAGCAACAAACCTAAACCTATTCCGTAAATTCTTTTATCTTTTGAGTACCCTCTTTGAAAAATTAATTTTTTTCGATTATCTTCTATTCCATTTCCGTTATCCAAGAACGCCATTTTAATATACTTTGCACCTTTTCGTTGTTCTTTTGAAATCTTAACGATTATTTCCACTATCGGATTTTTGTTATGTCTTATCGCATTAATCAATATATTTTTAAAAACATCCTCTAAAAGATCGTTTGCTTGAATAAATAACTTCTTGTTAATTGAATCGATTTGAATGGTAATATCTCGTTCCTTATAGGTGGTTTTTACAAGTTCAAGTGTTTTTTTTAATAAATTCAAAATATCAATTGGTTTAAAAGTTGGTTCAACTTCTTCAAGTTGAGAAAGCTTGCGAATGTTCGACACTAACTCTGCACCCCTGAAGATTTGTTCTTTAATGGCTCTTATGTTTTTTTTTAAAATTCCGAGATTTTCAGGATTATCTAAATATAATTCACTAAGTTCTTCTCCTGATAGAATGCCTTGTAAAATATTATTTATATCGTGTGCGAATAAATCCTTATAAAATTCTGCTCTATTGTAAGCCTCCCGATACTTTTTTTCAGATTCTAGCAAAACCTCTTCAACTTTCTTGCGCTCAGCTGTTTCCTTTTCAAGGTCCAATATTTTTTTTTCCAGTTTGTGGATCAGTCGTTCGCTATAAAGTTTCAAAATCTCTTTTTCTTCTTTTAGAATAGGTTTGCTGGGTTTAACCTGACTAATCTCTGTTTTTTGAATCAAGTTTTTAATAATCTCAATAAATTTTTCTGGTTTAAGAGGTTTTCTTATAAATTTATCCGCTCCCAAATCTAAAGCAAATTCTTCATCTTCTTTCTCTATGTAGGTAGCAGTGTAAAAAACAAACAAGATATCATTAAATTTTTTATTACTTTTTACGGCCTTGCAAAGTTGAAAGCCATCCATTTTTGGCATTAAGATGTCTGATATAACCATTATAAAATTATCGCTATTTAATTTTTTAAGAGCTTGTTCGCCATTTTCAGCCATTACCACCTCGTATCCCATTTTCGTTATTATTCGTTCTAGTAGATAGAGGGTTTCTTTCTTATCGTCAACTATAAGGATTTTCATTTTTTTTACCTCATCTTTTTTATATATATTTTTTTAGTTCTTCAATAAAGGATTTTGGATCAATAGGTTTTTCTATATACGCAGTGCAACCAGCAGCTAATATTTTCTCTTTATCACCAACCATGGCATATGAAGTTATAGCAATTATCGGTATGTTCTTTGTTTCTTCTATTGCTCGAATCTTTTTGGTTGCCTCATATCCATCTAACTCAGGTAGTTGTATATCCATTAATATAAGATCCGGTCTTTCTGCTATGGCAAGTTCCACACCAGTAAATCCATCTCGCGCCTCGATGACTTGATATCCTAATTTTTGAACAATAGTGCGCATTAAATAAAGATTTATTTCGTTATCCTCTATAACAAGTACTTTTTTCGTATCAAACCACCTCTTTCAATTTAATAGGAATAATAAATTTAAATTCACTTCCCTCGCCGAATTGACTTTTAACTGAAATATCACCATGGAATAAATCAATTAACTTTTTGCAGAGATATAGTCCCAGTCCTGTACCCCCATATTTCTTTGTTAAAGACATATCAACTTGTTGAAATGGTTTGAAAAGTAGTTCTATATCCTCTTTTTTAATCCCTATTCCACTATCCGATACAATAACTTCCAGATCTTTGTTATTTAATGATTTCACATCTATCTTTACAATTCCTTGATCAGTAAATTTAATAGCATTGTTTACAAGGTTTATTAAAATCTGTTTTATACGACGTTTATCACTGTTTAATACTAATTCTTCAGGAAAATCATATATAAGTTTTAACCCTTTACCCTTTGCTAATGGTAGAACGCTGCTTACAACATCATTGACAACTTCAGCGATTTTAAACTTTTCAATAGATAATTCTACTTTGCCAGCTTCTATCTTTGAAATATCTAGAATATAATTAATTAAGCTCAAGAGGTGAACTGCACTATTCTCTACCATAGTGAGCTGTTTTTTTTGTTCCTCATTTAAATCACCTTCCATACCCATTAAAAGCCAGCCAGTAAATCCAATGATGGAGTTTAAAGGAGTTCGCAACTCGTGACTCATACTGGCTAGGAACATACTCTTTAACTGGTCAAGTTCTTTCAATCTGATATTTGCCTGCTCTAATTCTCTCGTTCGCTTCGTAACATCTTCCTCTAATTTCACACTGTAATTTTTATCTTGTTTTCGCTTTAAGTAAACAGCTAAAAAGGCTATAGTTATTATACTTATAATCAGATAGTACAGCCAGATTGGTGGACCAGCATATGCCATGGCTAACTCAGCGGAATTCTCGGCTTCTTTTGCTAACATATATGTCTCATCATAGTCACAGGATAAGTTGAATGTGACCTGCGCTTCGGAGAGCAACATTTCTGCCCTTTCAAGGAAGTATTGTCCTGTCTCCGTTAACCACATCGCAGAAGCATTTGTTATGGCGCCCTGAGCCGTAGCTATTGCGTCTTCTGCTTTATGCATGGGTTCAATTATCCATTCATTAAGATAAGCGTTAAGCACCTCTAGTTTATTATAGTTTTTCTGGAGGATATTATGATACCCCATCAGCTTCAGCCAAAACATAGTTACTGCATCATATCGGGCCGTCATGATATCTTCATCGTAGTTTGGTTCAATTTTTGCAACAGCAGATAACTCCTCTACGCTTGGCATTCCTTCAGGTAAACTGATATCACACCTTAGTATAGTTTCATAACGACATTCAGCCCATGCCTGCTGTCCTTCTTTGCTTAGCATCCAATCCACCCAAATCTTGGCATTCTCTTCATTTTTCGCCCCATTCAATATACCAATGTACAGGATATAGATATATGTGCCCTCAACTGGCCATACCCACTCAACAGAGTAGTTTTCTGTAGAATATTCATACCAGTATGAATATTTTGTCATGACTGCGGCATATTCTCCCTCAGCAGTCATCTTATTTGCATTTCCCGTTGTGTCAGTGAACTCATCGACCAAAGATGCCAAGTGGATGCTCGCATTCCACCCTTGAACCCATCCAAAGTGAGCAAGCATTACCTCCATATTTCCGTGAGCAATTCTGCTTAAAATAGGGGACCCCATAACTATATAACCCTTATAATCCGTGTTAAAGGCTAAGTCACCGTATCCAGTAACATCAGGTAGCAGTTTATTTTGAAGAACATCTTTATTCACCATTATCCCATAAGCTGAAAGACTAAAACCAGTGTAATATTGCTCAGGATCTTTTCCAATAAGAGTTCTGAGGATTGTTTCATTAATAAACATTGCGTTTGAGCTGTTGTAAGGTTTAAGATACCCCCCAGTCTTAAGATGATCAATCTCTTTATACCCAATACTTGCAACGACATCCTCATATGGTTGTTTTGCTTGCCCCTCAATATAGTTTGCGCACTCAACTCCTCCCTTTTGCACATGCTCAACATTAATTGTTTTACCTCTCTGATTAAAATACCAATCTTTAAACTTGTCTATATATGGGTCTAAGTATTTTGAAGAGGTCGGCATCAAGAGCACAAGTTGCTCTTCTTGGGCTTGAGCTACCCGGACACAGAAGGAGGTATCTATGAACACTAAGGTAAATAAGGCGAATAACACAATTCCTTTTCTCAATCCATTTCCAATCATATTTTTCCCCATTCTTTCTTATCATAAACAATAAGGATTTTCATTTTCTACTACCTCATCTTTTTTATAAATATTTTTTAAGTTCTTCAATAAAGGATTCTGGATCAATAGGTTTTTCTATGTACGCAGTGCAACCAGCAGCTAATATTTTCTCTTTATCACCAACCATAGCATATGAGGTTATAGCTATTATCGGGATATCTTTCGTTTCTTCTGCAGCTCGAATCTTTTTGGTTGCCTCATATCCATCCAATAAAGGTAGTTGAATATCCATTAATATAAGATCTGGTCTTTCTGTTATTGCAAGTTCCACACCACTTAAACCATCTTGCGCCTCGATGACTTGATGTCCTAATTTTTGAACAATAGTGCGCATTAAATAGAGATTTATTTCGTTATCCTCTATAACAAGTACTCTTTTCATATTAGACCTCCACTTTCAATTTAATGGGAATAATGAATTTAAATTCACTTCCCTTTCCGAATTGACTTTTAACTGAAATATCACCATGCAGTAAATCAAGTATTTTTTTGCAGAGATACAGTCCTAGTCCTGTGCCTTCATGTTTCTTTGTAGAAGACATATCAATTTGTTGAAATGGTTGGAAAAGTATATCCATATCCTCTTTCTTAATCCCCATTCCACTATCCGATACAATAACTTCTAGATCATTGTTATTCAATAATTTCACCTCAATCTGTACATTTCCCTGATCAGTAAATTTAATGGCATTACTTACAAGGTTTATTAAGACCTGTCTTATACGACGTTTATCACTGTTTAATGTTACCCCTTCGGGAACAACATGTAAAAGTTTTAATCCTTTATCCTTTGCTAGAGGTTGAACACTGTTTACAATATCATTTACGACCTCAGCGATTTCAAACTTTTCAATAGTCAATTCCAATTTGCCAGCTTCTATCTTTGAAATGTCCAAAATATCATTAATCAAACTTAAAAGATGATTTGCACTATTCTTTACCATTGTGAGCTGTTTTCTTAGTTCCTCATTTAAATCACCTACCATACCCATTAAGATCCAGCCAGTAAATCCAATGATGGAGTTTAAAGGAGTTCGCAACTCGTGACTCATACTGGCTAGGAACATACTCTTTAATTGGTCAAGTTCTTTCAGTCTGATATTTGCCTGCTCCAATTCTTTCGTTCGATCAGCAACTTTTTTTTCCAGATTATCGTGTGCCTCTTGTAATTCAGCGGTTCTTGATTTTACTGCTCGATTCAGCACAAAACTTGCTGAAATAAACGTAATCAGCAATCCAATTGTGAAAATGAGTGTAAGTAAGAGCCATTCAGGAAGTACAATTGCTTCATGACCGTAAATATATTTATCAATCACTTGAAAATAAAGAGAGTTAGGATCTTCTTTCAATTTAAGCAATTGTTCATCGATTCTAGGGATTAAAATTTGATTCAATTCAGCATTTTGTGGGAAAGCAAACATAAGTTTTCTTGGATTAAACATAATTGGGGTTTTTTCAACGTAATAATCATTTTCGTTCAAAAGTCCAAATAATCTATTAACAACGCCAACCTCAGCACCTCCTTCGTCTAATATCTCAAAAACCTGGTAATAATTTTCTAATTCAATAAATGTGCAGTTAATGCCCCACTTATTAACAAGGCTCTTAATACCTCCTTCTCCTTCAGTATGAATACTTCCTTCCATTACGGCAATCTTCTTATTTTCTAAATCGTCGATGGATTCAATATTCGAACCCTTTTTTCTATAAATTATCCCCCAATTTGAAAGTATTTCCACATTATTAAAGTCGTATTTTTCAGCCCTCTCGTCTGAGTAGGCGACATCAACCATTATATCTATCTCATTATTCTCCAATCGATTTAAACATTCAGACCAGGTACCTTTAACATATTCCATTGTCCAGCCTTCTTGTACTGCGATATATCCTAAAAGGTCGGGAAACAATCCAATAACATTGCCTTGATCATCTTCATAAATCTTTGGTGGATTATCATATTGTCCTACGCGTATAACTAATCCACCATCAGTCGATGGTGAGGGATTAAAATTAGTAGCTACTAAAAGAATTATTACTATCCCTGCCGTTATTGTTAGAGAGAGGCTTAATGATATTTTATATCTTCTTTTCATAAAACTTCATAATTCAATTATTTTGAAAAATTTTATATTATTTTATATGGTTTTTTTATTGTTTTTTTTATATATACTCCAATTACTACCGATATTGCTATTATTGCTATAACTATTAGTACTATATAAAATACGAGTGTGTCTGGAGGTTGTTCTGAAACAATATCTAATATGTCATCTTCCATCTCTTTCAATGCTGTATCAACATCTTTAATATTACTTAATATATCGTTAAAATTGTCAGCAATTACTGAAGATATTAAAGCGTATTTTGGATGAGCTGGTCTTGCGAATGTTTTATTTAATTGATTCTTCCAGTTTTTTATCCATTCAAATCCTGTTGGTGGATTATCATATACTGATTTTAAAGCAGGGAAATTTGAAACATTTGTAAGTTCAAATTCCTGTGCTAATGTATCACCAAGAAATCTTGTGAGGTTCCAAGCTGCATCCTTATTTTGACTAAATTTTGAAATTGTTAAAATAGAACCACCTATACAGGATGATTTTTCATCTGCTGCACCAGTAGCTGTTGGGAGGGGAATAACTCCAAAAGACATACCATTATTTATAGACTCCATATAAGCAAAAGTCCATTGTCGCATGAAAATAGAATTGCCTGCAAGCCAACGACTCACAGAAGATCCTTCATCATCAACAAGACCTGAACGAGGTATAATGTAAGGAGTATCCTGTACTCCTGTATATTGTGGAGGAATTAATGCTTGGATAAATTCCATTGCCTTTTTAACATTAACATTATTAATATCAATTATTCCTTCGCTAGTTATTAAATCTGTAGCACCAAAACTGCTTGCCCATTCAAAAAAGTTGACAACGCCACCTTCATAGACATCCAATTGGCAAACATATCCTACTAAATCAGGATTTTTCAATTTACCACTAACATTGTTAAGTATATAATTTGCTGTAACATTTAATTCCTCCCAAGTGTCGAAATCGGCTTCACTAAAACCATATTCCTCAATAATATCCTTTCTATAATATAGAATACCTAAATTCATAAAATAGGGATAAGCATATGGTATTCCTTTATATTTACAAGAATATACCATACTATCGACATAATTATTTAATTCATCGGGGTCTAGACGCGAATCGAGTCTTTCAATCCAACGATTTTCTGAAAATTGAGAAAGCCAAATTGTATCTAATCCAATGATATCAAATTCAGAAGATTCAATAAGCATCTGTTGTATTAAAAATGTAAGTTGATCATCAGCTCGGGTTCCAGAAGGCACTACTTCTACACTATTCACACCTGAACCTAATGGATCTGCCAGGAAATCATCAATTACACCAATAACAGCTGGAGCCTGCTGATCTGATACAATTATTTTCAAATTAACTTGTGATGGTTTTAGTTTATTTTCTGCCTTTACTGGAAACGTAAATAAACAAGTAGATATTAACATCAGTAATCCTATAAAGAGAGTTAAAACCTTATGAGTAAGATTTTTTTTCGTTTTTATTCTTACCTATTTCTTTAAAATCTACATTTCAATTGAAATTTATTATCCAAATGTGTTTTTATATAATTATTTTTTAAAATATCATTTTATTAAATTTTGTATCATTTCTCTAAAATCTTTAACATTTATTGGTTTTGAGATATATTTATTAAAACCTGCCTCCAGTATCCGATCTTTATCTCCCTTCATAGCAAATGATGTTACTGCAAAAATTGGGGTATTTTTGAATTTATCTATTTTACGGAGTTCTTTACAAATCTCAGTTCCATGGATATTTGGAAGCTGAACATCTAAAATAATGATATCAGGATAATCAGATTTTATTAATTCAAGACCTTCTTTCCCGTCGGTAGCTGTTAAAATTTCCAAATTCGGTAAAGTATCTAATACAGCTTTAAATAATGCCATATTTTTTGCATTGTCTTCAACTATAAATATTTTCTTTTGTTTAATATTAAATCCCCTATTAAAACTAAACAATTCAGTTAAAATCAAAAAAATAAAGGAAAATATCTAATAAATATATTTCTATGCATAAAGCTTTTGAAGAAACTTTACCAATAAAAATGTTTTTACAAATATACTTTAACTTTCTTTTATTTTAATTGAATAAATTCTATTTTTATTTCAATTTCTCTGGATTTTTTCGAATTTTTTCCCCCATTCTTCAAATTATTTCCCTTTCTGAATAGTTTTTAACATATTTACAATTATATTTTATAGATCCAGTTTAATTAATGAAAAATAAGGTATTTCAAAACATTTATATACCAATAATATTTTATATTATTCGGTTCATCTAAATTTATAAAAAATATTTTCAAAATTTTAGAGGATTAATCCTATAATGATGATTAATGAAACATTAAATAATAATTTTAATATAAAAGACACTCAAATTATAATTAAAAGTGTAAAAAAAAGTTATTTCGTGGGAGATTTTGAAATTAAAGCGATAAATGATTTAAATTTAGCAGTTAAAAAAGGTGGTTTTAAAATGATTTTAGGACCATCTGGATGCGGAAAAACTACCTTATTAAATGTACTTGGCGGAATAGATTCCCCCGATTCTGGTGAAATCTTAATTAATTTTGGAGAAGAATTCAAAAATATAACAAAATTCTCTAAAGATGAGTTGACAAATTATAGAAGAAGAAAAATTGGGATCATCTTTCAATTTTATAATTTAATACCGATTTTAACTTCACTAGAGAATGTTGAATTAGCAGCAAGATTTTCTCAAATACACAAACCAAAACAAAAATCTAAAGATTTATTAAAGAAATTTGGAATGGGAGATAAATTAGATATGTATCCCAATCAATTATCAGGAGGAGAACAACAAAGAGTTGCAATTGCAAGAGCATTAGTGAAAGATCCTATTTTAATTCTGGCTGATGAGCCTACAGGAAATTTAGATACGGTGAAAAGCAAGGAAATATACCAATTATTAAAAGATTTATCTGAGATGTACGGAAAAACTGTTTTAATTGTAACTCATGATGAGGATATGGCAGATAAATTTGCGGAAGATCATATTCACATTCGAGACGGAAAAATTATAGAAAGCGAAGATGAAGCCCATCGATTAGTTTATAAAAGATAATTAATTAACAATGAGATTTATTTGGATGAAAAAATCAATATGGTTTATTTGGAAAAAAGGTTATAGGACTTTAACTAAGAATAAGGGAAAAACAGCGCCTATTTTGATTTTAATGATTTTTTCAATCGGTTTTGGAACACTTATGAGCGGTGATAGGAATATTATGACTAAAATCATGGAAGAAACTCTAGAAATCACGAATTTCACAGATGGATTTGTAAATCTCGATCCTATTCCTCTATCTACTGGAAACTCTGTTTTTCAAAATCTTTCTAAAAATTATATTGAAGAATTTGAAGCTCGAATGATACTTAAAATCAAATTTGAAATCAACAATGATGAATATGATGGATTATTGGTCGGTTTAAATACATCATCAAACTCTCATATTAATGCTTTAATTGATAATGAAAAAAATGAACTTGATGATATTGAATTTTGCTTGAATTAGAATTTCGCCCATGAAAATAATATTCAAGTTGGTCAAGATATTACCCTTTCATTAGGTTCAATTAAAGAAAATGTTAAAGTTCGTTCTATTGGATTTAACCCTGAATTTCTATATACGCCCCTTTATGAAAATATAATGATTCCATCAGTTTCTTATTACCCTGTATTTTATGTTGATATTTCATATCTTAACACACATTTTATTAATAACCCTTCACCTCTGATTAACCAGATTATATATAAATTAAAGGACAATGTCTCACAAAAAGATATCGAAGATGTTATAGATGAAAATTTTAATAAAGATCTAAACAATATAGTTTCTCAATATGACCATCCGTTTATAGCTTTTTTGAGAGAAGGTGAAGAAGCCTGGTTACCATTAATACTCATCATGATTTTAATTTTTGTTATAGGTTCAGTTATTGTACTTATAGTTGTAATCCATAGGTTTATTGGAAATGATTTAAAATTTGTATCTGTTTTTCAAGCTATAGGTGCAAACAAATCAGAAATAATTGGAGGATATTTAATTTTTAATTTAATAATAATCACAATTTCATTGATCTTAGGGACAATACTATCATATTTAATGGGAGTTCCAGTAAGTGGTGTGTTTGCAGAAGAATTGGGTTTACCCTATTATACTCCTGTTTATTTTGATTTTGTTTTTCTTTTATTAATAGGATTTGTACTTCTTAGTGCTTCATTGATTTCTACATATTTAATAGTTAAAAAATCTTTTAAAATGGATATCCAACAAACATTAAAATATGAAACTAAATTTTTAGAAAAAATAAATATTTTTGAAAGAATATTAAGAAAATTTAAAAAAAATCTTCATCCTTTCACTAAATATAATTTAAGAAGAATATTCGGAAAGAAAATATATTTCTTTTCTTTAATTATAGCACTTTGTATTTCCTCCTGTTTCTTAATATTTGCATATGGCTATTCAGATAGTATCAATTATTCTTTGGATAAAAAAATAAATGAAATTGAAAAATGGGATGGTCTAGCAAGTACTTGGCAATATGAAAATGATACAACCTTAGATAATCTCATAAATTCCTTATCAGAAGTTGATGATTACGAATTTGGAATTCTTGATATTATACTATTTTCAACTAATAATTCTTATGATTTCAATGAGAGTTTAAAGTTAATGGCATTTGAAAATAGTTCAAAATTACATTTACTTAAAGCAGAAAATAATGCAATTATAGAAAAAAATGAGCAAATTCTCGTTTCGAAAGATATTATTTATGAATTTAATGTTAAAATAGGTGATGCAATTTATCTCAAAAATATGTTTTCTAATACTTCATACAAAGTTACAATAATTGGTTCCATAAACGATTTTACAGTAAAAACCATATATTTATCCTTGAAAATGGCTCAAAATGTAATAGATAAAAAAAATCAAGTGAATGCAATTTATTTTACTGCGAAAAATGATGTTAATAAAGCCACTGAACAAGTCCAAGATTTGCATGAAATTAAAAATGTCTTTGAAAAAAGTAACCTTCAAGAAATGTTTGAAAATACAAAAAATCAATTTTTTGCCCTTACTATAATTTGGGGTCCAGTTTTTACGATATTTGGTTTAATTATAACTATAATCGTAATTAACTTAGTTATTGAATATAGAATAGAAGATTATGGAAATATGAAGGCAATAGGTCTTTTTAACTCAGAAATAAGAAAAAGTTTAATTCTAGAATTACTGATTTATTTTCTAATATCAACTCCTTTAGGGTTTTTTTTCGGGTTAATTTTAAATTATTTTACTATTGATTTATATTCTTCTTTAACTCCTGGAATTTCTTTGTATATTTACCTGTAAGTTATTTCTATTCCAGTTTACATATTTTAACGATAATAATTATAGTTCTTTTGTTACAATTTAGAAGATTAAAGAAAATGAATCTTGCCGAAATAACGAAATTGAAAACTTTTGGTTGATTTTTATTAATTTTTACTATATACTATAAGAGATGGATTGGATAAATAATTAAAAAAAGATAGAAAATGTTGGTTTAGGGGGGATTTTGTTTATTTCAATTATTATTACTTTTTTGACTACTTCCTCAATGTTGGTTTTAATTAAAAATAAAAGTAAAAAAAAGATTTAAGATTGATATATTAGCTTAGAGATTTTTATTGCCATTTTTATGGATGGTTTATGTATTTCTTTATCTCTTTAAAATCTCCAATTAGTAGAAAAGTATAAAAATTAGAATTTTCTATTAAATTATATGGCAAATGTAAAATTAAATAATAAAAGACTTTTAGAAAAATTACAAGCAGAGGTTACCATAATATTAGGTAGAAAGTTGTCTCAACAAGATATCTTGGATAAAAGCATTGAATTTGCATACAATCGGCTTGGAGAATTTATTTCAGAAAATGTTAAACATCCAAGACTTACTAAAGAGTTAATCGAGAGAATTAAAAAAAATAGCTATGATGGTCCTTTATACTCCCCAGACAAATCCAATGACGAGTTAATATATGGTATATAGATCTTAAGAATTATAAGTTGATTCTTATGACAATTTTACTTGATTCAAATTTTCTTTTTGCTATAAAATCAGAAAAAGATAAGTATCATCAAAGAGCAATTGAAATTTTAAATGATTTACAAAAAGATGACAAAAAGTTAATAATTACCAATTGTTTAGTAATTAATGAAACTTTAACACTCACAATTGCGAGGTCTAAAGCGGCGACTTCATTAATTGAAAAAATCTATGAATTATTTTGGGGTCAAGAAAATTTTTTTAAAATTATTCAATTGACACTTAAAGAATATAATGAAGTTTATAAGATTCTTAAAAAATATTGTACTCCAAAGCGATTATTGAGTTTTGTAGATGCGTCATTAATATATATGTTCGAAAAATTTAATGCAATGTATATCCTTTCTTTTGATAGTCATTTTGATAATATTACTAATCGTTTATTTTAGTATTTAATTTAGGAAAAAATATAGTGAGAAGTAATAAAATTAAATTGTAGCAGTTATTGGGATTATTGCGAAGAATAGTAAAAGCATTTCAATACTTATATTTTTAATTGCCTACTGTAATAGATGGATTTTATATGTTATATTCATTATTTCTCTTTTAACTCCTTCATAAATCTTTGTCCTGCCCCAGCAGGGCAACCAATTCTTCCTTGTTTACAATGTTTGCAGATAAGAGCTCCATGCATTATAATTATGCTAACTAAACTAATAACAACGCATAAGATTAATAGAATCATCACAACCAATGAGAAATTAATTATTAATAATATAATAGCTCCAATAACGGGTAAAATCATTGGAAGAAAAACTAAAAAGACATCCCAATTAGAAAATTCCTTCTTAGAAAAATCTCGATCATGACGCTTTTTGAAAAATAATGGAACTATCTTACCTTTTCCATCACCACACCATTTTCCATAGTAATAACAGTAATTACAACCATTCTTAAGTAAAAAAATATATAGTAAAATACAAAAAAATAAATATACAACGGCTATCAAGATATTAAACCCCGTGAGAATAATAGCTCCAATGGCGTACCATAGGATTATAATCAAGTTTGACAAAATTACGACCCTTGCTGGATAATTTTCATAAATTTCTTCTTTCATCTTCCTTTTACTTTTACTTGATTTTGATTTAATATAATTGGATTTTGAAATAATTATTTATCTGATAATTATCTTCTAAATTAAAATCTTTTTTTATACAATAAAAAAAAATGAGGAATAATCATCATGTGATTAAAACAGTTATAAAAAATACAAAAATTTTGTCTTTATAAAAGGTATATCAATTTATAGAGATGATTTCTCTCATTTGGAGATCCTTTTATGTATTTGATCAATTATTAAATTTTTCTTATCTTTTCAATTAAATCTTTATTTCTTTCCCCGAAAACCCGTATATAAGTATCTTTTTCTTGCTTCACATCAAATTTAGAAGTAATACCTCTTTTTTTTATTTCTTCAAGAAGATCCCATAGTGAGGCACCCGAAATATTCGCTGCTCGCTCTAATGTATCTCCTTTTTGATATAAATTAATAGCAACTTCTATTTTTTGCTGCTCAATCCCAGTATCAATTATTCTTCTAACAATTGTTGCTCTATCTACACCGAGTAAATTAGCTATACGATCAAGTTCATCAATTATCTCCTTCTTCATTCTTACTGAAAGATTGATCATTTTCTATTTTAACATATCTTTTATTTTCTTAATAAAATAATTTTATTTTCTTTAATTAATTAAATTATGAAAATTTTTAATTGAATGGAAAAAAAAAGAAAAATATAATTAAATTAAGGTGGATATCGTAGTTCATAGATACTCTTTCCGCCATTTAGTGGTCCTTTTATGTATTCCATCACTTCTTTAGGATCTCTTTGTGTTATACCTTCTATTGGAGGTAATTTTCCAGGAGGAAAAGTTTTCAATATATCATTTACTAATTTCTCAAGGTAATCTAAAAGCGCTTCAATTCCTGGTTTTCCTTTCTCAAATGTTCCTTTACTGGGCCAACCAACATTTCCCTCGGGATAAGCAGACACTTCTATTGGACCAAAACCAACCTGACCGTACCATTTTATCGGTTTCTGATAAATATTACCTGCTTTATCAACATGCCCTTCAGGCATCCAACCTACAGGTTTGTTATCGGTTGCATTTTCTAATTTTATCATCTCAGGAAATAATACCATGGAAAATGATGTTTCAGCCTCATCTGCATGAATGAAAGGTGTATCAAATGGTCCACCGTGTTCTTTATCCATACAATGCTCTGGAATTGCGTGATACCAATTTACATTACAAATAACTGCTGGCAATTGATAATTTTTCGCCCATTCATGAATCGCAGAAGGAATTACATATTCTTGCCCATGACCATTGAGTAATATTTGTTTTCTAAAACCTAAGTTCCATAAGCCAGCTATCACAGCTCGAACCATTCCTTTAAAATGTACTTCTGGTACAATGATACTACCAGGCATTCCTAAATGATGATAGGGGTGGGACCCATACCATATTGGTTCAGCTACCGTACATCCGGTTTTTTCAGCAATTAATTCTGCCATTCGGGTCACAAGAAATGTATCTTCACCAATACATGCAGCACCTCCATGATTTTCTGTTGATCCAATAGTTACGATTATAACATCATTCTTCTTTAATCGTTCTTGAATCTCAGTAATACTCATCGTTTGTAAATAAATCCCTTTGGGTTTATCCATTATGCCTCCTTTCGGTGGCAAATCCCATTTACTCATATTTTTTCACATGAAAATAGTTATTTTATTTAATTAATTTAGCTAATCATGCATAAGTGATAAATTTATTTAGGAAGATATTGCGATAGAAAATATTAGGAAAAAAATCTTTCTCTAAAATAAAGTTAAATATTATAAATAGAAATAAATGAATGATTATTATTCGTTTAAAAAAAATAAGAATAATTAAGGATGGGTAAAAAAATGAAAGAAAATAAGGATGAAAAATAGAAAATAAAGGAAGAATTAGAAGTATCAGCGGGTTACTTCGAGGATAGACTCCCATATACACGTATGGGTGATAATCCCCGCATATTGATTGACTTAGAAGCATTATCTTATAAAAATGCTCCGCCTTCGGGCTTTATGTTAAAAGATTTTATTAAAACTCATAAGCTTCTTGCAAAAGAATTTACAATATACCTAGTTGGGCGTAAGTCAGGCTTACTACAAGGATATTCAATGAAGGATATGGCAGATGATTACGCAAAAATGATAAAAAACGAGTTTGGGGGACCAATCGATATTATGGGTTATTCAACCGGAGGGCAGATTGCTCATTTCCTTGCCGCTGATCACCCGGATGTAGTTCGAAGATTAATCATTATTTCTGCCGCTTATCGTTTGAGCGATAAGGGTGTTGATATAGAAAGACTTGCAGCAGAATTTGCCGAACAAGGAAAATATAATAAGTCAGTTGCAACACTAATTGACCTTGTCTATCCACCCGGTTTAAAGAAATCAATGTTTAAGTTAATGGCTAGATTATTTGGAAAAAGTTTAATGGGTTGTTCTAAAGATCCCTCGGATTTTCTAGTGACGGTTGAAGCGGACCGAAATATGAATTTCAAAGACA
>Ga0209986_10001905_pt1 | contig 19665 bp, 16 predicted proteins | sample BlataG_FD_183168 | JGI IMG/M metagenome (GOLD analysis project Ga0209986, IMG submission 183168) | Deep subsurface microbial communities from Black Sea to uncover new lineages of life (NeLLi) - Black_00105 metaG (SPAdes) (version 2) | ecosystem: Environmental > Aquatic > Marine > Oceanic >... | reverse complement strand
GGGCGGTCAATAACAACCAAGACATCAAAATCACTATATTGATCAGAATTACCGCGAACCCTTGAACCAAAGAGTATAATTCTGGCACCTGCGAAATTAGCCTTGTGCAAGGCTTCTTCAATCAGTTTCCTTAGTTGCTTCCAATCTTTTTCTGAATTCATGGTCTTTGAGTCCTTTCTACATCCCCCTCATCCCTGTATCACGTACGGGGACATGGTCCTGAGATGCTGAAATGAATTCAGCATGACACATTGCTTCCCCTCACCCTTGCCCTCTCCCACGACGGGGAGAGGGATGGACAGAAGTGGACTCTCCCTCCAGGGAACGGGAATATTAGGTAATTCTCGACTCCGCTTCCACCAGAGGCGGACAAATGCGAACGGGAATATTATTAACTTCATATTTAATCCTTATGAAATCCAATCTTTCGTTTAGGTTTTTCAGGTGGCGTCATGAGTTGCTTGATTGCATAAAATACTGCTTGTATATCCTCATCGTGTTTTGCGATCTTTCGCTCCAGTTCTTTTAGTTTTTGAGCAAGTTCCTTATGGGTTGAAAGGATTCTACGAAGCTTCACAAAGGTTCGCACTATTACTATATTGACTTGAATCGCTCGGTCACTATGTAGAACGCTCGACAACATTGCCACACCTTGTTCGGTAAAGACATAGGGTAGTTTTCTTGTTCCGCCCCATCTTGAAGTCGCATTTTGCGACTTCAAATCATTATACTCTTGTTTATTTAACTGAAACATAAAATCATCTGGAAACCGTCTTCGATTTCGTTTTACCTGTTCATTCAGTCGCTTTGTTGGTACGCCATAAAGCCTAGCCAAATCTTTATCTAACATCACCTTATGTCTACGAATTAAGTATATTTTTTGTTCGATTTTTTCTAAAGGAATTATGTTTTTCATTCTATATCCTGTTTGATATTCCAGTTTGGAATCTCAAGTTGAGATTGCCACGCCTTACTCGCAATGACGCCCCCTCACCCTTTCCCTCTCCCCTCAAGGAGGGGAAGCCGTTGTAGTTGTCTCTCCCTTCAAGGAAAAGAAGATTGTGACGAAATTCTCGATTCACTGTGTTCACTCGAATAATATTATTTTTCCTCATAACCAAGCTCGTTTAAGTAACCATCCAATTTTTCTGTCACTTCTGTTATTTCTTTCTCAATTTTTCTCAATTCCTTTCTTTCTTTAGGTATATCGATTTGTTCGATCTCCTCTTCAGGAAATACGTAAAGGGTGACGTTGAGGTTGAAGTCGTTTTTCTCGATTTCATCACGGTCGACAAATCTGGAAAAGCTATCGATTTCTTTACCTTCTTTATAGACATTTGCAATCTTTTCTTGATTAGCCTCACTCAAACAATTCAGTTTCCTAACTTCAGGATGCTGTTCGAATTCCTGGCTTGCATTAATAAAAAGAATTCGATTTTCTCTATGTTTAGCCTTATTTTTATTAAAAATCAATATTGCACCAGGTGCACCGGTATTGTAAAATAGTTTTTCCGGTAAGAGCAACACAGCTTCGAGCAAATCGTCTTTAATAACTCCTGTTCTGATCGCCTTTTCCCTACCACCACGGAAAAGACACCCATTATCAATCACAATACCGACCCTGCCATTATCGCCATTCACCGATGCAAGCATGTGCTGAATCCAAGCCCAATCTGCCGACTGCTTGGTAGGAAATCCGTAATTGAACCGATCATGCCAGAACTCTCCCTTTTTCAAAACATCTTCGTTATAGCCGTCCTGATTCCACGGAGGGTTCGCAATACACACATTGAACTGCTGCAGTTTATCACCTTTTTTGAATTTCGGATAGAGGAGCGTATCACCCAGGCTAATGCGTGCATTACGTATATCATGGATGTAGAGATTCATTTTGGCAAGCGCAAGGGTCTTATAATTTGCTTCCTGACCAAGAAGAAATAGACGATCAGCATCTTTCTTACCCTTCTGGTCTTTGACATGTTGGTATGATAGAATCAACATACCTGCTGAGCCAAGGGCTGGATCATAAACATATTCCTTGGGCTGTGGATCAAGTATCTGAACAAGGAGATTAATCACTTCGCGCGGTGTGTACACTTCACCTTCTTTGGCTTTTTGCGGCGCAAAGTATTTCAATATCCATTCATAAGCATCACCAAGGATGTCTGGCGATACATGACGTAAGGATTGAGCACTGAATAACTCAACGAGCTGACGCAAAATCTCGGCATTCTCCCGGTTTCCGGTGAACTGCACAAAGTCAACGTTCTCAAATACATCTCGCAACTCGGGATTTCGCTCGGCTAATTGCTTCATAGCTCCTGAGAATTTTTCAGGAATACGTGCAGGGTCTTTTCGTATATCTTCCCAGCGATACCCATCAGGAATATCAAAATCATGATACATGGACTGACTTGCTTCACGCAATGCCTCTTTATCAGTAAGCCCGTCTTTCTCAGCATCTGACTTGGCTGTCTCAAACTCCATATCCCACTTATCACATATCCGTTTATAAAAAAGTAGTACAAGGATAAAAGTATAATCAACGCGGGTACGAATCAGATCAGCAGCTTTTTTAAGCAGACCTTCCAGATCTCCACGAGTAAGTCTACCTTCAGGTATGGTAAGCGTTTCTGATATGAATTCTGTTTTGCTTTTAAGCGTATAGACTTTTTTACGCGCATCTTTCTTTTCCATCTCAACACCAAGCAGACCTGCTCTACGCAATTCAGACAGAGCAACATTCACCTGTTCGCGGCTGTCTTTTGCAGGCTCCTGTTTTAGAAACTCGACCGCATCATCAAAACGAAAAGGTCTAATTTCATATTCCTTCCATAGTAGATCATATCTGCTTTGCAACCACTTCTTTAATTTCATATCATCTCCATTGATGTGCCTATATAAACGATTGTCATTATTCATTTATATTATAATCCTTTTGGGGTAATTTGTCAAGATGTAACTCAATCAGGCTGTTGAAAAAGTCATTCTTTCACTGGAGTAGAGCCTGTCTGCGTGCGAACGCACAGGCAGGCATTTATGCTCGCCCCGTTAAATAAAGGTATAGCAAAATGTTTTTGGTATATTGAAATGAGTATTTAAACGGGGCTCGTGAAAACTGATGAAATTACATTGTTTTTGACGGGGCTAAAGCCCCTACTCCACTAAATCAACGGCCTGAATAAGTATTTAAATTACAATGGTTTTCGAAAAATATATAATACTGTTAACATCCCCACTCACAGAATATTGGTCATTTCAGTAAGGAGAGCTCCATATAACTTGCTCCCTTAATAGGATTATGGCGATATGGTTCTGTTTCCTTAAAACCCAAAGACCGATATAAAGCAATCGCCTCTTTCATAGTATTGATAGTATCCAGACGCATTCGTTCATAACCGTGTGCACGAGCTTCCTCAATTATTTTTTGTGCCATGGCTCGTCCTATCCCCTTTCTGCGATATTGCGGTCGCACATACATCCTTTTCATCTCGCAAATCCCTTGTTCGTGTTTTCTCAAGGCAACGCAGCCGGCAACCTTGTCTTTGTAAAAAACCAAGAGGATACGACCGTCTGGTGCCGCATACTCACCAGGTAACTTAGCCAATTCCTTCTTGTAATCCTGGAAATCCAAATTGAAGCCCAATGATTTTTCATACTCCTTGAACAGCTCCCGAATGCAATCAAGATGTTCCTCAGACTCAACTTGAATAAGTTCAATCACGCTCAACCCGCGATTAAACCGCGGTTTTTCAGCCGTTCAAGTTCCCATGCAGCAAAATCCTCAGGCGGATGCACGATTTCTGCATCAGGCTTTTTTTGAAGTCTTACAGCATCATTGGGACATCCAGTAACACACAGACCACAACCTATGCACTTTTTGCGTTCAGTAACAGTCTTTCCGTCTTTTTGTGATATTGCGTGAACCTGGCATCGCTCTATGCATATACCACACTCTGTGCATTTATCAGGATCAATAACCGCAAAGTAATTAGCAGCGGCTACTGATTCTTCTATACCCCATTCAGTTATTCCTCGCAATATACCACAACAGCAACCACAACAATTACAAATATAAAAGACACCTTTTATTATATTGCTGACCGAGTGCACCAGACCAACCTCCTCAGCCTTATCAAGAATTGCCAGTGCTTGTGCCTGTGTAATATCACCTGGTCTTGATGGACGCTCAGTTGAAGAGAAAATAAGGCAATTTTTCAATGGAAAATCACACTTGCGTTTACCAAGAAGGTCCTGCTGTACTCGACATATGCAATCACGAACACTAAATGTTTTAGCTGCCATGAGAATCGCACGGACATCATCATATGGAAGTATCCATTCTGTTTTTACTGTACCCTGCGCAGGTACAACACGCTGGATTGCAGGCTGTGGTTTCATGAGTCCCACTGCACCGCCATCAGCCATATACTCTTCAAAGAGATGAGCAAATTCATGATCCATAGTTTCTAACTGGGATTCATAGATTCCAAAAATAAAAGGTGCAAGTCTAAAATGTGGTTTCCCATCCTTTTTACTAAACCATACAAGACCCCGCTTAGCCATTTTCATTAATTTTGTTCTTGCTTCTTTAACAGGTAATCCAAACCGCTCAGCTATCACATCAACTTGCTCCATTTTACCGCTTAGCTGAACAGCAACATATGCCTCTTCTTTAGAAAAAATCTTTTTCAATAGAAGTATCTCAATATTTGAGGGTGTCCGCGGAAACCCATTCGGCAACTTATTTAGGGCGTCAGCAAGTTTCTCGAAAACTTCATCCGTCATCCAGTATCCTCCTTAAATAAATCACAAGCTATTATATAATAGGTGAAGCTCGAGTCAACTGCAGATATCATATATCGAGATACCAGATGAGCATAATCTCGTGTCCGACCTTGGGATATCCGGCATATGCGTAACAATTTATTTCACCCAGTCGACAGCCCTGCTTTGCATAAAATCGACAGGCTGGCACATTCACATTCTGGGTCTCGATCTTCAGCTGCCTGCACCTCCGCATTTTAGACCAGTTTGCTGCGTGATTAAACAACTCTGTCCCGATTCCAGAGCGCCTGAAATCAGGATGTACACGGATATCCCATAATACTGCAAGGTCTTTGCGACCAGCCAACATGTGCACGCCAGATGTGTTAAAGGCTACAACCGCACCTCCAACATTCCGATTTTCATCTGAGGCTATAAAAAACCCCCAGTTACTGACGTCAAAGCGCTCGGGCCATCGTTTGGGTCGTTCACTATCCTCACAATCATCATAATCCTTTATGTATGGACGCCCAACCTTCTCCTCACGCAGCTTGATACCACCGAGTCCGACGTTAATTAAATCAATCTGTAACACTGATGTAACCTCGAATGCGATCGGGATTTCTGCATACTGAGAAAGCATATCAGCGCTGACCTCTTTAATTTTAATAGGCATATTTAAATCTCCTTTAACCTCTCATCTTCTCAATTATTACTCAGAACCTTAAATAGTTTAATTTGATAGTTCTCCATAGCTTGCTACAGAGTTTCTTCTGTCATTCCCTGGCTTGCCTGTCCTCTGACTAGATCAGGGGAACCAGGGAATCCAGGAAAATAAGGAAATACAAAAGACTGGATTCCGCATCAGGTGCGGAATGACGACATACATTGAGCAGTATTTGATTAAACTATTTAATGGTCTCTTTAGTACGTCAGTTCAATCCGCCTCACTGCCTGGTTTCCAAATACCTCCTAATTATAGCCAGGTACTGTTTTAAGGTCACCAAAGAACAAATCCTTATCCTCTTTCTTTTTAATTTGTTCTCCAGCCTCTTTTGCCAACTTAATGTGCTTCTCGCAATCTGACTTGTCCCCAGCTACAGCATGTGCTCTTGCCATTGCTTCATAAGCAAAAGCAATATCAAAATCTCCAATATTGTGCTCTTTGCAGATTTCTAAACATCTCTCAGCGTGATACAATGTTGACTGAGGTTTGTTCAAAACCGAATACACGCGAGAAATCTGCCATTCACCCCGCTCAAACTCAACAGGTGTACCAATCTCGCCCCAATGAAAACGAGAAGCATGAACAGCATGAACCATTTTATCATCTTCTTGTTTTGTCCTGTCTTTTTTATCCAATAGGCTCCAGACAAGATTAAACAAGGTAATTGCTGCCCTCTTATGCCATTCTTGTTCTGTGTATTTTTTCTCTTCTGCCATTTAAACCTCCTTTATATCCTCTCTCCAGTTGCCTTTTCTATTTTCTTCCGCCAGGGAACGAGATTTCCTGGCTTATAATACTTTTCTATTAAAAACTCAATGACTTCTTTATTCCCAATTATGTTTCCGAACCTTTTTCTAAAGAAACGAAAAGTAACATTCTTGATTAGTTTCGCAAAAATGTAATCTTTCATATATAGCGGTGCAGAAAAAACAAATTCCGACCAGATACCAGAATCATCATCAATTCCAAGATATTCTTTACTGACTGACTGCCACACATTTTCAAAATCGGCTTCTGGATTATTATATAATTCAAGTTCAAAAAAAAGTTCTTTTATAAATTCCCGAAACCTGAGTGCCTCATCTAATGCATGTGCATTAAGAAATGTGTTTATCATATCTTCAGGAAGAGAAGTAAATCTCTGAAGCCATTCCTTAGTGTCGATAAACCCCGACCAGATATCTGCCATTCCCTCTCTGAAAGATGGATCATCTATGAGAAGAAAACTTTTTGGTAAGTAGTGATAGTGTATGGCGTGACCAAATTCATGAAAAAGAACCCTGTAATCCATATACCCACCAACTGGATGGTATGCAATTCTTATATCTTCTCCCATTTCAAGATTATAACAACCACCAGAACATGCCCTATCTTGAGTTTCGACCTTGATAGATAGAGAATTGAAATCTATTTCATACGATTCGAGAAAAGCCTGCAAGCTATCGATCATTTTTTCTTTTGTAAAATAACCGTCAGGAGGTAGGAAAAATTTATAAAACATGAATCGCAAATCGTGTATCTGAAAATCTGGTATTTCTTTTTTACATTTTCCGATGAATCCATCCCACACATCTTCTGTATCTTTCTTTATTCTTGAACAAAGAGCAAAAAGATAACCATATGAAATATTATCAAATGAGAAAATAAGATCAGGATAATTGGTAAATCCCTGCTCATGCGCAATCTTATTAGCAAGCCTTATACTTTCCCGTGCTTCCTTTTCAATAGAACCGAGTAATTGCTCCCAACTTTTGTGTGCTTCCTTTCTTAAATTCCTATTTTTGTTTCTCATTAGAATTTTCGACATTTCGCTAATATTAACGTTCTTACCTTTGATAAAGGGCAGAAATTCGTCTGCTTTCGCTTCTATTTCGCTTCGTAATTGAAAGAGTTTCTTATTATATTCGACCTTTGCCCTAATTACTTCTCTTTTTAGCATTTCTGCTTTCCGTTTCCTTACCAGATTTTCCTCTCTATTGAGAAATGTATCTATCCTATTTGACAAATCGGAATCAAGTAGTAATTCCCTTACTTCTTCTGCTTTTTCCTGTAATTTTTCTTTATCAAGCGTCTCTCGATACCAAAGAGACATCTGTTCTTCCCAGTTTTCCTTAAGTTTGATATCTATTTCATCTATCCAATGCATTTTACTGCCCAATGATTACCTCTTTAGATAAATCGTCCCTATATGACGCATTTTCCTTGATTATCAAGTCAAGAAATACCGGTTGTCAAAGGACTTTACCAGCCTGGATATCCAATGCCCAGTCAGTATCGTCATTGAGAATCTTGCGACCGAGTTCGTCGCCGTATTTAGTAAGTTCAGGGATTTTGCTCGGATCATCAGCCCTAATCGGTTTTTTAAAATCAACCTGGAATCTGCGAAAATCTAACTTCTTAAAAAAGGTCTGCACAAGACGCACTTGCTGATCATCAGCTGACTGAAGAAACGCACCCAGCACCGGACTGAGCCACTGCCAAACCCAGAATTTATTAGCATCACCAGGTTTTAGATTATGTGGATCGCGTCCTGTTCCCAGGCTAATCAACGTGGTCTCAGCAGGATCCCAATTAAGACAGAACTTAGCTTCAAATGCAGCCAGATAGCAAGGGTTTGCGTATGACCCGACCCCACCATCCACATAGCGTCCTCTAACAGCCGGGAAATACGTGGGGATGGAACTAGAAGCTAAGACTGCAGTTACTACTGGCCACTTGGCATATTTCTCTTTCCAGGATTTAACAAAGCGTGTACGGTTGGCGACCAAATCAAATACTGTGATAACGACATCAGTAATCGGGTCAGCTGTCCAAAAATCTCCCATGGTTATATCGCCGATGTGTTTTTTCAAAATCTTTTCCAATGGCCAATGTGGATAACGATAGCGAGCAAGCAGCCACAGACGACTGCGTAGTGTCTTTTGAAAAACCTTTGAACCCAGTGCACAGTATAACTCATGCATCTGTTCTGCAGTCAACCCAGCTCCAATCCCTGCAGAAATAATAGCCCCGGTTGATGTACCGGTCGCCAACCGAAAGATATCATGTACAGATTTACCAAGATAATCCTCAAGAATCGCAAGGGCGCGGGTTACCATGACTCCTTTTATACCACCACCATCTATGCTGATTGCAACATTTTTACGAAAAGATTTCATCACTCCTCCGCATCAATCAACGTCCCATCAAAGTCAAAGAATATAACCCTGTAATCTTTTCTTTTCATTCAAGGATCATGAAATTATGTAATTAGTTAATTCGTTAATTTCGCAATTACTTAATGGATAAATCCATAGTCTCTGGAGAATCAGGCTGATTACGATGCTCTCCTATGTCTCATTGTGTGAAATCACCAAAACGGTCTTTCAGTTCCTTGATTTGGTTTTCAGTAAGACCCTGGACTTCGTAGCCTGCGCACCTACACAAAAGAAAAATCTGCGCAGCTTTATTAATCATATCTATGAGATCAAACGCTTCCATTACGTCAGCACCAGTTGCAAGACAGCCATGTTTTTCCCACAGTACAATGCGATGCTCTTGTAGAGCAGCTAGTGTGACCTCAGCCAACTCTTCTGTACCAGGACAACGGTACGGCGCCAAGCCAATGCCTTCAGGTAAAAACATCTTGAGTTCTGGGTGCATTGACCACAGCAGTCGATTGATTGCCTTTTCCTCGCAATAAAGCTCAATATGAGTAAGGGCAATCAAATGACTTGGATGGGTGTGCACAATCGCTTTCTGCGATGGATTGTTCTCAAATAAAAAGCTGTGGAGCTTGAGATGCGACGCAAACTCGGTAGTTGGGCGCGCCCCGGCGCCACCACCCCAAAGCACACGGTAGCCATCGAGTTCATCGCAAATATACAGCATGATCATCTTCTCTTCTGGACGATCCACGATCTCGCGCATGCGTGAACCTGATGCAGTGACAAAAAAACAGCGTCCACCACAAATTGCTTCAGAAATTTCTCTTTTCACCTTTGGATAGTCATCAAAGGCTTGCCCTCTTTTCTCAATCAAGTCAGTCACTTCAACCGAGATATTTCCAGCATTTTTTTCTGCCCAACCCCTTTCCCATAGATAATGTCCCACTTCGCCTATGTCGTGGACAAGCTTTTGTAATTCCTTATTAAGCGACATTTTTTTCATTGCTGACACTCTTTACCTCCTTAACATTCTATCTATACAGACAACCCAGTCAAGTCTATTGATCAATGTTGTGCGGGGTGATTTGATAAAAATGCACTGGTTTACCATTGTGATAATTCTCAAAAACATCATATGTTTTTACTAATTCAATGGAACCATATTGCTTGATATATTGAAAATTCCGGGGGTTATCGCTGACCGGCCCCAGGGTGATGAGAAAATGTGGCTGGTATCTGTCGAATTTCAACTTCTTGTCTTCAGGCCCGGTTTCGAGGTTGAGAACCAGCATACCAGAGGCTAGAGAATATGTGTCTACAATATCCGTAAGGATTACCCCGGGTCTTTGTCTTAACTTAACTGTATTGCTAATGTCATTAGCCATCGTGTTAAATGACCATTCTGGTCGAATAACAAAACTAAGTATCTTCCCTGCATTGAGGCTAATATAGCCGAGCACTATAACGACTGAAGCAACCTTTAAGACTTGCGCATATTTGGATCTCAAAGACCATAAGTAAACAATGAAAAACCCCATGATAGATATCAGCGGGATTACAGTCAATACATAATAACGAGGCGGATTATACCCACCGCCTATACCCCCGGCAAAGACATAGATAACAATCCAAAGTGCAAATGCACCAAGCAGCCTTTTGTGCCTTAGCCCCTTGATAAAAACGATTGCAATCATGCTGATTATCCCAACAACATAGCCAATGCTATATATGCCATGACTTATCAGATAACCATTCCTAAAAATCTTGTATACCGCGTAGATTACCGAGGAAACGCCGTGCATAGATTCAGGAAAAATTGGCACTATCGCCAAATAATACCCGCCATAGTCATGATAAGGTTTTATTACAAAAGCCATATACAAGAAACACAGAGCTATGAAAATCAATAATGACAATGCAATGGAGCGCAGCTTTGCTGATGTAATATTAAAACCATCATTTTCGTACAACACCAAGAAGAGCACTGGCAACCAAACTGATAATCCGGAAATTTTGGAAAGGACAGCCAAAAAGACAACCACTGGTGTAATCACCGCATAAACAAAATGCTTGTTATATACTGTGCCCAGATAAATAGCCGCGACTGACAGCAGAAGCATCAGGTTCTCGTTGAGAGCTAACCTGCTGTAAACAAACAACAGGTAGTTACATGATATCAAAACCAACACTCCGAGACTCAACACACCACTAATAAAGCGCCGAAATATTAAATAGAGGAAAATCAACGTAATCATAAAAAACAGTACTCCAGGCAGCCTGGCACTAATGAGATTTATGCCCATTAAATCAAGAAAGATATATTCAATAAACTGAAAAATTGGCATTACAACGATTGGATTACTCTCAAACGGAAGCAGCCATTTGTTGGTTATTAGTTTGGCTGTGGCATTACGCGTATACAACCCCTCGTCACCATAGATCTCTGAAGACCAGGTGGTTCCTACAGGAACATCAGCTGCGAGATGAATAAAACGCAAAATGCAGAAGCAGATTATGATAGTAAGCAAAATCATTTTCAGCAGCGATAACCAGGGGATGCGCTTCATTGAATCAAGCCTAGTGCTTTTCAAATCCTTTACGCTAAAACAGAGTCCGGAATTTTTCCGGCACTTCAACTATTTTCCTATGCTCATAATCGAAAAAAACAATACCCGTCTTGGCTCGGGCGACTTCGTTTCCAGTTTCCTTATTAGACAGCTTGAAGACAAAATCGCAGCCTACTTCGCTTACATCACTAACCGCGACTTCAATCCTTAACACATCGGAGTAGAAACTTTCTGATTTATACACAATGACAGCATCAGTCATAATCAAACCCACTCCATCAATATCTGCTTCAGTAAAACCAAACTTTTTCAAGAACCTCACCCGCGCCTCATGGACCAATGACAATATAGAATCATTACCCAGGTGACCACCATAGTTGATGTCGTCGATCCGAACTGTTATCTCTGTGGAGAACGTGAAGTTATCTGGTAACTCAAGCTTAATGCGACCCATTTTCGCTTTTCCTTGGTGTACTAATGGACCAGAACTATTTTGTCAATAATCTGGTAAATGCCGATCTTCAGTCTCACAAAATACACACCCGCTGGAACTGAACGACCTGCCTGGTCAGTGCCAGACCATTTAATCGTAGTAGGCACTAAGGAGTATGCAGTAGGCAGTGAAAAATCTTTGACAAGCCGTCCACTGGCATCATAGATCCCTAACTCTATGCCCTCTGCCCTTCCTGTCCCGTAGGATGAATGTGTTATCCTATCGGGATGCCCTATGCCGAAGCTGATATTGATCAACTTTGAAAATGGATTCGGATAACTGTACAAGGACAACCTTGTTTGATTTTCCCAGGGCAGTTCAGTTACAACCCCGGAGTTCGATACGATGACAACCCACATCAATGAATCATAAAACATCCCATCGTCAACCTTGACCATAACTGTATCGGTTGTTACCGTAGAACTTGAGTACAAGTAACAAGTATCATGAGCTGAGGTATCAACGACCCCATTGATACTCCAAATATAGGACAAAGAATCTTCAGGATCAGGGTCTTGTGCCAAGACCTCGAGCAAAAGAATGCTATCAGTTATTATGTAACAGGGTGAAGGAGGACTTGATGCAATGATTTCAGGTGGGTAATTTATAGGATCAACTTCAATTTCAAAAAGTGTAGGCCACAATTTACCGGTCACGAACAGTCGCACGTCTTGGCGATCATATGCAATGCCGTTGAGCACATTTGGCTGAAAAGGTATATGTTGGTCGGTCAGGATGCCAGACAGATTCAACCACCCGGTCACGTCGCCGGTTTGGGGCTCAATAATAGCGATAGAATCCGAGTACCAAACATTTGCATAGATCTTTCCCTGGATATACTCCAGTTCGTTCAAATGCGTAACCGGGTTACCTTCAGCATTGACATCTATATAACCGACTTCAACATAGGTGTGAGGATCAAGATAATACAATCTCGGTGTCCCATCACTCATTATCAAACAAGTATCATCATGTGTGAGCCCCCACCCTTCAGTAGAATTACTGAAACTATCCACCAACTGAAATGTGTCCAACTCAATATACACGAATCCAATATAGTTCTGCCATGTCAGCTGGATTATTGTATCATTCCACATGGTAATGCCCTCGCCAAAATAGGAATTATCAAGGTTACGTATTTTCAAAACCGTACCAGTCTGCAGATCGACCTTGCGTAATGAAGACTCGCTGTATAGACCTGTCCCCTCGTATAAAGCACCGTTTTCATATATTAAACCCTGGGTAAATGCATTCGAGTCATGAAGAAACTCATTGACAACTGTATAGCCATAAACTGGCAGACTATCTGCGCCCGAGAATAAATAAGATGTCTGGGCTGTGTTGTGCTCCGGCATGATTTGAGCAAACCCTGGCAAAACAGTCACAGCAAGTACCCAGGCAATGCTGGGAACTAACACGCGTCTTATTTGATTAGATCTCATTATCTATATATCTTCCTCAGACATAGAACCTCTAGACATATTCTACATACCCAAACGTTCGTGTCAATGCACTTGCAGTACCAGGTGTTCACCTGTTCACTTCTATTCAGTCTTTCAGCAGGTGTTCGGTTGTTCGGTTTTGCGTTTGTTTGGCTTGAAAAATCGATAAAAGTGGGTATAATTTCTCTTTATGGACTATAATAAGGTTGATAAGAAAACAATCAGCTCTTTAGGACAAATTGTTGGCGAGGAAAACATCATTGTAGATAAAGCCGTTCTAGAAGATTACGCTCACGACGAAACACCTTTATACAAATCAATGCCTGACCTTGCCGTGAAACCAGGTTCTACAGAAGAAGTCTCAAAAATCATGAAACTGGCAAATGCAAATATCATCCCGGTTACTCCAAGAAGTGGCGGGACCAGCCTTTCCGCAGGTGCGGTACCAATTCATGGAGGTATCGTACTCTTACTTGAACGCATGAACAAAATCAAGGAAATCGATAAAAAAAATATGATGGTCATCGTTCAACCCGGCATAATCACTGAACAACTTGGTAATGAGTTGGCAAAACATGGTCTTTTCTTCCCACCTGATCCAGTTAGCCTTGATACATGTATGATCGGCGGCAATATTGCTGAATGTGCAGGCGGGCCACGCGCCATGAAATACGGCGTAACCAAGAACTACGTGCTCGGCATTGAAGTCGTCCTGCCTGATGGCACAGTCCAGCGATATGGTGGGAAATTGCTGAAAAATGTTACTGGCTATAATATAATCGATCTAATCATCGGTTCTGAAGGCACACTTGCCATTGTAACTGAAGCCACGTTAAAGGTCTTGCCCGTGCCAACAGTTATTATTGACCTGCTCGTGCCTTTCAAGTGTGTAGAAGACTCAGTTAATTTTGCCCTCGATGTTTTACAGACAGGTTTGATGCCTGCGGCAATTGAATTTATGGAAGGTAATGTGTACAGGATTGTTGCAAAATATCTGAAACGGAAATTGCCTTTTGAACAGGCAAATGCACATACAATTGTTGAAATAGATGGAAATGATAAAGAACAAGTGCGTAAAACCTATGATAAAATTGGTGATATTGCATTAAAATACGGTGCGCTCGATGTATTTGTTGGAGAAAGTACCAAGGATAAAGAAAAAATCTGGGAACCGAGGAAAAATGCGAGCGACGCATTAAAAGAAATGGCAAATCCAGTGGCGCGTGAAGACCTTGTTGTTCCTAAAGATAAAATTCCTGAATTGATTAAAAAATTGAAGGATTGCGTAAAAAAATACAGTGCAAATCTTTATGCATTTGGCCATCTCGGCGATGGCAATATCCACGCCGATATTGGGATCACAGATTACACAGATGATAAAGAAACTGGGAGACAAAGAGAGAAAGGAAGTTTTGAAGTTACGAAGCTGGGAAGATCGGAAAAGAGGAAAGAAATTTCAACTGACAAATGTCAATCACAATCTCTGCGCATAAATGATACAGAAAAGATTAATAAGATGCGGAGAGAAATATATGCTATCACGTTATCGCTCGGCGGAGCAATAACTGCTGAACATGGCATCGGTTTATCGAAAATAGAGTACCTTGAAATGGCGCTCGACAAAAAGCAACTTGAAATAATGCGCTCGATCAAGAAAATATTCGACCCGGAGAATATATTGAATCCAGGGAAGATTTTTACAAACCCCCATGGGTCTGCACGATGACGCGGCTGCAAGCAGATTACATAGATAAAAAACGAATACGAATAACGAGTCACGAATACGGCTTTTTACGTATTTAGGCATTTATTCACTCAAGGAGGCTAGATGAATTTAATCAAGCTTGATAAGCTGCCGGGCCAGGATTCAATGTTGATCTTCCATGTTCTGGCAAGGATTGGTTATGAAGGTCTGGTAATCGTTTCACCGAGTAAACCACTTGCAAGTGTCGGCTATTTCCAGGATGCAGTAAAGGAAATCGACCTTGAATTCTGCGAGAATGCGGGTATCCCGGTAATGCGCCGAGAAGTTGGCGGTGGCGCCACTTACCTCGACGGTAACCAGATATTTTACCAGATGATATGGAACCGCAAAAACCCTAAATTCCCCAATAATGTAAGGAAGATATTCGAGGTCCTGTCTGGACCAGCCTGTGAAACCTATCAGAAATTCGGCATAAATGCTTCATTCCGCGCGGAGAACGATATTATCACGGATAAAGGTAAAAAGATTGCTGGTGAAGGCGGCGGTGACATCGGTGACTCCATGGTCTTTGTGGGTGGAATTCTTTTAGATTTTGATTATGTAACAATGAGCAAGGTTCTACAAGTACCGGATGAGAAATTCCGCGACAAGATCTACAAAAGCATGGAAGAAAACCTCACAACCATGAAACGTGAACTCGGTGAAATACCACCAAGAGAAGAAATCAAACGTGTGCTCGTTGAAAGTTTTGAGAAGCTGACCGGCAAGTTAGAGCTAATTGAGTTTGATGACGCGACGATAAGAAAAATGAGAGAGCTTGAGAAAGTATTTACCTCTAACGAATTCCTGTTTAAGAAAACACCGCGCATACCCCAAGGCGTCAAAATCAAAGAAGGTATTGAAATCCTCTATGGCTTATACAAAACAAAAGGTGGACTCATAAGAACTGCCGAAGAAATCGAGAATAAAAAACGCATCCGAGACCTCGTTGTTTCTGGCGATTTCAACCTTTTTCCAAAAAATGGCTTGAATGAAGTCGAAAACGCCTTGAAAAATCGGGAGTTTGATAAAGAAACAATACAGAAGGAAGTCGTCAAAGTATATGATAAGGAAAAAATAGAATCTCCAGGCGTTGAACCAAAGGATTTTGCCAAAACCATAGTTGAAGCCAAATAATCACCCTTATTTGCGCTAAAACCTGTGCCATTTTTATTGACATAACTGGGTTTCCGTGTATAATAAGCGGTAAATAAATCGGTGAACCAAAAAAAAATGACGAATAGGGCGGAATGTCATCTTTGTAGAAGGGGATAGCAGAATTCCTCTATTCGCATATTTCTTTTTACATATATTTTAGAACTAAGCGGTTAGCGATATGGGGCAAAGGAGATTTATGATTGACCTGAAAAATGCCGACCCTGATTTTAAATGGAAAATCATCAAAAAAGAGGGTGGCAAAGGCTTGCTCAAATGTTTTGGCTGCAGTGATTGTGCAGCGAGTTGCCCGGTAAGATATTTTGATGAACGTTATAATCCAAGAAAAATTATCCGTCTTACGCTTCTGGGTATGAAAAATGAGGTCTTATCCTCACCTTTTTTATGGTTTTGTGCGCATTGTCATGCGTGCACAGAAAGATGTCCCCAGGGTATAATGGTAGCAGATTTGATCAATGCCATTAAAAATTATGCAGTGGAACAGGGTTATTGTCCTGAAGGATATAAATTACAGCTCGATTTATTGAAGAGACTTGGCAGGCTCTATGAAGTCGAAGATTTTGACTTAAAAAAACGGCAGAGGCTCGGTTTACCACCTATAGATAAAACAATCCCTGAAGTCGCAAAAATCCTAGAATATACAAATATAATCAAACATGTAAATTCTAAACCAAATGACCCTTTAATCCAAGAGAAAATGGAAAAGGAATGAAAAAGTACGCGTTATTTCTGGGCTGTACAGTTCCAGTACGGGCACAACATTATGAACTGAGTGCCCGCAATGTTGCCAAAGAACTGAATATTGAATTTGCCGACATGAAAGATGCATCGTGCTGCGGGTTTCCTATGAAGGCAGTCGATGCAGAGACATCGTTTCTCTTAGCAGCACGGAACATCGGCATTGCGAGTAAGATGAATCTGGACCTTATAACACTCTGCAATTCGTGTACAGCAATGCTCTCTGATGCCCAGAAGCAGATGAAAAACAATGAATTTTATAAAAAATTTAAGGAACTTGGTTTTTCCTATCCTCGCGAGGTTCAGGTTCGGCACTTTGTGAGAGTGCTTTATGAAGATATCGGTATTGAAAATATTAAAAAACACATAAAAATACCATTAGATGCACTCAGGGTAATTGCCCATTATGGATGCCATTATATGCGACCTTCACAGCTTTATGGTTTTGATAATCCTGAAGTTCCCCATACACTCGATGAGATGATAAATATAACCGGTGCAGAATCAATTGAATATGTAGATAAAAAAATGTGTTGTGGTGGTTCAGTACTGGGTATTGATGAAGCCCTGGCAGTAACCATAGCAAACCATAAATTAAGTATTGCGAAAAACAATAATGCCGACGCCCTGATCTCTATCTGTCCGTTTTGTACAGTGATGTATGAAGATAACCAGCGCAAGGCTGAGGCAAAATTTGAAACCAAATACGAAATCCCTGTACTCTATTATCCTCAACTATTGGGTTTGAGCTTTGGTCTGGACCGAAATGCAGTAGGAATGAGATTCAACCGGATTAAACCCGCTGCAGTATTAGAAAAGATCAACCCAGCACCATTTGAAGAAAGTGATAGGTGACAAGGAGCATTATGAGAGTATTAATATGCGATTGTAATGGTGCAATAAAATTGCCCAAACTTGATCTGGGCCCTGATATTGAAATCGAACACTATGAAAACATGTGTAAAAAAAGACCGGAAATTGCTCCTGACGAAAAAGTCGTGATTGCCGGGTGCAGTCCAAACCTGATGGAAATATTATTCCCAAACATTAATGCAGAATTCGTAAATCTATATGAACATATTGTGCTTTTAGAACACTCAATGAATAAAGCAAAGGATTTAATTACTGGTGCAGTTGAAAAAATGAAGGCGATCATGCCGGTGAAACCAAAGGTCTTTAATATTGAAAATAAAAGTGTACTCATCGTTGGCGCAGGTATTGCAGGTATTGAGATTGCTTCGCAGCTGGCACATAACGGTGTGAATGTTAATCTTATTGAAAAAACGCCATTTCTCGGCGGTATGGTGGCGAAGTTGGACCGGCTCTATCCTGAAGGTACACCGTACAGCCATACCTTAATGCCGCAGATTGGCACTATGCTCCAAAATAAAAATATTGAATACTCATTAAATAGTGAAATCAAAGATATTAAAGGACAGGTTGGTAATTATAAAATCAATGTGCAAACACGGTCACGCGGTGTTATTGAATGTAATAATTGCGGAAAATGCATTGGTGTCTGTCCTGTTGAAGTAGATGACAAAGGCAAAAAACGAAAAGCAATCTACTATGTGCCAACCTATCCAAATATGCACGCCATAGATTTTGATACGTGTACAAAATGCGGCGAGTGTATAAAAATATGCCAGGGGAAAATCGAACTTGACCATAAGATTACTGAAAAAGAAATCGATGTCGGTGCTGTAGTCGTCGCAACAGGGCTAAACTTGTATGATGTGTCAAAGGTTGAAGAGTATGGGTATCATCGTTTAAACGGCGTCATGACGACCATTGAATTTGAACGTGCTGTAGCGTCTGGACAGCTAAAACCAAAAAAAGTGGTTATTATCTACTGCGTTGGGTCGCGTGATTCCAAACATCTCCCTTATTGTTCAAAAATCTGCTGTTTCTTAGGCTTAAAAGAGGCAAAGTTGATTAAAGACCGTTTTCCCGATACACAGGTCTACATTGTTGCAATGGATATGCGCAGTTATGGAACATTTGAGTATTTTTATAATAAATTAAGGGAGCAGGGTGTTTCATTTATAAAAGGCAAACCATCAGAGGTCTTCAAGCGTAATGGTAACCTTGTGGTCAGGACTGAAGACCTTTATACCAATGAATTACTTGAAATTGAAGCCGACACCGTAGTATTGAGTTCAGGATTTGTGCCTGATAATCCTACGTTTGACAAACTTGGTATTAAATTGAATGGTGATTTTCCTGTGCTCTTTGAAAATGCCGGATTAGGTAATACGGCATTGCCGCGTGGTATATTCACTGCTGGATCAGCAACATTTCCGGCTGGAGTAAGAGATACATTGATCGATGCACGCAAAGCCGCATTTTCTGTTTTGAGCCTCTTTAAACAGGATAAGATTGAAACAAGACAACCCAATGCACAGGTCAATGAAGATCTTTGCAGTATCTGTAGAATGTGTATTGGAACCTGTCCGTATAATGCAGTTTCAATTGTTGATGATAAGATTAAAGTCAATGAAGAATTGTGTATGGGCTGTGGTATCTGTTCTATTACCTGTCCATCATATGCGATCCAATTAGAAGGGTTCAACCCTAAAGGCTTATCTAACCAGATTCGTGTCCTTGTAAAAAAAGGTGATATACTCGCGCTTTTGTGCCGCTGGTCGGCATATAACGCTACAGATAAAGCAGCATATGACAAGTATTCCTATCCTGAGAATGTTAAGATAATTCGGGTTCCGTGCAGTGGTGCGGTTGACCCATCTCATGTAATGCTTGCATTGCTTAGTGGCGCAAAAGGTATCCTCATTGGCGGATGTTATCCTGATGCCTGCCATTATGCCAAAGGTAATTTTCGCGCCAAAGCACGTGAGCAGATGTTAA
>Ga0209986_10001904_pt1 | contig 19672 bp, 12 predicted proteins | sample BlataG_FD_183168 | JGI IMG/M metagenome (GOLD analysis project Ga0209986, IMG submission 183168) | Deep subsurface microbial communities from Black Sea to uncover new lineages of life (NeLLi) - Black_00105 metaG (SPAdes) (version 2) | ecosystem: Environmental > Aquatic > Marine > Oceanic >... | reverse complement strand
GTTGCCGTATACCCGCCCGGTTTTTCCCCTGGCCAGCTCGGCCACATCGGGATTCTTCTTCTGAGGCATTATGCTGCTGCCCGTAGTGAAGGCTTCGCCAATCTCTATGAAGCCGAACTCGCTCGATGACCACAGGATGAGCTCCTCAGCCAGCCTGGAAAGATGCATCATGACGATGGCCGCCACTGCCGCGTATTCTATAACGAAGTCCCTATCGGAAACGGCATCCAGACTGTTGGTGCTTACCTTGCTGAAGCCCAGCTCCCGGGCCACGAATTCCCGGTCCAGGGGATAAGGAACGCCGGCTAAGGCACCGCTGCCCAGGGGTAGAACATCAGTACGCTTTAGACAATCGTGAAATCTTTCCTTGTCACGCTCAAACATCTCGAAATAAGCCAGCAGGTGGTGTGCCAGAAGGACAGGCTGGGCTTGCTGCAGGTGAGTATAGCCGGGCATGATGACAGCTTTGTTCGCCTCGGCCGACTCCACCAGCGAAGTTTGCAGAGCCTTTATCTTGTCAATGGTTTTCAAGATTTCCTCCTTGACGAAGAGGCGCAAGTCCAGGGCTACCTGGTCATTCCTGGAACGAGCGGTATGGAGCTTGCCTGCCACATCGCCTATCTTTGCAAACAACCCCGCTTCGATGTTCATGTGTATATCCTCGAGCTCGGTTTTGAATTGAAACTTCCCTCGTTCGATTTCCTTTCGAATAGAGTTGAGCCCTTTGATTATCGTCTCAGCCTCGCTCTCGGCTATTATCCCCTGCTTTGCCAGCATCCTGGCGTGAGCGATGCTACCCTCGATGTCCTGGCGGTATAGCCGCCGGTCAAAGGGAATAGATGCCACGTAATTTTGTACCAGTTTATTGGTCTCTTTCATCTCTCCAGAAATCCATCTCCTGCTTTTTGGCCTCGCCTCGCTTTCAGCTATTATACCTTGTTTTGCCGGTATTTTTAACAGGGAGCATCTGCTTGAAGCCCGAGGACACCGCGCCTGCCTGAACTTTTTGCCGAAATGTTATCCGCCGAGACAATGTTGGGATTGACTCTTACGTGTATCGGGAATATGATACAAATAATGAATGGTAGCCCTCATCGGGCCTCGTGAGGTCATTCTTTCCGAGTACCTGGTAAGTAAATAGATATGACGAAGGCGCAGAATAACTACGCATTTATCGATAGTCAGAACCTTAACCTTTCCATTCGTGAGCAGGGATGGGCACTGGATTTTAGAAAATTTAGGCAGTATCTCGGACGCAAGTACGGAATAACCAAAGCGTTTCTGTTCATTGGCTATGTTTACGAGAACCGAGACCTGTATGTCACCCTGCAAAAGTTGGGCTACATTCTGGTCTTCAAACCCACACTTAAATTGCCGAATGGAAGGGTAAAAGGAAATGTCGATGCAGAGTTAGTGCTTCATGCCATGATTGAATATGGTAACTACGATAAGGCCCTGATTGTCACGGGGGATGGTGATTTATATTGTCTGGTGGACTACCTGAGAAAGAAAGCCAAATTACTGAAATTGATGATTCCCAACAAGGAAAGCTTCTCATCGCTATTCAGGCGACTGATGCCGCATATCATTTTTATGAACAATCTAAGAAAGATGTTGGAGTATACCAGGGCTCAGAAATAAAACGAGGGACATCGCTGTGGGACAAGTCCCACAGATTGGCCCCTCATCGTGATTATAGTGTAAGATTAGCATAAACTACATCTTTTGTCAAATTTCTAACAGGAGCAATCACCTCCCTTGTCATTGCGAGCCCCGACTCGCCAGGGCGCTGAATTTTTGCTTTTTGACTTGTAATTTTAACTTTTTATCTTTTATTTTTGATTTTCGTTCCACCTGCTCGAAGCCCGAGGACATCGCGCCTGCCTGAACTTTTTGACTTTCGTTCAATGGCAAGCTGCACTTGACATTACCAGCCTATAGTAATATAGTAATCTCGTAAAATATAGACGAGGGCAGTAGTGAAGATCACCCGTACGGCCAGATTTAAGAGGGCCTGGCAGGAATTGACCGAAGAAGAGAAAGAATTGGGCCGGAAGGCGTTGAGGAATCTGGCGACAGACCTGCGGTATCCTGCCCTTAGAGTGAAGAAAATGCAGGGAGTTGAACATATCTGGGAAGCCAGGGTGAGCCGTTCACTGAGAATGACTTTCGAGCTTGAGGGGGATACGATTATCCTGCGCAATATCGGGCGTCACGATGAAACACTGGAGCGACCGTAGGAGGTGATGAAGATGCCAACGACCAAGGTTACCAGACACGGGCAGATTACTTTACCGGCATCGGTGCGTGAGCAATTGGGAATAGAGGAAGGTGACATAGTAGAAATTGAAGTTGAAGAAGAGAGAGCTGTGTTAATGCCGAAGAAACTTGTAGATAAGAGCCAGGCTTACTTCTGGACCAAGAAATGGCAGGAAGGCGAGAGGGCAGCTGACGAGGACATCAAAGCCGGGCGGGTGAAGACCTTTGACTCGGTTGACGAGCTTATCAAAGACTTAGACAAGGAATAGTAGTCTCTGTCTTGTAGCTTTCTTAAATATCGTTTTGATTGCATCGTTTTGCCGATATTTTTAACAGGAGCATCTGCTTGAAGCCTGAGGTCATCGCACCTGCCTGCACTTTTTGACGATTTGCAACTTCAGCGGACTCATGAACAAATTGTGCCTTCCCCTTGTTGTACAGACTTGACAAACACTTGCGGGGAGAGTATCTTCATTGTAGATACTGTGAATGGAGGTTTGATATGAAGACGCGTGTTCAGAAATGGGGTAACAGTCTCGCTTTGCGCATTCCAAAATCTTTCGCTGATGAAGTAGGACTCCGGAAAGAGACGTCCGTCGAAATATCGCTGGCAGACGGGAAAATCGTTGTCACGCCGGTAACTAAGCCGAAGCTGACCCTGGAACAGCTCCTATCAAAGGTCACCAAAGAGAACTTGCATCGCGAGGTTGATACCGGCTCCGCCGTGGGGAACGAAACGTGGTAGGCCACCGCACTTACGTGCCTCATTGCGGAGATGTGGTGTGGATTAGCTTGAATCCGCAAGCAGGTCACGAACAAGCCGGACGCCGTCCGGCCGTGGTACTGTCACCGCAAAGCTATAACAGCAAGGTAGGACTGGCCATCCTTTGTCCAATAACCAGCCAACCCAAGGGCTACCCTTTCGAGATTCTCCTTCCCGCGGGGTTACCAGTGGCAGGAGCAATATTATCTGACCAGGTTAAGAGTTTGGATTGGCGCGCTCGAAATGCCGAATTGATATGCACTTTGCCAACCGAGACAATCTCGGAGGCGCTGGAGAAGCTGACAACATTGTTATCAGGATAAGAAAAAGCTAACGTGTTTCCCTAAACACTTATACCTTGTTTTGCCTTTTGATTTTCGAATTCTCTTAATTGCTCCCTGACCCCCTACTGCTGACTCCTGTCTCCTGTCTACTGTCTACTGCTCTCAACAGGAGCATCTGCTTGAAGCCCGAGGACATCGCGCTTAACTAAACTTTTTAGAGATTTGGTGAGTACTCTACAAGTCTTACCACAGGCCGGACCTCTTCAAATCGCCGAGGGTCTTCCGGGTGCAGAAAAACTGTTGAAGGAGCTATTAAACTTCAAGGTAAAAATTTCGGATTCAGCTCAAGATTTATATGGTGTGTGGCGGCAAGGAACACATGATGATCTGGTACTTTCCGTTGCTCTAGCCTGCTACTATGCGGAAAGAAGAAAGGGATATCACAAACCTTCATTCAATGACTCGCCAACGTCAGTTCCGCGTCCACCGAGAAATCCGGCTGCAGGTTACTGGCCTGAATGGTTAGAACAGTTAGAATAGACTATCGTAAAGCTGGATGCCCCGTTTTTCTATCTTTGTGACAGCAAGATTTCCGACAGTGGCTGACAATACGAACAGAAACGAAACATACCACAAAACTAACAAATCGGAAAGGCTGGAGAATTATTCCAGTCATTTTTATGTTTCATTCTTTGCCTTGACGCGATTAAGGCAAAGTTGTTAATATTGCGATATCATTATACAACTGGAGGTAACATGCCCATTTTAGGTGAGTATGTCGACGTTGTAGAGACAGCCAAAACGCTCGGTATACATTGGGAGACTGTGAAACGACTATGCCGAGAAGGTCAAATTCCAGCACAGAAAGTACATAATAAATGGCTTATACATAAGCAGGATTTGAATAAGTTTGCGGAGTCCTACGAGAGGCAACGACGGAAAAACCCAAAGATGCGATGACAGAGTGACAGGTATGGTGACTAACATGATTAGAGAACCAGCGGTGCCGACTGTTCAAATGCTGCCCGGAATGGGTGAGAATGATAATCTCGAGGAGTTAACTAAGCTACGTAACCTGCTTTTCGAAACACTCAATGGTTCCAACGGTAAGGAAAGAACCAAAGAGAGTATTAGACAACTGCATGTCCCACAGCGTCAAGAGCGTTCTCAAGCTGAGTCGGCTTTGCTGTCGGTGCATGGGAAAAATCTTCTCACTTACTTCGCTGAAGGTAGTGAAGTAGAACCTGACCAAATCACTCCAAAATTAGTACTAGTGAATAAATCGGATAGCTTGGAAGGTCATCTCTTTCGTATCGCTACACTACTTTGGTCTGTTCCAGTATCTAAAGGCTATGGTCGTCGGATGCGTTATCTTGTCTTAGACGAACATAATCACAAACTTCTGGGGATATTAGCACTAGGTGATCCTGTCTTCAATCTACGCTGTAGAGACCAGTGGATAGGATGGAATGTGATTCAAAGAAAAGAACGCCTGTCTTTCGTACTGGATGCTTACGTACTCGGAGCAGTCCCACCATACTCTTCGTTGCTGGGATCGAAAGTCGTTGGGGCTCTTATCGCTTCGTCAGAAATAAGATCTGATTTTAGGAATAAATATGGAAATCAGGCAGGTTTAATATCGAAGGTCAAGAAAGATGCTCATCTTGTGTTGGCAACTACAACCTCAGCACTAGGGCGATCCTCCGTTTACAATCGTCTCCATCTTCCAGGTTTAGTTGAATTCATCAAGATAGGAACAACCGAGGGGTGGGGGCATTTTCTGGTAACTGACGATATCTTCAAGCAAGTGCGCTTAGTCCTTAAGGCGTATAACGATCCATATTACGACAATTATAAGTTTGGACAGGGACCAAACTGGCGATTGAGAGCGCTTAGGAAGGCGTGCACTCTTCTCAATATGGATTCCGACCTACTCCGTCACGGGATAAAACGAGAAGCCTACGCAATCCCATTGGCTACAAATTGGAAACAAATACTCTTAGGTTTAGAAAATAAGCCGGAAGGCTGCGGAAAAACTTGTTTCGATATCGGATTCGCTGCAGTAGAACGCTGGGTTATTCCACGGGCTGAACGATGCTCAGATTGGGTTGGTTGGCGACGTTCGGATACTTGGCAAGCCCTAACAAAATACAATAGCGCTCTGAGTACCGATCATGGTAAGGCTACTAGGTCGGAATAAGAGGATTTCTATACGCGCGCTGGCGTTTTGGCAACAAGGGGCTAGAACCAAAGTGCTTGTGCTCCAAATAATAGAACAGGGAAGCGGTCGTGAGCGTTGAGGCTTGGAATACCCATTTGAGCAAGCATTTTGAGGGACTCCATCAACAAAGAGTTCTCTCAAAGAACAAGTGGCCGATTTTTGCATTGGAGCATGGCCTTTCATCCGAAGAAATCAACTTACTCCAAACAGATGTTCGTGAATCAATTTCGAACTTTAGCCCATCAGTTGATCACATACTACCGTGGGTCGTATACGCTACGGAAATTGGCTATCGATACGAAGGTTATGAGTATTGGCAGACATTCGAGGAGCAAACACCTGGATGGATATACCACGGTAACCGGTATTGGATCCGAAGCTGCTTTATGAACTTTTGCAGTTCATACGGAGGTGCAAAAGCAAGTGGAATATGGGCAGACCACTTTTCAATAATCTGTTGGCCAATCACCCATGCAATTCTTCCATTGGACCTTCAACGCCACTTAGCTAAGATTCTCTATGATCTCCGCTATGAATTCTCAAAGAAAGTACTTGATAACCCCAAGATCCTTGGTGAGATGGTAGCAGAAAGGTCATGGACTGCTAACTCAAGATTTCAAGACTTCGCGCAAAACTCGTTACTCATCGGTCAGATCTCCACTGCGTTACTGGTTCAAGGTCAAGATGGATTTGAGACTCTTATTCTACCAACAACGCTTAATAGGATTAGAAGCGATTTGGATGATGTGCGTTCCGCTCGAGATTGGCTTAGAACGGCAAGCGGGTATGCACAGCGTGTCCGCTTAGAAGGATTATCGAAGGGGAGTAAGGGAACTGCTCTTAGGCCTACCTATACGATAAGTCATGCCCGCCAACAACTTGAGGACCTGGCAGTTGAGCCGCGTCTGATTCTTCAACCAACAGAGGTAAGCACCTGGAGAGTATTGCTTGAGATTCCTGACTTGTCTCGGATGTCGACTCGTTTTCCTCAATTGCAGGGAATTCTCACTGAATCCCGATGTAGAGTTACGGGTGCATCAGGTCGTTGGCAGGCGCGCGGTTGGACTATGTATGGTCCTCAATTTATCGCGCTCGAAGAGTGGCCAAAATCGGACGAAGTCCTTTTGAAATTCGAGAGGTCTTCTCCACAACTCGACTTTTTGCTTCGTACTGATTGCCTCCTAATGCCCGGCCAGGTGTTTCTATTTAAGGTTGCTTCAGATGGGCGCGCATACCAAATTCGGAGTTTGGCACTAAGGCCTCAGAATAAGTATATCGTTGTGAGCACTTCGGGATCTTTTCAGCAAAATAAATGGTTGTTACCAACTATCCTAGAATGCAAGAACTCCAATGCGGTTATCTTAGAAATGCCTGATTCGGTCGATCCGGAACTCGAGCAGGTTATCAATAAGTTGAATCTCCATATCGCCAAGACCATCGAAGTTTGGCCGGCAGGGTTGACCGCTGCAAAATGGGATGGTGAAGGTTGTGCAGAATGGATATCCACTGAACATCCTTGCATTGGCCTTAAAGTCGACCACAAGGTGGGAAAATTATCTGTCGTACTTGATGATGACCAGTCTCAAGCGCTACATTTCGTTCCCGAAAAGGTAGGAGACCCCGTTTTTATAGTTCTGCCACATCTAAAGATTGGCACTCACGAGATAACCATCTCTGTTCAATATTCCACCGCCGATCTCAAGAGCGAAAGTGGATCTCTAAAAATAGCAATTCGTGATCCACAGATATGGCAACCTGGGATGGGAACTAGGAATGCTTTGATGGTACTAATCGAACCAAGAAATCCGACAATCGAACAGCTTTGGGAGAACCGTATTGATTTACAGGCTTTTGGTCCACAAGCGCATAAGATCGAGTGCAAACTTGATTTGTTTGAATCTGGCTGTACCCAACCCTTTGTTTCGAAATTGCTAACTCCAATGGAACTCCCAGTAGATGCCTCTAAGTGGCACTCCTATTTCGATCGCCAGGTCAGATCTGAAAAAGATATCGCTGATGCTTATGATAGAGCCTACTCCTGCAAATTGATGTTAGAGGCAGGCGAGCTTGGTTCATTTACGCTGCATTGCGAACGCGAGTTCTGTGCACTTCGTTGGATCCTTCATCATGATGGTGACGGATATAAACTAAAGCTGATTGATGACACTGGTGCTTCATCCAATCCTATAGTTACTAAATACGAGTTAGAAAAACCGGACAAAGCCCTACCTCAAGAAGATGGAATCTTTCAAAGAGATTTTGTCTCCGCGTCTAATGGCATGTATTTTGCCCAATCAGGAGAAACTACCTGTGCAATCATATTGCCTCCTTGGGACAAGTCTTTCGATGTAGTCGCCAAAGTTAATAGCTATCCTGAAGTCACTCCACGAGTAAGATCCCCAGATGGCGTTAGAGAAATCATTAGAGCCATTCAATTGTGGTCTGACGCTCGCTTAACAGGTGATTTGCTTTGCGGAATCAGGCAGCAGCAAGTTATTGAAGCGTTAATTCGATATTTATTCTCTTTGATGGGGGGAAAGAAGTGGGGGGCTGTCGAGGATGGAATGTACAAATCGACTAACCCATTGAGCTTGGAGACGATTGTTTTTGGAATATATAGTAAGGCAAGAAATGAAGCCCTACGTAAGGAAATTGAGACTATACGCCCTAATCTTAAGCGAATGACAACTTCAGAGAGAGTTGATGTGCTATCCTCAGTTGTCAAACCTTTCCTAGAGATCAGCTTCGAGCAATCGCCAGGTAGGCCACCGACTCCAAGTAGAGCTTGGCTATCTGAACTTACGCTCCGCTTAGCCAGCCAGCCGGAAAGAGTCTTAGGCTGGGCTGAAAAAAATTGGAGATGGGGCATAGACCAAATACTTCAGCAACCTGTATTGATACGAGCCGCGAGGTCAATGGTAATAATGATTGAAGAGCAAACAACAAAACATGCTGAAGAAACATCTTCGGATTGGGAGTGGGATTAACATTGAGAATTATTTCGACTACTGAACTTCAGGCAGAGATAATAGCAGGTCTGGGATTGGGTGGGGCATCTCTCTCAGTGGACTCGCGCGAGGTTTTGGCAGCAGTGATAAGAAGAGCTGCCAGCTTTCTGTGTCCTTGTCCCTCAAAATCACTCATCGCTGCTGTTACGCAACCTCTGCGCCATATGGTCCAATCAAATGATGATCTAGAGGTGGCTGTAAGAGATGTGCTTGAAGAATTGATAGCTATTGGTGATCTTCAAGAATTCAAAAACGTAGCTTTTAATAGTTCTATGCTTCTTTATCTTGCGCCACCAAGTTTCGTTTCTCTTTCTGGTGGGACTGTGATTTTACTTGGAATTAGCCCCGACAACGTCCCTTTCCTACCCGAGAATGTAGAGCAAACGATAGGATTCAAAGGATGTCTTCGTTTCTTAAGAAGAGAACCTCCACGGGTGGAAATAGGCTCAAGTGTATCAGTCCAGAATCTCGAAGGGAGAAGTGAAAATTATATTATTGCAGCCTCTCACAAGGCTAACGTTTCTTCCGGAACGATCTCTGTAGATTCCCTAGTTGGTAAAGCGCTTTTGGGCAAGGCTGTGGGAGAAGAAGCGAAGGTCGTGACTCCTTCGGGGATACGCATTTTGAAGATAGTTGGAATATCGAGCCAAAACGATCATGAAGATGACGAAGTAGTATCAGTTCTTACCCAATTTGGTCTCATAAGATGGCCTGAAGACAACTGGCTCAAGATTCCGCCGGATGAAACTGCTGAAGATTATATTAGTCGATTTAACCGTGCTATAAAGAGTGCCGCTCAATGCGGAGATATCCCAGGTCTGACAATTCTTGATTCGACAAAGAATGTGCGATATTATCGGGGTCGATGGTCATCTCCAAAATCCTTTAGCGGTACTTATTTAGGACGACGCCCCCAAGCCTACGGCAATGACATTTGGTGCTATCTGGAACTAGACAAAGGAAAACCTAAAAAGTTTTTGGATCTCCCGTTTCCATCCTCAACCGGATTACGTGGTTGTGATGAAGCATGGCGTCTGCAGTCGGCTCTTGATGCTCGGCTCGGGCACCCGCAACAATACAGAGTGCGCAAGACCACGGACTCGAGGTACACAATTGACATTTTTTCGCCGATCCCGAATTGGATGGATCGCCGTTGGAATTGGATCGGAAACCCAGTAAAAAACATCAAGTGTCTTTTGTCTTTTGAATTTTCAAAATCGGACATCGAGCCGGAGCTTGACTTCCTACGAAGAAAGTTATGGTGGACTGAGTGGGCGGAGTGAACTAGGAGGGTAATATGGCATTAACAATTGGGCAGACCATTCAGCAACTTCATGTAGCGCTTCGAGATTATATCGAAGCCACTTACCACGTGAGCAATCCAAGGCTAATCTCTGCACGCCATGAATTGCTGGATCAACCAAGTGTAATATCACAACGGCCCTACGTAGAGAGTACTGAAAGATATCGGACAGGTACTAGTTTTACTGAGATGGGTCTAGAACCCGCAATACTTGACATTTTCTGTGCTCTGTCAACTAAAGTTGATAATCTGGATGCGGTTATTCATGATCCGCCGTATGAACATCAGGCGGAGTCAGTGAAGGAATCACTGTTACAAGACAAAAGCCTGGTAGTGATGACTGGCACGGGATCCGGCAAAACAGAGTGTTTCCTTCTACCAATTTTAGGCAAGCTCATACGTGAGGCTTCAACTCAAGGTATCAATTTCGGAACGCCTGCCGTCAGGGCAATTATATTGTATCCGATGAATGCTCTGGTGAATGACCAGCTAGGCCGACTCAGGAAGCTTTTCGGTGACCCACGTGTCGTGCAGAGGTTTGTTACGTGGTCAGGGCATCCGATCCGTTTTGCTAGATACACGAGCAGGACTCCTTATCCTGGCGTACGGAGTGCAAAGAAGGATCAGGCTCGCCTTTCTGCTCTTGGTGATTATTATGTGCACAATCTAGAGCTAGCGAACGGGGCAGTATCGGATGAGCAGAAAGCTGCTAAACAACTCGTTTCTGAGCTTCAAAAGAGAGGTAAATGGCCAGCCAAACCGGACCTTATTTCTTGGTATGGCCAGAAGGGATCTCGGTGGCAAGACCATAATGGCAACTTTAAACGTTGTGTGGCTTTAGCTAATGACTCAGAATTGCTTACCAGACACGAAGTTCAAGATTCGCCTCCTGATATTCTGGTTACAAACTACTCGATGTTAGAGTACATGCTTATGAGGCCGATTGAGCGCCCAATCTTCGATTACACTAGGCAGTGGCTCGACTCCAATGATGAGCGGTTACTTCTAGTGATAGACGAAGCCCATCTTTATAGAGGTGCAGCAGGAACTGAAGTAGCATATTTAATTAGACGCCTTCGAAAGCGATTAGGAATTACTCCGGAACGACTTCAGGTAATTTGCACCAGCGCAAGTTTCCATGATGACACTTACGCATCTAAGTTTGCCAGTCAACTAACGGGTAAAGAGGAGAAAGATTTCGTCACGGTTACAGGCCACCTGCAACCTCGACCAAACGAGGCGATGGGCAGTACAGCAGATGCGAAAGAATTATGCAAGATTAACCTAGACTCTTTATATAGCGCTTCGACAGAGAAAGAGCAAACTGAAATAGTAAGCACGTTTCTTAAATATAGGGGGATAGAACCACCCTGGGATTTGCAGAGTTCGCTCTATGAAGCTCTAAAAGATTATCCTCCGATGTCTCGCTTAGTGAATCTGACCATGAGTTCAGCACAACCTATTGACATTCTAGGATCATTGGTATTTGGAGATATAGATGAAGATCTCGCCGCACAGGGGGTGACTACACTCATGGCAATAGGGAGTCTAGCACATCCTAATGCTAGTGAACCTGGGCTGCTTCCTTGTCGCGTACATGCGTTTTTCCGGGGTTTACCCGGACTCTGGGTATGCATGGATCCAAATTGCAGCGCATTGCCACTCGACAAGCGCGGTGGTCCGTGTGGAAAGCTATATAACCAACCGCGACAGACCTGTGATAAATGTGGCGCTCGCGTGCTCGAACTGTACACTTGTCGTAATTGTGGCACCTCTTATGCAAGAGCATACACTGACAACGTACGGGATCCTGATTTTCTATGGTCCGAGCCAGGAGTGGCATTTCGAGGGATTTCGGGACTATACGATGAACTAGAGCCATTAGACCTATTACTTGAAGAACCACCTGAGGCTAATGTTGAACCTGTAGAGTATGATCTTGTAACAGGCCGACTTAATCCATCCACGTTAGGGACTCGAAATAGACAGGTTTACATAAACAAGAATCGTATTACCACGCCCAATTCTGGCCAAAACGATACTGTACGACCAGGAGAGTTTAAGCCCTGTGCTGTTTGCGGGACTACTGCGAGTTTTGGCCGTACATCAGTGCAGGACCATCAAACAAAAGGTGATGAACCTTTTCAAGCATTAATTACTAAACAAATCCAAGTTCAACCACCATCCGTTGTAAAGCCAACTTGGTTTGCCCCACTGCGGGGAAGGAAAGTGTTGATTTTTTCTGATTCGCGACAGACAGCTGCGCGATTAGCGCCCAATCTACAGAATTACTCACAGCGGGATACATTGCGTCCCTTAATCGTGGTTGGTTTCTCACGCTTGTCGGGTTCAAGCTTTATCAAGCCACACCTTTCACTTGAAGATTTATACTTAGCAGTATTGCTAGCAGCTGGAATTCTTAAAGTTCGTCTTAGACCAGAGCTTAAGGTAGGTGAGAATCTTCATGCTGCTCAGATTATCGTCAAGGAAGCGTTTAATAAAGGTTCTCCCATATCAGACACTGATATGCTAGATCTCATGCTGAGGTTACGCAATGAAAACCCTCCTGAGTCTTTGCTGAGAGGCATGGTTTATTGCATAGTTAATAAGTACTACGGTTTGGAGTCTCTTGCCTTGGCCTCAATCATCGAAAGAGCCGCACACACAGCGAGATTAATATCTTTGCCTGCGATCCCTGGACGAGCGGAGACATCAGAACAAAAAATCGCACTTGTTCGACTATGGCTACGGTGCTGGAATAATCCCGGTTTTTGGCTCAGTAGAATGCCATTACAATGGTGGAAAGACGAGGTTCAAGAGCACAATGGCAACTTTTCAACTATTCAGAGATTCCTTGGTGTGAAAGGTACACGTAGCACATTTGAAAAGGAATGGCTCCCTCAACTTTTGAACATCTTTACAGCACAAACCACAGTAGGTAAGTACCGACTTAAAGGCGCCGAGTTAGCATTGTCAGTTGGAGGTGATTGGGGATATTGTCGCTCATGCCGAATCACGCAGCGAATTTTTCCTGGCCACAACATCTGCATTAATTGTGGTGGCCAAACAGTCCTGAGTTTGGATCCGGACAAAGATCCAGTTTTCACTGCGAGAAAGGGCTACTATCGCACGAGTACCATAGATGCTCTAAAACCCGAGCCCATAACTCCAATGTCGCTAATAGCAGCCGAGCACACAGCACAACTCAATACAGCACAGCCCGATGATATTTTTTCCAAAGCTGAGGAATACGAACTACTTTTCCAGGACGTTGATTTGGGTCCAGACAAAACAGGACAAATGCGTACCGCTATAGATGTCTTATCTTGTACTACCACAATGGAAGTCGGTATCGATATAGGTAGTTTGTCAGGAATATCTTTACGTAACATGCCTCCTTCAAGAGCTAACTATCAACAGAGAGCTGGACGAGCAGGTCGGCGTGGGAATGCTATAGCAACGGTTACTGCTTTTGGTAGTGCTGACAGCCATGATGAGCATTACTTTTCTGAACCTGATCAGATGATACGCGGTATAGTAACTGATCCAAAGCTGACCCTCGACAACGAAGAGATTGCTAGGCGGCATATCACTGCCTATTTACTTCAACGTTATCATCAGGAGAGAATGCCACACATAAAACCAGAGGATCAACCCCAGCTTTTTGCCGTGCTTGGTTATGTCGCCGACTTTCGTCTAGCTGGTAAAGTTCTGAATAGGCACGATTTAGCAGCCTGGTTGCAGAAAAATCAGGACCTCCTAAAGTCGGAGGTACAAGACTGGCTACCAAAAGAACTATCCTACAGCCAAGAGAAGAGTCTTATTGACAATCTAGTACAGGAAACTATGCGCCTAATTGATGGTGCAATTGATTTTAATAGTGCAAATACCGAGTCGTCAATTAATAGCAATTCTAAGATCACAAAGGTTGCTGCAAGTGAAGGATCCGAGGCCATGGACCTGGAGATTAAAGAAGAAGACGGGATTGAGAATCCCTCCAGAGATCCACTGAAAGAACGTCTTCTGGATCGGCTTTTATTCAGGGGGGTACTGCCGCGTTATGCATTTCCGACGGACGTAGCCACTTTTTATATCTTCGATCAGGATAGATCAACGTCCTATCGACCAGCTTTTCGTTATACTCCATCGCAAGGTCTTTCGATTGCGCTCTCACAATATGCTCCTGGAAAAGAAGTCTGGGTAGACAGCAAATTGTGGACCTCCGGAGCTATATATTCTCCCATGAGAGATGACAGAGATGAGGCTTGGGAAAAAAGGCGAGTTTACTACGAGTGTAGCATCTGCGGATTTGCACGTACATACTCCATGGAAGAGGGGGCAATTGGTGAGAGGCGCGATTGTGATGCATGCGGGGGAGTCAATTCATTTGGACCAGGAACTTACTGGCTACGACCGCCTGGCTTTGCACATCCTGTGGATAGAAAGGAAGGTACTTCTCCTGATGACCAACCAGCCAAAAGCTACGCGACTCACGCGAAGTTACTAGCACCGACTCCACAGTCAAAGGACGAATGGAAGACTCTAAACCCTCATTTGCACACCTACTCTATGCACGGACGTCTACTTGTTACGAATCGTGGTCCCCGTAACGAAGGTTATACCTATTGCAGAAGATGTGGACGTATTGAACCATCTGTGCTCCCCAGAGGTTCAGTCGGCGCTGCTCATCGAAAGCCTTATCCTGGCGACACTAATCAGAATTGCCCAGGAGGAGCCGGAGTCACAGGTCTAGTGTTGGGAACATCTTTCCCCACAGATATACTTCTGATTTCGATGTCAGTGGGCCCACCCCTGATATTGAAACCTGGTCTTTTGGCGACTAACACAGTCTTGCGAACGTTGAGCGAAGTCTTCGCCACAGCTAGCAGCAAAATTCTTGAATTGGAAGCTGGCGAAATTCAAGCAGAGTATCGTCCAGCACTCACACCCAAAGGTAAAGAAGGTACAGAGGTCGAGATATATCTTTACGATACTCTGCCAGGAGGAGCTGGATTTTCACGAAGAACTGGCGAATTAGGAATAAGTATCTTTGATAAGGCGCTGTCCATCCTTGAGGACTGCCCAGGTAAGTGTGATTTTTCTTGTTACAGGTGTCTGCGTAGCTTCAAGAACAAGCTTGAACATGACTTGTTGGACCGTCATCTGGCATCAAGCCTACTTAGGTTTGTGCTATCGGGAGAAACGCCAGTCATCAATGAAGATAGACTAAACAAGTCAACTGATTTGCTGTTCCAGGATCTACAGAGGCAAGGGCTTGAAGCTGTTAATTTAGAGAGAGATAAAACCATCGCGTTGCCAGGACTCGATGAGGTGAAGATACCGATATACTTGACTAGAACAAGAGACGGAGCAAGTTTCGCTATATACTTATATAATCCGTTGACTCCAGGATATGCTCCAACCGAGAAACTAAGAGAATTAACTGAATATGGTACAAGTATTCCAGTAATAGGTGTTGATGAATTAGCAGTGCGACGGAATCTTCCTGCGGAGACTAGTAAATTGATTCATCAAATCACATAGGATTAAATTAAAGTTCAGATGTCTGGACATAGGGGGGCAGGGCGCCTGAAAATAGTGCAGTGAATTCCAGGGACACCGTACCAATTAGGCCTACTACAAATCAGGTATCATGTCCCCAGAATACGAGCCTAACGCTTCTGCCGTTCCTGCGCCTTTAGAACCCTGTTTTTCCATTCAGGTGTAAATCTTATTATCTTAACTTCGATACCATGAGACTCAAGGCACTTTGCGTTCCAGCTGTTATGTTGAAAATGTGAGGCTGCTTGTTCATCGCCAAATAGGAGAATACATCTACCATTTTCTTTAAGGAAATCTTTCACATATAGCAGTTTCAATGCATCTGCCATAACCTTATTCTTCTGAGCGGACTTTGGGAGTCCAACATGTGCCCACGCCTCACAGACTATCAATGGATTTTTACTGTAGCCATCTAGTTCGAGCCAACTCCTCCCAATAGGATATAACCTCTTTTTCGCTAGGCATACGCCTAACTGTTTAGATAAACGATCAATGAGCCACTTCTCTGCTTCCTGCTGTTCTTGACTTATACCGGGCTGTGTTTTTGCGATAACTTTCGGTTTAATTGAGGAGGCTTGTGTACTATGTCGATTTATGGAATCTGGTGTCAGCACATAGTATTTGAATATCCCTTTGTTCATTCTACGATTAATGTAGCCACCCTTCGTTAGACTGTTTAGTATATTATAAACTTGCTGTGGAGGGTGGATATTCAAATTTTCAACAACTTCCCGGTGTGAGCTTTCTGGATGGCTTACAAGAAATGCTAGGACATCATCTTTGTGCGTCATGTTGCCTACTTGCTGTCCTTATAATTAATACTTGATATTAGTTCGGAGGTTGTCAATTAGTCAAGATTGTTGAAGCAAATGTTGCGAATTCCAGGGACACCATACCAATCAGGCCCAACGCAAATGAGATACTATGCCCCAGAATGCCACCGTCTTCGTCTCTGAATGTGTAGTAGCCTGCACTTTCTTGACATTTATTGGTGGTATTGATGACTTTCACCTAAGCCCATCAGACTCAATTGCTATACTGTACTCCCGTGATATAATACTCACTGCGACACGTTCCTAGACGAAGAAAGCCTGAGGAACTTGCCGAATTTTCAGGATTTTATTCAGGTAAGGAGCATAAAATGTATAATGCTGATGAAGTTATCTTCTTACTCAAAGATTCGGGGGATTTGGAAAAAGTACCGATGCAGCCATATGATAGCGAGGATCTTCTTCAATCATTGATCGCAGAGTATCCGGAGTTGTTGGCTGGTGATCAGATCAATCCTGATGAACCAGTACGCTGGATGTTAATCAAACGCGAGGCCGGTGTACCCGATGGGGAACAACAAGGTGCCCGTTGGGCAACTGATCATCTACTTCTAGACCAGAGCGCAATTCCAACTTTTGTTGAGACAAAACGCAGCTCGGATACCCGTATCCGTAGGGAAATAGTCGGACAAATGCTTGACTATGCGGCTAACGCCCAACGTTACTGGCCTGCTGACCATATAAGGTCAATGGCTGCGATTCAGCATGGAGGATCAGAAGTAGCCGACGCTGCTATGATAAGGCTTCTGAGTCTTGAATCTACCGAGAACATCGCGACCGAAATCGAGGCTTATTGGGCCAAAGTCGAAGAGAATCTTCATGACGGGCGTGTGCGTCTAATATTTGTGGCAGATCGTCTGCCTACGGAACTCCGACGCGTTATTGAGTTTCTGAATGATCAGATGGACAAAGCCGAGGTCTTGGGTGTAGAACTGGTTCAATACGCCGGGTCTAGTATAAAAGCTCTGGTTCCAAGACTCATAGGACAAACGGAGGTGATTCGTCAGAAGAAACAAAGAACTGGGACCAGTAAGAGACGTCTAAATCTGGAGGCATTCCTAGAACACTGTCCCGTGGATACCAGGGACTTCTTCAGGAAAGCTATCACCGAATCACAGGAGAGAGGTATGCAGGTTTATTGGGGCACCAGCGGCTTCAGCCTCAGGGCTCCCGACCACACTGGCAAGCTAGCAACATTGTTCTACGGTTTTCCTTCTGGAGGTCCAGGTAGGGATTCAGCAGTCATTCAAGGATATGTTGGAGACATTGACGATTCTAAATATAGAAATCAGTTACGCCAACGGTTTCTCGCTATCCCTGGAGTCACTCAGGGAGGAGAATATACCATGAGCATGGACCTTGACGTTCAGCACTTTGAGAATGCCGAAAGACTCTTGCAGCTGGTTTGGGATATTACTGTGGAACTGCCAAAAATTACTCGTCCAAGGGAAGATATCGAATAGATAACAATGGCATCATTGTTGTCAAAATCTAAATATATAGCAGGTCTCCAATGTCCTAAACTGCTCTGGACACAAATAAACCAACCTGAGGGTATTCCTGAGCCGGATACTATTACTCAATATATATTCGACCAGGGGCATCTCGTCGGTGAATATGCTAAGAAGCTGTTTCCCGGCGGCATAGATATTCAACATGACGATTTCATGGGTAACATCGTCACAACAAAGAAGCTCCTTGCAGAGAGAAAGCCATTGTTCGAAGCGGGTATACTCTCCGGGAGAATCTATTGCAGATTAGACATATTAAACCCAGCCAGCGAGGATGAATGGGACATAGTCGAAATAAAATCCAGTACATCAGTCAAAGATGTGCATGTCGATGATGTGTCCTTTCAGAAGTTCTGCTGTGGGAAAGCCGGGCTAGAGATAAGGAGCTGTAAGTTAGGTTTCATGAATAAGCAGTATGTGAAGAATGGTGAAATAGATCCGAAAGGGTTATTCATTTTGGAGGATATCTCGACTCAGGTGGAAGAAAGCAGCGAGGGTATAGAGGAACGGGTATCTAACCTGCTCGAGGTTATCTCGAACAAAACATGCCCCGGAGTCAGTATTGGCCAGCACTGCTTAGCACCATACGAATGTCCGCTCCGAATGGAATGCTGGGGGTTCCTGCCTGAAAACAGCGTCTTTGATTTGCGCGGTGGGAAGACAAGGCAATTTTCACTCTATGAGCAGGGAATTCTGTCCATCAAGGATATTCCCGATGACATTCCTCTGTCCAGGCAGCAACAGATTCAGAAGAAATGCGTAATGACAGGAGATGTACATGTCGAGAAGAAGGAAATCCGGCAATTTCTGAACAAGTTGAAATACCCGCTATATTATCTGGATTTCGAGACATTTGGCCCGGCGATACCTGTCTATGATGGGACGAGACCGTATCAGGATATGCCGTTTCAATTCTCATTACATGTTGTAGAAAGTGAAGAATCCGAACCGGTACACCACTCGTTCCTGGCCGGGGGGATAGAGGACCCCAGGCCGCAGATTCTTCGTGAACTGCAAAGGCTACTCGGTTCTGAAGGCAGCATTATTGCTTACAATGCCGGCTTTGAGGAGGGCGTCCTGAAGGAGTTGGTTGAGGCTTTTCCTGAATACACCGATTGGCTCGAAGGTATTCTCACGAGGATGGTTGATTTGCTTTTTCCCTTTACCAACTTCCATTACTACAATGCTTCGCAGAAAGATACGGCTTCGCTCAAGAAAGTGCTGCCAGCAGTTACCGGAAAGGGCTACCAAGAAATGGGTATAGGTGCCGGGATGGACGCAAGTATCGCTTACGGGAGAATAATGTATGGTAATGCAGCAGAAGAGGAAATTGCCAAGGTACGGGCGGATTTACTCAAATACTGTAAGCTGGATACTGAAGGAATGATTTGGGTTGTGGACAAGTTGAGGGAACTGTCAGATTGAGTCTCGACTAGTAGATTATTTCACGAGCTCATTTTTGTAACACGAGTAACAATTCCACGGGTACCATACCAATCAGGCCCGCTGCAAATCAGGCATTATGTCCCCCAAATACCACCATAGTGGGATTGAAAGCACTTTAGGGACTTGAAGCGGAGGGAAGGCGGAGTGATGGCGGATTCCCAGCAACAGATTCCTTTGACGTAGATATTCAGGCTCTGCAGCGAGGTAATCCGCCGATTGTCATTGCTTTTTACTGCCACGGCCTCCCTCCGTCGGGGATGGGGTCTCTTCTTCTAGGATCTCGAGGATTTTTTTCGCCGCGTAGGCTTTGTTCCGCTTGCCACCGGTAATCTCGGCCAGAAAACCTTCTTCTATCAGGGCCCTAATGGCTTTCTGGGCAGCGGGAAATGTCACTTTAAGAGATTCTTGAGCAACCTTGGCGTTTAATACTGGCTTCACGAAGATGAGTTCCACAAGCTCCACTGCCGTGGGCGGTAAACGTTTTC
>Ga0209986_10001903_pt1 | contig 19681 bp, 15 predicted proteins | sample BlataG_FD_183168 | JGI IMG/M metagenome (GOLD analysis project Ga0209986, IMG submission 183168) | Deep subsurface microbial communities from Black Sea to uncover new lineages of life (NeLLi) - Black_00105 metaG (SPAdes) (version 2) | ecosystem: Environmental > Aquatic > Marine > Oceanic >... | reverse complement strand
TCATTCTGAAAGTCCTGTTTTTTTGGTCCAATCATCATATAATTTTTCGAGTTCCTTTCTGACTTCTTGTTTTGAATCCGACAAGTTATACATTTCGGTGGGATCTTGCTTCAAATTGTACAGTTCCCAGTCATCATCTGCCCAGGAAACCAGTTTCCAATTCCCATCGCGTACTGCCCTGCCTTTGGACCATTGCCAGAACAGCGGTCGATTCCGCAAATACTTTTCTCCCCTTAGTAAGGGAAGAAAACTGATTCCCTGCAACGATGTAAGATTCTGACCGTTATATTGTTCCGGATATTTCACGCCCGTGATATCAAGGAAAGTAGCCATAAAGTCAATAAAATGAACAGGAACATCTGTTATGTTATTTTTGTTTTTAATCACCGCCGGCCAATAGGCAATTAAAGGGGTCCTGATTCCTCCCTCATAACTGTAATTTTTGAAATATCTCAATGGAGTGTTGCTCACATTGGCCCAATCTTCACCCAATGAGGACCATCTGTCAATGGTACCAATTGTACCTGTTTTATTTATTTTCACCACCTCTGCAGAAGCGCCGTTGTCGGAGGCGAACAATACCAATGTATTATCCTCCTCACCCATCGACCGGACCTTTTCCAATATTCTACCTATATTTTGATCCATACGGTCGATCATAGCTGCATATACTTCCATTTTGCGAATTTCTTCCTCTCTTTCTTCCGCGTTCAATTCCTCCCAGGTTTGATACACAGGCTCCGATAATTCATAGTATTTATCAAGCAATCCTATAGCTTTTTGTTTTTCAAACCTCTTCTGCCTTATCGCTTTATAACCTTCATCATAGCGACCCTCGTAATTGGCGATATCTTCCTGCCATGCCATCAGTGGATCATGCGGGGCATTGTAGGCTAGATAAAGAAAAAATGGTTTATCTTCCTCCTTGTATTGATCGAGCCATTTCAGCGCATAATTGGTAAAATAGTCTGTGGTATAAAAGTCTTCTTCTTCCGGTGTATATGGTTGAAATAGTTGATCATCGATGCACCAGGCACGATTATCTCTTTTTTGTGCAGGCTTTGGCTCACCAGTACGCTGGTGCCCCGGATTAAAATAGTTACAGGCTCCATCACGCAAACCATAATAATGATCGAAACCGCGGTTTACAGGGTTCTCAATCCCGTGATGCTTTCCGGACCATAGGGTACGATATCCTGCCAGTTTGAACATTTCTCCCAATGTAATGGCGTTTTGAATCTTATTGCGGTGCGTCTTACCGTAACCACATTGTTGCGCGTAAACGCCGGTAAGTAAACAAGCCCTCGAAGGAAAACATTTGGAAGTATTGTAAACCTCAGTAAAGCGCAATCCATCTTCGGCAAGTTTGTCAAGATTGGGAGTGTTTATCTCGCCTCCATAACAACCCAGATCCGACCATCCCATATCATCTGCAAGGATCAGTATTATATTGGGGCGTTGTTCATTTTTGCTTGCTTTTTTCGAACCCGGATTACATGCGGCAAGTATCAACAAAAAGAAGAATATTGCCACATTCCATAAAAAGATTTGTAAATATTTCCTAACCATCATATTTTAATTAAAATAAAGTAACTGATTCACCGGCGGCAACATGATAATTTCTACCACTTCGTCGTTGAGATCCTATCTGTACAATGATGCCTGACTTTTTGACTATTCGCAACGCTTTGCTATTGACTTTATTTATAATTCCCTGATTTTAATACTCCTGAAAGAAACCCTATTTCCATGATCCTGCAATAAAATATGGCCTTTGGGAGCTTCTCCAAAATCGGGATATTTAGCATATTTACTTTTAGCCACCAGATTTCTGTAAATTTGAGAGCCTCTTTCGTACTCAACTACTTTTACGTTATTTAACCAATGCTCTACATGTTTTCCCTTGACGACCAAACGAGCCTTGTTCCATCGTCCTCCCTCATTGAACCGCTTACTATTCCTGTTGGGTTCGGATAGGTTTTCTGCCTTAATGAGGTCGTACAATGATGCCACCGTTCTATTGCCATTAACTCCTTTTTTAGCGTCAGGATGCTGTTTATCATCCAGGATTTGATATTCGAGGCCAATTGCTGATCCCTGCCCTTTTTGTATTCCTTCAACAACAAAATATTTAATACCGCTGTTCGCACCCTCGGTGATCATAAAATCCAGCTCCAGTTCAAAGCTGCTAAACTCTTTCTCAGTTACAATATCGCCGCCATTTCTTGATTCGGCTCCGCCTGATTCTATAACAGAAAGATTTCCATTTTTCATTTCCCAACCAAATTCCGGAAATTTATCAGCGTTAGCGCCTCGCCATCCTTTGGTTGTTTCTCCATCCCAAAGCAAACGCCAGCCCTTGCGTTTTTCAGTTTCGGTAAGCTTATTCACTAACCAGCTCACTTCCGGAACATCCGGATCTGTTTCCATGCGGAATTTTTCGATATCTTCAGTTAGAATTTCAATGTTTTTCCAACGCACTGTTAGCCCTTCTTGTTTTTTATCGCGAATTCCATGCACTTGTAAAGCGATAAACCCTTCAGCAGTCATGTCATCGGCAAGGTTAGCGCATTGTATACCATTGACCCATGTCCTCAACGAATTGCCTATGGCTTCTATTCGGTAATGGTTCCACTGATTATTCTTAAATGCTCTACGCCCTTTTTCATTTCTTGCAAGAGGATAAAGCCAGCCTCTTCGTGCTTCATCGTAAATCCCGCCACTCCAGGCTCTTTCCGCAGGGTCTATTTCTACCTGATAGCCATGTACACGTCCTTCCCGGTAGTCTGGCGTACTCAAACTACGAATCTGAATTCCGGAATTAAGCCCTGCTTCAACTTTAACATCCAATTTTAAAACAAAATCACCGTAATAATCTTTTGTACATAAAAAACTATTGGGGGAACCAAATACTGTTTCACCTACGATCTCGCCATTCTCAACATAATATTTTGCTTCCCCATTCAGCTGCTTCCAGCCTGTCAGATCTTTTCCATTGAACAGATCAGTCCATTTCGCGTTTGTTATTTTTCCCGTACTTGTAAAAAGAACCAGTGAAAGAAATACCACTGGTAAGATAAGATTTCTCTTCATGATAAATTTGGTTTAGTTATTGTTATGCTGTAAAATAATTTGGCCGCTTATATGCTTTGCGTTTCAAATCTTTCATCTAATTTTTCAATTAATTCAAAATTTTTTAAAGTGTTTTCCTACATTTTATTACCTTTAGTATTATGTAAAGTTAATATAAATTCCATACCCTAAAAACGAAAAGTATCTCTTAACTTTATGTCTGTTTTAGTTCCAATTTAACATAAGACAAACAGTAAAAGTGCTTCGGTTAATTTCCACTGAAGTACTTTTACTTACATTTTTAGTACTTTTAACTTGTTGTACGGTTACAACACCTTCAATATCTAGTGTAATTTATTAACAATCAAAAACTTCAAATTATGAAACAAAAAAACATTACAGAAATTTTACTTCTTCTAGTCCTTGTTATTTTTACTACTTCGATCACTTGTGCTCCCGGTGAAAAAAAGTTCAATCCGGTGGGTATCTGGGCGTTTAAGGCTCTTGAAGCACCTGAAGGGTATACCAGTGGTAATCTTGTGATCTCTAAAAAGAAATCCGAATATGCTGTTACCATAGGGTTCAATGAATATCTGAAGTATAACACTGTTGACGTAGTCTATAAAGATAAAAAGATCGAATTTACAGCGTATATTGAAGGGGAAACGGTTACTATTTCCGGCACATTTGATAAAGATAGTTTTACGGGGGAGGCAAGTTATTCAGAAGGGGTTCTCGAACTAACTGCACAACGAAAGGGGAAAAAATAGGTGACTGAACAGTACAGATTTTAATTTACCAAACAGATAATTTTCACTGTCTATCCCAGTGGATTTTCCTGATTGAGAGATAAAGCAATTATCTCACAATCAGACATTTTAGGCTTCCGTGGATAATTATTATTAACATAACTTATTCTTACTTATGAAAAGATCAGGATCAATTAAAGTTTATTTCTCAAAAATAATGAAAATCATCTTTATATTAATATTGGCATCTGTCATACATATATCAATTTTTGGTCAGTCGGCAAAGCCTAATTTTATTATAATCCTCACTGATGATCAGGGATGGACTTGTACTTCGACCTTAATGAATGATCTGATTCCCAATTCGAAAAGCGATTACTATGAAACGCCCAATATTGAACGATTAGCACAATCGGGGATGCGTTTTACCAGTGGATATGCGCCGGCAGCACTATGCTGCCCTACCCGACGTAGTATTCAATTTGGGCAAACACCAGTGCGTCAGGGCGAAGTTCATTTTAAAGAAAACTATCATCCTGAAAACAAAAAGTGGTTAACAATACCAATCATGCTAAAATCGATAGATCCCAGTTATCAGACTGCCCACTATGGCAAATGGGATTTAAGAGGAGATATTTTCCCTGAAGAGTTAGGATATGATGAAAGTGATGGAAATACCGGTAACAAGAACGGAAACGTTAATTCAAACAAACAAAACAAATGGACTGCATTTTTTTTAAATAATGATCCCAAACGCATTGAAACCATTTCGGCCCGGGCAATAAATTTTATGCAAAGACAGGTCGACTCTTGCCATCCTTTTTATTTGCAGGTATCGCATTATGCAACACATGTTGACATGCAAACCAAAGAAGAAACCTATCAAAAATATTTAAAAAAGGGAAAAGGCGACATACATTCAAATCCGGCATGGGCAGGAATGTTGGAAGATTTGGATTCCGGAATTGGGAAAATTATGGATGCAGTAGAAAAACTGGGTATCGCAGACAATACATACATTATTTACCTGGCTGACAATGGTGCTGCAGAATTTATTCCTCCGGTAAAAAACAAACTGGAGCATCCTTCGAAATTTGAAAAGCACATGCGAAATTACCCGCTTCGGGGTGGTAAATGGGTTTTGTATGAAGGAGGAATCAGAGTTCCGTTTATAGTAAAGGGGCCCGGCATCAAACCCGGCAGCCAATGTGATATTCCTGTTGTAGGATGGGACATTCTTCCTACCATAAGTGATCTGGCAGGAAATGAAAAAGCCCTTCCTGATTATCTCGACGGAGCTAGTTTCAGAACTTTGTTAGAAAATAGCAAAGGTGAAGTAGCCCGAAAAGAAGAGGGCATTATTTTTCACAGATATAATAATAATTACCCACATTCATCGATCCGCCTGGGTAATTATAAGCTGATTAAATTCTGGAAAACGAAAAAACTCGAACTATATGACCTGAGCAAGGATCTTGGCGAGATAAACGATATTGCCAATGAAATGCCAGAAAAGGTTCAAAATTTACATCAAAGAATGATGAATTATTTTAAAGAAGTTGATGCTGAAATACTGAGTGATTTTAATTAATAAAACCACAAAACTCCTTTTCATTTCAATTTGGTTTATTTGTTACTCATGTTTTTGAAATTCAGGATTGTATTGCCCTCTTTCTTTAAACCCCGAGAAATTACGCATTCCCCCAAAACGGGGATAACTTTCAAAAATATCGCCCTTTCCAAAAATCCTTGGGTCGCCTTGCTTTTTTAGGTCATCTTCCAGTATCTGGCTTAACTCTTTTTTCACTTCCAGATAGGCTGAGTCTTCAGCAATATTATTCGTACAGCCAGGATCTTTTTTTATATCGTACAATTGCTCAGCCGGACGTTTACTGTAAGCAAGATCAAACTGTTGCGGCCATTCTTCCTTTTTCTCCAGCAAAAAATGTTTCGAAGGAGAATCATCAACATCGTGATAACCGGGCCACATGGTTTTAAAACCCGGAGCGATTTTTTTATTTTTTGCTGATAAAGGTGCGGGATCACCGGCAGGCCAACGTTCAGGCTTAAAATTTCTGACATATAGATAATCGGCTGTTCGTAATGCACGCGCCGGGTAGCCCAGGTTGTCGGGCCTGGCATGTGTATGTCGTTCACGTCCGGTTAGTACATATTTCCTTTGCGGATCAACATGGCCCTGTTTTCCTGAAAACAAAATTGTTGAAAGACTTTTTCCGGTCATCTGCGGACCATCTTTTATGCCTGCAATTTCAAGAAAAGTTGGAGCCAGGTCAATCAAACCAACTAAATCATCAACAACACGATTTCCTTTCATCCTAACCGGCCAACAAATAGCTAGGGGAACATGTGTTCCGTATTCCTGCAGATTGGCTTTAGCCGAAGGGAAAGGCATTCCGTTATCAGCTGTTACCACAATGATGGTATTCTCCAGTTCTCCTTTTTCCTCCAGAAATTGAATCATTTTCCCAAGGTGACTATCAAACCACTCTATCTCATAAGCATAATCAGCAACATCACTTCTTACTAATTCTTGGTCAGGCAGAAAAGATGGAACGGCTGCATCCGTAAGTTTTTTGCCAGCTTTCAATCCGGAGCCATCTTCATAAACCCGGTGAGGCTCGTGTCCTCCATACCAGAAAAAGAAAGGTTTATCATTTTCCTTTTGACCAAAGAAATCGACAAAATTGCCATAGTAATCTTTAGCTTGAATACCATTTGCAGGAACAGATTTCAGGATCCTTTTATTGAATTCGGGACCAACAGGATTACGCGACCACCCGCCATCTTTCCAGTTGCCCGGTCCCCAGGGTTTGCCGGTAAAACCTAATTCATAGCCTGCTGCTTCCAACAAATCAGTATATACCGGGAACTTTTTAGGGAAATAGCTGCTATGTGTACCGGCTTCTTCAAGTTGCCAGATATTTTTTCCGGTAAGTATTGCTGCTCTCGATGGGCTACATTGAGGTGCTGCAACAAATGCATTATTAAACAATACGCCAGCTTTGGCCACCTGGTCAAAAGCAGGTGTATGGATTCCACTTGTTCCATAAACTGATGCATAAGGGAAAGACTGATCATCGGCAATGGCAAAAAGAATATTGGGCTGTTTCCCTTTCGTTTTTGCAGGCTCAGCCAAGCAACTACTCAAAGTAAATCCAGCAATAACAGTAAAGGAAAACAGGCTGTATAAATGATTCTTATGATTTAGCATTTGATTTAATTTTTTTGTTTTTCTAACCTGATTAATTCATAAACCTTCAAAATTATGGACTAAAGTCCTTATATACATAAATTTTGCTTAACCCCAGCCTTAAGGCTGGGGTTAGTTAACAAGCAATATAATAGGGCTTTAGCCCAACACGTGAATAATTCAGGCTAAATGTGTTTCCAAATTTACATATTCTATTCCATGTATCCAATGCTTCTCCCTTACCATCCCGGGCGCTCCGGGTACTGCTCCTTCTATTTCATTTCGTGTCACTCCTTCCGGAAACAGAACAACAGGTTCTTTATCCTGTCTTCCGCTTCTGTTTTCCAAACTTCCTGTTTCCGGATCTTTGTACAATACAGTAGGTACAAGGAAATTATTTACCCGCTCAGAATTATGGGTTAGCCTTACCCAAATAATAGTTTCATTTTGGGTGACATCACCAATCCTTATGCCTGTGGCCAGATAGGGACCACTATTTTTCACCTCCCGGCTATTGCAGGAAAAAACCATTAAACCACCAATAGCAAGTTTTGATAACACATTAATATTTCTTAATACTTTAATCATCATGAACCAACATAGTTGTATTATTATTTAACCACCTGTTCCATTCGTTGTTTTATGAAAAATTTATTAATATCATATTTTGATTTTTGCGACCATAGCGCATTTACTTTAGGTAGATGTTTTAAAAAGTTTTCTTTCAATACTCCGTTTTCAGGATTGTCGGCGATGTTGGTCCACTCATTTGAATCGTTCTGATGATCATAGAGTTCTTCCGATTCATCTTCATACCGGATATATCTATATTGATCTGAAATAACTGCATGGTTATTTCGGCCGTATGTGCTAATGGCAAAATAGTTCCACTTGCTTTCAGGATTTTTAATTAATGGTTTTATACTCATACCCTCATTCATTTTATTTGCCGGCAATCCGCACAAATCAAGCAAGGTTGGATAAATGTCAAGCATTTCAACCGGTTGATTACATTTTTTACCTTTCGTCATTTCAGGGGCAGCAATTATTAGCGGTGCATTGGTTCCTTCCTGCCATAGACAATGCTTTGCAAAAGTTCCTTTTTCACCCAGTCTGTATCCATGGTCGGACCATAATATGACAATTGTATTGTCTTTATATTGGCTATTCTCCAGAGCATTGAGTACCTCCCCGATGTAATGGTCAACAAAGGTGACACAAGCCAGGTATGCCTGAACAATGTTTTTCCATTGGCCTGATTCAATAGCCCAGTCAGTCGTGGGCATCATTGGCAAATCATCGACCTGCAGCGCAATTGGCGGCAGATCACTCCGGTCGTCTTTTTTATAAGGAGGGGTTTGGACTGTTTCAAGAGGGTGCATGTCAAACCATTTTTGAGGCACATACCATGGGACATGAGGGCGCAAAAAACCAACCGTGAGGAAAAACGGTTCCTGATACTCCCGGTTTAACCTTTTGATAGCCCATTGAGCCGACCGGTAGTCCGGCATTTCTTCGTCTGTTGACGGGAAGGCTCCCCAGTCGGTACTAGTTCCTTTCCGATTCCAGTTAAAGCGTTTCCCGTCAGCAGGTTTCGGTCCAAAACCTTTCTCTCTGCCACCTGATTCTTCAAAAACCCCTTTGGGAGCATGTCCGTGGAAAATCTTTCCAATGCCCATCGTATGATAGCCATGCTTTTTAAAAAATTCAGGTAAAAACGTAATGTTCTGTGTTATTGATGCTGCATTCCTTATATCATCATCCTTTATTTGACCGTAAATTCCGGTAGTTGAAGGGCGCAATCCGCTCATTATTGAAGCACGTGAAGGCCCGCACAGAGGTGCCTGGCAATGGGCATTGGTAAACAAAACACCCTTGGCTGCCAGCCTGTCCATATTGGGTGTTAGAGCATTTGGATGCCCCCCCATACAACCGATCCAGTCATTCAGGTCGTCTATACAGATCATTAATACATTGGGTTTCTCCTGCACTTTTTCTTTACAGGAAAGTATCAGGACTGCCATTAGGAAAACAATAAATATACCTGAAGTGACTCGTTTCATTCTTTTCATAATAAATGATGTTTTATAAACAATTTAATTTTCCAGCTCTTAGTCATCACTGCTGTTTTTTAACCAGTTACGATACTGTTTTTCCAGATTTTTCACGATATCAGGATATTGTGAAGCCAAGTTGGTGCTCTCTCCGGGATCTGTTTCCAGATTTACCAGGAACCGGTCTTCTTTGAAAATATAATTCCGCTGACTGGTGTCATACGGATTGCCAATGAGTTTCCACTTTCCTTTCCGGGCTACCCACATGTCTTTAAATTGCCAGCAATAACCTTCTTCATGCAGGGATTTTGTATCAGGATTATAGATAATCGGTACAAGACTTTTACCGTCCATATCTTTTGTATTCAATTCAATACCGCACAATTCAGCCAGCGTAGGCATCCAGTCGGCATTCACAGCTAACTGGTCCCGTACTTCTCCAGCCGGGATTTTACCGGGCCAGCTTATGGCTGCAGGAACGCGGATGCCCCCTTCGAACAGGCATTGTTTTGCCCCCCGGTATGGTCCTGCACTTCCTCCACCCCAATGGGCACGTTCTTCGGTTGAATGTCCATTATCCGATTGAAATACAATGATGGTATTTTCCTGCAGACCGAGTATTTCCAGTTCTTCCATCAATCCTCCGATTTTATCGTCCAGAGTCGATAGAAATGCACCATAAAGATTTCTTGGGTAATCCACTCCTTTTTGACGGTAATACTCAAGCCACTTGATATCCCCCTGGTACGGATAGTGAGGCATGTTTATGGCGAAATAAATAAAGAAGGGGGTGGCCCTGTTTTGCTCCAGAAAATCCGATGCCTCTTTAAGCATCAGATCTGGGAAGAACAGGCCATCATAAAATACCTCTTTCCCATTTCTATATAAATCATGACGGTTTGGGCCTTTCCAGTAAAAGAAGTGTGAATAATTATCGATGCAACCAACCAGATGTCCGAATGAATAATCAAACCCCTGCGCATTTGGCCCCATTTCAGGTGTATATCCCAAATGCCACTTGCCGATATGAGCTGTATTGTAGCCTGCATCTTTAAACATTTCCGCCATCGTGTATTCTTCTGGAGGAAGCCCCGATCTCTGTCCGGGTGTGGCTCCCACATTCCCGGGCACGCCGGCCCTCTGCGGTGTTTTACCTGTAAGCAGACTCGCTCTCGATGGTGAACAAATGGGGGATGCATAAAACTGGGTAAACATGACACCACTTTGCACAATGGCATCCATATTGGGTGAGGCAAGGTCTTTAGAACCATAGCAGTTCAAATCAACCGAACCCTGATCATCGGTATAAATCACTATGACATTGGGTTTCTCCTGTGTGTGAACCAGTCCACATATAAGAAACAATACAGCAGCAAGGCTGCTTTGCAACCAGGCATTTAGCTTCATAACTATATGATTAAATTAAATCAGGGCTTACACTTTTATTCATTTCCCAGTTCCCAAACTTTAAAATTGCGGTATCTGAAATGTGTCCATTGCATCTGCCGAAACCCAATTTTACCGCCTTCCAGCACGGGTCCATATTCGTTGCTGTCATCTGTCCAGTCAATGATTTTACGATTATCAACAAACATAACTATGTGCGCACCATCCTTGATCAATTTCATTGTATGAATGGCTGTTGATTTTACAGGGATCCCGGGTTCGCCAATTTGCACCTTGTTAAAACCGGTGTTTTTACGAAGGTGTGCGATCTCCCTGGCAGGTTTATCTTTTCCGTTGGCATAATAGGAAATGTGGTAATTATTAAATTGTTTACTTTTAGTGTATTGCCTGAAAGTTCCGTCCCTTTCAGGGAAAGCAGGATCAAAAATATCCTCTCCGTTGATCCCTTTAGCAGCAAAAAAGATGATACAGAGACCTGCATCTGTTTCGATATTCTGCAGTTCCCATTCGGCAATAAAACTTGCAGGAAAATCATTTGGGCACCAAAACACATGGTGACCCTTTTCTTGTGGAGAGTACATGTGCATCCAGTTTTCTTTGAATTCAGTTTCGCCAGGCCCTTCCATAATCCAATCAGCCACATCTTGTTGAGAAGAAAATGTATTCTCATAAAGAATTTTGCCTTTTATATGGCTTTCCGGATATGCTCTCTTATCTATAGATCGGCACAATTCACTTCCAGCAAGTAAAAAAGCTCCTGTGCCATATTCATGCCATTCATCCCGGGTAAAATGTTTAGGCCCTCTTCCAGGCGGCTGAACATGTCCCAATCTCCCCTCATCGTTCACTTGTTTCTCCAGTGCATTCCATGCTTTCACTGCCACATGTTCAAATTCATCTTTTGATAACAATCCCTTATTCATTCCCCACAACATTCCGTAACAAAAGAATGCACTTCCACTTGTTTCAGGTTGCGGAAACACCTCAACATCCAGTAAACTGGGTCTCCACATGCCGTCTTCACTTTGAATCTCGGCCAATTTTCTGGCCATCCCTTTAAATTGTTCAACAAAATGAGAGCGTTTTGGATGATCTTCGGGAATCACATTCAGCATGTGTGCCAGTCCGGCAAATACCCATCCATTTCCCCTGCTCCAGAACACTTTCTGACCAGAAGGGGTTCTTTGTTCGAAGTAACGATCATCGCGATAAATCAAATTCTCCTCCTTGTCCCATAAATAATCGGTCGTTATCAGCCAGTTCTCAATGGCATAATCAAGATACTCCTCTTCACCGGTCACTTCATACATTTTGGCAAAGGTTGGAGGCGCCATAAACAACGCATCGCACCATGTCCACCACTCCCGGCGATATGGATTGCCATCAAATCGCACATCAGCTTTTGGTTTACGTTTGATATGAGCATCAAGAACCCACTTTAAACGCTCAATAATTTTCGGATTTTTTTTCTCCTTATAAATATCAAGATACATTTGACCTACCGCGATCCGGTCGGCATCGTAGATATCATTTTCTGTGGCCCAACTGTACTTTTCTCCCAGCTGATACATCTGATCAAAATATTTCTTTTCACCAGTTGCCTCATACAACGACATGATACCGATATAATAGGCACCAAAATGCCAGTTTAATGGGCGGTATTTGGCAAGGTGCTCAGTGTGTTGGTTTTGCCAGTCAGTCACTTTAAACATCAGCGATTTTATTTCTTCTTTATTGAAATCGCTGATCTTCTCCTGGGCATTTATATTCAGGAAGCCGGCAAAAATCATTTGAACCAATAAAATAGCTGTGGTTTTTGCTTTCATATTCAGGTGGGTTTTAAAAATTTGAATATAATTAAACCTTTTTAGCTTTGCAACCATTAACCATCGGGAGAGAATGTCCCACGACAATCATAATCAAGTAAGCCGTTTCCATGCCCTTGTTTTATTCGTAATCAATAAACTCCACCAAATGCATTTGCCTAGTCCATGCAGTAGTTTCAACGGCATCAAAACATATCTTATTACCAGAGGGATTCCATCGAGGATGAAAATCACAACGGATATCGCCACGGAGAAAAATTTGTTCATTTACAGGTATTGTTCCCAGAATCATCCCTTTATCAAGTTCCATATCGTAAAGCCATAACGATTGAGAATGGCTTTCGTCCTGTTTGCGGTCAGTCGCCATCCATCTTCCATTGGGCGAAAAAGTACAGTGCCCGTTGTCAATTATAAAATTTTCACCAATAACTCTAAAATTTGCTTCCCCATCCTTAAAAAGAATATGTTTAAGTTCTTTTTCTCCAGGCAAGTGAAAAACTGCAACTATCTCTTCGTCATTTCGCCACCCGAAATGAGAAACGCCACTGCCAAACGGGATCATCTGTTTCAAATCAGTGCCGTCCATATTTATTGTGAACATCGACGAATCCAATTTTCTGTTATCATCTCTTGATCGTGCCAAAAACAGGAACCGTGTACCCGATGGATTAATGTCAGTATGGTTAAACCACATATGTCGATTGGCCAGGGCCTGATAGTCAGCCACGGATTTTTCAAATACTTCTGCGATGCTTACGATCAACTTACTTTTACCTGTCTCCAAATCCATCAGAAACAATCCGTCTTTTTCCGGGTGTGCTTCATTGGCATATGGGTCAACCGCATCGGCATATCCCACCACTTTCCTTAACCTGCTTAATCTCCCATATGTGAGACTCAAGGCATACTTCCCTTTTTTTGCCACAGCACTAATTGGCCTCGGAAGGATGTTTTTCTTTCCGTTGGTAACATCCAGCCTAATTGAAGCCATCTCACCATCTATTCTATCATTATAAATAATTTCATTGTCGGGCTGCAATGGATTCCAATGAATCAATGAGCCTTGCTGAAGATTCCAGGCAGATGTCTCCGCCAGGGGGCTAAAAGTTCCACTATTGGGATCGACCAGCCCAATGGTTGCTGTTTCTCCCGGTTCTGGCAAACGATGATGAAACGATGATTCGAGACAGGCCATTTGAGTTTCAGACTTATTCCATGGCGACATACCATAATAACCAAAAAAGTGGTGTTTGGGTCCGGAGGTAAGGGTTCTGAGTCGAAAATTGGGCAATTCGACTGTTTTATATAGTTTGGCCATAACAGGTTTAAGCACCGCCGGGGCAAGCATTGTTCCAAAAAAGCTTGCTGTAGATCTTGATATAAATTGTCGCCTTTTCATCTAAAGTATCTCTGTTAAATCAGCAATATAAACCTGCCTTCTCCCCTCAGGAGCCCCATTAAAACATACCTTTTTGTAGTCGTGGCTCCAGACCGGGTGTGGATCGAGTTTATAATGACTGCCGGGTTCACCTTTTTTATATGCTTGCCCTTTGTTTCCAACATCAGTGGCTATTGAACAAATCATCTGTTCCTCATCGGTGTTCAGGTTAAGCAGGCGAATAGGGACCTTTCCTTTTGGCGAAGGTACCCACTTTTGTTTGGGATAAGTATCAGCCAGCAGGTAGGTAGAATTGGCATTAACACTGGGGTGCCCGCTGCCCAAGTGCTGCTCTGACAAAACTTTAAAATCAGAGCCATCGAATTTAAACTGGCAGAACAACATGTCTTCATAACCCAACCATCGCGGAATACAGTTCATAACAATATGTTCGCCATCAGGATGCCAGTTGGGATGGTTTCCCCCACCGCCAAATCGTGCTTTTTGGTTCCAATGATTTCGGCTAAGACATTGCTTAATATCACTACCATCTGTATTAAAAGTAAACAGGGAAGCATCACGTCCTTTATCTCCGATCAAACCTCTGAGAACCTGCATTATTCGTGTTCCCTGCTTGTTGTACTTCGTGTGAAAACAATACAGGGTGCTGTTTTTATAATACTCCAAATCTTCCTGGGGGCCTTCTACTTTATCCAGAAACTGAGGAAAACTAACCAGTAATTTGGTTTTATTTGTCTCTAAGTCGGTTTGCCAAAGCCCTTCACGTGTCATATCCTCTTTTGAAAACATGGCGGGTTTTCCGTATATTCTATCTGGTACAGCATAGCCATACTGATGAACATTCATGGTTAACAGGTTGGCACTTGCCACGGTTTTTTCATCAATAATATCATTGCAATAAAGGAACCTGTCGGATGTTGACCCCCACTGGACATTAGCTCCTAGCTGAAAAGACCAGGCCTTTGTTTTATAAACTGTTTCGATTGTTTCATTTTTCAGGTCGATGACACAAACCTCTGCAATATCATTCCAACGGGGTGTTTTCTGTTGATAGGGAAATTTGGTTACTGCAAGATACTGCTGACTGGGGCTCCATGGAACAACATCATAGAAAGTGTGCAGATAGAAACCATCGTCCGGTGTTACGCAGGTTACAGGCGCTAAAAATCTTCCCTTCCTGTATTCCCTGAATTTAAATTGTTTTTTATTGCCTTTTTCAGTAGTTAATGACCAGAATCCTGGCGCAACCATTAGGGCTCCAAATCCGGCAGATGTTCTTTGCATAAATGATCTTCTGTGCATTTTTTACATTATCACGGATTTTCACAGTGTTAATTACCTATAATTATTTCACAGGATAGACGCTCCCTGGAATCGTAGTTGTTTTTGGTGGAGCCATGGATATGTTTGACTCTCGTACTCACTCAACATGTCAAGCAAAACAGGCATGGTTCTTTTCTTTTTCATGATTATCTCAATATCTTTTTGATTCACCTTGACTGTTCCACTATTAGAGATCAGTTTATCAAAGATTTTCTGAGCTGTGAAGGTAGAATATTTCTCCGTTTTTATTGCAAACAAGCGATAGAGATTATACGCCAGTATACTCATAGTCAGATCGAAATCGACTTTAATAACCATCGAAGAAGATAGACGGTTAAAATGAAAAAAATCAATTTTCTCTGAGATGGTTTTTTCGACAAGCCAACGATGACAATATTTCACGATAACCATTTCGCGGGCAAGGTCAAAATCATTGGTTATGATTAATGCCGGTTTTTCACGTCCGTGTCCCCGGATGATAACTTGCCGTATCTCTTTTTCGTATCCCTTCAGGAATGTTCTACTGTCATTCACTTTGAGATTTCTCTTCTTGTTGCCGGCACATTCAACCCTGATGCTGCGCCATTGATCCGGTGGGATTTCGGCAATTTCGTCCAGGATATTTTTTCCACGCCGTCGGATTGTAATGAACTTTACATCATTGTCATCCAGTTTTGAGAGATTCTTGTAATTGGTGAATTTGCTGTCAAAAATCAGATATTTAAGATCTGGTCCTGTTGCTGATTTTCTGTAGAAGTCAAGAAATTCAAGAACGACCGCATCTTGATTCTTATGAGTAATGGTGGTATCTCCGTAATCAATCAATCCGCTGTCAGGATCTTCTGCCAGAACAGCCAGCATGCTGGCCAGAGCTTTGTTTCGTTTCCCCGACCAATTGTTTTCCATCGGTTCCTCTTTTCCCCAGTATGGGATGGTCGTAAAATCCAGGTTGAATGTATCAGAAAGCCAACCTTGTTTCTGCCAGATCTTATGCAGTTGTCGCAGAAACCTTACGTTCATATCCCTTGTCACCCTGTCGGAATAAGAACTGAACCAGGCTGTTTTAGGTAGCACATTTAAGCCGGCAAATAATCCACTGCCACGATCCATGCACCACAGATCGTCTTTGCTGTAACGCTTGACACTGGACAATTTCAACGCTAAAAATGACAGGATGGACGACAAACGGCTTATCTGTTTCGTATGAGGATACACGGATCGTTCAATCGCTTTATCAATACCGTACTTTTTAATCAATGGCAAAAAACAAAGAATACCGATATTGCCGGAGCTGAACTGTTCGATCCGATTTTCCAGCGCTTCACTTCGGGGCGCCTGTTCCAGGGGATTATCCAGTTGAGATTTTTCCTGTTTGCTCCTCCGGTATAAGGAAGCAAAATCATTCTCTTTAAGGATGTGGTACACGTAATTGTAATTCAGATCGTAGCCATGTGATTGCCCCATAGCCACAATGTCGTCACACGAATAATTGTGTTTACGAAGTTTAATGATGAATGATTCCAGTTCACTTGAGCGTTCAATCGGTTTTCTGCCCATGGCTTTTTCCTTAAAGAACAGATCGGTATCCGGATTGTTTTTAAGCTGTTCCCTGAAGTTATGTACCATCCAGTAAAAGCTCTTAACGGTATACCCGTATTTGGAAGAAACCGCTTCGGCTTTTTGCCTGTAATGAAAAAAATCCCGCAGAGCATCATACTGCTTTTTGATGGGAAGATTCATCTGGTTAAAGTACTCTTCTGGCGTCATAATATTATAGGTATTTATTAACGCCATAAAGATAATCATAATTTGTTAAAAAACAAGTAAATTTTACTAACTCAATATTAACAGGTGTTTTGGAAATCAGACTTTAGTTTAATGAAATTCATTTATTCTATAAAGAATCATTATTTACCTATAATTAAATAAAGCCTTTCTACTGAATCTGGTAGGTAACACCCTGAATTTCAATAACGTTGAATTTTTAATGAATCAGAAAATTATAGGTAATTTAGCTTGTGAAAATCGGTGATTATTATTGATTAACACTTTATTCCAATATGAAATGATACCTTCCGGAACCTATTTCAAATTCAACGAAATCCTCTTGCTTTTGCCCACTGTAAATGCCCTCGGTTCCCGCATAAAACCTGCCTTCTTCCCAGATCAGATTCATACCCTCATTGATTGTAAAATCTGAATCAACGAATACTGGCATATACACTGTTGCAGTGGTATTTGCCGTGATTTCAACTTTAAAGGTAAACTTATTTTTCTCCCTTTCCCAACTGGAAGAAATAGTACCTTTAATACACTTTGTCGAAGCGCTGGCAAAAGTTAATTTTTGAGGTATCTGTGGTTTTATTTTAATTTCGTCATACACGGATGAAGTTTCGCCATTTATTGGTGATTTAATACCTGACAGGTCTTCTACAAAAAACTCATCAATGGTGCTCCACATGGCATGTGCCCGGTCCAGTGCTGCCAAAGTGTTGTCGCTCCATTTTCTAACCAGTAGCCCCAGCCGGGGAAAGTCTGTTGGGTTATGACTTCGTATATCACAGATTATGGAATAATTATTTGTAGGTGATATCTGCAAAATTACTTTTAAATACAGACACTTCATTTTGACTGGAGCAATGTTCTCCGGCGATCGTCAGGTTCTCAATAACCAGTTCAATCCTGTGATCATCATCATACCCATAAATCTGGGAGAGATTTGGAAGGGCCCTGGCGAAAGAGCAATCCTTAATTAATATCTGACTCATGACTCCAATCTTACTTTCAGTATTACGTTTTCTAAGCCTAAAGTGAATACCACATTGGTTTCTGTCGGAATGGTTTCTCTCAAAGCGATTGTTTATGAATCTGATGTTTTCAAATGTCGCACCATCATAGCAATACAAAGTCATTCCCCTGTCGGATTCCAATACATCATTATTTTCGAAAGTGATATTTTTCATGACCTTGGCGTTGGACTCGGTACCTACTTTCAATGCTGATTTTTTTGTCAAAAACACGCAGTCTCTCACAGTTATGTCTTCAACATCCTGCAAATAACCCAAGTTGTTAGTGGTTTTTACAGCAACGTTATCATCGCCGCAATAAGCAAAACAATTTTCAATAAGTACCCGTTTTGAGGCATCCGGATCAAAACCATCCGTATTAGACAACTCAATATCATTCAGCATCTTAATATTTCTGATAATAACATCCTCTGAATACAGGATCTGAGTGTTCCAGGAGCCCGGATCACGTATAATTATTCCGTCCAGGGTCACATTTTTTGAATTCAGCACCAACAATAACCTGTGCCGTCCTTCATCACCATAAATATCACGAAGATGTCTGCCGTTGGCGTCTATAATGCCCCTCCCTGAGATTTCAATATTCTCAGCATCCTTAATCATAATAAGACATCGGGGGCGAATATTATCTTCAGTATCCAGATCTGAAATCTCATCCGGTCCTATTAGAATAGCCCCGGGAGCCAGGTGAATTTTCGAATTACTCTTAATGGAGAGCAAACCTGTTTTATAAATTCCTGCCGGGAAATCCAATACCTTTCCCGTACCTGATATTTCATCCAGGGCTTTTTGTAAACTGGAGTTTACGATTTCATCTCCTGTTATATCTACATCGTAATTTAAAATACTGACTACTTCAGAATTAAGAGTTTTCTGAATCTTATCTGCAAAAATAAAGATCCTATGATCCTTATTTATTTTAATCATAACATAACCGGGGCGTTCAATGGTAAAATGAATGGTATTACCACTCTGGGTTCCCTTAATTCCGGAACTTTCAGGGCTTATCTCAAATTCATTAATTGGCTCAGAAGACTTCAAAGTCAAAGGCAGGGAAGATCTTAATTCGAAATGCGCATAATAATAAGTCTTGTAATGTGCTACGAAAATTTCTTTTTCTTCACTGTGCAATGAGAAATCAGTGGATTTAACCGCAAGTGTATTCTTGGAATATTCAATAAATCCAGGTTCGGAGGATTCCTGACAACCGCCTGTAACCGTAAATACTGCAGATATTAAAATGAAATATATTTGCTTCATATTTTAACGTATCGGAATTTCAAAATTGTTTATTGATTTACAATAAGTTATGTGTATGTAATAAAACTTATCTTATAAAAGGCTAATCCCGAAAACTTTAGGGATTTTTAAACCTACAATTAATATTACAATTACGTCCTTAAGTTCCTTTTTTACACAAATTTCGTCATTATTATAGTAATATAAAATATGGCTTTCTATTTTTTGGACAAAATCTTATAACCATTCTGTAATAATGTTTACATAATTATCAACATTGTTTTGTTAATAACATATTGCCATAATTAATATTACTTTCTTAATTTTTTCTTATCTTTATCCATGAACTACTTTAAAACTATTAATTATGGATAATCAAAATCTTCCTATTATCGTTAAAGGTTGCAATGGCTCATTAACCATTCAACTTGATGATGTTTTTGCCAAAAAAATGTCTATGCTTATTGAAGGAATAAATAGTAAAATGACCGCTTGTAAACGGAAAGTAAAAAGTAACAGATTTTGGAAAAATAATGGTAACAGATTTATGCAAAAATAAAATAAAACAGATCATAAAAAAATAAGTTAAAAAAT
>Ga0209986_10001902_pt1 | contig 19682 bp, 11 predicted proteins | sample BlataG_FD_183168 | JGI IMG/M metagenome (GOLD analysis project Ga0209986, IMG submission 183168) | Deep subsurface microbial communities from Black Sea to uncover new lineages of life (NeLLi) - Black_00105 metaG (SPAdes) (version 2) | ecosystem: Environmental > Aquatic > Marine > Oceanic >... | reverse complement strand
TGGCGCCTTGGGGACCAGCGAGTTTACGTTTCCGATGTACGCAAAGCCAAGGAAGACCTTGGTTGGGCGCCTCGCACGTCGATTGGGGAAGGATTAAAAGACCTGTGTGATTGGGTCCAAGCGAATGTTGAGCTTTTTGGTGGACAGAACCCTGAAGATAAACAGAGCTCGGTGGAGCGACCTCGATCATCTGCTGTCAACGTTGGGACGTAGTAAGGAGTTGATCCGATGGCGAATAAAGAGCACAAACTGAAGATTGCTGTCTTCCACTGCGGCTTTGTCTACAGCGGTGGTGGCGAACGAATCGTGCTAGAAGAGGTGATGGGGCTGCGGCGCCTGGGTTACGATGTAGTCTGCTTTGCGCCTACCCTGGATCGTGAGCTTTGCTTCCCTGATTTCATCGACGAGGTAGGAGTGCAGACGTTCTTACCTCAACTGCCTAAGTGGTTTCCGTTATGGAACGGGATTGCCATGATCCTGTCGAGCGTGCTTGCACCAGTCTTGGCACTGCGATTCGGCGATATCGATATCTTCGTCGGCTGTAATCAGCCCGGGGCGTGGATCGCCTATTGCATGGCTAAGGTCCTGCGTAAGCCATACGTGGTTTACATGAATCAACCTAACCGACTGATCTATCCCCGCAAGATCGATCAGGAGACCGGCTGGCTCACCCGGAAGGATTACTACATGCTGAACGAGATCATCCAGCGCATAAAGCGGTTCGTGGCCTGGGCGGACCGTGTGTCTTTCACTGGAGCGGAGGTCATGCTGGGCAATGGGGATTACATCGCCGGGGTGATCGAGGGCATCTACGGGCGGAAGCTGGAGTTGTGCCCGGCCGGCTGCCACCCGCAGCCGCGTGGGATCCTGCGTCTGAATCCACATACGGCTTATGTGGGCTCGTTCAAGGTCGGAGAGGTCATCCTCCACAAGCCCTACGTGCTAATCACCAATCGTCACGAACCGCAGAAGAAGTTCGAATATGTGATCGAGGCTATGGCTCAGGTTGTCAAGGTCGTTCCGGAAACCAGCCTGGTGATCCCGGGAAGCTTCACCGCTCATACGCCCAATCTGATCGCACTAGCGGAGCGTCTGGGGATTGCCGATAATGTATTGTTCTTGGGACAAATATCGGAATCAGACTTGCAACGTCTGTATCAAGAGGCGACAGTCTACTGTTATCCCGCGCCGGAGGAGGACTTTGGCATGGGGGTGATCGAAGCGATGGCTTGGGGCGTGCCGGTGGTTGCCTGGAACAAAGCTGGAACGACAGTTACCGTGTCTGATGGTGAGTCAGGCTTCCTGGCTGACCCCTATAAGGTAGAGAGTTATGCCGAGGGGATTCTACGCCTGTTGCTGGATCATAATCTCCGGGTGAAAATGGGCCGGGCAGCCCGTGATCGGGTCGAGGCGCTTTTCTCCTGGGATCGCCACGTGCGGATACTAGAGGGAGCGATCAGGCAGGTTGTGGGCGAGCCGGTGGGGGTGGTTGAAATACCTGTAAGAAGCCCCATCGCCACTACGGTGCCCGAGCACCGGATGGTTGAGGTTGAGATCGAGTCGTAGAGAGGGTGGGGGGAGGAAAATGCAAGAGAGGGGTTCTCAGCTGTGACAATAGAGGTTGAATGGTCATCAGGGGAAGATCATCTTGCCTCTTACTATATCAATAGAGAGTATCAAGAGCATTTCTTTGATGAACATGCTCCGCTATAGCCATGGCCAAAAATGTTGCGCTCGGCAGGGTTAAATAGAGTTTTTAAACCTCGAGAGGCAATGTGGAAGGTCGCTTTTGAAAACCTAGGGCTAAAGCCTGGAGATAAGATCTTGGATGTAGGATGCGGCTCAGGTATATGGCTCGATCGTCTTAGGCAACAGTTTGGAGTAGATGGAGTTGGTGTTGATATATCCACCAACTCTCTGAAAGATGCTGTTCATGCTTCATCGAAAGATATTAGTTTTCTTGGAGGAGATATCTCCTCCCTTCCATTCCAAGATAATTTCTTCGATGTGGTTTTTAGTCTGGATGTCTTAGAGCATGTAGTCGAGCAGGATAGTTGTCTCCGCGAAATGGTGCGTTTGCTTAAGCCAGGAGGTCGCCTTCTACTTTGGACTCTCAATAGGAGGCAACAGTACACTTGGAATTGGTGGCTAGAGAGAATAGGTGTGGATATTTATGAGAGAGTTGCTCACGATCCAGCATTATTCCCGGATGTGAGTGAGGTTCATGAGCAGTTAGAGTCTGAGGGCGCTACTGTACAGAAGTTAGAACTTTTCAACTCGTTCTTTACTCTCGCACTTGATGAAGCGATCATGGTGATCGTAAATCTCTTCGAGAGGTTGGATTTCTTCCGTGGGGAAGGTAAACTGGTGGATTTTGTAGGTCAGGTTTTTCTTTGGGTAACAGATATTATGTCACGTAATCTTCTCAGATTTTTACACTGGCTCGACCAGCCATGGATCAAGAGAGGGTATTCAAACGGGTTTCTTGTCATAGCGAGGAAAAATGTATCTGTCGAATAAGCACAAACAAGTTGTTAACGCGATGATGGTGGCGAGTTGGAAGATATCTTTCCGTTTTAGGCTTTCAGTTAGCATTTCTCAAGGATCATGTAAAGCGATCGATTAGTCTGGGCTCGTTTGGAAGAAGGGGAATTGTTATGGATGAGGAGACGCAACGTTGGCTATTATCGAATGTGGATTCTCATGGAAATCCAAAGTGGAAGCCAGCAACCTTAGACGATCTTTCTGAGGAAGAGATTGAGGGGATCCCCGACGAGTTCATTCACCAATTTCTAGAGGATACTGGGTCCATCGATCCGACCGTCGATGCCTCGGAGGAGGAGCAGGTTGACCTTCGTTCGAGGGTGATCGGTATCGCAACAGTGCTGGGGATCTTCATTCTGGCAGCGTTGCCACGTTTGTATGTCCTCTTCTTTGTTAGTAACCCAGAAAACCCAGGTCTCGGATGGTACGACGACACCTTCCATCACTGGCAAGTAGCCTTCCTGAGCAAGGAGATCGGTTTCTCTCAAGGTTTCCTTACATTGTGGGATCTGAAAGGGATGGAGTACTTTTGGGGACTGCTGCACCCTTTGGTCCTGGCCACTCTCTTCACACTGACTGGCTCGATTGACATCATTATTCCGCGATTGGTAAGTGTTGTTTGCGCGAGCGGCAGCATCGTTCTGCTCTTCTATATATTAAGGCGGTACTTTAATCTTCACGTCGCCTTGGCTGGTATTCTCTTGGCTATTGTCAATCCTGTGGCTAATTTCGCTGATTCGGCTGGGATGCAAGAGCCATTAGGTTTCGTCTTGTTGCTGCTAGGGTTCTATCTTTGGCCATGTCACGCTTTATGGACCGGCATTGCGTGGGGTTTTGCTGGGATGGTGAGAGCTGAGTATTGGATTTTTGGTGCAGGTTTGGTAGCGGTATCCTATCTGTCTAAGGAAGATTCAGGAAAGAAGATTGTGCTTTCAATAGGGTGGTTGATTCCAAGTTTGAGTTATATGAAGTACTTGTTAGAAAAAACGGGAAATGCAATCTACCCGATCTATTGGAACTTCCTTGGAAACGCAGCAGGAGAGTGGATGACTGATCGTGCACCGTATTCCGATCAGATTGTCATCCTATGGATCGCGAGGATTTTGTTCTTGCTCGTATGTCTGGTGAGCATTTGGTTACTACGGAAGCGTCATCAATCATATCTCTTCTTGCTTTTCGGTCTAGCCAACATACTGATGCTCGCATTCCTGTTGGGATTCACTGACTACGTCCTAGGTGTTCACGCTCGGATCCTCATCGGTCGATTGGTGGTTGTACCCTATGTTTACCTTGGTGTATTTGTTTCGATTCTTCTCCTTTATCTGCTTCCCAAGCCACCTTCACGCAAGCTTTTCTTGAGTATAGGTTGGGTGGCCATACTTGCTTTGGCTTGTCTTTTGCAATTGGCGTGGAAGCCAGTCCTGAATTACTATGATATTCGGAGAGACTTGTGGGGTCCAGAGAAGCAGCTGGCTGAGGATATCACATCCCATTATCAAGGTGGTGCGATAGCGATCCCTGAAAATCGTCCGAGCCTCACATATACCCTCGCTCGTTATCAAGGAATTTCAGCGGAAAACCTGCAAAGCCAGATGTACGATCCTTTCTTCTATTTCGAAGATGAGGATCCATTCGCGAATTGGACTCAGAATCGACAAGCCATTGCAGATTGGGTTAATAAGCTCAATATCCGATTGCTTGTTTTCTCCTCAAGGAAGGATATCTACAACGAGATGGTAATGCGGGAGGAGGGTTTATTCCAGTATTTAGGGACGGCTTATAGAGGGAAGATTCTAATCTACAAGGTGATGAGCCAATGACCCACCCGATTGGTCCACCGCGGATCTCTGTTGTTGCGGAAGATGTCGTTCTGATTCACGATCTATCCGGGATGCTAATGTCGGAGAAAGGGGTTTTCGCCAACCTGATCAGAAGTCTTCCGGGAGGGATTATCGTGGATAAAGCAGTTTCAAGGCGAAAGATGATTTGATAGAGCGATTTGGCTATACCTAGAGGAAGGGGTTTTAGCCAGATCGGTGATAACACGTCAAGGGCTAAGACTCGATCCACATGTAAGCCCAGTCGCTCAGCTAGACTGGTGAACCGCTCAAGAGTAAGAAGGATGCTAGTTTCATGAATACTTCGTTCGCTAGGATTAAATCTGAAATAGATAGCTATAAGCGGTCTAAGCAATGGATGCCGCCACCTTCGTTCATTAGAGATGTCAAGAACCACATAGCCCAAGGAAATCCGGGCCATCTCTCCAATCATTTGCTCCAGGCGGCGAAGCGTTGGCAGATGCCAGATGACACGTAGAGAGAAAGTTCCTTCCACCACATTGGCTGCGAAAGGCAATGCTGTCCCATCAGCCCTGATAGGGTTAGGTAAGTCTGGCTTTTTACGGAACTCATTGAGCATAGCTAAAGAAGGATCGGTAGGTAGGACGTGGAAACCTTTTTTCATCAACTCGCTTGTCATCCTTCCGGTTCCACATCCGACTTCTATCAAGGGGCCATTGACATGACGAAGCATTTGATTGAGAGATATAGTCTCGGAGTAGTGCTTATACAGATTGAATCCATCATTTAGCCGGACTTGATCATATGACCTGGCAATATCGAATCGGAAATACGGTTCGGTTCCGTCACCAGGGATATTCTTTACAGGGTTAAGCCGTCCGGCATAGAGCGCAACGATATCCAGAACCTTTATAAAGGCTAAGCCTACAGTAAGAATAGGTGATCGAATTAGAACTTTCCAATTCCTAACATATATCCGAATAAACCGGTCAAAGAATTTGACATAAGGAGCATCAGGGTACTTCTGGAGTAGAGCAGGAATGAAACGGCCTCTCTTGTACTTACGGACAAACATCTCTACAAGGTTGGTTGTATCTCGAACGAGGATCGGAGATTGTACACGATCGAAGCTTATGCCCTTTGACATCAACCTCAGGGATAATACCCAGTCATCCCACATATCGATACTTTCGTCAAAGCCGCCAACTTCCATGAAAGTAGAGGTCAATAGGAAATATGGGCTTGCGGAGCCGATGTCACCCGGGAGCAAGTCCCACTCCAACGAGCGGCACTTACCCCAGAAAGATCTTGTGGGCGCTTCCTTCTGGGTTGTGATAATGGCTTGCGATCCCCTTTCCAAGACAAGTTCAATACACTCCTCCAGAAGGTTTCTGCTTAGTTCCATGTCAACATCAATGTATAGCATGTACTCACCTTTGGAGTGGCGCGCCAAGAAATTTCTTGCAGCAGACTTTATGAAAGAACCGCTGAATATTCGCACCTGTGGGAAGTTGCTAATGACGCGCTCAAGCTCTAGCGGTGAGCCTTCTGATAATAGAACCAAGATTTCTATTTTTCGATATGTTTGGGCTGAGATGGAGCGTAAGCATATCTCCAACAGATCAGGATCAGCATCGGGTGCCAACGGCAGCATCACGGATATTAGTAGTTTATCGGCCAGGTTTACTTTCATCGTAAAGCAGATGTTAGCATGCGGCATATCGCACCGCAAGCAACATCGCTCATGCACAACATCGATGAAATTGTGCGATGTTGATCAGGATGTCGATGATGAGAAGAAACGCTTGGAGACCGTATTCGATTTGAGAGTTTCGCTCATTCTAATTACCTGTTTAAGGGTAACGATTGGATGTGAAAGGTTCTTATGATGGATGACCTCGAACTTTCGACTAATGTTGCTTCTTCCCGAGAGCAGATCTCTCCTCATCGCGGAGATCATGATTATGAATCTGGTGACAGTGGATTTGACTATGAAACGAAGCTCTGGGGGGGGCATAAAGTCGCTTTATCTCCCAGATACCTTGGAGCCTTGAGACTTCGATATTGCCTCGAGGATTTGTGTGATGTTCGCGGTAAAGTCCTCGAGATTGGCTGTGGAGCTGGTGGTATGGCAAAAGCCATAAAAGCAAATCGTCCTGATTTAGAAGTCTATGGCTGTGATATCAGCCAGACGGCAATACAGGCTGCACAAAAATGTTCCCAAGGAGTAATCTTCAGAGAGGGCGATGCTAACGATTTGCCATTCGAGGCCAGCAATTATTCGGCTGCAATGATGTTCGATTTGCTTGAGCACTTGGAGAATCCAAATAAGGCGATTGCGGAAGCAGGTCGGGTGTTGAAAGTTCATGGACTGCTGCACTTATTTATCCCTTGTGAGGGTGAATTGCATACACTGCATGGGCTCTTAGCACTTGTGGGCTGGAGAGCGAAGGAGAAGTATGGCGGTCATATTCAAAGGTTCAGGTTAAGAGATTTATTGGATTTATTTGAGGTTGAGGGGTTTGTAGTAAAGCGTTGGCGTTGGAGCAGCCACATCCTGAACCAGATAGCGGACGTACTCTTCTTCACGAGCCTGAGTATACGTGGAAAGAACACACGAACGTCCGTTGAGGGATATTTGGACAGCGCAGAGCCGGGAATTGTACCAACTTTAGTCCGAGGTCTTAAGTCTGCAATAGCAGTGGGGAGCTACTATGAATCAAGGCTCTTATCCAAGGTGCCAGGAGCTGGGCTTCACCTCCTTTGCATTAAACGCAACGATCAAATCTATCCAAATTCTGGGACGGGGCAGTAATGATGGCGATACGTATTGACGAGTCACAAATAGAAAACCAAACGAAATTAGCCTCAACAACTATGAGGTCCGTCAGTGTGGTTATCCCGTTTTCCAAACCGGAGGCAGTTGGGAATGCGATCGAGAGTGTTCTGGCACAAGATTATCCAAGTGAGCTGGTGGAGATCATCGTTGTGGGCAAGGGAAGCTCTAACCTCAGGGAGAAGTGGCCGCAGCTCATTGCGATTGACGAGGGGCCGATCTACGAGCCTGGACGGGCGCGGAACCTAGGGGCCTCCAAAGCAAGCGGTCAGGTCCTGCTCTTTCTGGATGACGACTGCGAAGCCCAGGAGGGCTGGATCCGGGCGAATCTGGCAGAGCTCGAGAATCCCGAAGTGGGGGCGGTCAGTGGAATGATCCAGGGCAAGTCGAAAGCGTTCTTTGCCCGTTGTGTGGACTACGCTAATTTCAGCTTGTGCCAAATTGAACGGAGGCAAGAGCGACCGGTCTGCTCGGCTTCGTTCGGTATACGTAAGGACGTATTTGAACGCGTGGGCGGATTCGATGCAACGATGAGAGTGCATGAAGACATCGACATTTGCTATCGGCTCGAAGAGCGAGGCTTGGTAGCGGTCTACCAACCGAATGTGAAGGTACTCCATGATCATGGCCGAGACAGTTTGCGATCGATGGTGCAATACCTGTACTACGGTGGCCGCGAAGGAGGTCTCGTCGTCGAGAATAAGTACAGGGACAGGAGCCGGTTCAACCAGTGGATCACATGGTTCAACCACCCTATCTTATACGGATTAATGGTGCTGCCTTTTGCAATAGGAGCCACACTTCAGACTATCCGTGCCAACGTCAGGGAGCACAAGGAAGTCCTCTGGCTGAGCCCGTTCATCTTCGCCGGGAAGCTGAGTTGCCATGTCGGCATATTGAGCTTCATGGTTGCACGGCGGCTGCGGGTGCCCTGGGCCACTTACGGTGCCGTCGAGAGTGTCAAGAAGCTCATCGAATATAGCTTGCTTAAACAGACATTCACGACCCCGAGGGAATTAACACTGTTTGTCACCTCACAGTGTAATGCAAGATGCCGACACTGCTTCTATTGGAAGAGTCTCAATCAAAGGGTAGATTTGACGTTCGATGAAATAGCTGAACTGTCGCGCGTCTTAGGAAAAATGGACAAACTACTCATAAGTGGTGGCGAACCTTTTCTGCGAAACGATCTTCCTGAGATCTGTGGGTTGTTCGTCAAGAACAACGACCTAGGTATAGTGTCCATCCCGACAAATGGTCTGCGACCAGGCCGCATCTGTCGCCAAACTAGACATATCCTCGAGGCAGCAGACGGCCGGATGGTCAACATATCACTTTCCTTGGATGGCCTTAGCGAAGTGCATGATGAACTGAGGGGGGTTCGAGGCAGCTTCGCTCGAGCTATAGAGACTTATAGCGGTCTACACGCGATGCAAGGTGAGTTTAGGAATCTACACCTGAGGGTCAACAGTGTTGTGACGAACCGGACTTATCCAAGCATCTTGGCCCTGATAGACGAGATTTCCACGCTGTTGCCAGGTGTAAACGTGCCGGCGCTGACCCTTCTAAGGGGAAGCCCATGCGACTTAAAGCTTGCACTCCCCAGCATTCAGGACTTGCGTGTACTGTACAACTATAAAACCTCCCGAATTCCCGGAAACTCTCCTTGGATCTGGAGGTTTGCAGATTGGGCTAATTTCACTCTTAGCCTTGAGACACTGCGGCGGAATGTTCAGGTTGTGCCTTGTGAAGCAGGAAGGATCTCGGGAGTGGTCGAATCCAATGGTGACGTCAAGCACTGTGAGATGCTTCAGCCGATTGGAAACCTGAGAACGGCCGGTTTCTTAGAAACTTGGAATTCTACTAAGGCAAAGTTAGAGCGAGAAAGTATTGTGGACAAGTGTTGCTACTGCACCCATGAGTGTAATCTGTTTCCTAGCTTACTCGCGCATCCAATCAGGGGCGCTGCTGTTCTGGCGCGGGCAGCGATCACGCGCCCCTAGGTGAATGTGATGAATGTGATGATCATCCAGCCATGGATACGTGTCGGGGGTGCTGAATGCGTGAGTGTCCAATTGGCTCATGAGTTGAGCAGGTGCGGCCACAGGGCTCCAGTCGTCGCCCTGTTCTCTGAGCTTGGCGGGAGTCCGCTCGAAACTATGGAGGTTGAGTACATTCTGGCTCCAAGGAGGTTAGGCGAGCTATGTTCAAGAAGTCGTATCTTCTTTGTCCTTTTTGGGTCGCTCTTGTTGCTTTACCTCGCCTTCCGCCACTCTTATGGCATGGATGTCCTCAACCCGCATAATTTCCCCTCGTGTTGGATCGCTGTTCTTGTTGGCACGTTAAGACGCATACCGGTGGTGTGGACCTGCAATGAGCCACCTTCACGGATTCCTCTGAAGGATGCTTTAAGGGTCGGAATTGCAGACACATTGGGTTGGTTTGTCGCCAGTTCACCGATCGACCGCTTCGCGGTGCGGCGTGTTTCTGCCATTCATGTGCTCTCTGAGAAGACGCGGCTAGAAGTCCTAGAAAGGTACAGCCGAGATTCGAGGGTCATCGGGGCTGGTGTGGATTTTGATTTCTTTAGCGGTGGATCAGCCGCTGAGGCAAAAGCTAGATACGAGCTAGCAGGCAAGTATGTGATCCTCACGGTTGGCAAGCTGCATCCTCAGAAGAACCAAGTTCTATGCCTGGAGGTGCTTCGGCATCTGACCACGGATGTACCGAACGCTCTCCTCCTCCTGGTTGGTGAAGGACCAATGAGGCACAAGCTGCAGTCATTGGCGGCGACAATGGGTCTCTCAAGTCGGGTTCGGTTGCTCGGGCGGGTGTCTTCCTGGGATCTCCGCAACTTATATGCTGCCTGCGACATTGTACTGTTTCCGGCGATAAACCAGAGTTGGGGCCTAATTCCTTTTGAAGCACTCTGCGCCAAGCGTCTGTCCGTGGTTTCATCTGAATGCGGTGCGGCTGAGATCTTGCGCCGAGAGTCGATTGGCCTAGTAGCAAGTCCGACGCCCGAAGAGTTCGGCGCATGTGTGAGCATGATCCGAAAGGATCGAGAAACCTGCCGAGGTATGGCAAACAAGGGTTTCAGATACGTTGCTCAGAACCTGAATCATCATGTCATTGCCGCATCATTCCTAGGATTCGTAAAGGAAGTGGTTGAGCAGCACCGCTCCAGGTCGGTCGAGAAATCTGCACACTCTGGCCACAGAGGTGGATCATGAGAATTGCGATCTTCCACCTCGGTTTCTTCTACTCAGGCGGCGGGGAGAAACTCATCCTGGAGGAGATACGAGGGCTGCGTGCTCTCGGTCACGAGGTCACCTGTTTTACGCCCTATGTTGATCGTGTGGGGTGCTTCCCGGATGAGCCAGAGATGGCCGAGATCAGGTCGCTCCTGCCTCAACCGCCTCGGTGGCTGCCTGCGTTCGGTTCCATCTGGGTCGCGGTGGCTTGCCTGATGATCCCTTTCATGGCTGGGCGCTTCCGATCCTTCGATGTCTTCTTTGGCGCGAATCAACCGGGTCCGTGGCTTGCGTTCGTTCTGAGCCGGATTCTGCACAAGCCCTACGTTATCTATCTGGCGCAAGCTCTGCGGATCCTCCATCCGAGGATCGTAGATCTTGAGAATGGCATGCGAATCCGGGAAGGCGACACCAGGTTCATCAATGCTTTGACAAGATACGTGGGAAGACTTGTCGATTGGGCCGATCGCATCAGCGTGAAGCATGCTTCGGTCGTCTTGACCAATGGAGATCATGTGAGTCGTTGGATTCGAGAGGTCTATGGGGTGGAGAATCGTGTATGCTCTGCAGGATGCCATCCTATCCCCCTTGAGGTCTTGGAATACGCGACCCGTTGGAGTGGCCAGATCCACGTAAATGGGTGGACCATCCCAAAGCCCTACGTACTTCTGACGAATCGGCACTCGCCCATGAAACGTTTCGAGTACGCACTCTGGGCCCTCAAGACAATCCGTCGGACAGCCGCCAATGTGTCCCTAGTGATCACGGGTCAGGAGACGGAATACACCGACAAGTTACGCTACCTTGTCGATGGGCTTGGGCTATCACATGCGGTTCACTTCGTGGGCCTGGTTACAGAAATAGATTTGGCACGACTGTACGAGAATGCCGCCGTCTATGTCTACCCCTCGCCTGAGGAGGATTTCGGGATGGGGATTGTAGAAGCGATGGCAGCGGGCACCCCAGTTGTGGCATGGAACAACGGAGGACCGACCGTGACCGTCAGGGATGGAATCACGGGTTTCCTTGTTGAGCCCTATGACACGGAGGCATTCGCTGAAAGGTTGTTGAGACTTGTGAGTTATCCTCAGGTCGCTGAGGATATGGGGCGAGCTGGGCATAGCAGGGCAAGGCAGCTATTCTCCTACGAGCGGCATGTTGAACTGCTAGAGCAGGCCCTACTTGCGGCGGTGGGGAGCGAAGATCTTGAGCCTGTCCCGGATCCAACGGTAATTGCCTCCAGTGTGTTGCATACAGAGGCGGAGGAAATGGTATTGCGGGATAAGTGACCAGGTTGCGTGCCTGAGGAAAGCGAAGTTTAAGGTCTTTTACATTGCTAGATAGAGTCGAAGCGATAGCATGTTTCTTGAGCGGATGTTGGGCAGCTCGATTGCTGTACTGCAGTAAGTGAATTAAAGCCTTTATAGGATCGGAGTTTCGCAGAGGATCAACTACATTCATGCGGAGCACAATTTAGTGAATGCCAGTTCTGGGAGGCGATTGGTGGAGGATAAGGACTTTCGACCGTCGATGCGTCATAGGGGGTTGGCCCGCGCGCGACGGTTTAGGTGGCACAAGATTACCGAAAGACACCTGGAAGTCTTCCATCAAGTCTTGGACAGCTTGTCATGAGATTCTGCATCAGTGTTGTTCAGATTCAATATGAGGGCTCCTCGCCACATCGCACCGCAGCTGTCGTGGGAGGATGCGGGTTGCCATTTGGCTATAGTTATATCCCTCGGAAGGTAAAGATATATCATCAACATACTCTGGAGAAGGATCGATGGGTCAACTATCGACAGATCAATCTAATCCGTTACAACAATCATGAGGCTAGGCTACCCAAGAGGCTTGTGGCTGATCGTAATGGACAGGCGATTGGCCAATCCCGTGTTTTCGTTTGGCTAGCATGGCAATTTAGAGTCTCGGGATATTGTCCAGCTGTCAAGCCCAAATCTGCAGCGAGATCTATGCTCGAACATTGGGCATCGAGGATTACTTCATGAGTAGCGTTGATATTGTGAAATCAGACGGACAGGAAGAGGCTTCATTTTTGGCGAGTGCCCGACTCGGCGAGTCAAAGCGAAGCAAAATCCAACACTTTCTAAGGATAGCTGTAAGTGTTGGCCGGCTTGGGCACTTTGTTGTGTCGGCAATTATCGTTCTTGCCCTTGCTTACGTTTTGAGCCATTCAATTATCACCAAGGGTGTAGTTGGGAGCGATGGCCATTTGCACGTAGCTTACGCCACTTGGCTAGACCAGTTCTTTCCGCAGATCCCACACTGGTATCCACACCAAGGTGGTGGTGAGTCATTGCTGCATGGTTATCCTTTGCTGGCACACTACCTGGTCGTGATTGTCCATCGGATCAGTGGGCTCTCCATCCTTCACACTTTCCAGAGTGTCGCTTTCCTCTCTTTCCCGCTGACCGCAATTGGCATTTACCTGTTGGCTTGGTCTGTGCTGGGGAGGCAAACCGTTGGGCTGACCGCCGCTGTCTTATATCTCTTGGCTCCCATAACGTGGACGTGGCTCTACCAGTGGGGTTTTTTAGCTCAGGTCGTTGCGATGGTATTCGTACCACCGGGGCTGATTTGTTTCTATAAGTATTTTTCCTGCCGACTTGAAAGTATAGCTTCCGCTCGATTGTGGATTTGGTTCGTGCTCTCTGTCCTCTGTATCTTTTTTACTGTGCTGGTGCATCCTTTCGTCGGCGGGGGGACCTTGGGTGCGATGATTCTCTATAGCTTAGGTTCCGCTCTTCTGGGTCCGAAAAGGAAGCGTAAGAAAATCCTGATGACGAGCATTTCGTCCATCTTCATCGTTGGGATCGTCTCAGGCCTCTTGCTCGCCTTCTACGTGGTGCCATTCTATCGATATAACGCGGTCGTTAGCCAAGAGGGGAATAAAGGTCCCGCTCTCCACCAATTGGTTCGGATATCTTACCTCGACATCTTCGGCTTGAGACCCATCAATCCTCGGATCGTGAAAACCCGAATGGCTAATCCTCTGGTCACAGCGGTGTTTCTTGCCGTTGGAAGCCTACTCGCCATGCGCTACTCTCGGAAGGCTATTGCCCTGGCATTTGTTGCCCTCCTGGCAACCGTTTTCGCTCTCGTTCCCGAAATCAGCTATGCTGGCAGAAGTTTCCTGCTCTTTTTCGCAATACTTGTTGATTTTCGCCCCAACATCGTTGTGGTGATGGTCCTCTACCCAATCCTGGCCGCATTCGGATTCTGGTCCTTGTCCAAGGCATTATTATCCCCATCTTCATTATTGGGCCGTTCGAAATCTGTCCCGGATCACAGAGGTTTGGCCTTGATCCTTCGGGGTCTCATTACCCCGGGAGTGAGCCTGATCCTCGCCGCGGTGGGAATCGCTCTGCTTGGTAGCGTCTTCACTCCTGAAAGTCACATTGGATACGGACCGCTCTCGTACGGCATTGATCTCGAAGATATCTGGGTTGTAGGTGGTGAGAACCGCGATGAGCCCGCTCCGATCCTAGAGCAGCTTGCCATTCAGAGCTGGCCATTCCCCGAGTTTGGCGACCTCCGCGATCGAGCCGAGGAGGCGCGGTCGCTGGCCGTGAACTTATCAGTCAATCGGCCGCTTCGAATTGACATTTCCCCATACCTTGGGAATATGGCAAAGGATTTCACAACCTATACAGAGACTTCCGATATTAACTCCTACACAGCTCAAATTTCGCTGAACATCAATATGTGGGGCTACTTGCAGAACGTCTTCTACTCCCGGAATGTCCCAGAGAGGGAGTTAGGCAATACCCAGTCCCTGAACCAAGCGGCCAAGTGGTTCGGCACTCAGTACGTCTTCATCCACTCCGACGATGACCCAATTGAAATGTACCAAGTCGCAGGCTGGGAGCTTGTACATGAAGCCGGTAAGCGCCAGATTTGGTACAACCCCAGGGTGCCGGATTTAGCAACCGAAACATCGCGTCCTGCTATTCTTGTTATTGGCAAGCCAGAGGTGGATGCTTATATGACCATGTTTCGCTTAGCCAATGATGGCATGTTGCCCTATGAAGAAGCGCTACTCGTCAAGGGTCAGCCAAGGATTGATCGATATACATTAGAAGCCCTTCAGCAGTTTGACGCGCTAATTCTTTATGGTTACGACTACAAGGATAGCCGGAAGGCTTGGGAAACGATTGCGTCTTATGTGGAGGCAGGCGGGAGCCTCTTTATCGACACAGGTTGGCAGTATTCGATCCCAGAATGGGAGTTCGAGCAGGCTCCGTCAGTACTACCCGTAGATCGCCTCACCTGGACCAATTATGGAATGACAAACGCTTATCGGATTGAAGCTGCTGAAATAGCCGGCGATATTGACACCTCCCTTCTCGACTCACTGGTTTGGCAAGGATCCCCATGGAGTGTTTCGGGTGTCGAACTTGATGATGTCCGTGACTGGGGAAAGGTTGTTCTGAGTGCCGAAGGACAACCGATCGTGATAGCAGGCGAGTATGGTGCAGGCCGGGTGGTGTGGTCAGGGATGAACCTGCCAGCCCATGCTTGGGCTAATCGAAACCAAGAGGAAGTAGCTCTGCTTCATAACTTATTCTCTTGGCTAATTGAGGGGAAGGACGGGGTTGAAAACCCTGTGACGGTCACGCGGGACTACCCGGATCGCGTCGATTTCACCCTCAAGGTTCCAGCCGACAATATCTCGTGGCTATACTGGCGGGAGTCCTTTTATCCGAATTGGCGTGCGTATCTGATTGAAGAAGGGGCTCGCCGTGAGATCGAAATTTTCCGGGGCGGCGCGGGTTTCATGGTAATGCCCATCGAAGGGTCATCGGGCGAAATCCACATTGAGCTTGTTTGGGAAACTCCAATGATTGAAAGACTGGCCACAATAATCTCACTGCTGACATCAATAGGGCTGATGATATTCGTCCTAGATGGCGTGCTGAATAAGGGGCGGTTATTTGCTACCGTAGCAAAGCCCTTAAGACTACCCAGGAAAAGAGAGAAACCTCGAGGGTCTGTCGAATGGCTTCACGATATCCCTACCAATGATGCGTCATCATCTGAAGCAGAGCATGCATATCCGTCTGGCCTCGATCAAACGCTTGATCATACGAGCTCCGAAGGATCAGACGCTTTGGATTTTATTGAAGTGGTTGATGAGATTGGGGATCGTGAAGATGTAGAGCTTCTTTGGCAGCAGCTAAAGGAAGACGGAAAGCTTAGCTCTGTCAGCGACGAAGAAGTGGAAAAGTGGATGGCGAGATGGCGTAACTCAAAAACGGGTGAAAATGAGTAAAAACAACAGCAGGTCGGTAAAAAAGGGTTTTAGGTTACTGGGGAAGCTAATTCTCGTTGCCATATCACTTGCTATCATCTTCGCACTGTCCAACCTTTTGGGTCACGCCCTCTTGAGGGGACCTCAACCAGGATCTCAGAACGCGATCCAAATTGCCTATCTCGATTGGTTCAATCATTTCTTTCCAACCATGCCTCACTGGTTTCCACGAGGGGGTGGTGGGGTATCCCTGATCCATGGTCAACCCATCCTGGGGTACGTCGTGACCGTTATCGCACACCGAATAACTGGACTATCCCTCATCCAGGCTTACCGTTTGATCAGTTTTTTGGTATTTCCTCTAACTGCGTTGGGTATATACCTCTTAGGTTGGATCGCAACTCGGAGTCAGATTGTAGGTTTACTCTCAGCGATTTTCTACCTATTGGCACCTGCCTCATGGGTGGGTTTATCTGAGAGTGGAACATTCCCCAATAGTGTGGCGATGATATTCCTCCCCCTGACCCTGACATGTCTAACCGGGTTCCTTGCCCATCATCTCACTCGATCTGACAGAGGTCGACGGCGAGTATGGCTTGTAGGTCTCATCCTTTCGTTGGCAGGTGCGATTGTAACCGATCGCCTTGTCGGCGCGGCTGCAATCCTTCTGGCTCTTATGTATACCTTCCTGACTTCCTTGCTGCAGAGGCGTGATCGTCGAGGGGCTGATCTCATTCGGGTAACTTGGGGTCTCTTAGTCGCAGGCTTAATCCTTTTGTTAGTACTTGCATTCACTCTCGTACCACAGTTCCGCTATAGCAGTTTTATAGGTATAGCAGATCTCGATCCCTCAATGTCTAATTCATTAACCCTTCCATCAATACTTCAATTCCTTGGGTTCACGCCATTGGAGACTAAAGAGGGAGTTTTGGGTTTTCAATTTCCATTAATAGTGACAATTCCTTTTCTTATTGGTGCCCTTCTTTCATTTCTCAACACTCGTGAAGCGCGAGTGCTTTATATTACTGCAATCTTGGCATTTGCTTGGATTTTCATCCCTCAACTTCGGATGCTTGTGCCCGAGTCGAGTCTAGGCTTGCAAACACTGCTAAGCTCTCAAGCTTGGCTCCAGATTTTGGTGGTCCTGATACCTGTCGGAGGAGCATGGGGGGTCTATTCCCTTGCCACAACGATTCTCAATCCTAAATCAATTCTTAGTAAAGGACGTTTCATAAGCGAAGAAAGTGGAGACCCCACAAAGAAACTGCGACGGTCGGTCGGTTCCGCGTTAACTATCGTCCTAGCAGGAGGTCTAGTTGCTTTCATCCCAGTAAGTTCGGGATATGGGCCACGTACAGGCAGTGAGGTGAGAGGAAGTGTACTCCGAGAGCTTTTTTCGATGGAGTGGCCTGGATTTGAGATCAGTGATTTAGCTCTGCCAAGTAGTGAAGCTGAAAGGCTGGCCACTTATCTTCCCGACAAGAACCTATTGCGGATTGATGTATCTCCTCATCTGGAGGGTCTTGGGGTTGAGTTGCTAGCCGTCTCAGATGCTTCGCAAATTCAAATAGATCTTGGAGAACTCTCCCTGATTCAACCTGGTTGGGAGTATCAGAGAAACGTATTCTACTCTTGCGATTTAGGTGTAAATGAATTTGGCAACGCTGAGAGCTTAAACAACGCGGCACAATATTATGGCACGGAGTATATCTTCCTCGACTCGCACCAGGATTGCGTAGATCTTTATAAAGCTGCTGGCTGGGAGCTCGTTCACGACGATGGTGAAGTGCAGCTCTGGTATTATCCGGATTCCATGGAACTGGCCAGCTTTTCCTCGAAGCCGGCTATTTTGATCACCGAAAAGCCGGGACGTGAAATTTATATGACCATCTTTCGCTTAGCCAACGATGGGTTACTGCCTTACCAGGAGGCGTACCTGGTCGAAGGGGAAGAGCGGATCGATTTCTATACATTAGATGACCTTAAGCCTTTTGAGGCAATATTCCTCGTTGGATATGATTACCGAAATGGTAATAAGGCTTGGGAGACGTTAGCAGCTTACGTTGCTCAAGGTGGCTCATTATTCGTGGATACTGGTTGGCAGTTCGCTGTCGCGGAATGGGAATTCGAGATTGCCCCAGATGTCCTTCCTATTAAACAACTTACCTGGATGGATTATGGCATGGATGTGGAGTATGAACTGGGACAAGTTGAAATAGCTGAGGATGTCGATGTTGGCCAATTCAAACCTTTAGTTTGGGAAGGACAGCCGTGGGCGTTATCTGGTGCTGAGTCCATCGATGTTCGAGAGTGGGGTAGGACGGTTTTGAGCGTTGCTGGCAAACCGTTAATTGTTGCCGGAGAGTATGGCGAGGGCAGGGTGGTTTGGTCGGGGATGAATTTGATTAATCACGCATTGTACTTGGGTGAAAATCAAGAGGAGCTAGAACTACTCCACAATATTCTCGACTGGTTACTGGAGGGCAAAGTAGGGGAAGAGTTGGATCCTCCTGGTATTGAGCGAGCCTACCCCGATCGAGTGATTTTTTCTATTTCCACCGTTTCAGAAGGTAGAAATTGGCTCTATTGGCGTGAAGCAACATACCCGAACTGGCATGCATATATCAATGATGGTGATGTTCAACGTGAGATTCCGATTTATCGAGGTGGTCCTGGTTTTATGTTTATACCGATCGAAACAAGTTCGAAAGAGGCACAAATTGAGCTTACTTGGGAAGTTCCATTTCAGGAGAGAGCAGCGAAATATACATCGATCTTGGGTATCATTCTCCTATGTGCACTATTTATTGATGGTGTGTTCATGGGTGGTAATGGATTCACCTGGATAAAAATCGCATTCACGATGAGGCTACCAAAACCATTCCTAGATGAAAAAACGCATGATAAGGAAACAGGACAGAAACTAAAAAAGGTTCAGGAGACTGGTTTAGTTGATGAGGGGCTTGATACAGAAAAGGGACGGCAAATCCATGAAGTAAGCTCCTTTGAAACGGAACTCACCAATGAGGAAGAAGAGTTATTGAAAGCTTGGCTGGAAGATATGGATCATATTGATGACTCTTGGGTTCAAAAACTCCTTGGACGCGGAAATCAGGAAAGCATGAAATAACTGGAGATGGAATCATTGATGCGCTAAGTAAGAATGCATTATTGGTTGTATTGAATTTTGATTATGAATAGGCGGAAGATGGTGAAGTTGATAAATCGCCGGGCAGGCTTGCTCGTTGCTCAATCACTCTTAGGCATTGGGCTTCTCGTGATCTGGCTGTGGATCGTTGATCTCGGTGAGGTTGGCAGAACGTTGAGCCGGGCGCGATGGTACCTCATCCTTCTAGCAGTGATGATCGCCTTATCGAGCACAGTATTGAGGGCAATTCGCTGGTGGATCATACTGCGATCGATCGCCCAAGTTCCGCTCATCGACATCCTGTTGACGATCATGGCATCCAGTCTGGTGAATTTCGTCATCCCTCTACGCACCGGCGAGTTGGCGCGTAGTCTACTGTTGAAACAGCGCCATCGAGTGTCTATAGCCGCCTCGCTTCCAACAGTAGCCGTCGACCGGTCATTCGACTTGTTGGCGGTCTTGGTTGTGGGAACCTTTGGCGCCTTCTCTGGTATTAGTCTTGGCGGTCGCCTCTCAACGGTTCTCCTGGCAGGGGGTGTCTTATTCCTGACCTTTGTTGTATTCGTCGTTTTGGCTATTCTCTCTGGTAGCCGCCTACAGACTGTCATTGCTCGCCTATTGCCAAATAAGCTGGGTTCCCCTCTTAGGAATCGCATCTTGGGAATCCTTGAGAGTTTATTCACTGGTTTTATGGCGATGGCTCGTCGACCAGCGGAGTTGGCGCTATTATTTGCCCTTTCTTTGCTTTCTGCCGTGTTGGATGGCATCCTCTTCTATTTCCTGCTTCTCAGCCTGGGTGCAGAATTCCCCTTGGTGATTGTCCTTACCGGAT
>Ga0209986_10001901_pt1 | contig 19684 bp, 9 predicted proteins | sample BlataG_FD_183168 | JGI IMG/M metagenome (GOLD analysis project Ga0209986, IMG submission 183168) | Deep subsurface microbial communities from Black Sea to uncover new lineages of life (NeLLi) - Black_00105 metaG (SPAdes) (version 2) | ecosystem: Environmental > Aquatic > Marine > Oceanic >... | reverse complement strand
AGTATGACGGTTTGGCTTGAATCATGTGGAAACAGACCTGCAGAAATAGTTGTAAGCGGTAATCATTCATACTATGGTTGCTTCGATCCACTTTTGGTTGGAAGACGTCCCAACCGATACTATACCGAGTCTAATGCTTGGCAATATATTTGGTCCGTGCAACATGACATAAACGGATTGATCAACCTTTTTGGCAGCACCAATAAATTTATTGAGAAGCTTGATTCATTATTTACAATGAGCCCTGAGATTAGTAAGCCAAAATATGTAGGAGTTGTTGGTACGATCGGACAATATGTACATGGCAATCAACCTTCTCACCATGTTGCATATCTCTACAATTATGCAGGAAAACCCTGGAAAACCCAGGAAAAAGTGCGTAAGGTGATGGACGAATTGTACCGAACAGGACATGGTGGTTTATGCGGTAATGAGGATATGGGCTCACTCTCATCATGGTATGTACTAAGCGCTATGGGGTTCTATCCGGTATGCCCGGGTCAGAATGTTTATGTAATCGGAACACCACTTTTTGAAGAGGCAACTATCAGCCTGAACAGTTCTTATAAAAAAGGTAAATTTACGATAAAAGCAAATAACGTATCATCTGTAAACAAATATATTCAATCGGCAACCTTAAATGGTAAGCCAATGAGCAAGACATGGCTCTCCCACGAAGAGATAATAAATGGCGGAATACTTATTTTTGAAATGGGTTCTGAACCAAACAAGCAATGGGGCAGCAATGCGGAAGATGCTCCTCCGTCAATGACGCGTTAAAAAATAATGCAAATTGAAGAAAATAATACAAGTATAATGTGTTCAATTAATGTTTCTTTGTAAAGAAAAAATAATAACTAAGCTATGAAAAATCAACATTTCATGTCCAGGACTACCTTGTTTTTGGTAGTATTCGCATTTTTGATGTCGGCTTGTGGCAATCTCGAGGAATCTGTTGCATCCCGTTCTGAAGTATTGTCAACTGGCTGGAAAATGCAGGCTGATGCTAAGTTGGGAGGTGTTACCGGTGAGGCTATTTCACAAATGAATTTTCAATCCGAAGGTTGGTATGAAGCGATGGTGCCCGGTACCGTGATGGGTAGTCTTGCATCCGGAGGTGCGATTGAAGACCCTTATTTCGGAATCAACATGAAGAAGGTTGATACCGAACAATTCAAACAACCGTGGTGGTACAGGACAACTTTTAAGGTAACGGCTGATGATCTGAAAAAGAATGTATCACTTCGTTTTAACGGAATTAACTATCGCGCCGATTTGTGGATAAACGGGAAAAAAGTGGTTGGCAAAGATGAGTTTGCCGGCACATTCAGAATGTTTACGTTTAATATAAACAATTACATAACAGAAGGTGAAAATGTCATGGCGCTTGAGATATCGCAACATGCCGATGGTGAGTATTCAATAGGTTTTGTTGACTGGAACCCGCTTCCGCCTGATAGAAACATGGGAATTTTCCGTGAAGTGTTTTTGGAAATTACCGGTGGTGTGAAAATCAGAAGTCCGTTTTTATATGCAAAAGTGAACGCGAATTCACTTAATGAAGCCGTACTCTCCATTCAGACAGAGTTGGAAAATAATTCCGACAAGCTTATTGAAGGTGTTTTGAGGGTAGATTACGAGCTTGGTATAGTAGAGAAAAAAGTAAGCCTGAAAGCCGGTCAAACCATGTCATGTACTTTTTCTTTCGAAGAATATAACCAACTATCTGTAAAAAATGTAAAACTCTGGTGGCCCAACGGAATGGGGCAGCCAAACCTGTATAATCTTAAGGTTGAATTTATTTCAGGAAATAAGATTTTAGACAGGAAGGAAGAACATTATGGTATCCGGGAGATCACAAGTTATTTAGATGAAAATGAGAACCGTGCTTTTGAGGTTAACGGTAAATTTGTTCTGATAAAAGGCGGTGGTTGGGTTGACGACCTGTTGCTTCAGGACACCAGGGAAACCGTTGAAGCTCAACTCAGGTACGTACAACATATGAACTTGAATAGCATCAGGCTGGAAGGCTTCTGGGGTAAAGATGATGTATTATACAACTTGTGCGATGAGTACGGTATTTTGATAATGGCAGGTTGGAGCTGCCATTGGGAATGGGAAGAATATCTGCTTAAATCCTGTCATCCAAAATATGGAGGAGCGGTTTCCAAAGAAGACATCGAACTGATTGCTGCTTCATGGTTCGACCAAATGATGTGGTTACGCAATCATCCCAGTATATATGTATGGATGCTGGGAAGTGATAAACTGCCTGCACCTGAATTAGAGCTGAAGTATATTGATATATTTAAGAAATATGATCCATCAAGACCTTATGTAAATTCTGCCGGAGGAGTTGGAAGTGATCAGAATATAGTTGCCGAAGAGGTATTGATTAGTGATATTAGCGGCCCGACAGGTATGAAAATGTTAGGTCCCTATGCATATACTCCTCCACTTTACTGGTACACAGCCACAAAACTTGGCGGGGGTTATGGCTTTAATACTGAAACCTGTCCCGGTCCCAATGTTCCGCCTATCGCATCATTGAAAAAAATGTTGCCCGAGAAAAGTTTGTGGCCAATCGATAAAGAATATTGGGAGTATCACTGCGGAAGAAATGCCTTTGAAACGCTTGACAGGTACCGGAAAGCCATACGCCTGAGATATGGTGAATCTTCGAGTGTTGAAGAATTTGCATTTAAATCCCAGGTGATTAACTACGAACTAATGCGCCCGATGTTTGAGGCTTTTGTAGCACACAAACCTAAAAGTACAGGTTTAATCCAGTGGATGCTTAACTCGGCATGGCCGGAGATGTATTGGCAGTTGTACGATACCTACCTGCAACCCAATGGAGCTTTCTACGCGGTTAGAAAAGCGTGTAACCCGCTTCATGCCATTTACAGGTATGATTTTGAGGATATTTATCTTGCCAATGAGGATTTGAAAGACGCTTCGAATGTAAGCGTGAAAATCAAAGCTTTTGACATCAATTCCAAAGAAATATTTGCCGATGAATGGAAAGGAGACATCATCACCAATACATCACAGTTCGTCTATAAACTTCCCGAACTGAAAAATCTCACACCTGTATGGTTTCTTGACCTTCGTGTGTATGATGAAAATAACCGGGAAGTGGATAACAGTATTTACTGGTTATCGATTAAAGAAGATGTATTGGATTACGAGGCAGCTAAAGAACTCGAATGGCCATATTACACACCAACTAAGGAATATGCTGATTACACTGCTCTTGATAGACTGCCTAAGGTGAAATTGTTGTATGATTATAAATTTGAAAAAGATAATAATTACGGTAAAATTGAGATGACAGTAAAAAATTCATCGGATGCCATTGCATTTTTCATCTTTCTGGATGTTGTGGATGCAACAAAAAATGAGCCGATACTGCCGGTTTACTGGGATGACAATTATGTTACCCTGTTGCCGGGAGAAACGCGCACGTATGATGCATACTATTTCCTGGCCGATTCGGACGGCGCCAAACCGATGATTAAAATCAAAGCATGGAATGTTGATCCGGTAATATTAAAATAGCAGGACATAGTTTCACAAATTTCCGATACATGAACCTTAATAAAAAATAATGGAATAAAAATATGAAAAAATTAGCAATTAAAGGCGGCATCCCAACCCGTGACGCAAAAAATAATCCATGGCCCAAATGGCCTGAATGGGATGAAAACGAAGAAAAAGCACTCCTGGAGGTTCTGAATAGCGGTGTATGGTCATACAATGGTACTAAAGAGAAAGAATTTAATAAAAAGTTTGCTGAGTATACAGGTGTAAAGTACGCGATTTCTGCTGCTAACGGAACAGTTACATTACAGCTTGCACTTGAGGCGCTTGGTATTGGTATTGGAGATGAAGTTATTCTTCCGGGATTAACCTGGCAGGCAACACCGGCGACAATTGTAGATATAAATGCTATCCCTGTTTTTGTAGATGTCTGTGAAGATACATGGTGCATTGACCCTAAAGAGGTTGAAAAAGCTATTACTCCAAAAACAAAAGCAATTGTTCCTGTACATCTATATGGTAGTTTTGCCGATATGGACGCTGTCATGGATATCGCCCAAAGACATAATCTATATGTTATTGAGGACAGTGCCCACAAACATGGAGGTGAATGGAACGGTAAAAAAGCAGGAAGCATTGGTGATATTGGGAGCTTTAGTTTTCAGTTGTCCAAACCCTTAACAGCAGGGGAAGGTGGAGCACTTACCACTGATAATCATGAATTGGCTGAGAAGCTTGATGCATTGCGTAATTGCGGCAGAAGACCGGAAGGTGATGAATATGCGAACCTGGATAAAGGTGCCGGTGTTTATAGTGATGAGGGGAATTTTATTCAGTCCGGTAATTATCGCATCACGGAATTTCAAGCCGCTATTTTAATTGAAGGATTAAAAAGACTGCCTGAGCAAAATCGCGTTCGTGATGAAAATGGGATTTATTTAAATTCTCTGTTGGTTGAAATACCGGGAGTCAGCCCTATGCGGCGTGATAAAAGGGAAACAAAAGAAACTTATTTCAATTTCGCATTCCGTTACAATAAGGATGAGTTCCATGGGCTTCCCGTTAAAAAATTCAGAGAGGCTCTTGGAGTTGAACTTGGATTTTCGGTTGAGCCAAGTTACGAACCGCTTAATAATTGTTCCTTATATGTACCCCTAACTAAACCTGCTCGCCATAAATTAAACGACCAATACTGGAAAGATATCAATCCGTCCGGATTTAACTTACCGGTGTGTGAAAGAATTTATCATGAAGAATCCGTTTGTATGCATCATAAAGTTTTGATGGGAACAAAAGCGGATATGGATATGATTGTTGATGCAATAAAAAAGGTTTATGCTCATGCACAAGAACTCCTTTGAGCAAGATAATAGAGAGAGTGACTTATGAAAAAAGTAAATGTTGCGCTTATCGGCGCTGGTTATATAGCTGATTATCACGCACGTGGTCTACAGGTGTTGCCGGATGTGGAAATTGTGGCAGTAGTCGGATTACCGATGGAAGCTGCCAGAGAATTTGCTGATAAATATGGAATTAAAGAAGCGGCAACAGAAGTAACAGGTTTGGTTGACAGAGATGATTTAGATGCAGTTATTATTGGGACGCCAAATAAATTTCATGCGCCATATGCCATTGAATTCCTGAAAAACGGCAAAGAAGTATTTCTGGAAAAACCAATGGCAATGAATTCTGAAGAAGGAATACAAATAGCTGAATCGGCTAAAACCAACAATAAGCTTGTAATGGTAGGGCATATGTGGCGGTTTGACACGGAGGTGAATTATATAAAAAACGTGGTAGCTTCCGGCAAGCTTGGAAGGATCATAAAAACAAAAGGTTATGGCATTCACGAAAACTGGGGACCTTCCGGCTGGTTTACGCAAAAAGAGTTGGCCGGCGGTGGTGCCCTTGCCGATATGGGTGTTCATGCTATTGATACGGTTCGTTATATCCTTGGTGATCCGATGCCAAAAGAAGTTTACGCCAAGGTTGGCACTCACTTTGGCGATTATGATGTTGATGATTCGGGTATCATCATAATCACATGGGATAACGGAACAACGTCCATAATCGAAAGCGGTTGGTGGCAGCCTCATATGGATGGACCGGAAGCAGGAACGGGAATTTATGGTACAACCGGATATGCAAGTTTATTTCCAACTTTCCTGAAACTAAAGGTAGGTAATGTAACAGGAAAATTTGATGCGAAATTACCTGAAAGGAAAGAACATTGCGATCAGGTAATTTATGACCGGCAGATGGAACACTTTATTGAATGTATAAGATCGCGAAAACAACCGTCACCGGGATTAATAGAAGGACAAATTGTTCTGAATATTTTAGATGCAGCTTATTTATCATCTCAAAGAAAAGAAGTCGTAAAACTATAGGAATTAAAACTAAAAGAACCATGAAAGTTTTGTTTACTAACTTTATAAAGATTACTATTTTCTTCTGCTTTTTTAATGGCGCAATTTACGCACAAACTGTGGATGATTCGGATAATCTTCGTATTTATCCCTACCTTCAAAATGTTACAACTACGTCAATTACAATTAAGTGGGAAACAATTATACCTTTTCCGGGAACAGTTGAATATGGTGAAGATAAAAATTTTAAAAATAAAAAAAACGAAGATACTCCTGTTAAACTTCACGAAATAAAATTGACCAATCTCCGTGTTGCAACCACCTACTATTACCGGGTGAGCTACGGAGAAACTACCCTCAAGCCGGCATCATTCACCACCACCCCCGAACCAGGCACTCGCAATTGGCGTTTGGTGGCTTATGGGGACAATAGAACCTATCCCGAGACCCATCGAAAAATTGTGAACCAAATCATTCAACTCAATCCGAGTATAATAATACATTCCGGTGATTTGGTCTCAAGAGGAGATGAATACGAACATTGGAAAGAGCAATATTTTGACCCGATGCGTGGTTTGGCTGAAAACATTACGGTTTTTCCCTGCCTCGGTAATCACGAGAGAAATTCGAATTATTATTATGATTACATGTCTTTGCCGGATGAAAATGAGGAGGTCTATTATTCTTTTGATTATGGCAACGCACATATTATAGCTTTAAATAGTAATGCCGATGATGCACCCTTCGGGTTAGGAGAAACACAAACACAATGGTTGATAAAAGATCTTGAAGAGAACAAAGATGCCGAATGGAAGATTGTCTTCTTTCACCATCCTTTGTTTCGCTGCAGCCCTACGCGCGGGATAGAGCCACAACGCTGGGTTTGGCAAGAGGTTTTTGAAAAACACGGGATTGATATGGTGATTAACGGGCATGACCATTATTACCAACGTACATATGCTATTGGCAATTATCAAGGAAAACCGAGCCGAGGTGTTTACCATTTCATTTCCGGTGGTGGTGGTGCACCGAATTATCCGGTAGTACCTAAAATACATGTTGCATATAGACGTAGTGTTCACCATATTATCTTGTTTGATTTTCAGGGCGATCGGGTAGTCGGCAGAAGTATTGATTCCGATGGTAATGTTTTCGATGCTTTTGTTATAGATAAGCAAGCGGAAAATTCACCTGAAGAATTTATTTCTTATGAGATCTTTGAATTGGAACGGGATATCACCAATGCAATTTTTCAACTTCCGCTTGTTGACCTGAAAAAAGATGGTGCGAAAATTAATTCGACCATTGAAATTACTAATCCTTTTGATCATCCGATGCAAATGACCTTTTCGTGGAAACATTCAGCACAATGGAAGACCGGAGCACAAAAAACGGAAATTTTACAACCATATGAGCCAATCAAAATAGATTTAATTGCAGAAGCTAATGCAAAAGATCTCTTTCCGGTGCCAGGTGTTACTTTACACTTTCAAACCCCCGAAGGCAAGTCGGCTTTCAAAAATAATACAATTACTTTTTACCCGTTGAAAGTCTGGGAAAGAAAAGTTGTAAAGCCGAAAAAATTCAGAAAAGCTCCTCATCTCGATGGGAAATTATCGGAAAAATACTGGGCAAAAGCTTTTAAAGCAGCGGATTTCAAGGATGTTCAAGGTGATGCAAAAGCACCGCGTTATGTCGAAGTGTTATTGGGTTTAAAGAAGAATACCCTTTATATGGCCGCTCAAATTAACGCGTCGCCCAAAATTGCCGCAGAAGGTTGTACAGAAAGAGACAATAAGTGCATATTGCGTGACGACCATTTCCAGTTGCATATCGGCGTAGGGGATACGGTTTATAGTTATATCGTAAATCCTGTCGGGGCTTTGGGGGATGGAAAGAATGAAAATCCTGGATGGAACAGCAGCGCTAAAGTTGCTGCTATGGCTTACGCTGATGGCTGGCAATTAGAATTAGCAATTCCGCTTAATGAATTGAACATCGAAGACGACCCTCTAACCATTAATTTTGTCAGAAATGATAAAGAGGGAGATACACAATCTGAATATTCATTGACATTTGGAAAATCAGGTCTGGATCACCGTGTACCCATGTACGAGACAGACCGGGGGGCAGTAAAGCAATTTGCAGAATTGAAGCTGAAATAAATATACAAACAGCAGGGATTTTTTTTAGTGTTGTTGACAAACAAGTGGCTTTTACGACCTTAACACTTAATGCGGATAGTTGGACTTGGGATTTTGGAGATAGTGAAAGCAGCAATGAAAAGAATCCTGTACATATTTATCAACAAGGCGGAATCTACGCGGTCACACTAATTGCGACAGGTAAGGGTGGGACTGCAGGAGATACCACCGAAGTTGCTCTTGCCCTTTCTGTAATGGAAATGCTCACAGGAGGTCCTTCCGCGGCAAATGGGAAAACCTGGAAAATCAGCGCCGGCCACTCAGATAAGGATGCCATATCACTTGCTGATGCTGATTTTACTGTTATTCAAGATGTCCCTGCTGGCGCCCTTGGATTATTTCTTGGCATAGGTGAGGAATATGAAGATGAATTTACTTTTAAATTTGATGGATCCTACGGTCATGACACCAAGAACGGCGGCGCTTTCGCAGGTCTTGTTTATACATCTGTAATGGGATTGGATATTGTAAATATCACAGCGGAAAGTCAGAGTTTTGGATTTTGCTCTGCTGCCTATACACCGGAAGCAGAAGCAACATTTACACTTACAGAAGATAAAGATCTGACTGTAACTGTTGTGAGTCAGGCTGATGGAACGGCCACAGCGGACATAACTTATAGTGATGTAATGACCCTTGATTTCTCGGGTACCGAATTTATTGGCTTTATGGATTTTATGAGGGAATGCATAATACAGGAGATTACACCTGATAAAATGAGGCTTGCAATGTTCATGTCGGCTACACAGGGTGCACATTTCAATAAACCCTCACTTGCTGTCATTTTTACTTTCGAAGTTGTACGGTAATACATACACTTATATGCAGAAAAAATCTTAATTACTTAAAACTAAATTAACCTGACAATTATGAAATGTAACCACTTTCTAACTAAGTTAACTAAACGCTTGTTGGCCATTGTACCATTCATATTATCATTGCTTCTACTGGGTTTGCTAATTAAAAATGCCGCTGCCAAAGATTATCGTGGTGTGATTGTTCGAATTGGTGAATTGGCTGACACGGTTGAAAAAAACGTTGCCCGGCTTTTGATTGATAGGTTGAATGAATCCGGAGTTGTTAAAGCACGCATCGAACGAGAGAGCGAACCAGACGAAGTTGCTTCCAACGAACTACTGGTCTTATTAGGTATCCCCGGGCATCATAATGCGATCGCGAGCTTATTTAATGTAAATCGTATTCCCGAATTAACACAACTCTCCCCGGGACCGGAGGGATTCCTGCTTAAGATGGTTTCCGATGAAAAGAATCACGTGCTCCTGGCAGCGGGTACAGATGATCGTGGGTGTCTATATGCTGTGGGTGAGATGTTGCGTCGGTTTACTTACCATAACGGAGCTATTGAAATACCTCAAAATATTGAAGTGTGCACTGCACCGGCTTTTGAGATCAGAGGCACCCAGTATGGGCAAAGCCATGTGGCCAAGAGATTGGCACATGTGCGCAACTGGACCGAAGAGGAGGCCCAACGGGTCATATTGGATTATGCCCTGGCAGGTGCCAATATTTTCACTACCGGTCCCGGGCCGATGTTCAATTTTATCAAGTCATTTGGCCTGATGACCCAGGGTGGTTTCGGCGCCAACGCTGCCGACGGTGAAGTACATCCTGAATGGGAGGCTTTCGAATCAATCGGAAGAAAAGGGTATGTCTGTCTTTCGGTACCTGAAGCAAGAGAATTTATGTTGCAAAAATGTGATCAACAGTTTAAACACGGTCCAGGTTATGACCTGGTTAAATTTCATGGCGGAGATGGGGGTGGCTGCGAATGCGATAAATGCAATCCTTATGGGCTTACATTTATTAAACTTGTCGAAGAAATGGCTGCTATTATCCATAAGCATCATCCCAAAACACGCATCTATTTTACCAATCAAAAATTCGACAACGAGGATGATAATGCCATATTCGCCTATTTACAGGAGAAACCGCGAGAGTGGTTGTGGGCCTGGGGATACGGCCCCGGATCGGATGCGACTACCTGGCAACCCGGGCATCGTCAGACCCATCGGATGGACTTGTTCAGGTATCCGGGATTTGGTCCCTACGGATTGTATCCTCAGGAGATTCTTCATCAATTACCTCCACGGCATGTTCTGGTATATTACAATGAAATAACCCACTGGAAATATGCCCAACACGGTTATATTCAGATGTACCCGCGAGCAGATCGCAATGGCGACCTGCCTCCACACTGGAGTCATGATATTTACGAACGGCGACCCGATCAGTTTCTTACCATGGTCTATAATCGGCTGACCTTCTATGCCTGGCCGAGATATTACCACCGGGTATTTAACGACCTGATGCGCTATGGAGTTGGTGATATCACTCATTCAAGCGGACACCACGACCATTTCAATCAATGGATGTGGCAGCGGCTTCTTTGGTCGCCTCGTATGACGGTGGATGAAGTGGTAAATGAATATTGCACTACATGGTTCGGGCCGGAAGCAGCACCTCTAATGGCAGAAGCTCTATTTCAGCTTGAACAAAACCTGGTGGAACAACCCGGAACCCCTTTATACGAAAAAGCAGGAATTGACACCTATTACAATCTGGTAAAAAAAGCGGGAGATAAAATGCCCCGTGCGATAATGGCCAACAATTGGTTGTGGAGAATGTATATGCAGAAAGCTGCCCTGGATAAATACAGTCAGTTAGCTGTACGCCAACAAATAGCATTACAGCAACGGATCGAGAATTATACCGCCAAAGCCCTGGATAACCTAAACGAAACCACCGAAATCGAGGAGATGCTAACCTGGTTTGATGATATGGAAGAAACTCCGGAAATGATTCGCCTGCGCCAAGAGGCAGCAAGGTTGGGAGAGGAGAGTAACACACTTTTTGGTGTCCGAAGTGAAGGATATTTTAACCTTAAACACGATTTCATCGGCCTTGGTTGGTATAAACGCCAATTGCAACGGGCCAAAAATACTCGGGGAAAAGAAAAAAGAGAGCTTTTGACCATGATTGTCGATTACGAAAATCCTGGTGAGGGTGGCTATTACGATAATCCCGGCACTTACAATCTTGCGCCACATGTAGTGTTCGGCTACCCTTACGACCACGGCCAACCCTATGTGGCCGAAATGTTGTCAGAGGCCAATCGCTCCAGCCAGCGCTCTATGCATTTTACCCAGGACGAAGACCAGGGCGTCACACTCCATTACCAGGATCTCGATCCAAAGGCGTCGTACCGTATTCGCTTTACTTTTGTGCGACCATGGTACCAGGAACGCTACGCTTTCCGCATGAACCAAAAAAGCCAGACCATTTATGCTGATGATGTAGTTTTGGCAGACAATCTGGAACTGCCGCTGCAAATGAGCGATTTTTTCACTTTTGACATCCCCCATTCTTCTACAAAGGATGGGGAACTAATTATCCGGTTAGAGCGGGCCTCTGACGTTGCCCGTGGTGATCGTGTACAAATTGAACAGTGGCGTAATACAGGTGGTTGGGGTACCCTGGTATCCGAAGTATGGCTTATGAAAAAAGAAAAGTAATAAAACGGAGAATCAATATTATGAAGATGTTTATTTTACTATTTGCATTATTTTTTACTTTTTCATCAGGAATAAGAGCACAAAAAATTGACATTAGCGATGCATCCGTAATCGTATCACCAAATATTAAATCCCCTGTCAGGAAAACACTGGTGGAGATATTAAAAGAAGAGGCCGGAAATCGTACATCGCTTGAATGGCAACAGGCAAGGAAGTGGAATGGAGAAAGTCGTGCTATAATAGCCATAGCTCTTTCCGGGGATAAAAAATTATACGGCAAACCTGTTCCACAAAGAAGTGAAAACAATCATCCGGAGTACAATCCTGAAGGGTACAGGGTATTGACTGAAGTAAAACCTGGCCAAAACATAATATGGATAATCGGGGCGGATGCGCGGGCTACTGTTTTTGGTGTTGGACATCTTTTGCGTAACACTATCATGCTGGACAAACAAGCTTATCTAAAAGAACCTGTCGATGTGGCAACATCACCCGACCAATCGATTCGCGGGCATCAGCTGGGATACAGGAATACGGCTAACTCGTACGATGCCTGGGATGTTAAGCAATATGATCAATATATCCGGGAGCTGGTTCTATTTGGTATCAATGCTGTAGAAAATATTCCTTTCGGTGATCATAATAATAGCGTTCATATGCCGATATCCCCTCAGGAAATGAATATCCGCATGAGTGAAATCTGTGCCTCATATGATATTGATTATTGGGTTTGGACACCGGCAACATTCGACTTAACCGATACAGCAAAGCGAAGTGCGATGCTCGAAACGCACGAGCAGTTTTATAAAGCATGTCCAAAACTTGACCAGGTATTTTTCCCCGGGGGCGATCCGGGACATAATCACCCGAGGGATGTACTGCCATTCCTGAAAGATTTATCAGAAAGGCTGTTTAAATACCATCCCGATGCAGGCATTTGGATTTCATTACAAGGTTTTAGCGCCGAACAAATCGACTATTTTTATACTTATCTCGATGAATATCAACCAGATTGGTTACGTGGTGTTGTTTCAGGGCCCAGTAGTCCCTCCATTGCAGGGACTCGCCATCGTTTGCCGGTGAAGTATAAACATCGGCATTATCCGGATATTACTCATAATGTTCGCTGTGATTACCCGGTGCTCAACTGGGATCAGGCCTTTATGCTCACCATCGGGCGTGAGGGTATTAATCCGCAACCCAATTATTATGCCAAAATTCATGCTAATTATGCACCCTTTACAGATGGTTTTATTTCCTATTCCGATGGTTGCCACGACGACATAAACAAGGTAGTATGGAGCATGCGGGGATGGGATTTTGAAAAAGAAGTTCGTGACATTATGGTTGAATACTGTCGCTTCTTTTTTGGTCCTGAAGTTGCCCAAAGAGCCGCCGATGGTGTATTCGGGCTTGAGCACAATTGGGTGGGACCCATCACTGAGAATGGCAGTATAGAAACGACATTCGAGTATTGGAAGCAACTGGAAAGGGAGAATCCGCAACTGGCCGAAAACTGGAGATGGCAAATGCTGGTATTGCGGGCTTATTACGATACTTACCAGCGCAGAAGAAAAATTTATGAACAGGGATTGGAAAAACATGCCAACAGCTTGTTAGCGCAGGCAAAATTAATTGGCGCCGATAAAGCCATGGATGAAGCGCTGGCCATCGTCAACAAAGCCGATTCAGAGCCTGTAGCTCAGGATCTACATGCAAAAATAGTACAGTATTGTGAAAACTTATTTAAGTCTATCGGTTTGCAATCAAGCGTATCAAAATACCAGGCGTCCAACTCACAGCGTGGCTGCATTCTGGATTTTGTCAATTACCCGCTCAATAACCGCTGGTGGCTGGAGGATGAGTTTAACAAGATCAGAAAAATGGTAAGCGAACAAGAAAAGCTGGCACAGCTCGAAATTATACGTACTTGGGACAATCCGGGGCAAGGGAGTTATTACGACAATGTTTCTAATATTGAAACCGGACCAAGGGTACTTACAACATCATACGATGCCTGTGACGTTGCCTGGTGGGACGGAGGTTGCAGCCGGGCACGGCTGTCGTCGCAGCTGTTCCAGACTGAGCCGGTATTGGAATACGAGAATCTTGATTTTAACGGGCGCTATATTCTACGTGTGAGCGGTATGGGCGATGCGCTTGTCAGGACTGATGGCGAACGGTTAGAACCAGTTTTATATAATAAAGGTATAGGCGAGTTTAAAGAATTTGTTATACCAAAGCACATCACCCAGGACGGTAAAATGCGGCTCACGTTTGACCGTCCCGAAGAATCGCACCTGAACTGGAAACAATTTTCACATGTTTCTGATGTGTGGTTGATAAAACGGTAGGAGAGAATACCATTGGGTTAAAAGGGATTCATCCGATATTAGTCACGCACAGGTGCACTGATCACCTTGGTACCAGTAATTGTCAACATACGATCTGAACTCTTTTCGGAATTTCTGGTAGCCCCGGCGTTCGAACGAGCGGCCAAACAAGCTATGTTATTAACAATCAGATGAATATATCAACATGGGTTTTTATTTACAGGTGCCCTTATGATTGAAAGGAAAAGTTAAAAAACAATGTAAAATTAGTAAAATATGAGAAGTATAAGGTTTTTATTTAATGTAACTTTGTAGAATAGTTTTTGTAAAGGTGCTTATACACTAATAAACAACAATTTTTTGCAACAGAACCCTATTATTTATTAACCAAAAACTAAATTTATGAAAAAAAAGATCCTACAAATGTTGTTTTTGATTGCCATGTTCGCTACCAGCGCACTGGCCCAAAAAACAGTAACCGGAGTTGTCTCAGATGATTCCGGAGAGCCATTACCAGGCGCAAGCGTGGTAATAAAAGGCACCACACAAGGTGTTATTACTGACCTTGACGGAAATTATAGCATTTCAGTTCCTGAAGATGCTTCGATTCTAATATTCTCTTTTGTGGGAATGGAAACCCAAGAGGTGGTTGTTGGTAGCCAATCCGTAATCAATGTCACTATGGTTACACTATCTATTGGCTTGGATGAAGTAGTTGTTACTGCGTTAGGTTTGACCAGGGAAAAAAAATCTCTCGGTTATTCAGTAGGTGAAGTTGGTGGTGAAGATCTTAGCAATGTAGCACAGGAAAACGTTTTGAACTCTCTGGCTGGCAGGGTTTCCGGGGTACAGATCAGTTCAACCGGCGCTTCAGCAGGTTCTTCTGTAAGTATTGTTATTCGAGGTGCAACTTCATTAGCCGGCGATAACCAGCCTCTGTTTGTTGTTGACGGTGTACCTATTAATAACCAATTAAAGGGTAATTCTATCGAAATAGGTAGTAGAAATGTCGTCGACTATGGTAATGCTATTTCTGACCTGAATACACAGGACATTGAGAGTGTATCAATACTTAAAGGCCCCAGTGCCGCAGCTCTTTATGGTTCCAGGGCCGGTAACGGTGTTGTCCTTATCACAACCAAAACCGGTAAAAGAGGTAAAGATGTGAGTGTTAATTTTTCTTCCAGTGTGGTTTTTGACCAGCCCTATAAGTTTTATGATAAGCATGATCTGTTTTCTACCGGTGTAAGGACATCTCCTCCTCCGGGTGTAGATCCGCCTGTAGTTGAGGAAGATGGAACCTACGCCATGGGACTTCCGCTGGACAAAGGAATTAAAGCCATACAGTGGAGCAGCCCGCTTGATGAGAACGGTAACCCGATAGCAACAGAATTGGTGTCTTACCCTGATAATTTCAAGAACTTTGTACAAACAGGTGTTACTACCGATAACAACCTTTCTATTACAGGTGGCTCTGATAAAAGTGCTTTCAGGATATCTGTTACAAACATGACAAACAAAGGGATTATACCAAACTCTGATTTGTTCCGTACCTCCCTGAACCTGTCCGGGACTCATGATCTCACAAAGAATCTGACATTAAGTACAAACTTTAATATAGGTAAAACCAAGTCAAATAACCGCCCTGCAGGTAACAGGGGAACAAACCCTTTGCAACATCTTGTATATATGCCTTCTCATATTAATATACTCGATTTACAGGATTATTGGGAAGAAGGACAGGAAGAAATACAACAAAGGCAAGTACCAGATCATAATAATCCCTATTTTCTTGCCTATGCAGTAAATAATAACTTTTTCAGAGACAGGGTTTTTGGAAACATTAAACTGGACTGGCAAATTACGCCTGAAATTAACATAAAGGGACGCTTCGCCATGGACCGCTACAACGAAGAAAGAGAAACAAAAATACCCATGAGTTATGACAGGGAGCCTAACGGTGCCTATGGTGTACAAAAGATATACAGGAGAGAGAATAACGCAGATATATTGGCAACCTATAATAAGGGTTTTGGAGGTTTCTCTCTTAATGCATCAGTTGGCGGGAACATTATGTACAAATACAATACTTTCGCTACAACAGCCAGTCGTAATAGGGGTACCGGACTCATAGTTCCCGGATTATATACTGTTTCCAATATAAATCCACTCTCATTGTCATATTCAAGTTCCTGGTATCAAAAAGCTATTTACAGTGTTTATGGATTGGCCAGTCTTGGATATAAATCTATGGTTTACCTCGATTTAACAGCGAGGAATGATTGGTCAAGCACATTACCTGAAGAAAACAGATCATACTTTTACCCTGCTGCATCTTTGAGCATGCTGATCAACAATATAGTTGAGTTACCAAGTTTAATCAGCTTGTTAAAATTAAGGACAGGATGGGCTCAGGTAGGTAACGACACCGATCCGTACAGACTTGAGGCAACCATGAGCAATCCGGGCAGTTGGGGAGGTACGCCCAGACTGGATACACCAAGCTATTTATTATCTCCTGATTTAAAGCCTGAAATAGCAACATCAATTGAATTTGGTACAGATATTGCTCTTTTTGAAAACCGGCTGAGGTTCGATGCTACTTATTACAAGGCTGAGAATGAAAACCAGATACTCAGTGTAATTTTGCCCATGAGTTCCGGCTACAGTTCAAAATTAATTAACGCAGGTCTTTTAGAAAGTAAAGGATGGGATGCTTCTTTAGGTCTTACTCCGGTCAAATCCAGCGACCTGTTATGGGATTTGAACTTCGTATTCACACGAAACAGGACCAAAATTACAGAGCTGGCTGAAGGTATTGAATATTACAGGCTCTGGAGTGATGCCAAAGGCGGCGCTTATACATTCGTTGGAGAAGAAATCGGTATAATTCGTGACAGAGCAATGGTGACAGTTGAAGATCCCGGTTCTGAATATTATGGCTGGCCATTATTAGATGATGAAGGTAGCTGGGATGATGTATCAACGAATCCTGCCGAAATGGCTATCATAGGTAATTTTAATCCCGATTTCACAATGGGAATACAAACATCACTCTCATATAAAGACTTCACTTTAAGCATGAGTTTCGACTGGAGAAAAGGAGGGCAATTTGTATCACAAACCTATCGTTACACCGAATCTGACCTGATTTCACAAAGATTCATGGATAATTTAATTGATCCTACAGGAATTTCCGACCTTCCATCATTCTTAAAGTCAGATCCCGAAAAATATATCATAGGTATTCATACTGTTGGAGGTCCAACCCGGGAAATGGGCGGATATTATCTTAATATCGGTGGTTGGGAGGCTTACGACGGTACCTTTAATCCCGGAGTTTACGGAGAATACGATACTGATGGTAATTTAATCAGGTATGTTGAAAACTTAGGTGGCCCTGAAACATTACTTATTCCCCTGGCTGATAATTATCCATGGAGCTTTACAAAACCAGCTACATTTGATGCCGATTTTATTAAGCTCAGGGAGATTGCTCTTGCATATCAGATACCTCTTAAAGGTATCAAGAGTTTAACTGTTTCTATATACAGCCGTAATATTGTATTATGGACTAAAGCAAAAATCGGTATCGATCCTGAGACTGCATTCCAGCCTGAAAGCGGAACATTTAAGCAGGGAATTGAGCGATATAACGTTACACCATGGGTTATACCGATTGGTTTTAAGGTAAATGTCGGTTTTTAAGAAATGAATATATTTTGGAATATTAAAACTATTATTATGAAGATAATAAATAACATATTTAAAACAGTTTTAGTTCTGTCAGTATTGTTTGTTACATCATGTGAAGATCTGACTGAACTGAATGAAAACCCAAATGCGGTTACAATTGAGACTGCCAACCCTAACTTAATGCTGGCAACTGTTTTAACAGAGTCTGCTAAAAGGTACGTGGGTCTGGGACATGGTACTGCTGCCGGTGTAGTGCTACACACTCAGAAAGATGCATGGTATACTGGTCACAATGATTATGATTGGAGTGGTGAAGACTGGAGTGGTCATTATTCACTATTAAGGACCAACAAAAAGATCATGCAGATTGCTGTAGATGAAGGTCTTGAATTTCATGAAGGAGTAACCCTTGTAATGAGAGCTTTTATGTTTGGCCAGATAATCGATTTATGGGGTGATGCTCCATATACCAATGCGCTTAAAGGAGATGAAGGAGGAAATGAAAATCTTTTACCTGCCTATGATTCACAAGAAATCATATATCAGGGAATAATTGACGACCTTAAAGCAGCCAGGGCATTATTATCGAAAAATGCTGATGAATATAGCGGAATATACGCGGATGCAGATGTTATCTATCATGGTGATCCTGCAAAATGGAGAAAATTTGCAAACTCATTGCTTCTCAGATATTATATGAGAATTTCTGAAAAAGTTAATGTTCAGAGTGATTTTGCGGATGTTGTTGCATCACAACCCATTTTTACCAGTAATGATGATGATGCAACAATGGACTTCCTGGGAAACAATGATTCTGATTCATGGCCGAATAACGAGGTTTTTGACGGTACCGGTGGAAGTAACTTCAGAAGGCTCAAACCATGCAGTACGTTGGTTGAAATTTTAAGAGGTTACAACGATCCCCGGGCAGGTGTTTGGTTTGCAAAAGTTGAGATTCCAACTGTTTTGGATGCCGGGCAGCCACACAATTCAATAATTGATGGAATTAGGTACATGCATCCGGATAGTGTCGATCTCGTTAATGTCAATACTAATCCTGACTATGTTGGTTATCCGCCGAACTTAGTAGTACCGTCAGCTTATAACTATAACCCGACACCCGGACAGACCTCTTATAATAGTTTCGTGTCATTTCTGGCTGATATGTATAGAGAAGCTTCAGGCGAGTTCCTAAAAGCAAGGCTTATGTCTTATAGCGAAGTATGCTTCCTGTTAGCTGAAGCTGCCAATAAAGGTTGGATTTCAGGTAAACGGACCCATTATGAAAATGGGATTCAGGCTTCATTGGAAACCTGGGGTGTTAGTGATCAGTACGGTACCTATATTGCTGAACCTGATGTTGCTTTTAATGGTACTCTTGAGCAAATAATGACACAAAAATGGATAGCAAGCTGGACGGCAGCCCAGGAAGCCTGGTATGATTATCGCAGAACAGGACTTCCTGTATTAATTCCGGGGGAAGCTGCAAAAAGAACGGTATTACCATTAAGGTATATGTATGGCAATAATGAGAAAGACTTTAATTCTGTCAATAACGAGGCAGCATTAAACAACATTGAAGAAACGTCTCACTCAAGAGGTATATTGGATAGTCCATGGTCTAAACCATGGCTGATACAGGGCACGGGTAAACCGTTTTAGGTTAATTATCAGGTAGAGAGGTAGAGGAAAAGTAAATAAGTCATAATAAGTATGGCTTATTTACTTTTTTTTATAAATATTTGTAAATGATTAAAAGAAGAATGAATCTGAATAAAGTATTACCTGTATTGATGGCCTCTTTGGTAATGGGCTTTGCTGATATTGTCGGTGTGGCTACCGGGTATATTAAGAATGATTTCGGACTAACAGATGATCTTGCTCAATTAATACCTTTTATGGCTCTTGTGTGGTTCTTCTTTTTATCTGTCCCAACAGGAATTTTACAGGATAAATATGGTAAAAAAAACATGTTGAATATTGGTATGGGATTAATTGGATTAGGG
>Ga0209986_10001900_pt1 | contig 19693 bp, 16 predicted proteins | sample BlataG_FD_183168 | JGI IMG/M metagenome (GOLD analysis project Ga0209986, IMG submission 183168) | Deep subsurface microbial communities from Black Sea to uncover new lineages of life (NeLLi) - Black_00105 metaG (SPAdes) (version 2) | ecosystem: Environmental > Aquatic > Marine > Oceanic >... | reverse complement strand
GCCAACTCCCTTACCCCGGCTCCCTGGGGCAACCATACCTTCGCCACCCTCAGTGAGTGATATTCCAATCATATCATGGGAGAGAGCCATCATTGCATAATAGGCTCCGGCACCAAAGTGGGTGCTGTTGCGAACGGCCACAAAACCGGCACCTGTCGTCTCAGCTCGGTGTATAGCCTCCATCATGGCTCGGTAGCCCACGACAAAGCCCAGTCCTTTGTCACCATCCATAATGGCAGTAGATGGGGCATAACTAAAGACCTTAACCTGCGGCTTCACATTGATAAGTCCATTCTTTATCCGCCTGATGTAGAATGGCGCCAGATGGGCAACACCATGGGAGTCCACACCCCTCAGGTCTGCCGCTACCAGTATACGGGCTGTTATTTGCGCATCCTCCTCCGGTACGCCCACCTTCTGAAGTGCCTTCGCTGCAAAATCAGTTAATCTTCCAGCATCAACAGTACCACCTTTTGTAGCCATTAAATTCCTCCCTTTTCTCTAAAATTTAACAAGTTTTGGTGCTTCAACATTAAAATTCAGCGGCTTGGAGAAATTGATAGGTTTTTGCGTCCTCTCTTCTTCTAACAGGCCTCCGGTATTCCCCGGATAATTTAGCGAGACAACAATGCTAGTACGTCTTCAGCACTCTTTGCCGCACTTATTTTTTTAGCCCGTTCTTCCTCTGCTTTGACAAGTTCCTTAACATTGTTACAGACATCTGCCAGTCTATCTGCCGGGAACTTGCAAGCACCATTCTCATCCATGTGAATTATCTCGCCAGGGGCAACATCCATCCCGGCAACTGAAACAGGCACATTTATAGCACTGATTGAGAAGTTTCCATGTCCGGGTGTGACGCCACTCATAAGGTACTGGAATTTTAATGGGCGTATTTCGTCTATGTCCCTCGATGGACCATTGGTTATAACACCTACAGCTCCGCAGGCTTTGAACATTGTCGTCATTTGTCCCCCACACAGCCCTACTTTAGGCAGTATTTCTGGGGGAAAGTCTTGCTTGATTACGATGATTGATGGTCTTTTTGATTTCCCTAAAGCTTCTACCAAATCTCTCATTGTCAATCGGTTAAAATTCGGGTCAGCTAGTGAGTATACCACTGTAACTGCGTAACCTACTAATCTACCTAGCTCGGGGTATATACAGTGTACCGACTGGTCAGTATACCAATTTGACCTCCAGGGGTCGTAAAGACCCAGACAAAGCGGATTCCTTGGATATGTAGCTACGACATTTGTAATGGATGGTGTGTCAAATCCCTTCAACTTTTCAAGCATTTCTTGTTCTGATAGCTCTGGCACTTCAGCCCTCCTTTACTAAATTAACTTTAGGCTTAACTGTTTTATTTACCACATTCTTGGGCCACCGCCCGCTGAGAACCCTGGCTGCCTCTTGCCCTACACTTGTCCTTAACCGCTTAAAAGAGGCATCAGAATAACCAGCGGAATGAGGAGCGACCGCAACATTGTCCATCTTAAGTAAGGGGTTGTCTAAATCAACAGGCTCCTTTTCGAAGACATCCAGCCCAGCGCCAGCAATCCACTTTTCCTGCAGAGCCTTAATAAGAGCTGGCTCATCGACTACTGAGCCTCGAGATGTGTTGATGAAATAGGCGGTTGGTTTCATCTGTTTGAATTCCTTTTCCCCCATTAGATGCCAGGTTTCCTTATTTAAAGGAGTGTGAACAGAGACGAAGTCCGACTCCTTGAGTAGCTCAGGCAAGCTCACCAAGGTTATCCCATACTCCTTGGCTAGGGATTCATCTATATAAGGGTCGTAGCCTAATACCTTTAAACCAAAGCATTGCGCCTTTCTGGCTGTCATTCGCCCAATGCTGCCACAACCTACCAGCCCTAGAGTTTGCCCATAAATTGACCCCATCGGTGCCTGAGCTCGTTTGCACTCAGCCCAGCGACCCTGTTTTGTGCCCTCATTTAGAAAAACCAGCTTTTTAGCACAGGCAAGAAGCAGGGCAATGGCATGGTTGGAGACCTCCTCAACGCAGAAATCGGGGATATTGACCACGAGGATGCTATTATCAGTGGCTGCGTCAATGTCAATGGTATCAAAACCAATACCGTAGCGGACGATTACCTTGCATTTTGGCAACATCTCCATAACCCGGCGTGTTATCTGAGCGAAAACCACCAGTATGGCATCGGCATCCTTAGCCGCCTCAATTATCTCACTCTCAGTGGTGCAATCAGCCCCCACTAACTCAGCATTTACCTTAGCTAGTTCCTCGGCCTCCTCCACCATAGTGGCAAGCAGACCACTAATTCTATCCACCCGAACTACTTTAAATTGCCTTCCCATCAGTTTATCTCCTTTTTCAATTTATCTTTGCTGCTATTATAGACGTGGGGGGAAAGGGCTGTCAATATTACGAATTACCTTTAATAAAATAGGAAACGAGCAACTCGTGAGAGTCTAGGGAAGCCGTGAAGAAAGAGAAAATTTGGAAGGAAATCACCAAGGCAAGCCGGTTATAATATCTTGGCTATTTCTCTAGCCTAATCAAGATTAACCTTAAGGCTCGCTCAGCGGCATCGGCGATTAACTTCTCCGCATTAGCCATGGATTCTTTCAGAGTGATAGGGCCGGGGGTGATGCTTAGGGCAGCATTTATGCCATGCCGGGAGAATTCTTTACTATCACCGTCTACCTCACCGGCTAAGGCTACCACCGGAACATTGAAAGCCTTTGCCTTTGCGGCAACACCAGCTACCGCTTTGCCAAACAGCGTTTGTGTATCTATTCTACCTTCACCGGTGAAAACAAGAGACGCCTCTTTAAGATAGCCTGTAAGTCCCACCACTTCGCTGACGATTTCTATTCCCGATATTAGCTTAGCTCCTAGGAAAGCTATTAACCCAGCCCCAAGTCCCCCAGCGGCCCCCGCCCCGGGTATATCCATAACATTAATGCCCAAGTCCCTTTTGATTACCTCAGCATAGTTGGTCAAGGCTTCATCTAGCTGCTGGCACATCTCCTCTGTGGCTCCCTTTTGCGGGCCATAAACTCTTGAGGCTCCCTGCTCACCGCAGAGCGGGTTGGTTACATCACATGCCGTAATGACCTCGCACTCGGCTAGGCGACGATCCAGCCCAGAGATGTCTATTCGGCTTAACCTGGCTAGTGCTGCCCCACCCCAGGGAAGCTCCTTGCCCCTCTCATCCAGCAACCTTGCCCCAAGGGCCTGCACCATACCGGCACCGCCATCATTGGTAGCGCTGCCGCCGATGCCGATAATCAGCCTGCGGCAGCCAGCATGAAGAGCAGCCCGAATGAGCTCCCCCGTGCCGTATGTGGTGGCAACTAATGGGTTTAGCTTCTCTGGTGGCACCAGGGTAATTCCCGATGCTGCTGCCATCTCCACCACAGCACTAATTCTGTCACCCAAAATTCCCCATTTGGCTGTGACTTTCTCCCCTAGAGGTCCCGTTACCTCTGTGTCTATAATTTGACCGTGGCTACCATAGGTTAAAGCCTCTACTGTCCCTTCTCCACCATCGGCCATGGGCACCATAATGGTCTCAGCATCAGCCACAACGCGCTTAATCCCCTTGGCTATGGCTTGGGCCACTTCCTGCGCACTAAGGCTTCCTTTAAAGCTCTGTGGGGCAATTACTATTTTTATTTTTGTTTTCCTCTTCAGATACTGGTTTAATTATTATATATCAAAACCAAGTTTACTAGGCTTTACTTAGGCTTCGTGCTTTCTCCAGGGCTATACTTGCCCCCTGCATCAGAAAGATATCCGCACTACCCACAGTATTGAGCGTAAAGCCCTTCTCTATGGCCCACTGGATAGTTTCTGAAGTTGTCCACATGCCAGCTAACTTCCCCCATTTCTTGGCTGCCGCTACCACTTTGTCAAAGGCATCTATATATTGGGGATTAGCAAGCTCAAATTGGGAATTACCAAACTGCGGAGGACAACATCCAAAGCTCATGGACAGATCAAAGGGCCCAATATAGCAGGCGTCTATTCCTTTCACTGATAGAATATCGTCTATATTACTAACCGCCTTTGTGGTTTCTATCTGGACTACTACGAGGATCTCATCATTGGCTGTTTTAAGGTAATCCGGGTCAAAGAGCGCAGCTCTCCTTGGTCCGCATCCCCTGAGGCCTTCAGGTGGATACTTACAGGCACGTACGGCGTATTCTGCTTCCTCCTTGGTGTTGACCCATGGGATAACGACACCGTGGGCACCTATATCGAGGACACGCTTGATAATGACCATATCGTTCCATTGCGGCCTTATAATGGGAGTGCAGTTGCTCCCATTCATGGCTTGCAGCATCTGCTGCATGGTCTCAAGGCCCGTGGGTGAATGCTCACCGTCTATCAAGAGCCAATCGAACCCAAGCCGGGAGAGTCTTTCGGTCACATCTGGGTGACCGAGGCCGACAAAGGTTCCAATAACAACCTGACCTTTCTGCAGTTTCTCTTTGAGCAAATTCTTCAATGCTCGACACCTCCTTTTTGTGGTTATGATAGACCATATTATACAATTATGCAATGTCGCTGGCGACGCACATTTTTCTGCTAAAGGTCATATTCAATACCCAGTTCTTTGGCTAGCTCCTGAAGCTCCTGAATGACTTTGGCGTGAAGTGGAATGCCATTAGCTTTGCGGTCCTTTTCAATTTCGGCTTCGTATCCGCCAGCCACGTATATCTTCTTAACCCCTGGTAGCTTTGGCAAAGCCTCAAATGCCTCTATCATCTCATCCATTGATTTCTTGAAGTTTTCCACAGGTAAGAAACCATCTATGCGGAGAGCACCAAAAAAATGGGCACCATCATTACCTCTTGTCTCTGGTGTGCCTTCCTGTAGAATGCTAGCAGATGACCCGGAAAGCACACCAGAGAGGATATCTACAAGCACGCCTAGCCCAAAGCCTTTATAGCTCCCCAATTTTGGTGTTCCACCCAAAGGCAACAAGCCACCCTCACCACGTACTCTTTTAGCAGGATCGGTTATAGGTTTTCCTTCCTTATCTATTGCCCAGCCTTCGGGTATGGAAGTACCTTCTCTTCGTGCTATCTCCAATTTACCTGCGGCCACTACAGAAGTTGCCATATCGAGAACAAAAGGCGGTTTCTTACCGGCCGGTACGGCTACAGCCAAAGGGTTGGTGCTAACTGCAGGCTCAGTACTTCCCGGAGCTACCACCGAAACTATATTGCTACACGACATAGCCATCCCGATCATATCACGTTCCAGGGCCATCATTGCATAGTAGGCAGTAGCACCAAAGTGAGTGCTGTTGCGAACGGCCACAAAACCGGCACCTGTTATCTCAGCCCGGTGTATCGCCTCCATCATGGCTCGGTAGCCTATGACAAAGCCCAGACCTCGGTCACCGTCCATAGTTGCCGTCGCTGGAGTCCGGCTGAAAATCTTTGGCTTCGGGTTTAAGTTGATAATTCCCAATCGTATCCGTCTGGCATAGAACATGTTCAGATGGGCAACACCGTGAGAGTCAACACCTCTCAGGTCACTGGTAACAAGCATTCGGGCTGTTATCTGCGCATCTTCTTCGGGCACACCTAACCTTTGAAGTGCTTTCGTTGAAAAATCAGTTAGCTTCTTAGCATCAACTCTAGTCCTTTCTGTAGTCATCAGGTTCCTCCTTTTAGTTATTGGGGCATGCCATGCGAAATTTGGTTACGATTTTGGGGTAAATAATAGCTCCTACCTTCCGTAGAACAATTTAGGCCGAGGACTGAGCTTCTGCCATACTTCGTCGCAGGCGGCGAGCTCTTCTTCTGATAATTTGACTTCAGTAGCTCCCAGGTTCTCCTCTAATTGCTTAAGTGAAGTGGCGCCGCAGATTGCTGATGTAATTGTTTCATTACTCAGCGTCCAGGCTAGGGCAAACTGGGGCAAACTCCAGCCATACTCTATGGCAATCTGCCTGAGACAGGCTACAGCCTCAAAGTTGGTAGCTGACCAGTAGCGTTCATAGTACATCGGCCCCAGGCGTTCAAGGGTAAATCTGGTGCCTTCGGCTGGCAGCTTATTGGGGTCGTGTTTACCGGTAAGCAGACCACCCGCCAGAGGGTTATAAACACATACCCCTACTCCTTCACTAGCACAGAGGGGCAGTAGCTCGTATTCAATGTCCCGGGTGAGCAGGTTGTATGGCGACTGAATGCAATCAAGTCGTGCTAAATTATGAAGGTCACTCACCCACAATGCCTTGCAGAGCTGCCAGGCATGGAAGTTAGAGCAGGCTATGTAGCGCACCTTACCCTGATGAACTAAGTCATCCAGAGCGCGTAATGTCTCCTCTATAGGAGTGTCGTAGTCGGGCAAGTGAACATAATAAAGGTCAATGTAGTCTGTTTCTAGCCGGCGCAAGCTGTCCTCTATCCCTTTCATGATATGCTTGCGCGATAGCCCAATATCATTGGTGCCCGGCCCTGTCCTGTTTGCTACCTTCGTTGCCAGCACCACGGAGTGGCGCTTCCCTTTTAGCGCCTTGCCAACGATTTCCTCAGACCTTCCTTCAGCATATACGTCAGCGGTATCAAAGAAGTTGACGCCAGCATTCAGCGCTCCCTCTATTATGTTTATAGCCTCTGTCTCGCCCACCTGGTTTCCGTAGGTCATAGTGCCAAGGCATATTGCCGAAACCTTGAGTCCCGTCCTTCCCAGCTTTCTGTACTGCATAGCGATCTCCTTTCTGACAAACCAGCCTATTCCAGTTAATACCGCTAACAGAGTGGGCAAAAAGTGTAATTGTCATTTCTTTGTAGCGGTCTTATCCAGCTCCTCAACCACCCACCCTAAGTCCAACTCCTGTAGCTTCTCCTTTGTAGGTACGGCTCGCTCAGGGTCCCATCCCGCCATCTTATAGTAAGTTTGTAGGGCTTGGTGCATGGTCTCTCTGCCTATCTCCTTATTCTTTAGGGGACCACTGTTGAAAGCTTCGTAAAAGCGCTCGGGTAAGATGTCATCCTTAGCAGTATAACCTTCCCTAGCGTTAAAGACTCTGGCTAAGGCTAGGGCTCGTTCTCCCACCTTCATCAATTCAAAGACGCTTGTATTCCAGCCGGTGGCCCCATTGACAAGTTCCACAAAGTGGCTAGGGCTAAAGCGGGGGAACAAACATATAACAGCGCAATTTCTGAAGTGCTCCCAGTTGACAACATACTGGAACATACGCACCTTGGCCGGACTAAGCTCAAGAGGTGGTAGAGGTTCTTGTATACCTAGTTCTTTTAGTCTGTCTAGAAATAGACCTTCAACTGCGAACATAGTATCGTGTATATTATGTACGTGGTCTGCCCCCGTAGGTGAGGTGGCATATCCGATTCCCAAGCCAACCTTACCTCTGGGGTCATGCATTGGTATCTCTTGACCTTTTATCTGCATAGCATACTCGGCGGCGCCGTGACCAATCTTCTCAGCAGCGCGCTTTACCCCCTCCGCCAGTATATCACCCAGACCTTCCCGCTTGGCAATCATCTCCACCATGGTCATCATTGCCTCAGCATCTCCAAACTTAAGCTCTATACCTCCGGTATCCTTCTTGGTCAGAATTCCCCTCTCAAAACATTCCATAGCGAAGGCGATACTATTGCCAGTGCCAATGGTGTCCAGACCGTAGGCACTACATATCTGGTTAGCCTTTGCTATAGCCTTTAGGTCATTGACACCGCAAAAGGAGCCTAGAGCGGCAATAGTTTCATATTCTGGCCCTCCGTAGACGGGGTCCACATTGTAGGGTGGTCCCACCTTCACCTCACGCTTACAATTGATAGGGCAGGCGTAACAGTTGCCTCTGCCGACGAGTATAGTTTCTGTCACCGTCTGTCCAGCAATATCCATAAAGCCCTCAAATTGTCCTTCCTGGAAGTTACGGGTGGGCAATATACCCGCCTCATTTAGCTCGGGTATTCCATTAGCGGTACCATTAGCGGTCATGTACCCAAGGAGGGCTTTATAATTGTCCGCTAGCCACTTGGCTACTCCGCGAACCTTCTCTGGATTGGCTAATAGCAGAGCCTGGTGCCCTCGCACGGCAATAGCTCTTAGCCTCTTGGAGCCCATAACTGCGCCATGGCCATTACGACCATAAAAGTGGGTTAAGTCGTTTGCGATAGCGGCAAATCGCACCAATTTCTCTCCTGCCGGTCCAATCTGTGCCACACGCACCCTTTTATCACCTAATTCGTCCTGGATTTGCTTCTCTACTTCAAGGGTAGCTTTACCCCAAAGGTGAGAGGCATCACGAATCTCCACCTTGTCATCATTAATCCAGAGGTATACTGGATTATCAGCTTTGCCTTCTATGATAATAGCATCCCAGCCGGCCCGTTTCAGTTCTGCAGGCCAGAATCCACCAGCCTGACTATCACCCCAACCACCGGTGAGGGGAGACTTAGAACCTACGCCGTTGCGCCCACTGCCACCACATGGAATGCCTGTAATTACCCCTGCGGAAAAGATAAGCTTATTGTCCGGACCCAGGGGGTCAATCCCTGGCTTTAGCTCCTTAAGTAGGTAGTAACCTATAAGCGCTGTCCCACCGAAATATCGCCGGTAGAACTTCTCATCAGGTTCTTCAATAGATATACGCTTATCAGATAGGTTCACTCTCAGGATTTTGCCGGTATAACCACCAGACGTGTGTTCAACCATTAGCCTTTACCTCCTCTAGCTATTTCGAGCACTTTACATTATTCCTAACGCAGAAGTCAAACTAGTGCCTCGTCGGTACTTTAGTATCTGTGGTCAGGCTAGAAGAAAAGGTGCTCCCTCTTTCTAAAGAAATAGCCAGCTATCAAACCAAAAACTAAACCTCCGAGGTGAGCTTGCCACGCTATACGTGGGAAAAGGGAGATTATAAGGAAACCTCCGATAACTGCTGACCAAAGGGGGAGGGGAACGGGTATTGGGAATACAAACACCCTCAGTTTAGGCCTCATCACGGCAAGGGCTCCACCCAAGGCAAAAACGGCTCCTGAAGCACCAATAGCTATAGAATAAGGCGGTGCCAGGAGTATGAACAAAGCACTACCCACTATACCACCGCAGAAATAAGCAATTAATAATTTACTCTCTCCAACCAATCTGGATAAGTATGTGCCAAAGAAGTAGAGGGTCAACATGTTGGCTATGATGTGCCATAGGCCACTATGGATAAATAGACTAGTTACTATGGTCCACGGCCGATGGAGGAAACTTGCTGGCTGCAACCCAAGAAGGAAAATAAGTTCTGGAGCTATAGCAGTAGCTATAAACAATAAGAAGTTCAATGCTATTAGAACCCATATTGGAGTTAGTTTGAAACTTTGGTATCTTTTATATGCCATTACTTTGTTTACCGAGGGTTTTCTATTAGTCAAAGCCCCTCTTTCATCGGCAAGGTGTCGTATTTCTCCTGATATAATAGCTCTTAAGCCTTAGCTGTAGCAAAGAGCCGTACTCATTCAATTCATTTCTCAGCCCGGCAATATAGAAGGAGCTCTCTGTTACCTCATAAAGCTCCTCGGTGTGAGTCCTGTGAGCTGGCTCTACACTGCCTTTTTCAGGCAGGTTGAGAAATGGTTTTGTGGCTCTGCCATGGGTTTTGACAAAAAGCAGTGCTTATGCTATAAGTTAATAAAATCTGATTATGGGGATGATGGGGCGGTAGTAGTGGCTAAGACTCGGTTGTAAGCCTGGCAAACAATTAAGAGGCAGTAGTATGCGTGCTTATATAATCAGAAGATTATTGATACTCATACCCACCTTGCTCATGGTCAGTCTCCTAATTTTCTTCCTGATGCGCCTCATGCCAGGCGATGTAATAGACGCGATGCAGGCAATTAATATGGATGTCGAACTCGATAGACCTGCCCTTGAGCGCCAGTTAGGGCTGGATGCACCAGTACTTGTCCAGTATGCACGCTGGATGGGATTTGCTCCCCAGGCGGATGGCCATTTCAGTGGTCTTTTTCAAGGCGACCTTGGGTTTTCCGTGTGGAACAGGAAGACCGTGGTCGAACTACTGGCCATTAATTGGCCAGTAACCTTTCAGCTTGGCCTCATGGCGTTAATAGTAAGCCTACTAATAGCCTTACCTATAGGTATATATTCAGCGTTGCGGCAGGATAAATGGGGCGACTATACCGGCCGTAGCTTTGCCATATTGTGTATCTCCGTCCCTGGCTTCTGGTTAGGGACTCTGGTAATAGTCTTACCCTCAATATGGTGGGGTCACATGCCGCCCATAATGCTCATCCGTTTTACTGAGGACCCAATAGGTAATCTGGGAATGTTCATAATGCCGGCTATCGTTCTGGGCATGGCTCTGGCGGGGGTAACCATGAGGATGACCCGCACCATGATGCTTGAGGTGCTGAGGCAGGATTATATCAGGACGGCCTGGGCAAAGGGGCTCGGGGAGAGGGTAATCGTCCTAAGGCATACCCTGAAGAACGCTCTAATCCCGGTAATTACCATAATAGGAATTCAGTTGCCTGGCCTCGTTGGGGGCACGGTTATTATTGAGCAGATATTTATGCTGCCCGGGCTAAGCCGCCTTCTATTAACTGCTGTCAATACAAGAGATGAGTCGCTAATTAGCGGAACACTGGTGGTTTTTGCATTCGTCCTGATGCTAATCAATCTAATGGTTGACCTAACCTACGCCTATTTAGACCCCAGGGTTCACTATAAATAAAGGGAAAATTAAAAAAGGGGTAATGGTGTGGCCGATAGCTCATCAGGGAGAGTAGCCGAGACAAAGAGACACTCCTTCTTGGTCGGTTTCCTGATAAGGCTGGTTAAAGAGAAGCCGCTGGGTACTGTCGGTGGGATTATAACCCTGCTCCTGCTGCTGACTGGCATTTTTGCTGATTTCCTGGCCCCCTATGGAATGAATGAAACCTGGGTGGGGGATTTCCTGGCACCACCATCAGCCAAATTTTGGTTGGGCATAGATAACCTGGGGCGGGATATACTCTCTCGCGTCATCTTCGGGGCTCGTCTCTCGGTGATTGTCGGTTTGGCTGCCACTACTCTGGCTACGATTATCTCTTTAATTATAGGTATTGTGTCCGGGTACCTCGGCGGTAAACTTGACCTGATAGCGCAGAGGGTCGTTGATACCTTTATGTGCATTCCCATGCTAATCCTCATGATGGTCATAATAGCCATCATCGGGCCGGGTGTGTGGCAGGTAATCATTGTTATAGGGATAGTGTGGGGGCTCGTCGGTTCTAGGATAATAAGGAGCGCTGTTATCGGCGTTAAAGAGAATGTATATGTGCAGGCGGCGGCGGCTATTGGCTGTTCTACCCCCAGAATACTTACCCGACATATCCTGCCCAATATTATGGCGCCCACAATTATCCTGTTTACCACACGGGTGCCGAACGTGATTCTGGTTGAGGCCAGCCTGAGCTTCCTCGGCTTTGGTATCCCTCCCCCGTTTCCGAGCTGGGGGAGTATGCTTAGTGGCAGTGGGCGCGCCTATATGTACCAGGCGCCGTGGATGGCTATATGGCCTGGTCTTGCCCTGGCTACCGTGGTCTATGGGGTAAATATGTTTGGCGATGCGGTGAGAGACTTATTGGACCCGAGGTTGAGGGGTGGTGTCGGGCGCTATGGGGTGAGAGTGAAAAAAGAAGTTCCGAGAAAAAAGTGAGCCCAGCCCTCCGGGGGGAGTGATTTTGTTCAGAGAGATAGGTGATATCTCGGGTAGTTTTTTAGTCATTGCGAGCCCCGTAGGCTCTGCCCTTACGGGCTTTAGCCCAGAGGGAGTAAACCCCGTTAGCGTGCCTAACGGGGTAAACCAACGAGGCGTGGCAATCCCATCTTAGAGATTGCTTCGCTCGCCTAGGCGAGCGGGGTAAAAATCCTCTCTCATATAACTGACTGTCACCCTGACCTTGACCCTGAACGAAGTGAAGGGGAAAGGGAAGGGTCTAGATTCTTCGCTTCGCTCAGAATGACAACGGAATAAAGGGTGAGGGGTTGGAGGTTGAAGTGAGCAAGCCTATTGTGGCTATTATCGGTAGGCAGAATGTAGGTAAATCTACTCTAGCAGAGGCATTAAAGGGGGCGAATATGGGGTCTCCACTCGTCTAGGCGACTTCGCAATGACAAAGGGAAGGTGTGTCTCGCAATGAGGAGATAGTGTATGCTTCGTAATGGCAAAAAGGGAATCATGTGTCACTAATCATATGAACGAGCACAAGGACTTGACAAAGCAGTAATAAGAAGCTATACTAAAAAACGCTATCAATAGCAGGGTGTTGTCCAGTAAAAAAGGCTATAATATAAAAAAAGTGAGCTAGAGTAAAGCAGAAGCTTTGTGGGTGAAAGGAGGTCTAAAAATGTGAGACTAAACAAAATTAACGGTAAGTGTTGCTTATTAAAAACGGAAAGAGGTGAGAAAAAATGAGAAAAAGGATTTTATGGCTGGGGTTAAGCTTCTTACTGGTGGCAGCTTTAGTGCTGGCCTCTTGTGCTCCGACAGTACCAGGTGAGGAGGAAGAAGAGGAGGAGGAAGAGGAGGAAAAAGAGGAGGAAGAAGAGGAGGAAGAAGTAGGTGTGCCACAATATGGTGGGACGCTCACCATCGGGCTGCATCCAATGTTCAGTACGGCCGACCCAGAAAGCCCGAACATAATGGATGGTGGTAGGCTCGCCCTCGATTGGCATTTTCCCGTTCAGGAGAGCCCACTGATTGTCGACTTTGTGAAATATGGGCCCAGGGGCACCGGCGAATTTATGTGCGCACAGCGTGATGGTAACCCCTTGAAATACATGACAGGCCAGTTGCTCGAAGATTGGGAGATTTCTAATGAGAAGGTGGTCTGGCACGTCCGACCGGGAATTTACTGGGCACCTACTGAGGACCAAATAAAAAGAGGTCTGATGGAAGGACCCAGGGAACTTACCGCCGCGGATGTTGTCGCTGACATACTCTGGTTCAGGGAGGCTCCAGGGGGGATAGGGTTCAAGGAAATAACTACAGCAGACATAAAGGCCACGGGTAGATACACTCTTGAGATTCCCTTCAGTGAAGGCTACAACTATATGTTGATGTATCTCATTGGCTACGAGGACCGCTCCCAAATTAGTCCACCTGAAACAGAAGAGAGTAGGGACTGGGCAGATATGATTGGCACCGGACCATTTCAGTTCGAAGAGTATGTCGTTGGTTCTCACATGAGCTTCGTAAGGAACCCTAATTGGTGGCAAACGGCGACCATCGACGGCGTGGAATATGAACTGCCGTTTGTAGACAGGATGATAGTACCTATCATGCCCGACCTAACTACCCAAGTAGCCGCCCTGCGGACGGCGAAGCTTGAGTGGACTGAGTGCTTGGCTGCCCCGTACTGGAAGAGCGTAATCGAAACGGCTCCTGGAATAGAATATCGCCTAGGTCCTGGGGTAGGTATAACAACAATAGAATTCATGTATACCGCGCCACCTCTCGATGATGTAAACGTTCGGCGAGCTTTGCACATTGGCACCAACTTGGACGAGTTCATTAAAATGATGGGTGTTTCGGAGCTGGTAGACCTACCAGTATTCTGTGCCCCATACACGGCGGATAATCCCGCTTACCGCCCGCTGGAAGAATGGCCAGAGGACGTCCAAATACTATATGACTATAACCCGGAACTGGCCAGCGAGATGCTGAGAAAGGCTGGTGTCCCCGAGGGCTTTGAGCTTGAACTTCTTATACAATCCCTAGCCCCGCACATAGATCTAGCGGAGGTGCTTCAAGCCCAGTGGGAGAAGATTGGCATTGATGTTAAAATAAACGCAGTCGATGTGCTTACCCATGCTACCATACTGTACGACAAAGCATTCAAGCATGCCGGCATGCACGTTGGTGGTGGCATCTGTATCGCTGATACACAGCTTATGCTCTACCGCTATTATAGGACGCCGGCAGTCTTTAACTGGGGTCGGTACTCGAACCCGGACGCAGATGTGCTGATAGCGAAGGCGATGGCAGCGATGGATGTCGATGAGCAGATGCGCTATGGTGATGAGGCATTGCAACTTATGTGGCCTGAGGTTCCCCGTATATGTATTCAACCTGGAACAGAGGGCTGGTTTTGGTGGCCGTGGATAAAGAATTACTATGGTGAGAGAAACGTCCAAGACTATACTAACCCCTGGCCTGTCCTAGCCCACGCCTGGGTTGACCAGGACCTGAAGGCAGAGATGGGATATTAGATAGCAGCAGCCACCGCAGAAAGGGCTTCGGCAATACCTGATATGGGCTTAGTTGCCCAAGAAGCAAGAGGGGGGTGGGGGGTTGAATTCCCCACCCCCTTCTTTTATTATTTTCCTGTGAAATTTATGGCTGCTGATGCTAGAATAAGGTGCTGAAGGCTGATTCATATTGGTGAAGAGGTTTAATGCTGTTGCGATACTATATTGGCACATCAGGCTGGCACTATGAGCACTGGCGGGGCAGGTTCTATCCTGAGAAATTGACCAAAGCCAAGTGGCTTGAATTTTATGCTGGTCATTTCACTACGGTTGAACTTAATAATAGTTTTTACCGTTTACCTTCAGAGGCTGCTTTTGCTACCTGGCATGATTCTTCACCAGCCAATTTTATTTTTGCGGTAAAGGTGAGCCGTTTTATTACCCACATTAAGCGATTGAAAAATAGTGAGGAGGCGGCAGAGAAGTTTGTTAGCAGAGCTAAGATTTTAGGGGGAAAATTGGGTCCGCTTCTATATCAGCTTCCACCTAATATGCATCGTAATGACGAGGTGTTAGAGTCATTCCTGACTACTTTGCCTCGGGGAATAAAGCACGTCTTTGAATTTCGGCATCACTCCTGGTTTGATGATAAGGTTTTTGAAATTTTACATAAGTATGATATAGGATTTTGTATCTTTGATATGCCATTACTTTGTTTGCCGAGGGTTTTCCATTAGTCAAAGCCCCTCTTTCATCGGCAAGGTGTCGTATTTCTCCTGATATAATAGCTCTTAAGCCTTAGCTGTAGCAAAGAGCCGTACTCGTTCAATTCATTTCTCAGCCCGGCAATATAGAAGGAGCTCTCTGTTACCTCATAAAGCTCCTCGGTGTGAGTCCTGTGAGCTGGCTCTACACGCCTTTTTCAGGTAGGTTGAGAAATGGTTTTGTGGCTCTGCCATGGGTTTTGACAAAAAGCAGCGCTTACGCTATAGTCTCTAGTAAAGTCTGATTATGTGGATGATGGGGTAGTAGCTGAGAGGATGGCCAAGGCTCTGTTGTGAACCCAAGAGGGTTGACAAAGATAGGGAGTTAGGCTATAAGTATCTAATCCCTTTTTCAGGTGAGGATAAGTAGTATGCGTGCTTATATAATCAGAAGATTATTGCTACTCATACCCACTATGTTCCTGGTCAGTCTCATAATCTTCTTCATGATGCGCATTCTTCCAGGCAACATAATAGACGTGCTATCAGCTGGAGACGTAGAAATCGACAGAGCTATGCTTGAGCGCCAACTGGGGCTGGATGTACCACAAATTGTCCAGTATGGACGCTGGCTGGGAGTTGCTCCCCAAGCGGACGGCGGTTTCAGTGGTGTTTTTCAAGGCGACCTGGGGAGTTCCTGGTGGAGAGGGCTACCCGTGGTCGACCTACTGGCCAGTGCGTGGCCAGTAACCCTTGAGCTTGCCCTCATGGGGCTAATAATAACCCAACTAATAGCCTTGCCCATAGGTGTATATTCAGCGTTGCGGCAGGATGAGTGGGGTGACTATATCGGCCGTAGCTTTGCCATATTGTGTGTCTCTGTCCCTGGCTTCTGGCTGGGGACGATGGTAATAGTTTTCCCCGCAATATGGTGGGGCTACATGCCGCCCATAATGCTTGTCCATTTTACTGAGGACCCAATAGGTAATCTGAGAATGTTCATAGTGCCGGCTATCATTCTGGGTATGGCTCTGGCGGGAGTAACCATGAGAATGACCCGCACCATGATGCTGGAGGTGCTGAGGCAGGATTATATCAGAACGGCCTGGGCAAAGGGGCTCGGGGAGAGGGTAGTCGTCCTAAGGCATACCCTGAAGAATGCGCTAATCCCGGTAATCACCATAATAGGACTTGGGGTGCCCTTCCTCCTTGGGGGCACGGTTATTATAGAGCAGATATTTGTACTACCCGGGATGGGTCGCCTAATAATAGATGGTGTCCAACACAGAGACTGCCCGCTAATTAGCGGAATAATGTTGCTTTTTGCAGTCATCCTGGTGCTAGTCAATCTAATGGTTGACCTAACCTACGCCTATTTAGACCCCAGGGTCCATTTTAAATAAGGGAAAAATTAAAGAGGGGGTAATGGTGTGGCCGATAGCTCATCAGGGAAAGTAGCCGAGACAAAGAGACACTCCTGGCTGGTCGGTTTCTTGATAAGGCTGGTAAAAGAGAAGCCGCTGGGTACTGTCGGTGGGATTATAACCCTGCTCCTGCTGCTGACTGGCATTTTTGCTAACTTCATAGCCCCCTATGGCATGAATGAATGCTGGGTGGGGGATTTTCTGGCACCACCATCAGCCAAATTTTGGTTGGGCATAGATAACGTGGGGCGAGACGTGCTCTCTCGCGTCATCTACGGGGCTCGTATCTCGGTGATTGTAGGCTTGGCTGGCGCTACTCTGGCTACGATTGTCTCTGTAATTATAGGTATTGTGTCCGGGTACTTCGGCGGTAAACTTGACCTGATAGTGCAGAGGGTCATTGATGCCTGGATGTGCCTTCCCTCACTAATCCTCATGATGGTCATAATAAGCATCATCGGGGCGGGTATATGGCAGGTAATCGCTGTTATGGGGCTAACATATGGCGTCACCGGTTCCAGGCTGATAAGAGGTGCTGTTATCAGCATTAAAGAGAATGTATATGTGGCGGCGGCGGAGGCTATTGGCTGTTCTAACACCAGAATACTTACCCGACATATCATGCCCAATATTATGGCTCCCACAATTGTCCTGTTTACCCACCGGGTGCCGTCTATTATTCTGATTGAGGCTAGCCTGAGCTTTCTCGGCTTTGGTATCCCTCCCCCGGATCCGAGCTGGGGAGGTATGCTTAGTGGCATGGGGCGCAGCTATATGTTCAGGGCACCGTGGATGGTTATATGGCCTGGCCTTGCCCTGAGTATCGTGGTCTATGGTGTAAATATGTTTGGCGATGCGGTGAGAGACTTATTGGACCCGAGGTTGAGGGGTGGTGTCGGGCGCTATGGGGTGAGAGTGAAAAAAGAAGTCACAGTAAAAAGTGAGCCCAGCCCTCTAAAGGGCTTGACAAAGTAGAAAAAAAGGTTATACTAAAAGTAAGCTAGAATAAAGCAGAAATCTTATGGGCTGAAGGAGGTCTAAAAATGTGAGAGTAGATGAAATTAGTGTTAGGTATCACTTATTAAAAACGGAAAGAGGTGAGAAAAAATGAGAAAAAGAATCTTGTGGCTAGGGATGAGCTTCCTATTGGTGGCGGCTTTAGTGCTGGCCTCTTGTGCTCCGGCAGTACCAGGTGAGCAAGAGGAGGAGGAGGAAGAAGAGGAGGAAGAAGAGGAAGAGGAGGAGGAGGAAGAGGAAGAGGAGGAAGAGGAAGAGGAGGAAGAGGAGGTCGGGCCGCAATATGGTGGGACGCTCACCGTTATAAACACACGGGTCAGTTCGGCCGACCCAGGAAGCCCGTACCTAATGGATAATAATTGGCCCGCACTCTTGTATCTTACCCCCGTTCTAGAGGGTCCACTGGTTGGCGACTTTTTGGAGCGTGGGCCCAGGGGCACTGGTGAATTTGCATTTCAGATGGGTAACTATGTGCCCCCACAATTCCTGACAGGCCAGTTGCTCGAAAGTTGGGAGGTTAGTCTCGAGGAGATGGTCTGGCACGTACGGCCGGGAGTTTACTGGGCGGCGGACAACGTGGATTGGATGGAAAACAGGGAACTTACCGCCGACGATGTTGTCGCTGACCTATTGGTGTTCTTGGAGTGCCCAGGAGGGGTGACGGTCAGGAGATGGGCAGGGGACATATACGCCAGGGATAGATACACTGTGGTTATTGAATTCGCTCCCTTCGATGTTGGTTGGACATTCTACCTTGGCTATGAAGACCGCGCCTTATTTACTCCACCTGAAATGATAGCCGCCGGTCCTGATAGGTGGGCAAATCAGGTTGGCACCGGACCATTTATGTTCAAAGAGCATGTCGTTGGTTCTCACATGAGCTTCGAAAGGAACCCTAATTGGTGGCAAACGACGACCATCGATGGCAAGGTCTATGATGATGTACCGTTTATAGACGAGATGATATGGCCCATCATTCCCGATGTGGCTACCCAAATAGCTGCCCTGATAACGGGGAAGATTGACTACTATTGGTGTGTGCCCGCCGTGCAGTGGGACCACATAGACAAAACAGCTCCTGATATGCTAAGCGCCAAATTTTCTGCGGCTTTTGGAAGGAACCTAATGTTCGCGTGTGACAAGCCACCTTTCGATTCCAGAGAAGTTCGGCGAGCTATGATGATTGGCACCGACCTGAAAGCCTTCCAAAACCTGTATGGCAGGGGAGCACTGCCACTACACCATTGGCCAGTGTCGTCCAGTCATAGCGAGGCCACATACACCCCAATAGAAAAACTGCCTGAGTCAGCCCGAATGCTATATGAATATAACCCCACGCTGGCAAGCACGATGCTGAGAAAGGCTGGTATCCCCGAGGGCTTTGAGATGGAATATCTTATTGAACCCGGCGCCTACAATCTAGATGAAGCAGCTCTGCTTGCAGACCAGTGGAAAAAGATTGGCATTGACCTCCAAATAAAAGTACTTGACTCTGCTACCATTGTCAAGATAAGGTACGGTTTTACCTTCAAACACAGCATCATGGGCTTCGGAGGCTCGATATTGAATCCATTTGATTTCTTCCCAGCCAACTTGAAGACGGGGACGTACGGTAACTTTAGTCAGTGGTCGAACGCGGAATTTGATGCGCTGGTGGACAAAATGGTAAGCACGCCGGATGTGGATGAGCAAAACCGCATAATTAAGAAGGCAGCCATAATCGCGCTTGAGGACCTTCCCTGGATACCTCTCAACCTTATGCTTGATGGGGACTATTGGTGGCCGTGGATAAAGAATTACTATGGTGAGCATATCGTTAGAGACAATGATTTCGCTTCCATCCTAGCCCACGCCTGGATTGACCAGGACCTGAAGGCAGAGATGGGATATTAAGTAGCAGCAGCCACTGCAGAAAGAGCTTCGGCAATTCCCGATATGGGATTAGTTGCCCAAGAAGCAAAAAGGGGGTGGGGTTGAATTCCTCACCCCCTTCTTTTATATCACCGGCTAATAGCCTGTTGAATAGCGGCGACTGTGCCCCTATCTTTAAAAGACCATGCAGGCTGTTGGCTTTCATTTTCAAATAAGATATTTTTGATGCTAAAATGAGGTGCTGAAGACTGATTCATATTGGTGAACAGGTTTAATGCCTTGCAATACTATATTGGCACATCAGGCTGGCATTATGAGCACTGGCGGGGCAGATTCTATCCTGAGAAATTGACCAAAGCCAAGTGGCTTGAATTTTATGCTGGTCATTTCATTACGGTTGAACTTAATAGTAGTTTTTACCGTTTACCCTCAGAGGCTGCTTTTGCTACCTGGCATGATTCTTCACC
>Ga0209986_10001899_pt1 | contig 19693 bp, 18 predicted proteins | sample BlataG_FD_183168 | JGI IMG/M metagenome (GOLD analysis project Ga0209986, IMG submission 183168) | Deep subsurface microbial communities from Black Sea to uncover new lineages of life (NeLLi) - Black_00105 metaG (SPAdes) (version 2) | ecosystem: Environmental > Aquatic > Marine > Oceanic >... | reverse complement strand
TCCTTTCTCTAAATCAACTTGTGTCTCAAATCCTAATTCCCTCATTTTCTTACAGCTTACTTTATAATTCCTCTGATCTGCATCCTTTCCAAAATCAGCATAATGAAGATAATATTTTACCTTCTTCTGAATAAGTTCTACTACTTGTTTTTTTGTTAGATTTAACTTCTCTGATCCCACATTATATACCTTGCCTCTCATCTTGTCGGCATTTTTCAACGCAAAAATCAAAGATCTCGCCATATCTACAACATGCACAAAAGCTCGCCGATAATGTCTCTCATACACAATCAAATTTCGCTCCTTAACAGCCTTATAAACAAAATCATTTATAAGCAAATCCAACCTCATTCTCGGGGATACTCCGAAACCAGTTGCAAATCTGAGAATTATAGTGTTCCTTCTTCTTCTCAGCAATGTTTCAGCAGTAGCTTTTGTCTCTCCATAAAGAGTTAGTGGTTTCAGTGGAGTTTCCTCTGTGCACAGCTCACCCAAACTTCCATAACACGAATCTGTTGAAGGATATATCACAAGCTTATTCTTAGACAAAACTCCATCTAGCACTGCCACTCCTCTTACATTAACCATAAATGCATCATCCTCATATTTTTTACATATAGGATACCCAACAAGAGCAGCAAGATGAATCACCACATCAATATCTTTTGTCACTTTTTGCATAAGAACTACATCTTTTATGTCTCCCTTCACAAACTCAAAATTCTTATGATTAAAACAACCAAAAAGACCATTAATCCCATACATCAAATTATCAATAACTTTCACCTTATAGCCTTTAGAGAGCAACATTGGTACTAGTACGGATCCCACAAACCCCGCACCTCCTGTCACTAAAATTTTCATTTTTAATCCTCCTTATATCCTAATTTTTCCATAGTTTCGCCAGCCCAATTTAACATCTTCTCTCTCATTTCGGCAGTGAAATCCTTCTTCCATCCACCAGCAATGCCTCGAAGACCAATCAATTTTGGATGTTGACCATCAATAGCTCCATGAATTTTCACTTTATCAAAACGAGTTCTTTCTACAGCTCGTCGCACAATCCTATCATCTGCTTTCATCCCAATAAAATCCAATACCTTTCGCAGCCACTCTTCAGGATTTCTAAGCAGATCTTCATATTTCACAGCAAGAAACTCAATACCAGCCTTTACGCTGATTATATCACTAAATAGCCAACACCGAACATGAGCCTTCCATGATCTAAATAAGACATCTCCAGCAACGAATTTGTCAAGAAACTGAGGAAATGTCAAACCCTTAAGATGTTGCCAGCGATAATGATAATACGAAACTGCCACATCTCTTGGATCTCGATATATATAAATACACCTCCTGTCAGAATATTCATCAATATACAAATGATGACTTTTTACAATCAAAGGTCTGAGTTTCAATCGCTTCTTCAGTTGCTCCAAAGCTCTAGCCACCTCGCGCTCTTTGGTTTGATGAATATCAGGCGCATATCTGTCAACAGCTTTATAATAATGCACTCTTCTGGGGCGTTGCACATTAGTCAGAAGCATCCTCACCCACGTGCTACCTGATCTAGGGTACGACACGAGCCAGACTATTTCATTTTTCGCCATTGGTTTCCTTTACTTTATCACCATTTATCATTTAAAGATTATGATTGGGCGATTGCGACTTATAAAATTAGATGCTTCGAGTAATGATTTGGGTGTTCCCATATCGGACCAAAAACCCTGAAGCATTGAATATTTCAATTTCCCTTTCTTTATGTATTCGTTATGAACATCTGTTATTTCAAGCTCTCCACGCCCAGAATATTCAAGTCTCTCTATTATTTGAAAAACATCTTGATCATAGACATATATCCCTACAACTATAAAATTGGATCTAGGTTTCTTTGGTTTTTCCTCTATCCCTATGACTTGACAACCCTTGATGTCTGCAACACCGAAGCGTTTAGGATCTTTCACAGATGTTAAAAATACTTTGGCCTCTCCTTTTTTTAGCTCTCCGATTTTAACCTCATCTTGTACATAATTATCACCAAGTATTACAGCAAAATGATCCTCACCAACAAAATCTTTCCCTAAATAAAGTGCTTCTGCTATACCACCCGCACCATCCTGAACACGATAAGTAAAATCAAGCTCGTAATCAGAGCCAGAGCCAAGAAGTTCTATCATACCTCCAACATGCTCTTTGCTCGATACAATTAGCATCTCTTTTATTCCCAAACGCCTGAGTGTCTCAATTGGATAAAATATCATTGGCCTATCATAGACACAAAGAAGATGCTTGTTTATAACTTTTGTAGACAAGCCCATACGTGAGCCTGTGCCACCTGCCAATAGTATTCCTTTCATTTTAATCCTCCTTAATATATTCGTCTATTTGTTTTTTACAAACACTATATAGGTCATTTCTCCCAATATTCTTATACCACTCCACGATTTTATCAACACATTTTTGTATATTCCATTTAGGATGCCAATCAAGAAGGCTTGTCGCTTTGCTGATATCAAGAGATAATAATTTTGCTTCATGCGATTCACTTTTATCAGAAATATCTGACCATTCCCCATTTCCCCATTTTTCAACAACAAGGCTAACAATTTCACCCACAGTTATTACAGAATTACTTTCAGGACCGAAATTCCAAGCTCCCGAAAATTTCCCTGGCTTCTCATACATTTTTAAAGCTAAAAGTAAATATCCACCCAAGGGTTCTAATACATGTTGCCAAGGTCTGATTGAATCAGGATTTCTTATTTCAATAAGCTTATTGTTTTCCAATGCTTTTATGCAATCTGGGATTAACCTATCCTTTTGCCAATCACCACCACCAATTACATTCCCTGCTCTTACAGACGATAGACTTTTCCCATGTTCTTTATAATTTTTAGGATTAAAAAATGACTTGCGATAAGCCGCTGTGATCAATTCAGAACACCCCTTACTGGAGCTGTAAGGATCATATCCTCCCATTGGATCATCCTCACGATAGCCACGCACCCATTCTTTATTTTCATAACATTTGTCACTGGTAACATTAATAACAACCTTGACTGAATCGCTCATACGACAACATTCCAAAACATTAACGGTGCCACCAACATTGGTGTCATATGTTTCTTTTGGGTTTATGTAGGATTCTCTGACAATCGCTTGAGCTGCAAGATGAAAGACAAACTCCGGCTGATATTCCTCAAATACTTTTGATAGCCTCTGAAAATCCCTGACATCTCCTATTATATGAGTGATTCTATCTTCTATGTCGCTGACAACAAAATTATCTCTTTTTGTGTATGGCTCCAAAGCGTATCCGACAACATTAGCTCCCAATTCCTTTAGCCATATACAAAGCCAAGAGCCTTTAAAACCAGTATGACCAGTTACCAAAACTGTCTTGCGTTTAAACACATTATCGAACATAAAATACCTCTTTTATTCAAATTGCCAAGGAGCATTGCCCTTGTTCCAAATTTTCCGAAGAAGCAAGCAATCGCGATATGTATCCATGCATTGCCAATAGCCATCATGATGATAGGCCATTAGCTCTCTGTCCTGCGCGAGTTTTTCCAAAGGCTCTCTTTCCAGAACACAGCCTCTGTCCACCGAAAGGTAATCAAAGAATTTCCTTTTGAACAACATAAAACCACCATTTATATCACCCCTCATGCCCTCAAGCTTTGACTTCTCTGAGAATTCAATTACTTGGCCATCCTCCATAAGAAGTTCACCAAATCGGCTGGGGGGATTTATCCCTGTAAGAGTGCCTATTCTTTCGTGACCTTTGTGGTATTCAACCAATTTTAAAATATCTATATCTGCCAGACCGTCTCCATAGGTAACCATAAAATTGTCTTCCTCTACATATCTTTCACATTGTTTTATTCTTGAGCCTGTCATTGCTTTTGAACCAGTTTCAACCAACGTCACCTTCAAGCCGACCCCATCTGAATCTCCATGAACTACTATATTTTTGCGATCACCGAGTGTCATTGTAAAATCATTATTGTAAAATTCATAATTCAGGAAAAAGTCCCTGATAATATCACCCTTATAGCCTAAAGCTAAAACGAATTCCTTAAAACCAAAATGGGCATAAATTCTCATGATATGCCATAAAATCGGTTTACCACCAATCTCTACCATTGGTTTCGGCTTATGCTCGGTCTCTTCCTTTAATCGCATCCCCTCGCCACCACAAAGTATTATTGTTTTCATCTTGTCCTCACAAATTTTTCAACAACTGTCATGGTGTATTTTATTTGTTCACTACTGATTCCTGGAAAAGTCCCAAGAAAAAAAGTGTTGTTCATGATATAATCCGTATTTTTTAAATCACCTATTTTGCGATGTTTGATATTCAAATAAGCTGGTTGTCGAAGAAGATTTCCACCAAAGAGATTTCTGGTTTCGATAAGGTTTTCACTCATGTGGTTTGTTAATTCTGTTCTCGTAAAACCAACCTTCTTTCTTACAGTAACAGGGAATGCAAACCATGCTGGATCTGAGCCTTCTGTTGCCTCAGGCAGAATAAAATAGTCTTCATATTTCCTGAACCCATTTATCCACGCCTTGAAATTTTCACGTCGCACTTGGCAGAATTTATCAAGCTTTTTTAGCTGTTCTAAACCTATCGCTGCCTGAATATCTGTCATCTTGAGATTATAACCAATATGTGAATAAACATATTTATGATCATAGCCATAAGGCAGTGTGCCACATTGTCCAGAAAACCTCCGTCCACACACGCCACTTTCACCAGGTCCGCAGTAGCAATCCCTCCCCCAATCCTTAAGAGATCTGACTATTCGCGCAAGAGTATCATCAGATGTAAGCACTGCTCCACCTTCTCCAGTTGTAATATGATGAGCGGGATAAAAAGAATATGTCGAAAGATGCCCAAAAGTGCCTGTGTTTTTACCATTCCAAGTAGAACCAAGCGCATCGCAATTATCTTCGATCAGATACAAATCATATTTTTTTATTATTTTATTAATATGAATAAGATCAAACGGATTACCCAAAGTGTGTGCAATAAAAATTGCCCGAGTTCTTTCACCAATCGCAGCCTCAATTTCTTCTGCTCTTGCATTGTATGTGGAAATATCCACATCCACAAGAACTGGAACAAGGTTATTTTGGATAATTGGATTCAGAGTTGTAGGAAAACCTGCTGCAACAGTTATAACCTCATCGCCTGGTTTTAATTGTTTTTCTCCCATCAATGGGGACATAAGAGCTGTTAGGGCAAGTAGATTTGCCGAAGAGCCTGAATTGACTAATAGAGCATGTTTCACCCCAATTTTCTCAGCAAGTTCAGATTGGAATTTCTCAACAAAACGACCCTCAGTCAGCCAGAAGTCAAGCGACGCCTCTACTGCAATCTGAATCTCTTTCTCATCAAAAACTCTTCCTGCATATCTTATAAAGGTTTTCCCAGGAACAAATGCTTGCTTTATATCTCTGATCTTGTGAAACTCAGCCACAAGTCGCGATATTTTATCTCTTAATTCCTGTTCAGAGATTTTAATCATCTTCCTCTCCTCCACAATCGATGCTCAAACCAACAGGTGTGCCTTTTGCCAAATCTTTTTTTGCCCTTTTGCCAATAATCAAATCAATAAATTTAGGCTCTAATCCATATCCTGGTCTTATTGATCGCACATTCTCTTTCGTAAACATTTCACCCTTCTTTATGTCTCTTGCAATGAACAAAGACCTTGAAAACATCTTGCTTTTTTCCTGCTCTTCTGTCGATTTATATGTTACTGTTCCTAAAGCTTTTTCCACTTCACGAATCGATTTCACCATTCGCTTAAATTCCTCAGGCTCCATAGAAAAAGCAGAATCTAATCCTCCTAATCTCCTATTTAATATAAAATGTTTCTCAACTATTTTTGCTCCCAAAGCAACGGAGGCGATTGCAACAGAGCACCCTAAAGTATGATCTGACAAGCCAACAATTGTTCCAAAAGTTTCTTTCATATTGGGAATAGCTAATAAATTTGCACCTTCTATTGGAGCAGGATATGCTGATGCACATTTTAATAATGCTATTTGTTCATTTCCCATTCGCCTGCAAGCATTAACTGCTTCCTCGAGATTAGATAAAGTAGCAATGCCAGTTGACATCAAAATAGGTTTATTCTTAGAAGCAATATATTCAATCAAAGGAATATCAGCAATCTCAAATGATGCAACTTTGTATGCAGAAACATTCATCTTCTCTAAGAAATCGGCCGCAGTTTTATCAAAAACAGAAGAGAAGCAAATTAGTCCTAAATTTTCTGCTATTTTCTTTAATTTTGGTTGCCATTCCCAAGGAGTATAGGCTTCTTTGTAAAGCCCGTAAAGAGTTTTGCCCTTCCACAATCCTTTTTTTATTTTAAAATAATCATTATCACAATCAATTGTAATGGTGTCTGGGGTGTAAGTCTGCAATTTAACTGCATCAGCACCGGACTTTTTCATCGCTTTAATAGTTTTAACCGCCAAATCAAAATTTTGATTGTGATTGGCAGAAAGTTCTGCCACTATAAATACAGGTGAATTCTCTGCTATTTCTCTATCTTCAATTCTCATACCAATACTATTTTTGTCCATATTTATATCGCCTCTTGAGTTCAGTTATTGATATATCCCATCCTTCCTCGCCCAGAATATTCTTTATCTTTTTGAAATCTTTTATATAGTGCATACTTCCTTCTTCAGATTGATACCTAGGAACTAAATGTTTTGTTTTAATATTTTCCCAATTTATTTTAAATAGTTCTTGAATTCTCTCATGAAGTTCCTTATAGGAGGAAAACAACGTCTCCTTTTCCTCATCAAAATATATTTGTTTTCGCAGCAAAATATCTCCTGTGTCTATGCCCTTATCAATTAAATGAATTGTAACTCCCTTAGGAGTACCATCAAGAAAACTCCATAAATTCGGATCTGCTCCCTTATTCCATGGTAGATATGAAATATGAAGATTAATTATCCACTTATCGTAATATTCAAGCACATCCTCTTTTATTATATATCTATAGTTATAACTAATAATCATATCTGGTAATATCTCTTTTAGATATTCTGGTGTAATTTTATTTGCACTACAAATCACTTTCTCATTTTTATCACCCCTAAGCCACTCAACTAGAGGATAGGTGATCTCGTTATTTGTAAGAAATAATAATTTCATCTCATTAGTCCATGGATTAGTGAATCGCAATATGCCTTGTTAATCAAAACGTGATCCTTGAATCTTCCCTCTAAAATAAAACCATTCTCTTCAAGAAGAGAAACTTGAAGCGATCTAATGTCAAATGTTTCAGTGTATAGCTTATGAAGAGAAAGATAATCAAAAGCAATCTGTTTGATCAGCTTTAAAAAACTGGAAAATTCTTTTCTATACAGATTCTCATCTCCTGTCCTTTTGGAATCAAGAAGAAAAGACAATTCTGCCCTTCCTGATTCCCAATCAACATTTGTTAAGCCTCCATAGCCGATCAATTCCTTATCCAATAAATAGCTAAATAAAATCTGATTGGGAGTTTTTTCATTAAATAACGGTTTAATAACTTCTTTAAAATATCTTCTTTGTTCACGCACCGTGATCGGCACTTTTTGCCTTAATATTTCAATTTGCTCATTTCTCCATTGCCTAATCAACTCCATGTCAATTTGCCTTATCGGAATAATTGAATATCTATCAGAAGAGTGGTGGTTTTTTTCTAAGCAAATATACTTATTAAAATCAATTTCACTCTTTAGTTCAAGTATAGATTTTATTACATAATCCACATCACCATCAGCCATCTTCGGATAAAGAGGAATACTCAAGGCATGCTGATAATAATCTTCAGCAACAGGAAAATCACCCCATCTATATCCAAAATTCTCCTGATAATATGGCTGCGTATGAACTGGAATGTAATGAACTTGGGTGCCAATATTTTTTAACTTTAACTCCTCCATTATCTGTCTTCTTGATTTGCCAACCTTATCGAAATCAATTTGCAAAACATAGAGATGAAATGCAGAATATACATCTGGCTTCTCATAAGGAATTGTCAGCCAGTCAATACTTATAAAAGCCTCATTATATTTTTTAACAATCCCTCTTCTTCTTTCCACAAACTTATCCAGTTTTTTTAACTGACTTATTCCAAGGCTTGCGTGCACACCAGAGAGTCTATAATTATAGCCTAAGCATTGCATTTCGTAATGCCAAGGTTCGCCTGATTTCGCATTGTCTTTAGTAATTCCATGACTTCGCAATAATAAAAGCATTTCATATAATTCTTTGTTATTCGTTGTAACTGCACCACCCTCACCGGAAGTAACAGTTTTAACTGGATGAAAAGAAAAAATAGTCAAATCCGAATATTTGCAATTGCCTACTTTTGAGCCATCAGCATACTTAGAGCCAATCGCATGAGCGGCATCCTCAATGATAAATATGCCATATTTCTCAGCCATCTTCCTTATTCCTTCCATATCGCAAGGCTGACCTGCAAAATGAACAGGAATTATCAAACCAGTATCTCTTGTTATTTCCTCCCTTATTTTCTCAAGATCAATGCAATGTGTTTTATCATCAATATCGGCAAATATCGGCGTTATTCCATTATAAATCATACAATTAGAACTTGCCACAAAAGTATTTGGAGATGTAATTCCTTCTTTATCTTTCTCGATTTGTAAAGAAGCAACTGCTAATTGAAGTGCTGCCGTTCCACTGGAAACCACTACACAATATTTTGCTCCTGTATATTTACGAATTCTTTCTTCAAACTCTTTCACCTTTGGGCCTTGAGTTAAAAAATCACTTCTTAATGTTTCCAACACAGCCTGAATATCCTCTTCATCTATCCACTGTTTTCCATAAGAGAGAAATTTCATTAAATCATCCATTATCCCAATTTGGCATATTTAGTTTTTGCTCTTCTTTTAAAACAAACGGATACAGATTCTCAAGCAAAGACGAAGTAAAAGTCCCATCTGGATTGGCAATTGTCTTTGATTTGGGCATTTCATCAAAATTTATAGAGCCCAAAACTTCACAGAGAACTGGCTGATCATCACTCATCACTTCGTTCAAAACTGAATCTATTTGTTGATTATTTTCTAAAACAAAATACTTCAGACCATATGTTTTGGCTACATCTATTAATAAGGGAAAACGCAGTCCACTTTCCTCATTACAACCAGCAAAACGTGAGGCAAAATTGTTTTTTTGCATCGCATATATAGATGCATAGCCACCATTAGAGAAGATAAAAAGCTTAAGAGGTAGTTTGTATGTGCGAATTAATGCCAATTCCTGAATATTATGCTGAAGACTTCCATCCCCATCAATAACCAATGTGCGGTTTTTCCCACTTGCAAAGCAACACGAAATAGCACTAGGGATACACCATCCCATAGAACCAATCCCCATTGAAGAGATAAACCTTTGATCAGATTTTAGCTTATAAGCCATATGAGAGATTGCACAGCCACGACCAGAGGAAGATCCAACAAATGTATCCTGAACTGTTGAATAATCGGATAGCTTTTTTGCAAACAGATAGCCATCTACTTTTCCCTCATTGTCTTCGACTTGTCTCTCTTTATTAAGAGGATACTTATTCTTTATATATTGACAGTAGTTTAACCATTTATCACGTTTTTTCAAAACATACTTTCCTTTATTCGCAACTAAAGCTTCGATAAAGACACCTGCATCTGTATTTATCTTAAGTTTGAATGGTATTGTTAATTTGTCAATTTCTTTATTATCAATATCCACAATTACTTTCACAGCATTAGGTGCAAAGTTTTTCTCTGCATAAGCTGTAATAGTGGGATTTAATCTACTTCCAATAATAAGTAAAAAATCCGAATTCTGTAGGACATAATTTGAATAACGAGCTGCTGGTATTCCAGACAACCCCATGAATAGCTCTTCATCATCACCATAGATACCTTTAGCTCTCCAAGTAGCCAATGTTGGTATCTTAAATTCATTCAATAATTGATACAAATTATGACCTTTACCAGAAGCCACAACACCATGCCCCATTAATATCACAGGTCTTTTTGATTTGTTAATCAAATTATACACCTTCGATATCGCCTTAGTGTCTATAGTATATGTTTTGATCAACCCCTCCTTTTTTGGATTGAATCCCTTAATGTTATCAACATCTATATGACTTCCTTGAATATCAAGAGGTATATCAATCCACACTGGTCCTCTTCTACCATGGGTTGCCAAAAATACTGCCTTTTCAAGATGATATCTAATTCTATCAGCCCGCATTACAGTGACAGCATACTTTGTAATAGGTGTGATCATGGGAACAATAGCTACCTCTTGTGCTCCATATTGACGCAAACCCTTTAACTGTCCCATATCTGCTATTTTTGTTTGACCAGATATGAACAATACTGGACTAGAATCGAGCCAAGCTCCAGCGCATCCTGTGATTGCGTTTGTTGCACCAGGGCCAGTTGTCACCAGGCATGCACCAAGATGATTAGTATATTGCGCATAGCTGTCAGCACAAATGCTGGTAGCCTGCTCATTAAGATTAAAAACCAGATTCAAGCCTTTTTGCTTTGCAACACTGTCAAGAAGATGCATAATCCCCCCGCCTGATATTAAAAATAGATCCTTTATATCGTTTTCTGTAAGGAACTTTGCTACATAATCGGATACTTTCATAATCTCTGTCCATTCTCTATAGATAGACCAAAATAGTTTGCGTATTTTGTCCACCTCTCACTATCCCTTACTTTGTCAAAATAGATTTTCATCGCCTTATCTCGTTCCTCTTGTTCTCCGAGAGCCTCGCAACATTTCGCATAATAATAATGTGCAAATGCATGATGCGGATACTTTGTTCTAACAAATTCGAACCTTATTTTCGCCTTTCTATAATTGCCCATACGCATGGCGAAATTAAAAACAAAGTTGCACTCAAGATTATAAAGATAAGCCTTTTCGTCTATTTCATCAGGATCTATATCGTCTGTTTTAATTCGTTCCAGCCCATCCTTGTCAAGGACAATATAATTGTTCTTCAAACAATCACGATACAACTGACTTCCTCGATATGGCAGAGCTGAAAAAAACACGCTCCAGTCGATATGGTTGTTCTTTATGTAATCGACCGTCCGCCTGCGTTCCTCTTCTGTTTCACCTGGCATCCCGACAATAAAGTTGGAATGGGTTTCCCACCTGTCATTGTACATAAGCTTCAACGACTTAGAAGCCTCATCGAGTTTTACAGGTTTATTCATAAGCTTATCGAGTACACGCTGAGAACCTGATTCAATGGAGAACACATACCTGTCCATGTGTATTTTTAAAAATTTGTCAACAATCTCCTTGTCAACAAGAGTTATATTCATGCCATTCGGAATTGACAACACAACACCCATCTCAGCGATTGCATCAAGAATATCGATCACACGTTCACGCTTCATAAGGAGCTGTTCATCAAGAATTACAATTTGGTCATATCCATATCTCTCGCGATATGCTTTAAAGTCTGATATCACTCTTTTAGCAGAATAATAGCGCAATTTCTTTCCAAAAAGGCCAGGAACGGAACAGAAATTGCATGCAAAAGGACATCCTCTAACAGTGTGCATAGCGATGCTCTTTCGCCTATCAAGTGCCAACGAAGAATTTTCATAGCTGTCTACATCGAGCATATCAAGTGGCAAAATCGGGATTTGATCCAAATCAAAGAGGAGTTTTGCACTAGGCACAAAAGTGCCAGTTTTTGCTTTAGCATGTGTTATGAATGCATTGTTTGATTCTAGCTCTGCGAAAAAGTCGGACGCAGCAAGCAACTCCGAAATTGGTATTTCGCCCTCTGAATAGCAAACAGCATCAACATTAGGAAGAGATTTTTCAATCTCCTCAAAAGTCATAACTAAAGAGCCTACCCCTCCAAATAGTGTGCATATATTCGAGTTGTGCTCCTTTGCAATTTTGGCGATTGGATTCGCATGGTTCACGACCGAACTTGTGAGAATTGATATCCCAACAGCAGCAGGATCATATTTGCGTATGGTCTTTTTTATATCAACATACATTTCAGCAGTAGTAATTTGTTTATGTTTTATTGTGCTAAAATCAAGTATTTTGAACTCAACATCATTAAGCTTCGGGCGACAGTAAGCCACAATTGACAATATCCCAAGCGGCATGTAGTGATAGCTCCGAGAGTATCGCACCTTTGCAAGATCCTCGACCGTCACACAGGGAACAATAAACAACACTTTTTTAATATTAACCTCCTTCAAAAAATTTGATTTACCACAATATCTCAGCAAAAGCATACGTATTTTGCCTTTTACCAATTTTATCAAACAACGCTTGCGCCTCGGATTTTGCTGATTGAGCTGTGACAAACACAGTTTCATCAAAGTTATTTACAATACCATCAGGCAACTGAGAAACAACACCCTCAAAGTCGAGCTTCCTGTATTTGTCGTAAACACGCATAAGACGAGCATTGGGATAATTGCTTTTTATATACGAAAAGGTGATCTCAGCAATCTGAGTTAGTCCCCACATCGCATATTCATAAGGAAAGCTTCTGTCTACCCATGTCGCATCAATAAAATGCTTCAGAGAATAGAACGCATCAACAATATATTCACGCCTCTCACGATTCATGTAAAAATCATGTATCTTCTGAATATTGCTTTCATTATCAATTCCATTAATTCTATCAACAGCGACCTTTAAAAGAAGCCTCTTGTGTCCCTCATATTCAATAGGCTTAGGACTCCAATCAATTTTAGAAAACTCATCGCTTAAATAGGTTCTGCAAAGTCGTTCAAGCCAAGCGAATCTGTAAGAATATTTGTCTTTAACTATAATTGTGGGAATCCCCGCAGCAATGCAAGGCACAGATCCATGAAGCAGTGAAGTAATAACAAGCAATGCTTCGTTTTTATAACGTTCATAGCGCTTCTTTGCGATACGCTTAACACTCTTCGTTTCGTTTGTAAAATGCGAACAGAATTCCACTTTTTCACGCAACTTTACAGGCATATATTCTAATACACTTTCATTTATATCAACAACAAAAATCTTGTTATGTATGCCACCCACCTTTCTTTTCGGCAATGTTGCAGTTATGCAACCTGTTAGGTAACAGCTTATACCATATTTTGTAAGGATGTCGAACATCCTTTCGTCTCGACAGCCTATCGGCTCATGGCGTTTATAGAAATCTACCTCTTTCGGAAGCAGCGTGTCCTTCAATATTGTATGTCCCAAAAACACAGGCTTAATTTTGTCAGAAAACCAGTTGTCAAGTCCACCCTCACAATATTCAAAAAGTGGAAATGCAACAGGAAGAATTACTGAATCACCATCATAATGCCCAACATCATCTTTATTAATATAAACAATATTTTTTTTATCTATACCCATTATTTCGTAAACATAGTCTATCGCCAATATCTGCATCTGGTCTCCGAGTGTATTCACAGTTTTTCCGTTATGCGAAAAATTAGCGTATTTCATATCTGTCAATAACCCAATTGTCCCAATTCTGTTCGCAACTCGCTAACATTCAACCACTCCTTATTAGTCTTCGAACTATATTCAAATCCCTCCTTTACCCTTTTCCCATCACCAATTGTATTAGATTCAAACTTCCACCAATCAAAATGTGGATGAATAATATAATGTTGATCATATTCATAAGTACGGAAGGAATCCTCCTTTGTAATCATCACTTCATGCAGTTTTTCTCCTTCTCTGATTCCAATTCGCTTGATCTTTACTCCTGGCTTCATCGCATCTGCTAAGTCAATAACACGAAAGGAAGGTATTTTTGAAATATACACTTCGCCACCCTTTGATGTACCCAACACTTTAAAGACTAGACCAACAGCCTGTTCCTGAGTAATCCAGAATCGGGTCATTCGAAGATCAGTAACAGGCAATTCCGCTCCCCCTTTTTCTATAATACTCTTGAAAGCAGGTATAATAGATCCCCGACTACCTGCAACATTACCATATCTGACAACGGAAAATTTTGTATGGCTAATTTTACTGTAAGCGTTTGCTGATATAAATAATTTATCAGATACCAACTTTGTTCCACCATACAGATTTATAGGATTCACCGCTTTATCTGTTGACAATGCTACTACTCTTTCAACTCCTCGATCAATGGCAGCATCTATTACATTCTGTGCTCCATGAATGTTTGTCTTAATAGCTTCAAATGGATTATATTCGCATGTCGGCACCTGCTTCAAAGCTGCTGCGTGAACAACATAATGAACGTGATCAAACGCTCTGTATAAACGTTCTCTGTCTCTTACGTCTCCAATAAAGAATCTCACCTTCGACATATTGTACCTTTCTTTATATTCCACTTTCATCACACCTTGCTTATATTCGTCTCTCGAATAGATAATGATTCTATGAGGTGTATATCTATCAAGAATCGTCTCAAGAAATTTCTTGCCGAAGCTTCCTGTTCCACCTGTGATTAATATTGTCTTATTGTTTAGCAATTTCTATTCTCTCTTTTCATTCTCTTGATCAGTTTTATTGATATAACAATGAATACAAATCTATATCTCCTTTGTGATTCTTATACCAGACATATAAATCACGAATAGCATCTTCTATAGGTGTAAAAGTGAATTTCCCATATTCATTCAAAAATCTTTGATTGTTTGCTGAATATTCGTTTGCGAATCCATCTTTGCAAACATAGATGGGCAATTGTTTACCACTAACTTTTTTTACAATCTTTGCTATCGTTAAAAGGTCTTTCCTTTTTCCTGATGCTACATTATACACTCTGTGCTTAATATCGTTGTCAATAAACCATTTTACTATTTTACAAAAATCATCAATACACAAATAATCTAAATACACATTTTGTCGAATTGTAATAGGAAGACCCTTAAGTGCCTTGCAACATGCTCCTGAAATAAAAGTTTTTTTCCAATTCTCATATTTTCCAAACAGCCCAAATATACGCAAGTTGTAAATATTCTCACTTTGCTGAATAGACCTATTGATGATGTATTTATAAAGGCCATAGTCTGTAGCAGGAATTCCGTTCCCAGCTTCACTCTCATCAACCATGCAAATTTCTCCTCTCTTATCAAATTCAGCACCAGACCCAAAATATAGCATCTTGCCATAGAGATTCTGGTATCTCTCGAAATTGAAAAACATTCGCAAGTTTTTATCCAGTTCCTTTGATGGATCTTTATTTGGATCCACTCTGGGATTGTAGACAGCAGCATGTATGATGACATCATAGCGTTGTTTTTCAAGTTGTTTTTTCACTGTTTGATCGTCTAATATGTTAAATCCATTAGTTGTAGACACGCATATTCTGTATAAATATTCATATTTTCCTAAGAATTCTAAGAGATTTTTTCCTATGAAACCACTCTCGCCTAATAGCAATATTCTTTTCATATTCATTGTATTAACATTGCCCCACTGTTTAACAATTTCTATTCCGCTGCACCATGCATTCGCCCTCTCTGAGTTTTGGCAACTACACGATCCATCCAACTAACTGACTTCGCATTCCGATAACAGTTTCTAACCAATAAATAATCATTATTTATGCCACGTTCATGTCTCAACTCCTGAATATATTTATTCCACATCTCCAGCTTTATAGCGTAATTGAACCAATCAATATCGCAATGAACTGGTGCTTTGCCCCAGCTATGGCTTGGAATAATGCCCATGCCTATGGCATTGCCTTTAAAAATGACAACGTCCGGATTTTCCTTTTGCGTTAGTTGCTTGAATTCCTTAACAAAATCTGGATATATCAACATGTTGTCATCATCTAAAACCATGACATATTTAGCATCTATAGGCCATCGCTTCAGCCTTAACCCAGCTTCCCACGCCCTAGTTCCATCCTCATTCATCCTCATTGATCCTTGAAGCAAAAAATGTTGATAATCATCACATGTCTGAGCCTTGACGGAATCAAAACAAACCTTTTGCATATTCGGTCTGGCTGGATGACAGCGTGTCAAAAAACAAATTGTTTTCATTTATATTCCCATCCCTTCTCTATTTCAGGAAGTCCTTTTCTTTTTCTCAATCCCCTTGTCCCATGTAATTCATGGCGAATATATTCCCTGGGATTTGCCGCACTCGAATGGCCAAGACCAGGAAACTCTTTCAATATCTTGTCGGCCAATCCTTGCTTATGAATATCAAGCATCGCCAGATAGCATGGTGCACCATGATGAACATAAGGATGAAACTTCTTGTAATTGGCAATATTGATGAGCTGGAAATACGGATGAAGATAAAACATCCAGCCTTCCTGTGCGTGATGACGATGGACACCATATATGTGTCCATCAAATCCAGTTTTCTCATTAATGCCAATGCCATACGTATCCTCTTCCATCATCTCAAACATAGCCTGAACTGGGGATTTAAGCATCTCTATATCGGAGTCGAAAATCAAAGCATATTTCGTTTTAGCTCTATTTATTCCTAAATCCATGCCTTTTCCATGTCCAATATTATATCCAAATGATATAACTTTTGCTTTATCAGATACCAAAGTTTTGACATAAGTAGCACACAGATCACCTGGATCAGAACCATCAATAATGATAATAGGCATATTGGGATGGAACTTGCGAACAGAAGTATAAGCTCGTTTCACGAAGTCTTTCGTATTACAACAAACTGTAATTCCAGTTATATCTTTAACCATGATTGATAATTCTCTTCTGTTAATTTCTTTGTGATTATAGCCATATAGATATTATAGTCTTCCTGTTTAGGTATCCACTGCTTTAACAAAGTTTGGGACTTATCAAAAGTTCGATAATTTGTCTCTTGTGGTCTATGACCTATTATACCAAGACGTCCAGGCAACCCCTTTATACCCACATACAATGGATCATTATTCTCATCCACAAAGACAAATCCACATCCGCCCTTCCATCTCTCTGTGTGCCTCCAAATCACACTATCGATCAAAGCTACACCAATATTTTCATTTACGATCTGTCCTAATAATGCCAAAAATGTTCTCCGAAATGCTGTTTGGGCAAGTGAAGCACGATAGAAATTTCCATGTCTATAATTCCCTCCTGAAAATAAATGGTAATATTTAGTATTACCAATGCCCACCAGCTCGTGTTTGTCAAGCTGATTCGATATTTTTTCCACATATTTAGGAGCATAATATTCATCATCTTCGATAATTATAATTTTGTCACCCTTAATCAATGAAAAAGCTACCTTTAGATTAAGGGTAAGTGTGCATTTGGGATCATTGGGTTGTGGTTCTCTCCTCACATACTGCATCGGAACATAAGGCTTCATAGGCACTTTGCCATCATCAACAACGATCCATTGAAATGCTTTCATGGTCTGATTTTTAATCCATCGCTGACAAAGAGCAAAAGCCAGAGGTCTGTCCCCAGTAGGTGTAATGAGTGTAATATTTTTCATTATCCTCTTCCTATAAGCTTAAAGCTCTTGCCCCAACACAAATGCCTTGTTCTTCTACGAATCTTCGTCGACTCATCGCGCCATTTTACTGATTGTGCCAATTTAATTGTAGAATCACTTAGCCTTTTTGTGTGCTTCAATATGGCTCCTTCAGCAAAATAAAATCGTCCAATCTTTTGAGCAAACTCTCCTAACTCAGTGTCGCCTGCATAATGAAAATAATCGGGACAAAAAACTTGTCTGCCCGGAAACCTGTCAATAAACTTCTTTCCCATCAACCCGAACGCTGATGGAGGAGTTGCCTCATAACTATTTAATCCTATCAATCCATCACCATCCGGGAAATGCTTCTGCAAAGCAACCACTGCTTTTGAAATACAATCAGTTGTGAACTTAAGATCATCTGATCCATAGAGAACTGCATCTCCCTCAGAATGAGTCAAAAGAGTATTCATAGAAATAACATAATCTTTTCGCTCAGGATTAAAAAAAGTTGTCACTGGCTCTGCCTTAACTGCATCCAAAATTTTCTTATTCCCATCAACCATCACAAGAATAGAGACATCTTTATAATCACATTCTAATATAGATTTAATACACACTTTCAATGACTCTAATCTGTCATATGTAGAAATTATCGCATCTACTCGCACTTTTTCTCCCCCTTTGGCACATCAAAGTCAGAATACACACTGCACAATTTTTCAAATCCTTCTTTAAAACATTTTGACCGATTCTCTTCCTTTCCATAACCGCTTAATTCTATCTTTACCATTCCTTTCAAATTTCGAGAATATGTAAGTCTATACGCTCCCCATCTTACACCCCGAATAAAAACATCATATGAAGGTAGCTCCTTAAACTCTTTTTCAACACCCTCCACATTCCTCTGTCGCTTAAATTCAAAAAATACTGCTCTGTCCTTCTTCCTTTTAAAAAGATTAACTCCATCCCCTGTGTGATCCTCTCCAAGAATAGTTGGCACTATATCCACAACAGAAACTAAATCATCAATCACCTCAAACTTAGAGTCTCCCTCTGGCCAGTAAACATATAATGGAACATGCACAATCTCCTCTTGACATCCTAATCCATGACCAACAGGAGTTCCACGTTCTCCCAAACTTATTCCATGATCAGATACGAAAAATATAGCTGTATTTTTATATAATTCTGAGTTCACAAACCACTGAAGCAACTTAGCCACCTGCTCTTCGTCCCACTGTATGCTCTGATCAGCAAGCAACTCAGTCAATTTACTTTGATTCCATTTAACACGATTAGCTCTGGCATCAGCCTCGGAAGGAAATTGTCCAGTAGTTAGTGCCTTCTTCCACGCTTCCCTTGAATCACGAGGAAACCTGCCCCAAGGAGCATGTGCTGTATCTATAGTTCGCACAAAATAAAAAAATGGTTCCTCAATAGGCTCTTTTGTCATACCAAGAAGTTGAAACCTATTCCACCGACAAACAGTCATTTTATCATAAAAAACCTGCCCAGTTCCTCTCAAATACTTTTCACCTATACGATCTTCAAAAGCCTTAGTCGTATATCCCCGCTTTTTCAGCTTTGTCATCAAAAAGTCATCCTTAGTACAATTCCTTGCTTTAATACAATCTGGCTCTTTCGCCTGTAACGCCTCATGCTTGCAAAAAGTTATATCATCCAACCCGTGATGTATGGGCAACAAACCTGTAAACATAGATAATATTGCTGGCCAAGTCCAAATCGTGGTAGAATAGGCATTCAAGAATTTATATCCTCCATATTTCTCTAGAAACTTATGTAAATGAGGAGTATATTTTGGATTATTCGCAAAATCAGCTCTCCAGCCATCACAAAAAATAAGAATAAAATTCATTCGTGCCTTCTCCACAAATTAGCCAATTCCCCCAAAATAGGCTTGACTTCATCTGGGTGATCACCATCATATGACCTAACACCTTGGATCTTTTCAAGCAATTCATTCCAATCGGGAATAAATCTTTCTTTCCGAAACCTCTCCCATTCATCAGGATGATACCCCATATGAGCACAAAGTCCTTGCTCGACAAAATGTTTTTGTTTGAACTCCATTCGCTCAAAAGTCAAGATATGCCCATAATGATAATAAAACACATCATCGACCACATGTCTAGGTGGATCTCCACTCAAATCCCAATTTATATATGGCGCTCCAGTTTTAACTCCCACTTCATTATAAGACAACATTTG
>Ga0209986_10001898_pt1 | contig 19693 bp, 14 predicted proteins | sample BlataG_FD_183168 | JGI IMG/M metagenome (GOLD analysis project Ga0209986, IMG submission 183168) | Deep subsurface microbial communities from Black Sea to uncover new lineages of life (NeLLi) - Black_00105 metaG (SPAdes) (version 2) | ecosystem: Environmental > Aquatic > Marine > Oceanic >... | reverse complement strand
CAAGACATTCAACATCAGCACCGCTGCTGCTATTGTTGCCGCGGCTGATGGCGTGTATATGTCCAAGCATGGAGCCAGAGCCATCACCTCCCGATGCGGGGCTATTGATATCCTGGAGTCAGTAGGAGTTGACGTTGAATGCGACACAGAAATAGTAAAAAGGAGCATTGAAAAAGCAGGGATCGGCATCTTTAACGGCATGAGTCCCAGAATCCATCCGGCGCTGGCCAGGGTTCTGTCCCAAATCCAGTTCGGTACCGTTCTAAATATTGCTGCGTCTCTTGCCAATCCCGCACTTCCTCACTACGGCGTGAGGGGTGTATATTCCAGGGACTTAATCAAACCCGTTACCTTGACGATGAGAGAAATTGGCTACCGCCGAGCGATTGTAGTTCACGGTTTGAATAATGCTGGGACTAAGGGTATAGATGAAATCTCCACCATGGGCAAGACTTTCGTAAATGAACTACATGAAAATGGGGAAATCACCTCCTACACTATTATCCCGGAGGACATTGGAATCCTATCTGCTGACGAACATGCCCTCCTATCCTCCTCAAACAGGAAAGCGGAAACTTTACGCTTCCTCAGGACATTAAGTGGTACGGATTGTAGCTCAAGGTACGAAATCGTTTGTCTCAATACTGCGCCCATTCTTTACCTTATGGGCAAAGTCAAAGACATCGAGGAAGGCTTCGAGAAGGCAAAAGAGATCATTGAATCTGGACGAGCGATTAATAAGCTGAGAGAATGGGTACGGGAACAGAACTTGGATCCGGAAAGTGGTGAGAAGAAACTGGAGCGTCTGTTAGGAGAGGCAGATGCCAAATGAAAGCAGCAGTTCTAAGTGGCATAGAAAACCTGGAGATTAAGGATGTAGATAGACCAGCTTGTAATTCAGGAGAGGTATTAATAAGATTGGAAGCATGCGCAATCTGCAAAACGGATACGAAGATGTTTCACACGGGTCATCGTGATCTTAAGCTACCACGCATACTCGGACACGAACTCGCAGGAACGATAATCGAAGTTGGAAAAGGCGTCCACAAATTCAAAGAAGGAGAACGAGTACAGGTAGCCCCAGGTCTTCCATGTGGAAGTTGTCCTTTCTGTATAGGCGGCGTTCCAAATATGTGTGACAATATGTCAATAATAGGCTTTCATCATGATGGCGGATTTGCTGAACACGTGCTCGTTCCTGCGAATGGAGTTCAAAATGGCTGCATAAATAAGATACCCGATTCTTTACCCTTTGAGGAGGCATCTCTTGCAGAACCTCTTGCCTGTTGCATTAATGCTCAAGAACTTTGCCAGATAAAACCTGGTGATGTCGTCGTAATCATTGGTGCAGGACCAATTGGTCACTTACATCTTCAATTAGCTCCTATTTTCGGCGCATCAGAGGTAATGTTAATCGAAAACAGTCCAGAAAGAATCGCATTTTCTAAAAAGGCTGCTGTGGACTGTCTTATTGACTCAACAAAGGTTGACCCGGTGGAAGCGGTAAAAGAAAGAACGGACGGGATAGGTGCTGATGTAGTTATTCCTGCCTGTTCCGCTCCAGAAGTCCCTGTTCAAGGTATTGAAATGCTCAAGAAACGTGGGCGAATTGTATTCTTCTCCGGTCTGCCCCACGGATATAAAAATATCTCCATAGACCACAATCTGATACATTATAACGAACTCCAAATTTTTGGAGCTTATGGATGTACTTCTGAACAGAATCGAAAAGCAGTGAAGACGTTAGCAATGAGGAAAATAGCGGTAGAATATTTAATTACACATCACGTCTCTTTAGATGAACTAATCAAAGGTTTTGAATTGGTTGACAGCCATAAAGCAATGGAAGTTGTTGTAACATCATTTTAATTATTGTTTATCGTTTTCTTCCAACGGGCATTATATACAGCGGTTCCTCTTGCTCTCTGGCATTCACGATTTTATTGACTTCGCTGTCAATAAACGCGCCTATGACTACCGTGCCGAGGTCTAAGGAAACAGCCTGCAAATAAACATTTTGTGCCGCATGCCCGGCTTCCATGTGCACATATCTAATTCCTCTTTCACCGTATTTCCACGTCGTTCGCGCATAAACCGCAGTGAATACGATGTCTATCGCTGCGTCTTTTACGCATTCCTGTCCGAGAGCAGCTTCTGCAAGCTCAGCCCTTATGTCGCCATCCTTAACTTTTTCCAGGTCATGCTCTTCTGGTCTATATCTGTAAACGCCTTTGTCAATGCCTTCTACGTCTCCTGCAACTAAGTATAACTCAAGCGGATAGAGTGCACCCGCAGAAGGTGCCGTTCTCCCTCCCCCGGGCGAGGTAATACCCTGCGCAGCCCAGAGTAGCTGCGATACCTCCTCGACGGTTAAATTTTCACCTGAATAAGCTCTTATTGACCTTCTTTTCGATAATGCCTCCTCCACGGATATGTTACCTGTATAACTCGGTTCTGGAAGTTTTATTCTTTCGCCTATCTCTATTTTCTGCATGTTTTTCGTTTCTACTGGCTCTGCGGGTTTATGTAGAATAAGAGGGTAAAGTGATATTGCTATTGCCGTTAGTAATACGATTGCTACAATCACGCCTATTATGGTTTTGGTTGGCATTTTGGTTTTTTTTTATTAATTTAATAGTATCGGACTTTTTTCCTTTCTCATTCCTTCTTCTGTAAAGTATATAAATATCATTCAAATAAGAGAATGTTTTTAGTCAAGGTTTTTACTAAGCCCTTACAGGGCTTGCGGGGTCGTGGGGCAGAGCCCCACAAAGGTAAAAAAGTTGGTTTCAAAACTCTCCGTTGAACCAATGATATAGGCATAATCTGCTTATTTCAAAACTTCTACGGCTTGGAGGGATTAAGCAATACCAATAACACTTTATACTGCGTATTTTCAAAGTTCACTTAACAGCAAGAAAAGGTTTATCAATTACTTAAATTTATAAAGGAATGGTAAATGAATAAAACAGAGAAAGATAAACTGGAGAAAATTCTTACTGCTTACCTCAAAGAAATCCACGAGATTTACACAGAAGGGAACTTCAGGGAAGAAAGTTTCTACCCCTCTTTAAAAAAGCTATTTGAAAATTGTTCTGGATTTTTATCATTGAAAGGCGATGTTAGCGTTCTTGTTTCACCTAAGAAGACAGAAGTGGGCTTCCCTGATGTGCTTATTCGTAGGGGTGGAGAAATCGTAGGACATGTTGAGGCAAAACTACCGGGTGCAAATCTTAAAGACGTGGAAAATTCTGAGCAACTAAAGAGGTATCTGGAGGCATTTCCAAACCTCATTCTGACGAACTTCTTACAGTTCCGGCTGTATAGGGATGCTAAACTTATAACTGACGTAGAAGTATGCAATCAGGAGGCTTTGCAGGATTTAAAGCCGCCAGTCCCTGAAAACGTGGATTCTTTCTTTAAACTCAGTGATGAATTTTACAGTTTCTCAATACCGGAGATGAAAAGTGCTTCTGAGCTTGCGGTTGTGCTTGCAAAGAAGACGAGGTTTTCAAAATACATTTTAGAGGGAGCGTTTGAGCGGGAAGAGAAAGGCGAGGATTTGCCGTTAATAACCGGCTTTTACAACGTTTTTCAGGAAACGCTGATAGGGAGTTTGACAAAGGAGAGATTTGTTGACTTATATGCACAAACTATCACTTACGGGCTGTTCGCAGCTAAAATGATGGCGAAAGAGCAGGAAATTGACAAAGATAGTGCATGGCGATTTATTCCCGGAAAAGTGCCTTTGCTCAAGGACGTATTCTATTCCTTCAGCGGTCCAAATACACCGGAGTCGTTAAGCGGACCTGTGGATGACATCCTGAGAGTGTTAAATAAGACGGATATTTCAGCTATTTACGAGGAGTCGTTCCGTCAAAAGAAAGACCCGGTGATTCATTTTTACGAGACTTTCCTCAACGCGTATAATCCGGAAGAGAGGGGAAAGTTGGGCGTTTATTATACCCCACTACCCGTGGTTTCTTATATCGTGAGGTCAATCCATATATTGCTAAAGCGAAAATTTAAAAAGACTAAAGGGCTGACAGAGGAAGATGTGACGCTTCTTGACCCCGCTGCTGGCACCTTGACATTTATAATTCGTGCTATCAGAGAGGCGTTAAGTGAATTGAAAGAATCTCATTCCGGGCTCGTTCCCTTACAAATAGAAAATCATATCCTACCGAATTACTTCGCTTTTGAACTTCTTATCGTTCCTTACATAATCGGGCATCTCAGGGCGGCTATGGTACTGGAAAGGGAGTTTGATTATAAATTAAAGGAGAATGAACGGTTTAGGTTTTATCTTACAAATAGCCTGGAGATGAAAGAGCCGAAGCAAGCATTGCTGCTTCCTGAGCTTACTGAAGAAGGTCGAGAAGCGAAGAGGGTGAAGGAGGAGGTGTCTATTCTGGTTGTGCTGGGGAATCCTCCTTATTCAGGCATTTCTGAGAACAAAGGAGATTGGATAACAGGATTGATTGAGGATTACAAATACGTTGATGGTAAACATTTTGGAGAGAAAAAGCACTGGCTTCAAGACGATTACGTGAAGTTTATGAGGTTCGGGCAGTGGAAGATTGACCGTACGGGAGAGGGGATTTTAGGATTCATCACGAACCACAGCTATTTAGACAATCCCACTTTTAGAGGTATGCGGCAATCTCTGATGAAGAGTTTTGATGAGATTTATTTGCTGAATTTGCATGGCAACTCGTTGAAGAAGGAGAAATGCCCTGACGGCAGTAAAGATGAGAACGTGTTTGACATCCGGCAGGGTGTGGCTATCGGGTTGTTCATCAAAAACCTTTCTTTAAAAAAGAAAGCTTTACCAAAGAAAAAAGAGCAGGAGGAAGAAGGGATTGCGAAAGTGTATTATGCTGAATTGTGGGGACTTCGTGAAGATAAATACAAATGGCTTCGAGGGAATGATATTACAACGACGGAATGGGAAGAACTAAAGCCGAGCAGTCCTTATTATTTCTTCGTGCCGAGGGAGGAGATCTATTGGGATGTTTATGAGAGATACTGGAAAGTAACAGATATTTTCCCGGTAAACTGCACAGGTATCGTAACGGCAAGGGATAAGTTTGTAATTGATTTTGATAGAGAAGCATTGGGAAGACGAATAGAGATGTTCAGGGATTTGTCCTTATCTGATGATTTCATAAGGCAGAGTTTCAAATTGAAAGATACAAGAGGTTGGAAACTTTCTGAAATGCGAAGGAAATTGGCTAAGGACAAAGATTGGAACACATATTTTACCAAAATACTTTATCGCCCTTTTGACATCAGAAATATTTACTATACCCAAAAAATGGTTGATTGGCCCCGACCAGAAGTCATGCGGCACATGGTGCAGGAGAACTTTGGATTAATTACTCCAAAACAGTTTAAAGAGGAGCCAGGAGCATTTGTTACAGGACATATTACAGGCCACAAAACAGTTAGTGCTTATGATATCAATTATCTCTTTCCTCTCTATCTCTACTCTGATGAATCAAAAGGAAAGTTCTCAGAAGAGAAAGCATCAAAACTGGAACGTGTTCCGAACATAAGTAAAGAGTTTTTGCACGCTTTAAAAGACGCATTAGGCGCAGAGCCAACACCCGAAGAGATTTTCTACTACATCTATGCTGTTCTTTATTCACCCAGTTACAGGAAGCGATACGAGGAATTTCTGAAGGTTGATTTTCCCAGAATACCGCTACCTTCGAATTATGAGAAGTTTAAGAAACTAAGTGAACATGGAAAGGAATTGGTAGAGCTTCACATGCTTAAACATCCCGCACTTCAAGAACGCGATAGAGAAATAGGATTTCCAAAGAGTGGTTCGAATAAGGTGGAAAAGGTGAAGTATGATGAGAAAACGGAGAGGGTTTATTTCAACAAGGAGCAGTATTTTGAGGGCATTTCTAAAGAGGTGTGGGGGTATCGAATCGGTGGGTATCAGGTAGCAGAGAAGTATTTGAAGGATAGAAAAGGGCGAGAATTGTCTATGGGGGGGATTGAGCATTATATGAGGGTGGTGAAGGCGATTGAGAGGACGGTTGAGGTGCAAAAAGAGATTGACGAGGTGTATGAGCGCTTTGAGAGGGTGATTTAAGCAAAACACTCCACACCCGTAGCCTTTACGCACCCATCTTCACCCAGCTCATGCCCTCTTCATCTTCCACCCAACATGTATTCCATATTCATACCCTATTTGAGTCACTACTTCTCAATCCTAAACTGTATTCGCTCAATTGCCCCTTTGTATTGTTTTTCACACTCTTCTTTTATGCGTTTATTTTGTTTACGTGCGTCTAATGCCTTTTCACTGCCGACTTTTCCTAACGCTTCAGCAACAGTACATCGAACAGGTTGCTCAGAATCTTCGAGAAATTCTATAAGTGCTTCTTCGATGCTTTCATCTTTTATCTTGCTTCCAATAATTCCCAGTGCTTTCGCAGCTGCTTTCCGTTGTCCACTCTTCAGACTCCCATCCTTTAATATTTGAATCAAAGGCTTTACAGACTTTTTATCACATATTTTTGCGATTGACTTACCACAACTCTGGATGTTTATTTCTCGGTCTTCTCGTAGTAGACATCTTCGTAATGGTTCTACTGCTCGTTCATCTCCTATGTTGCCTAATGCTATAACAATTGTATCACGAACATCATAATTGGGATCTTTTTCCAGGTGAACTATTAGCGGATTAACAGCTTCAACGCCTGCTTTCTCTAGTATTCCGATTATTTTCATTCTTACTCCTGGCTCATAGAATCTTTCAGATTTCAGCCCGTTTGAAAGAAGATCTACATCCCATTCATCTCGATATTTTTTAAGCAGAAACTTCTCCGCTTTAAATTTAAGAGACTGTATGATTCCATATTTGAATTTAATAACTTCAGAATTATTTTCTATGTTATATCCGATTATCTCAACGGTTTTTGATTTGTGTGTTTCAGCCGAGATTCTGGCCACAAAATCACCATTGAACGGAATAAAATCGCCGACAAAGGAGGACCCTTTTCCGCCGGGTTTCAGTTGCGATTGTGAAGTTGAACCTTCATCCACTTTCTTCCCGGATTTTCGATTAAATAGTTGAACCGATATGCTGCAATTGTAAGCATCTCTGCGGCCCTTATTTAAAACGGGGACTTCGATAGAATATTTTTCATTTAATATTCTCGTTCTGTCTTTCATTTTTATTTCCAAATTTGGTTTATCAGTCCATCTATCCCAAACCACAACGGAAGCCAATATTAGTGTGGTGATTGCGACCGCAACCTGCACCATAGCTGGTTTAGATTCTACATAGTCAATTATTTCTGCACATCTTGTCAAGAATGCTGAACGGAAGTGATAAAACGCAGTACCTATTATTACTACAACCAAAGCCAAACTCACCTTTTTTTTCAACTTTACCACCCCACCTCGTTCTACGCCTCCATCCTCACCCAACTCACGCCCTCTTCATCTTCCGTCACCCTCAACACGTATTCCATATAATCCTTCACCTCCTCTATATGCGTAATAAGAAATATCTGCCGGAACTTCTTTGAAAGCGCGTTCAACGCCAGAATAATATTCCTCTTCCATCAGCATCTCGTCCCGGTTCAGTATTCTTACCGTTACCACATCTGATTCTATCTTCATGGATTTTAGTTTAGCATAGTATTCTCCACATACCTCTTCATCGAAGAGAGACAGAAATCGGCTCCCGTTCTTTCAATGCACTCACCTTTAGGATGGAAAACCCGATAACATTTCCTTCACCATCAACTTTTTCCATCACCGCATCGTTTTCCGTGTCCCTGAAATAACCCGTTTTACGCTCAAAAATGACTTCAAGATAATCCCCCTCGCGGTCATACCCAACTTTTATTTCTTTTCCCATAGTATCTCGCCTCCCTTTACCGTATCCGTGAAATAGGCTGTTATGATGAACAAATCATCAAATTTCACCCCCTCATCTGTCGCTTCCACTTCTTCCATTTTTCATTCACACACTCATTGTAAGGTATACCTTTAATCTTTAGTTTAATTGTTTAACCCCGCAACAGGGAGAAAAAAAGGGCTTGAACAATAGAGTTCAACGCCCAGGTCGGGATTTGAACCCGAGTCCGAGCCTCGACAGGGCTCAATGATAGGCCGCTACACCACCCGGGCATCTATGTTTTATAATCCATTTATAGCAACATTATAAATACTTATATCTTTACGAGATAATCTTTAAATATTAACTCTAACAGGAAAGAAAGAGAGAAAGAGAAAAAAGGTGAAACGAGAATGGCAACAAGAGGTAAGAAGGCAGTAGAGAAGGTAAAACTATTGATGGACAAGACGGAGCGCATCCGAAACATAGGCATCATCGCTCATATAGACCACGGGAAGACTACTTTGACTGACAACCTTCTCGCAGGAGCAGGGATAATATCGAAAGAATTAGCAGGCGAGCAACTGTTTACTGATTCTTATTATCTGGAACAGGAGAGGGGGATAACGATATTTGCCGCAACTGTGTCCATGGTTTATGATTACAAGGGTGAAGACCACCTCATAAATCTTATAGATACGCCGGGGCACGTTGACTTCGGAGGAGACGTGACGAGGGCGTTGAGAGCCGTTGACGGCGCCGTGGTTGTCGTTGATGCCGTGGAAGGTGCTATGCCGCAGACCGAGACCGTGCTGAGGCAGGCGATGAAAGAGAACGTGAAACCCGTTCTCGTCATTAACAAAGTTGACAGGATGATAAACGAGCTGAAAGTGGATGCGCGCGAGATGCAAATCCGGCTCGGCAAGATAATAGACAAGGTAAACAAGTTGATGCAGGGAATGAAAAAGGATAAGTACGAGGAATGGAAGCTGGACGCAACAAAAGGAAACGTCGCTTTTGGCTCCGCGTTATATAACTGGGCTATTAGCGTTCCGAGCATGAAAAAGACCGAAGTTAGCTTCAACGATGTATTCGAGTATTGTAAGCAGGAGAACATGAAGGAGTTGGCGGTGAAGTGCCCCGCTTATGAAGCAGTTCTTGATATGGTGACTGAGCATCTGCCCAATCCGTTAGAAGCACAAAAGTATCGTGTGCCGGTGATATGGCATGGCGATGAGGCGAGTGAGATAGGGCGGCGGATGGCGAGATGTGATAGAACGGGTGACGTCGCTTTTATGGTTACCGGCATCTCTGTGGACCCGCATGCGGGAGAAGTTGCCACCGGGCGGCTCTTCAGTGGAAGCGTGGAAAAAGGCAAGGAACTTCTCGTATCCGGCGTGTATAAAAAGAACCGGATTCTGCAGGCGAGTATATACATGGGACAGGAAAGAGTGGAAGTAAGCAGTGTACCCGCAGGTAACATAGTTGCACTCGTGGGTTTGAAAGATGCTGTGGTTGGTTCCACGCTTTCTACTGTTGAAATGACTCCATTTGAAAGCATAAAGCATTACAGTGAGCCTGTTGTTACGGTCGCGGTGGAAGCGAAGAGCACGAAAGACCTGCCTCGACTGATAGAGGTGATCAGGAAGTTTGCGAAAGAAGACCCGATGATACGTGTTGAGATAAACGAAGAGACGGGTGAACATCTGGTCTCGGGAATGGGCGAGCTGCATCTTGAAATAATTACGCATCGGATACAGGTTGATGAGAAAGTCCCTATAATCGCTTCACCACCCATTGTCGTTTTTCGTGAGACCGTGGAAGGGAAGGCGGGTCCCGTGGAAGGAAAATCGCCTAACCGGCACAATAAGTTCTATTTTGTAGTCGAACCGCTGGGTGCGGAAGTGGTGAAAAAGATACAAACTGAGGATATAACCGTGGGCAAAGACAAGGTTTTGATGCGCGATAAGCTGATGGAAGCAGGTATGGACAAATTGGAAGCAAAGAAGGTCGTTAATATCCTCGAGGGTAACGTGTTGGTGGACATGACAAAAGGGGTTCAATATCTGCGAGAGACGATGGAGTTAATTCAAGAGGGGTTTGAGGACGTAATGCTGAAAGGACCTTTGGCAAAGGAGAAGTGCAGGGCTGTAAAAGTAAAATTGATGGACGTGAAGCTGCATGAGGATTCGATACACCGCGGACCTGCACAGGTTATTCCCGCGGTGCGAAGCGCTATACTTGCGGCTATTTTGCTTGCCGATGCTACCTTCCTTGAGCCGGTACAGGAGGTATTCATAAGCATCCCGCAGAATTTGCTTGGGAACGTAACGCGCGAGATACAGGGCAGAAGAGGGCAAATATTGGACATAAAAACCGAAGGCGATATGGTTTCACTGCAGTCGGAATCACCGGTGGCAGAGATGTTTGGCTTCGCTGGCGACATAAGGTCGGCAACCGAAGGGAGAGCGCTCTGGAGCACCGAGTTCGCTGGCTTCAAGCCCATACCTCAAAATCTGTTCGGCGAAAAGGTGATGGAAGTGAGGAAAAGGAAGGGTATGAAGTTGGAAATGCCGAAGGCATCCGATTTCGTGTGTTAACTCTTTGTATTTGTTTACCTCCGAAATCGCAGCATGCTTTTTACTATTGTGACTTCCTTACTCACTGTGTTGAACTCATAAGCATGCTTGTAGGTTATTGGTTTGCCTTCGTTATTTCATGCATATATGCCCGCATCTCCGGCGTTCCATAATCCCCATCCAGGTATCGATAGTTCGATCCCTTATCAGCAATCTCGACTTCATCAACCTTTTTCCCTTCAAAGTATTCCTCGGCAACCTTCTTTACCAATTCATGCACGCCCGATCCTGACTGTGCCATATCCTTTTCCCGATATGCCGTGTAGGACGGCACGCAAAGCATCGCTGCAACCCCTCTATGAACCCATTTCCTGATTGAATCCTCACCATCCTTTATCTTAAGTTTCGGAGAAATTCTCATTGCACAATGTACAACGTTTCTATCCAGGTATGGAACGCGTAACTCAACGGAATGAGCCATTGTAACCTTATCTTCCCTTTCAAGCGTATCGTCATAGGCTAAGTCAATGTCTTCCCATAACTTGTCGTGAAGTTTCAAGAACCCGTCCTCGCTTACAACATCCTTATACCACCAGTAACCCGCGAATAACTCATCAGCACCCTGACCCGTGAACACTACCCTTATTCCATCTTCAGATGCCGCCTTTGCTGCAAAATACATTGGAACCGCGACCTCTACCTGAAGAAGACCCTTTATCTCGATAGATTCGATGATCTCTGGAAGTATCATCTTCACTTTTCGCTCATCTATATAAATCACGCTTAAATTCAATCTCAAATCCTTAGCTACCTTTTCTGCATTCTTTACGTCTTCAGAATCTTTTTTACCAACACAATAGCATCTAAGGTTCCATCCGAAATCCGATATGAGCTTTGCTATCAGTACCGAGTCCACACCGCCAGAGAATATCATCCCTACCTTATCCACGCTTAAGCCCCTTAACATCCCCTCAACCGCGTCAGTTAAAGCATCTTTATACAAAGCCACCGCTTTATCGAAATCCGTAATATCAATCTGCGGCTTCTCGATTCTCACGCCCTGATGAGTAGATATCCCCTCTTTATTTGCCCTCAATATCTTTCCGGGAAGTATACTTCTGATCTTACCTTCGATATCATAAAGCCCCTTCTTTTCAGAACAGAAATAGACACTCCCCCCATCTTCTACGTAATATATCGGCTTTATGCCAACCGGGTCCCTTGCAACTACGACTTCATCACCATCTGTAACTGCAAAACTATACATGCCGTTTAACATCTTTACGACGGACTGCACGGTTCTCAGCAAATCGCCATCGTGGATTTCCTCTATTAGATGCAATAGAATCTCGCTATTGTTATCTTTATCCTCTATTGCATGGTCTTTACCCAATAGTCCCCTTAATTCTTGATAATTGTATATCTCGCCATTGAGTACCAGCGATAAAGAGCCATCACAAGACCGAAATGGCTGTATCGCATCATCGTCTCCTCCAACGACACTCAATTCCGAATGCCCAAGACATACTCTTGCCTTTTCACTACTTTCCAAATCGCTTATCTCGCTACTCCCTTGAATCTCCCCATCCGCATACAATCCATGCGCATCAGGACCTCTATGCTCTATCTTTTGGAGCATATCGGTAACGATACGCGTCGGCACTTTTTCATCAGAAAAATACCCACATATCGAGCACATAAACAATTATTTATTTCTTATACACCCTTAAATAGGTTGTTTGAGGATAAATAAGATATTAACGGGATTTTCTGAAGATTCGGCGATTAATGACTGTTTAGAAGCGCAGCGCCATTGCACAAGAAGAAGAAGAGATTTTTTGGTATTTCATCAAGGTATCTCCTGAATCCACGCAAAAACATACTGTCCATCTCTTCTGCGTTTCTTGCGGTGATAATCGCGATCGGTATTCCGTTCTCAAGCAACGATGCCAGCATCCTGTACATATCATCTGAAGGTCGGGACTGCCCAGCAGATAGGAGTGTCCCGTCCATATCAAAGGCTGCTGCCTGATAAGTCGCTTTAAACTGAATGAAAGGCATATCCATCAATGCCTTAATTCTCGAATTATCGGGTGATACAAAGTTCAATCGCTCCAACACCCAGAGAGTTCCAGCAGCATTTGATATATTGAATGATTCATGACTGTTAAAGATATTGCTATTGGCTTCATCTGCGCGATAGACAGAGAAACTTCCAGGATATGCGAGAAGTTCGTGGTCGTTCCCTCCTTTCTGCCCCTGATCACCGATCTTTGCAATCCTATTTATTGGAACATCGACCATCGAAGCGAATTGCTTGAGTGCATTTCCTTTGTGGATGTTCCTCTTTGCGACCAGTATTCCGTAGTTTGTGCAGTTTGCTCTGTATCTATCAGCAAACTCTTCTCTTTCCTCCAGTCTTCTGCTAAACCACGAATAATCGATATCTTGGTCGCAATAAAAGTACAACATAATTCGCCGGTCTTCGAGGGATAAAAATTGGATCGGGTTTATATCTTTAGATATGCTGAATATATGCGATGTTATAGCCCTTACATCCTCTCTGCTCAATGTTATATCGCTCCAGTCTCGATCATTCAACTGATCTGGTGGTAGATATCCCTGCTCGGTCAGGAAGTTCAGGCTCAGGCTCATGGCATCACCTCGAAGATTGATATGAGCGTGTGTGCAGCTCCAAAACCTTCTGAACAATCGCGCTCGATGTTGCGCAGAAGATAACCCAAAGAAGGCTCAAAGACGTCTGCTCTGAAGTCATCAGTGTGCTTGCATAGCTCTTTATCCTTGATGAGCAGCCTGAGATGCTCCAGATCGCTCTTTAACGATTTGGGGATGGTACACGCCTCATCAGCTTCAAACCAATCCGGAGCTGGTATATCGAGATAGCTGCATGCGGTCGCAAGTGCATAGTTCCAGTAATAGGTTATCCGCTCATAATACGCACGAACGTCTTCGGGAGCACCCTCATACGTGTAGTCCATAAACATATCCGGTAAAGGAGCCCGCTCGAGTGGGTAAAATAATCCGTTCACCATCGCCCTCATCTTCTTCAGGTTTGGATTGAAGCTGCTCGTATCTATGTGCCTGCCGATGAAGATTGAACGGTCGAACGTATCGAAGAGTTCTGCTTTAACTCCGGCTTCTTGTGCAGCGTCTATCACAAGGTTCTTCAATTCTTCTCCCCAGAACTTCATATATACAGGTTCTTTCTCCTTCCCTTCGCTGAAGAATGACATATTATAGATATGCCATGATGGTTCGTCCCACTGAGTTTGCCATTCTATCGAGTACCTTCCCAGGACATCGACCACGAGAAATGCAGACCGCTCAAAGCTTTTTATGTGCTTGAATATCTTCTTAAGGAGCGAGCTGAAATCATCGTCATTGAAATGCGAGAATGGAACGCCAGAAGAGAAATAGATATTGAATGCTCTCTCCGGGTATTCATCGCGCAGGAAATCGCACTGGCGGGTCGCCACTTTCTCATCACTATTATATCTATCATTCGCAATCTCCAGCATGTCGTGGTTTATATCGAGACCCACATAATACTCAATGTCATCTTTATCCAGTAGCTTACAACCATCTTCCTCGACCGGTGCATCATCCTCAAGTATATTCGATAAGAGATGATACCCATACCCGATGCCACATCCAAAATCGAGTATTCTTAACTTCTCTCCGCGCTCTATCAGCCGGTTGACCATCACACGATAATGGTCCTGGCATATCTTGTCTTCCCAGCGGACCTTTACAGGGTCATATCGAGAACTCCTCATCGGCTGGTCGTAATAGCTTATCGCATCACGTTTATACACTTTATCTTCTTTCTCCTTCATCAATCTCTTTAAAATCATTACCGTGCTAAATAGGTTATATGAGGAATATTAAGATAAAAACGGATTATTCTGAAGATTCGGAAGCTTTAAATAGATGGCTCTATTATAAATGAATTGATGGTAAGCAAAGTAGATAACAAGATACTTGAGATACTTCAGCGGGATGTGAGGACACCCGTATCTAAGATCGCAAAAGAGGTAGGGTTAAGTGAAAATGGCGTGCGATACAGGCTTGAGAAGCTGGAGAAAGAAGGCTATATTAAGAGTTATACGATATTGCTAAATCCAAAAAAATTTGGTAAGAAGCTTCTTGCGATATTTAATCTGGAGGTAGAACCAAAGGCGATGAAGAGCGCGTTACCTAAATTGGCAGGGCTGGATGAGTTTATTAAGATATACCAGACCACAGGGCAGTTCTCGATTAACGCAATCGGCCTATTTGATAACGAGGAGAGTTTAACCACGTTTATAAATAATAAGCTTTTGTTTGAGTTCCCAATCCAAAATTATACCGTTGATATAGTAATGAGGAAGGTTAAAGATACTGATTATGAAATATAAATTTTTTTTCTTTTTGATATTTCGTAACTTAAAACCATCTCATTTGCGCTATTACCTTCGTGAATGATAAAACCCGTTGGGTCTATAATCAAGCTTCCACCCAAACTAATTTTCTCATTATTTGAGCCAACTGCATTGGCTTTAAGCACCCATAAATTGTTTTCAACCGCTCTCGCAATTGGCAAAGCTCTATTTTTATTTAGTTTTCGTATCGCTTCGATTGGCTCATAAAAATGCGCCGATAAGATAAAGATAGCATCTGCCCCGGATATTTTATATTCACGAGCGAGCATCGGGTCATTCTGATCCCTACAAATCAAAACACCAAACTTAGCATCATCTAACTGGAAAATTAATGGTTCTTTACCTTTTTTGAAATATCTTTCTTCAGAAGAAGTGAGATTAATCTTATGATAAATATGCCGCTTTCCATCCGTTAACAGGACTATTGCACTATTAAAACATTTCTCGCGTTCAAAATAAGGTGCTCCCACAATAACGTTCACACAATCTTTTGTCACCTGTTCTCGAATAATATCCAACGTGTCCATTACTTTATTTTGGTTAACTTTACTAAAATCACGCACATAACCAGTAATATTGCACTCAGGAAAACACAAAATGTCTATTTCCTCTTTCGATGCCAATGAGATATATTTAGAAATGGTTATTAAATTGGCATCTATGTCATCATAAAGCTTGACTTGTGCAACGGCAGCCTTCATGATTTAAATCTTTTATTATGTAACTATTAAAGTTCTACCCTCAAAGTAACTATCTCAAAAGGTTTCATCTTCAACATTATTCTTTCGCCACCGTTTTCCAACTCTTTTTCCACTCCAGCGTCCTCTTCTTCCAGCATGTTCACGACCCTGACCGCCTTTGGCGCTCTGAACAGTGTTATCTCAGCATCCGTCTCTTCTCCTTCCGTCTCGTAAAATCGTAAAATCGCGCCCCCATCTCCATTCTCCGCCTTTTTCAGTGCGGATAAAACGACATTTTTCGGCTCTATTTTCAAAAAAGAGCGTCTCAAAGGTGGTTTCATGCCAGCCGACAACTGCAAAGCATCCATATCCGTGTTGAACTCATAAGCATGCCTGTAAGCGGAAGCTTCACGCCAATCTCCTTCGTGCGGGTAAATGGAATATCTGAATACGTATCTTTTCAACTCCTGCGCATTCGGAACCGGTATCGCAGGACCTGCCTTACCATCCGAGGAGAGCATTAAAACGCTTCTAAGCAGTGTTAAATAGACGTCCCCGTCTCTTACCTCGTTCTCCGGTGTCCCCCTGTGAATTACGGTCAAGCCTTTCTTACCGTCAGAATAATCGAGCCACTTCAACGAGGGGAATGCACCGCAGGGCTCCTCAACCCACTCCTCTTCTGGCTTATAGCTCGCCTGGTCTGTCGGGCGTGACACAACGCCAAATTGACTACCACAGGCATACTCCGAAGATTTCATGTCCGTGGCGAACTTTACTCTGAGCCGTGCCCTCGGATGCCGGTCCTCCACGTGCGTGATGAAATCTATCCTCGGAATGTCCCTGTAAACTATTATCTTCTTTGTGCACTCTAAGAATTTATGCCGCCATATAAGTGGCTCCTGCTTCTCCGTCAATCTGTACGGCCAGCGCAGGGAGAAATAATTGGTCTCGACGTTGATAACCCGCCTCAAAGGACTTTTATCTATCCAGAAGTTCTCTACCTTGAACGAGCCATACTTTACCCCTTCTCCCTTTTCTGTCTTCACCGGGATACCCAACGTTTGTCGGTGGTAGTAAAGGTCGCCGGTTTCTTCCTCCAGCACGAGTTCATTCGCCGTGCAAATCTTCTCCCTATCGCCTTGAATCACGTCAACCAACCCCGTAGCCGGGTCCACCTCCACCCTGAAGAATCGGTTTTCTATGGTGTTCCCTCTTATCATTATATAATTCGGGTCATCACGAGACCGTTTAGGCTCTCGGTCTAAGATTTTATATACCTTATAGCCCATTGCAGGAACCATGGGAACAAATCCTATCTTCGCAGTTCTCAACGAGTCATCCTCATACCTCGCAAACTTTATCACCTCCACGTCTATCTCCTCTTCCCCACTATTTAAGCCTTTAATCGCCATTACTTTCCCTTTATCAAACTTCAACTCCATCTCTACCCAGTTCCTCACTTCCCACGACAGCGGGTTAAATACTATTACATCGCTACGCAAACCCATCATCCTCAGAATGTACTGCTGCGAACTTTCCACTCCACCACCGCTTTCATCTGATTCCGTCTCTATTATTGATTCCTCCTCTATTATCCGAGTCTGTGCGTGAAGGCAGTGGGTGGACATCTCGGTCTTGAGAAAGTCCATGTATTGCTTCACCTCATCGTAACCCTCGTCCATCCCCGTTCCCGGCACTACGTCATGAAATGCGATGAACAATATTTTCCGCCAGCAGTTACTCATCTCCTCAGATGGATAGTGGCTATTCAGGATGGCTGATATTGTACTCCATCGCTCGCAACTCAACAACCAATTCTCATAATCATAAAGCCCCTGTTTTATCCACATCCGGCTCGAGCAGCAATTTGGAAATACCTTGGAATACTTACCCGAATACATCTCTCCTTTCCGCACGTCCATCTTAAGGTTCTTCTCTTCTACTTCCTTCTCCAACGCTTCAAAGAATTCTCCCGGCGTTGCAATCCTAATCTTCGCACCTTCTCCGTTATTATCATTCCACGACTTCACAACCCCCGGCGTTTCCAACTGTGGCAGCGTACCTCCGCTCCCCGAAGGCATCAAGATATGCGAGGTCGCTGCTACTTCTTTTAGTTTCTCATGGCTTTCCTCCAGCTTTGTCAGGTCCAATCCTGCCCTGTATCCAAGAGGCATCCAGTGAGCTAAAATACCCGTTCCATCCAAACCCTCCCAGATAAATTCCGACGGCTTTCTCTCCGACACTCCCCTTCTGAATGCAACGTATTTGTAGCCCGATTTTTTGTATATCTGCGGTAGCTGGGCATTCAAACCAAAGCTGTCCGCCTGCCACATTACCGGCACGTCAACCCCGAACTTCTCCTTCACGTATCTCTTACCCGTCAGGATTTCTCTTACCAGTGTTTCTCCATTCGGAAGCATCGTATCTGCCATCAGGTATTCCCCGTTGGCAATCTCTATCTTACCACTCTTTATGTGCCGCTCAACCTTTGCGAATAGTTCCGGATACCTCTTCTCCATCTCCTCCAGCAGAAAGGTTTGCTCTATCAGGAACTTGTAATCCGTCCTTTCAACGAGCTCAACTACCTCCTTCAGAATGAGCAGCAGATTGATGTGAAAATAGTCCTCCTTCGTGAAAGCCCAGATGGCATCGTAATGCGTGTGTGGAACGAGGTAAATCGTATCTTTTTCGCCCCTTTCTGTTTCCCCCTTCGCTATGTCTCTTCCCCCCGACGTTACATGATTGTGAATTGGAATCATCTTAAAAGAACATTTCAAAACAGTAGATAAAAGGTTTCTGTTGCATTGAACTTTTTAAACATGTATCTGCAGTTTTACTAACGAATATTTGAAAAAATCTTTTCACTCCGTGGAAAACCTGTGCTAAAAGAAAATCATCCAATCTCAACCACAAATCTATCTTCTTCTGGGATTATGCTTCTTCTTGCATACGCACCCATAGCAAGTGAAATCGTGAATACTGACAGAACGATAAGAATAGGCGATAATCGAATTCCAAACGGCGTGTAGTTCAGTGCCAAGCCGAGTAGTGGAACAGTTGCAATACTCAATCCAAAGCTGAGTGCAATCCGCTCTATTCCATCCAGATCGTCTTTTCGTGGGAATAATGCGGCGATTAAAGCGTAGCCGGGTAGAAAAAGGACTAAAGGTAAACCGAGGATGATTTTTATTGGGGTTTCGTTTAATAGTGGGATCAAGACAAAGGGTGTGCATAAAAAGGTGAAGAAAGGCAAAAGGCTAAGGGCTAAGGGCGAAAGGTTTTCGACCGTGCCGAAATCAATTTTGAGAGCATACTTGATATCTCTATACATCTTTCCTCTATCTCCTTAAAAGTTTCTTCTTGGATATATCCTATTTCAAAGGCAATAGTTGCCTGTGTCAATACTTCAGCAGATGACCCTTTAGCAATGTAAAAGTACCGAACAGCCTCTTTATCTGTTTCTCTCTCATCTCCTTCTGCAATGTTACTCGGAATAGATACTACCGCACGCCTGATTTGATCTCTTAAACCATAATCCTTTGCAAAGTCTCCGGTGTTTGTTATTCGATAGATGTAAACAGCAAGGTTTTTACCCTTCTGCCAAACCCTAAGTTCTTTAAATTTAGGACCCCCTTTACCCTTTACCCATTACCCTTTCGCCTCTTGCCTTTTGCCTTTTGCCTTTTGTCGGACATTTTTAACCACAGATTACACGGGTTTATTTTCAATCACAAAAGCATTTGCTATTTCCTGTAGGCTTTAGTTAACGATTTCGGACATTTAAAACTTCCCTATTTTTTCTAAAGTTTTATAAAATACCTTTATTACTCCGGGATTTACCCAAAAACCTTTATCTATCATCTTTTCAAACGTTTTGGCACATTCATTCTTATTGAAAAATCCTTTTTCATAAGATTTCAGCAGTAAATAAATTGTCCCTCTGCCATCAATCCCATAATTTTTGGCAAATTCTTTCGCATCATCGTCATCTGACAGGAATATCTTATCATCGGCATCTATACATAGAGTAATACACTCCAATTCACCGCTACCCAATTTGAAACCGAGATTTACGGAATCTCTTCGTATTTTCTCTATCCTATCCACTCTTGGATAGCAAAGAACTAT
>Ga0209986_10001897_pt1 | contig 19696 bp, 19 predicted proteins | sample BlataG_FD_183168 | JGI IMG/M metagenome (GOLD analysis project Ga0209986, IMG submission 183168) | Deep subsurface microbial communities from Black Sea to uncover new lineages of life (NeLLi) - Black_00105 metaG (SPAdes) (version 2) | ecosystem: Environmental > Aquatic > Marine > Oceanic >... | reverse complement strand
CCCTGAATATCGAAAGCAGCAGAAAAATCAGAAAGATTAGAATCCACAGGATGGCATATTCCTCTCTTATTTTTTTCTTCCGGATCAAAATGGCTATCAGAACCAGCAAGAAAATTGAGAATATGATGCTAACAATCTGAATAGGACTGATCGGATAAGGATTCATTTTTTTCCTCCGTATAAAAAATTCACCAGGATGGTGAGTAAAACTTTTATAAGATAATAATAACTGTGCATAAGACTTATTGATGATACGCCGCCTTCTCTTTCCTTCATTTCTGTAGGAATTTCCTTGATTTTAAGGCCCTTTTGGCTGAGAAGATAAACCTCGATAGGTTCTGGATAATCAAACGGATAATCTTTTCTCAACAGGTTTGCCGCTCTGCGGCTGTATGCCCTGAACCCGGAAGTGTTATCTGTGATTTCCTTTTTAAGCAGGAATGCTGTCAGAATGTTTAGAAGTTTTATGCCTCCTCTCCGATGAAGAGAGGAAAGATAACCTTCCCGTTTGATGAAACGGGACCCTATGACAAGATCCGCCTCTTTTTTGAGTAAGGGCTCGATCAGGCTTCTGGCCTGGGCAGGAGGATGCTGGCCGTCTCCGTCAATCCGCACCAGGAGTTCGTAATCCTTTTTGTAGAAAAAGTTGAAGCCTGTCCAGATGGCGCCGCCGATTCCCATGTTAAAAGGAAGATGAAGGGCTTTTATATTTTTATGATTAGATAAGATCTGTTTGGTTCTATCCGTAGATCCATCATTAACAACGAGAATATCTGCTTCCGGGAGATTTTTCTTTGTCTCTTCGATGACATCTGATATTGTATTCTCCTCGTTGAATGCTGGAATCAGTACCAGGAGTTTCATGGTTATTTTTTACTTTAACGTGCACACCTTGTCAACAGTAAATGGGGAATGGGGAATGAAAAATGAGGGAAGGGGCGCTGTACCCGTTAAAAATGACTAGGCGACGGGGTGAAACGGCGACAAGGCGAAAATACCAGTAGGCAGAAAATATATGAAACGGAGAAACGGGGAAAAGCATCCAGAGGAAAACAAGCAGCCCATAGAGCAGCCACATGCTGTTCTAGTGTCTGAATTGCAGTATTCAGTTCTTCAGATACTTGAAATTGCTCATCCAATAATATAAAATACCCATTGTCCAGATCAAACAATAAGCGATCAATGAGGGAGGATTGGTACATAATTGAAAGCAGAGTTCAACGGGAAATCTGGGGTGAAGATCAGTAAGAATGAAAAATGAATTCAAATCTTCAAACCCTCAAGCAACTCTCTGCAATACAGACATTTCAATTATAATCCCTGTATTAAATGAGGAAGGGAATTTATTAGAACTTTATGATCGTTTGACCAAAGTTTTGAAAACATTTAAAAAATTATATGAAATTTTCATAGATGATGGAAGTAAAGATGGCTCTTTTGATATTCTTAAGCAACTGCATAAAGATGTAGACACTGTTGAGATTGAGACTCAGATTATTACCTTGGCTGTTCAAAGGGCATGGCAAAAATTAGGATGTAGGCTAGTTTCATCTTATTATTATACTTTTCACAAGGAGTCATAAAAAATGAAGAATCTGTTAATTACTGGAGGCGCAGGTTTTATTGGGAGTAATTTCGTAAGATATATTTTTAAAAATTATCCTAAATATAAAATAATCGTTTTAGATGCTCTTACTTACGCTGGAAATCCAGATAATATCCCTGAAGAAATCAAAAATAGTGAAAGATTTAAATTTCGATACGGTAATGTGAATAATTTAGCCATAGTGAACAGTTTGGTCAATGAAGCGGATACAGTAATTCATTTTGCAGCAGAATCTCATGTCGCACGATCAATTTTTGATAATCGCCTGTTCTATGAAACTGATGTCTTAGGTACTCAATCTGTAGCCAACGCAGTCTTAGATAATAGCACCAGAATTGAGAGATTTATCCATATCTCCACCTCAGAGGTATATGGTACAGCATTAACTGAACCAATGAGTGAAGAACATCCTTTAAATCCGACGACTCCCTATGCTTCAGCTAAAGCTGGTGGAGATAGGTTAGTTTATTCCTATTGGAAGACTTATGATATTCCAGTCATAATTTTAAGACCATTTAATAATTATGGCCCCTACCAGCATTTAGAAAAAGTTATTTCCCGATTTATTACATACGCTATTTTGAATGAACCTTTGACTATTCATGGCGATGGAAAAAACTTGCGGGATTGGGTATATGTGGAAGATGTTTGTCAAGCAATTGATAGGGCTATACATTGTGATCTAGGTAAAGTTAAAGGCGAGGTGATTAATATTGGAACTGGTCGAGATATAGATGTTTTGACTATTGCTCATATGGTTCTTGATAAAATGAACAAACCAAAGTCATTAATTTCCCACATAGGTGATCGCCCTGGTCAAGTAAAAAAACATATTTCATCTATCAAGAAAGCTAATGAGCTTTTAGACTGGAAAGCAATTACCAAATTTGAGCAAGGGATACAAAGAACTATTGAATGGTACCAAAATAACAGGAAATGGTGGGAGAAGATGTTATGGATGAGACATGTTCCAATTGTAACCAAAGATGGAAAAGTGGAGATACACTAAATGACTTTTTGGGGAGCAATGATTTGCCCTCATTGTGAGACAGTTTTAAAATCAAAAAACAATGATTACTTTTGTTCTAGATGTAATAAAATTTATCCTAATAATAATGGCATAATATCTTTTGTTGATGAAAAGATTGAAGAAAAAGGATATAAAAAAAAATATTTTATTGCTCTCAGTGAAGCAGAAAAAAAACATTTCTGGTTTAGGGCACGAAATAAGTTAATCTTATTTTTTGTTAAAAAGTTCTGTCATAAGATAATAAATTACGAACATAAAATGTTAGAAATAGGCTGTGGGAATGGTAATGTACTTTGTTATTTGAGAAACAATGAGATTAATTGCCAAGGAGGAGATTTATTCATAGAAGGTTTAGTTTACTGTAGAAAAAAAGTAAAAGTCCCGTTATACCAAATTGATGCTTTACGTCTTCCTTTTCGAAGCTATTTTGATATTATTGGAATGTTTGATGTAGTTGAACACATTGAAGAAGATGAAGAATTATTCAAAAAGGTATATAAAGCTCTGAAAGCTCATGGAAAAATATTAATCACTGTTCCTGCAAATAAAAAATTATGGGGAAGATATGACGAGGTAGCCTTACATAAACGAAGATATACCAAAGTAGAATTAATGAAAAAATTAAACGATTCAGGATTTACGATTGAGAAAATATCATATTTTGTATCATGGCTTTTACCAGTTTTATTATTATTTCGTTATATCAACAACAAAAGGAGTAAGAATCTTAACAATGATGAATTTTTAAAAAAAGAAATTCAGATAATACCATTTCTCAATACTGTGTTTCTTTGGATTTTAGAAATGGAAGCGATATTAATCCATTTTATTAATTTACCTTTTGGGTCTTCTTTAATTGCTATAGCTAGGAAGAATCGAGATGAAAATAGAATTTTTTAGACATAACATAGGATCTGAAGAAATTGCAAAAGTTACTGAAGTATTGCATTCAATTTTTTTAACTACAGGAGATGTCGTCTCTGAATTTGAAGAGAGGTTTTCTCAATATCTGGGGTGTAAATATACTATTGGAATAACCAGTTGCACCGCCGCTATGCATTTATCTTTATTAGCTTATGATGTGGGACCAGGGGATGAAGTAATTACCACTCCGATGTCTTTTATTGCCACAGCAAATGCTATTTTGCACACTGGTGGGAAGCCAGTTTTTGTTGATGTTGAACTTGAGACAGGTAATATCAACGCTGATTTGATTGAACAGGTAATTACCGATAAAACCAAGGCAGTATTACCAGTTCATCTCTATGGGCAGATGTGTGATATAAAAAGAATTAAAATTATTGCTGATAGGCATGGATTAGTGGTAATTGAGGATGCCGCCCATTGTATTGAAGGAGAAAGAGATGATGTCAAACCAAGTCAACTTAGTGAAGCAGCCTGCTTTAGTTTTTATGCTACTAAAAATATCACCTCTGGTGAAGGAGGAGCTGTAACTACTAATAATAAAGAACTTTCTGAGAAATTAAAACGATTGAGATTGCATGGAATAACAAAAGGAGCAGCAGAAAGATATACTAAGAAATTTCAACATTATGATATGGAGTTATTAGGCTGGAAATATAATATGGATAATATTCAAGCAGCCTTATTGCTTAATCAGCTTGATTTAATTGAGAAACGATTAAAAAGGAGAATGGAAATATGTAAGATGTATGAAAAAGCTTTTTCCAAAATTGAAGGGATAGATTACCCAAAAGTATTACCCAAATCTAAAAGTGCTCGACATTTATTCACCATCTGGGTTGATCCTAAAAGAAGAGATGAAATATTGGGGAAGCTTCAGGATAAAGGAGTGGGGGTGGCGGTTAATTTTCGACCTATTCATTTGATGAAATATTATAGAGAAAACTTCGGTTATCAAAAAGGGATGTTTCCAATAGCAGAGAAAATAGGAGAGAGTACAATAAGTCTACCTCTATATCCAAAATTAACCAATGATCAAGTAGTATATATCATTGAGAAAATAAAGGAAATTATGTCAATATCGTAGATAAAATTAAAGGGAAGCGATCCATTGCCTTTTAATATATCATTTACCTGAAATTAGACATATTTAATGATGATATAAAAGTGATTTAATGAAAGAAGAGAAGCCAAAAAAATTGCTTGAGAACTTGAAAAAAGGTCTCCCTCTGATCATTATATGTATTTTTGGAGCTCTTCTCCGTTTTTACAAATTGGGCAACTTCATATTTTATTGGGATGAGCCATCCAATACAGTGAGAGTCGCAGCCAAATCATTGTCATTCATATTAACTCATGATTATGGAAGTATATTGTATCAACTCCTCGTACATTTTCTCTTGCCATTGGGAAAATTAGAGTTCGTATCAAGACTGCCGGCTGCTCTATTTGGAATTTTAAGTATTTTAGGAACTTATTATGTAGGAAAATTGCTTTTTGGGAAGAGAGAAGGACTCATAGCGGCTCTATTTGTTTCCTTTTCACATTACTTACTCAGGTATTCCCAACATGCAAGAGCATACACTGCTTTTGTCTTTTTTTCTTTGCTTTCTCTTTATTTTTTCTATAAAGCTATTAAAGAAAATAAAACAAAATATTGGATTCTTTGTCTCATTTTTACAGTAATTAATATTTATTTTCATCTTTTTGCTTTAATAACAGTTTTAATTTATATTTCTTTTGTAGGGGTTCTCTTGGTTGAGAAATTAATTAAGTTTAAAGGCAAAAAATCGTGGCTTATTGATAAAAGGAGATTAATTAATTTTGTGATAAACACCCTATTAATATTCATAATTATCTATTTACTTCGTTATCCAGTTCAGACTGGGGGAACTAGTTCGCTAAATTGGATAGTAGAAACTTTAGTGAGGATTACAAAAGCACCAACAATAGGGTTTTTTCCGCTAATTAATAACATTCTTACTCATCAAATTTATCGCTTTCCATCTCTACTCTATTTTCTTGCCCTCTTTTTTATTATTTTTGGAATTATTGGATGTTTGATTCGACTAAGAAAGAAAGATGCTTTACTTCTCCTTTATATCATTTTACCTATATTAAGTTTTTTTCTAATCAAACCTCGTGCTGTCTTTTTTATATCTGCTCATAGATATTTTATATTTATTTTACCCCTTATTTTCATTTTATCGGCTAAAGGAATTAGCCTTCTCAGCTCTCTCTTTATTTCCTTAACTCCTCATTTAGGTTTTATTAAGAAAAGGGAATATTTTTATAGAAATCTTACTCTAATCATTTTAGTCTCGAGTTTTTTTCTTCTCGAGTGTTGTACTATAAAAGGATATTCTGTTTATATATGGAGATTAAGTTCCCTAAATTTGAGTGAGAAGGTGCAAAGTCTGTTAAAAGATAAAGTTAAAAGAGAAGAAATGATTTTCTTTGATTCTTTTCTTAATAAGACAAGGGTATTAAAGCTGACTCCTTTTTATCTTACTCGTGGAGAAAAGAGGTTAATGATAATCTATGCTAATCAGCTCAACCTAGAAACAAACTCACGCCTAACAAAATCTGGCTTATGGTTAGTTTTTAACAGTTCGTTACTTAGAGGAAAAAGGAGGAACAATCTCAATTATGATATACCTGGAGCAGAAATTAGAAATGTTGATGGAAATTCCATAATTCATTGGGAAGCAGGCAAGAAACCACTTTCAAAAAATTTGATAGAAATGGTTAAATTTCTTATTCCTCTCCGTTCAGATAGAGAGGTAGAATATCGGCTTTTGTTAGCCGAATTCTACTTAATAGACCGGAATATTAAACAGGCTTTACAAGAACTGGAAATCATTGAGAAAGTTAAATTTCTCCACTCAGGAGAAAGGCAAGATAGAGAGAGAGCTCATCATTTTTTACAATTTATCAATAAATTCATAATAGATAAAGAGGATTACCTTCAAATTGTCCAAAACGACTTTTATATCGATATAGGGAGACTATTATTTACTATTGGGAATGAATTTTTTTCTGAAGAGAAACTTGAGGAAGCCATTTCTGCATTTGACAAGTGCATTCAACTGTCTGATGAGTATCACACTCCTATTGCAGAGAAGTATCTGTCTCTTGGCAACCGGTTTTTAGGGTTAGGAAGAATTGATGAAGCTGTTTCTTTTCTAAACAAAGCCAGCAAATTAGACCCAAATATATCTATCATTTATTTTTAGCTGAAGCTTATAGAAAAAAACATGAAGAGGGGATCTATCTGTTAAATAGAACAAATGATTTGTAAACCGTAGCTCGGGAATTCAATCCTTCTCCTCAGCTAACTCATCTTGGAACATGTCATAACAAAAATAGTATAAGGAACTCTCAATGTATCGTGGAGTAACGATCCTTTAATTTCAGAAAAAACCTGAAAAGCCAAATTCTTATACCCTTCAACTGTTCGAACTGCCCTCCCACGATCCTTAGAATTTAACCACCTCGCAAACCAGTGTTGGCCTTCAACATATACATTATCGTAGGTCACCAATTTCCCTCCCTGCTTTAGCGCTTGCGAAGCCATATCAAATAGTTTCAATGCCTCTTGATCCGATAGATGGTGAAGAATCCCTGTTGCAATAACAATATCATAAGATCCTTTCTCTGAAATTGTCATTTCGTCGACTTTCTGGCAAAAAAAATCACAATTTTTCCTATTGACCCAACGAAGTTTTGCCAGATCAATATAATTTTGATTCATGTCAAAACCTGAATAAGCCCCGATGGAATCGGGGAGATAAGAAAGGATATCACCAATACCACACCCTATATCCAAGACCCGACACCCAGAAAAAGGTCGAATATGGTTTTGCACATGACGACGCATGGTTTGGCGATGGCACAAAGTCTTTTTAAAAGCCTCATACATCCAGGCCTTGGTCAACAGGTTCAATAATCCTTTATCACTATGACTTGTTTTGTTCATACTTTACTTCAGGACGTAAATATAGGAATTTTCTTTTAGTGCTCGCCACAAATTCCTCGCCATTTTCCGCTATTTTCGCCCGATGACATCCTGGGATGACAATATCACGCCCAAAACTGCAATGTCAATTGCCAGAAAATAGAGCCAAGGCAGCATAAACAGCAAAACACCCTGTCATAAGATAGGCCTAACCGCTGAAATCGACAAAAAGCAGCCAAGAGCCCCTTAGAAATATTCCTCTCTCTCTTCAGCTGCCATCAGAAGTTCCTGCTTGCCGCAGAGACAAAGACCAGTTTATTCTGAACTCAAATTCATAAATTTTATAAGTTGCGTTAAGAATTTCAATCCCTTCTAACTGGAATTCGGTTTCAATATTTATTTTTTTATGTTAGAAAAATTATTGAAATATATTGAAATATATTGAAGAACAGTATTTAATCTATTAAAATACTAATAAAGTTTCGACAAATGGATGCATCTTTTATCAGCGTTGTAATTCCTGTATATAATGAAGAAGGTAACATACAGGAATTATACAGACGCCTGAAAAATGTCCTAGAAGAAGATTTGCAAGTCGCTTATGAAATTATTTTTGTGGATGACGGGAGCAAAGATGAATCTTTCGCTGCCCTCAGAAATCTGAATCTACAAAATAAGAAAGTCAAAGTCATTAAATTTTCTCGAAATTTTGGGCAGCATGCAGCAATGACAGCCGGCTTCATTCATGCTCAAAGTGAAACAATTATTTTCATGGATGCTGATTTACAGAATCCCCCAGAAGAAATTCCAAAATTGCTCAAGGAATATAATAAAGGATTTGATATTGTTTATGGAATAAGGGAAAAAAGGAGGGATAATTTATTCAGAAAAATCTCATCAAAAATAATCAATGGACTTTTTAAAATGTTCCTCAAGGGAGAAAGCTTCTATACCCTTGCTGCTTTTCGCATTATGAAGAAAAGTACATTTGAAGAAATATTCCGTAATGGATTTGATTTTGGATATGTTGATTATTACAGCAATTGGATAAATGCAGATTCAGGAAAAGTTACTGTTTCTCATGATCCAAGAACAACTGGCAAATCAAAATATTCATTCTTTAAGTTAGTTTACCTTACTCTAAAAATATTCATCAATTATACGACAGTTCCTTTAAGACTGGCTGTTTATACAGGAATTGTAATCTCAATATGTGCATTTATTTATTCTCTTTTTATTATGTTACAAAAATTAATTTATGAAATCGATGCTCCTGGATATGCATCTCTTATAATAGTAATTCTATTTCTTTTCGGGACTCAGCTCATTTTTCTGGGCATTATAGGAGAATATCTGGGAAGAATTTTTATTCATAATCAAAACAAACCGCTATATAGAATAGAGGAACTTTTATCTAATGGAAAAGAAAAAAATTATTGATTATTTCGACCGTCTTTTAGATAGATTCGGTAATGATCCCCGAAGTGCCGATTGGAACTCTAAAGAGGCTCAGTATCTAAGATTTGAAATGATATCTCAGGTAGGTGATATCAGTAGATGCAGCATACTAGATGTGGGCTGCGGGCTGGGCCATTTCTATGAATTTCTAAAAGAAAAAGACCTTAAGTTTGAGTATAAAGGTATTGATATCTCAAAAAAAATGATTGCTCAAGCCAGGAGAAGGCTCCCGGATTTAGATTTCGAAGCTTCAGACATTCTCTCTGATGAGATTAATGAAAATTTTGATATTATAGTAACCTCAGGAATGTTCAATGCTCATGTGGGTCATAGCTACGATGAATGGACCAAATATTGCGAGGCTGTGATTATTAAAATGTTTCGACTATCAAAAAAAGCTATTAGTTTCAATATGGTTACTAATTATGTTGACTTCAAAGTCGAGCATCTATACTACGCTGATCCGAAATACTATTTTGACTTTGCAAAAAAACTAAGTCGATTTGTTACATTGAGACATGATTATCCCATCTATGACTTTGTAATATACATATATAAAGAATTTCCTTTCAATTTGAAATAGCTATCATGCGAGCTGTAATACTTCAGCCAGGCTATCTTCCTTGGTTAGGCTTCTTCGACTTAATGTATAAAGCTGACACCTTTGTCATTCTTGATGACGTTCAATTTACGGTAAGAGACTGGCGTAACAGGAACAGAATCAAAACTCCAAATGGTACATTGTGGCTAACTATTCCAGTTCAGGCAAAACATGCAAGAGAGAAGTTGGTCACGGAAGTTGAGATTGATAACACACAAAATTGGCAGAAGAAGCACTTAAAAAGCCTTGAAAGCTTTTATAAAAAAACTAAATATTTTAATGAAATTATTGAACTTACTCATGATCTGTTCGATAAAAGTTATAGATTTCTCGTGGATTTAGATATGGTATTTATCTATGAAATCAATCAATATTTATCTCTTGATACTAGAATCTTGGTTTCATCAGAAATAGGTTCAACCGAAGAAAAGGACGAAAAACTATTATCTATATGTAGACACCTAAATGCTTCACATTACTTAAGCGGGGATGTCGCTAAAAATTATTTAAGAGAACCAATTTTCCTAGCTGAGGGCATTTCTGTGGAGTGGCACAATTATTCTCATCCATACTACAATCAACAATGGATCAAAGAGCAGGGTTTTATATCTTATCTCTCTGTATTGGACCTCCTTTTCAACCACGGCACTGAATCCCTTGCAATCATCACAGGAAAAAAGATTATACCTCGCCCGGAAAATATAACCGTAAGGAATGCAAATGAATTGTGAGAAGTTTCGCTTTTTTTTGAATGCCTCATCTATTCGATACTTCACACTAGTGTCCTGTCATCTATGTGATGTCGCAAAGATGACCGTCATTCCCGCGGAAGCGGGAATCCAGAAGCCTGAAGTAGCCAGAAATACTGGATTCCCACCTTCGTGGGAATGACGAGTGCTTGATACGATACTTCACGCATGACACGACACTAGCAAATCTCAACCTGGAGGTTGGTCGTTGATCGAGGAGCGGCTTACCTGGCCGGTACGAGCCTTTCTGTTGGGAGGGTGTGGCCTTTCGGCCATTTCCTCCAGATCCTGTAGCGCCTTTGAATGGGATTACCGCGGCGCTTCGCGCCTCGCAATGACTGGGAGAGACAAACTTAGATAAATTTAAACAAACTTAAAACGTCTTACGATTCAAGAGCGTGTTTTATTCTTGCTCCTAACTACTCACTCCTTACTCCTCACTATTATAAGATTTGAGTTTTGAGCTTGAATTCATGTAAAATTGGAAAATCAATATATTTAAAGTTTAGAGTAATGAATAAAACAGTGCCCTCAAAAAACGGGTTTTTTAAGAAAAATTCTTATGTTTATCTTATTTTCCTTTTTATCTTTATTGGAACTCTCATCATAAGGCTTTCCTTTGTTGGATTGATTCCCCTCTGGAGGGAAGATGGGTATCATTATCTAGCAAAGGCAGAGGAAATCATCCAAGGTGACTTTAGCTTGAAGGAGCAGGATATTGGCCTCTCTCTTTTTTATTCCCCGTTTTTTCTTTTTTTCGGATCAGGGGATTTATTCGAGGATTTACACTTAGCTCAGGTTCTTCTTGCTGTTGTGGAAAGCCTGATACTCATTCCAATCTTTTTGATCGCCATGCGATTTTTTCGGTGGAAAGGAGCAATATTGGCGTCGCTTTTGTTCGCCTTCTGGCCAGGTCTTGTATACTGGACAGCACAGGGTTATTCGGAAGGCCTTTTTGTGCTTTTACTGCTTTTTTCCTTTTATTTTTTAATAATGTCTGACCAGAAAAGATATTTCCTCCTCATTGCCGCAGTGTTTACAGGCTTAGCATTTTATGTCCGCGTCAACGGGATCTTTTTCTTCCCTCTGATTCTATTATTTTCCTTTATCTACAGAAAGGAAATCCCGCGTTGGAACTGGAAATGGTTGTTCTATGTCGTTCTTGCATTTCTCCTTGTCATCAGCCCCTATTTTATGCTGAGGTTCAGTTCATACCAGAGCCCATTCCATTACAGTATGAGTTCAAGGTACCTCTTTTCTGATAGTCACCAGCAGTTGTATGACCCTGATTTTCATCCTACAATTTCTTCGTTTTTATCCACTCATTCTATGAAAGATATTCTTTCCAGAGGATGGAGAGGGATAAAAGGCATAATCCAGGATACCCACAAAGCCAACTATTTTCTTATGACTCTCGCTTTTATAGGTCTGCTTCTTTTCACGAGGAAAAAATTTCTTTCTTTTCATTTTGTCTTTCTTTTCTGGTTTTTAGGACTTTTCTGGATCTATGCAGTGGTCCGAAGCGCGCGGTTTCTCACTCCGCTTGTTCCTTTCGCCATAATCCTCGCAGCTGGAGTTGTAAGCCATATTTTTGAGAAAAGAAGGAAAGCCGGTGTTTTCATGGGCATATTTCTAGTCTTTTTCATCTTTTTATACGGTCAGAAATTTTCGAATTTAAGAACCGGATTAAAATATGAAGGTTCTGTCTGGGAAAGTGCGAAAGGCTGGGGGACATGGATTGCCCAGAATATTCCTCCGGGAGAGACTCTGGCTATGCGGGAGGGAATAGATATTGCGGATATGATAGCCTCTCAAATAAAGGTAGAAACCATCCCTCATCGTGACGATATAGAGGAAATATGGGCCTTTTTGAGAGAGAAGAGAATAAATTATTTAGCTATTGGCTCAGGAGGATTGGAGGTTTCCGATTGGAACAGAATTCCTGCACTTAAGCAGATAAGGAGAGAATCTCTTGCGCCTTTCCTGGTCAGAATCTATTCTGATGAGAGTCTAAAATGGCCTATGGCAATCTTCAGGATAAATTGGGATAAGAAGGATGCTGTATACAAAAGAGGACCGGGAGATGTGGTTGAGGTAGAGTCGTTGGCGGTTTCAGGAGCATCAAAATATGATCCCAAAGCTTCCAATGGTTATGCCCTGTTAGCCAAGAAAAGTGCTTCTGAGCAGAGTTCAATTCTTTTGGGTCCTCTCAGGGCTGTTCCACCAGGGAAATATCGTGTTTCTTTCCGGTTAAAAGCTAAAGATGTTGATAGAGGAAATTTCTTTGTTAGATTAAATATTCTTTTCCTGAAGACCAAAGAAATTCTGGCAAGAAAGACAATCAGAGGAGGTGTGTTCAAAGATGGAGATGTTTACAAGGATTTTGACTGTGTTCTGGACTTGGAAAAGAAAAGGAGCCTTCATTTCAAAATAGTCTCTAAAGGCCATGGCGAATTGTGGGTTGACAGCATTTCTTTTTTCCAGGCGGATTAAGGGAACTTTCCCATGGATGAAGCAGAAAGAATATATAAGGCAGTTTTTAAGACACAAATTCCTCCTCCAATAAAAGAGAGATTTCAAAAGGCCTCAAAAAAATTATCTGCCGGCTTCACGCAGGAAGAGATGGATGAATACAGGTATGCCCTGACAAAAATTTCTGATTTGGAGGCTCTGGAATTAGCTGCCAGGCGCAAGAACAGACTGCCTCTGCTCGTATCAAGATTCAGATTGATGGTCTATCTTGCGGAAACTATGCCTGAGAATAGAAAGTTTTTTCTCGGCTTGAAAAGCAGAAGACTCATCTGGCCCTGGTGTATCAAATACAGTGGATTAAGAACTGTAATTAAATTAATAAAAGGATCATTTCTATTAAGAGCCTTGAAAAATGTTTGAGGTTATAATTGTCGGATCAGGTGTATCAGGTGTAGCTGCGGCGTTGCGCCTTGTTGACAACGGCATAAAGCCATGTATCATTGATGTCGGTATGGAACCGTGCCCGGAACCTGAGATTAGCGAAAATTTTTACTCTTACCGGGAGAAAAATGATTGTTTCAAATTGATGATAGGTGAGGATTTTGAGGGTTTGTACAATTTAGACCGAAGAAACAAACCTATCCCTGCCAAATTGACATCTCCGAGAATGAGATTCGTCCTCGAGCGTTCTAAAGAGCTCGCTCCAGTCAATGAGTCCGGTTTTAATGTCATTCAAAGCTTTGCCCGGGGAGGATTGGCCAATGCCTGGGGAGCGGGATTATACAGGTATAATAACAGGGATTTGGAGGGATTTCCGATTAAAGAATCAGATTTGAACCCCTATTATGAGAGGCTGACAGAGGAAATCGGAATAAGCGGCGAGAATGATGACCTGACGCCTTATTTTGGCAGGGATGATTTTCTCCATATGCCCCTGCGGCTTTCTGCAAATGCTTCCAGGATTTTAAAAAAATATTTCAGAAACAGGAAAAAACTCAATAGAAGAGGTGTTTATATCGGCCGCCCCAGGTTAGGTGTGCTGTCAGAAGAAAAAGATGGGCGGAAAGCCTGTGACTACAGCAACCTTGAGTTCTGGCAGCCTGATTTATCTTACATTTATTCTCCTTCTCTTACGCTCAGAAAGCTAATTCAAGAGGGGAAGGTTGTCTACATCAAAGGTTTTATGGTGAAATCCTGGAGCCGCAAGGATAATGTTTTGAATGTTCAGGCTGATACTGTAAAAGAGAAGAAAACAGCTTTTTTTGAATGCAAAAAACTTGTTTTGGCTGCAGGAGCGGTAAACAGTGCAAAACTTGCTCTAAGCACTGCGAAAGATTATCAAACCAAATTAACGCTTCTTGATAACCCGGCTCTTCAATTTCCTTTCGTCCTTCCAGGCCAGATAGGAAGCATCCTCGAGACGGATGCGTTTGGCCTAACACAGTTAAATTTTATCTATGACTCAAAAGTCTACGACCTGCTTCTTCATGGAAGCATTCTGGAGGTTACATCTCCTGCAAGGGCTGAGTTCTTTGCGGCTTTTCCTCTGGCTGCGTTCGATAATCTGCGCTTGACCCGCACAATGCTTCCGGCCTTGGTCGTCATGCAGCTCTTCCTTCCTGCCTCACGGGAGCAAGGCGCTTTGCTTTCCTTGGATGGGAACGAAGAGCTTAAAATCTTCGGAAAGGCAAATGATATCGGAAAAGACTTGATTACAGATATTATAAAAATATTCAGAATATTAGGGGGCTATACGCTTCCCTATCTGGTAATAAGAGTCCCAAATGGACACGGCATTCATTATGCCGGCACTCTCCCTATGAGTGATTCTCCGAAGAGCGAGTATACCTGCAGTAAGTTTGGCGAATTATATGGTGAACCTGATGTGTTTGTCGTTGACGGGTCTGTGTTTCCGGCTTTAGCCGCAAAAAACAGTTCTTTTTCTGTAATGGCTAATGCCATGCGGATTGCTGATTTTATCACAAACACATTGAGAGGTTGAGTAATGAAAACAGTCCTCATTTCCGGAGCAAGCGGGTTCATAGCCACGCACATCGGCCAAAAATTAAAATATTCAGGGCTGAGGACTGTCGGAATATCCCGGAGTTCACAATCCATCCCTTACTTCGATGCTGTCTATAAAGGCTCTTTGATGAGGCCCTTGGAAGACATATTTGAAAAGGAAGAAATCCACACATTTATTCATTGTGCGAATCATGTTGGTACGAATGATTACGAGGTCAACGTTGAAGGAACAAAATTGTGGGCCGAGCAGGCAAAACAAAAAGGGGTTCAACTTCAGATATTCTTGAGTTCCACCTCAGCCAGGGAGGGCTCTCCTTCTTCTTACGGCCGGGCAAAATTCGAATTGGAGAGATGGTTTACATCAAATGATCAGATTGTTTTGCGCCTTGGTTTGGTCGTAGGAAACGGCGGCGTATTTCGAAACATGGTTTTTCTGGTAAAGAAATACCCGGTTATGCCTTTTCCTGATAAAGGCAGGGCTAAGGTGTATCTCACAGGCATAGATTTTCTGTGCGATGTCATCAAGGATATCGTGCAAATCGGAGGACCTATTCCAGGGGGCGCATTGTGGAATCTTTTTCAGCCGGATCCAGTGACTATGAGAGAGGTTTTAAAAGAGATCAAGAGGCAGTACAAGACTTTCTGTGTTTTCTTGTCCATACCGTCTGGCTTGATCTTGAGCATGGTGCGCATGTTAGAGCATATTCCTTTTTTGAAATTGAATGTGTCGAGCAACAACATCATTGGGTTGAGACAGGACGAGAGTTTTGATTTTGAATCTGATTTTGCCAGGTTTGGTTATCCTGAATCCAGCCTTTCTGAGCTGATTCAAAAAACAATAAGCCATAAATCCTGAATCGTAAGCCGTAAATCGCAAGCCGTAAGCTGAAAAAGCTATTCCCCATTTTCTTATTCTTCGGCAGTATGGCAGTTCAGCAGTATATCAGTATGACAATATATATGGTAAATGGTGGATAGCGAATGGATTTTTCGGCTTACGGCTTACGACTTAAGAGTGCGCTGCCTACTGTTATTTCGCCTTGTCGCCGTTTCGCCCAGTCGCCTTGTCCCCCTGTCCTTCGCCTTTCTCTGTTTTTTCTAAATTAGTTTCTTCCTCAAATTCCTTCTGCCTTTTTTCCAGGAGAGCAGTGTATTGGGTCAGGTCTTTCAGCTTATTGGAGATGATGGAGATCTTTGTCGAAAAGTATATCAAGATAAAAAAGATAAACGCAAAAGCCAGATAGGAAAGAGTGGAGGCGGGTATCTTTGCACCTATCAAACGAGTGAGGAAGAGAAGGAAATTTTTTGATGACACGATGATGACTGCGAATATGAGCACAAAGAACCAGATGAGAGAATACTCAACATTAATCTTTTCTTTTAAGAGAAGGTAGATGAGTAAAGCAGCATTCAAGGCAAGGATCAAAATCAAGAAAATTTGAGACCTTATAACTAAATCAAGCATTTTTCACCTGATGTTTAAGGAGAAATACTTTGAGAAGAATCACAATAATGGAAACGAACATCCTGAAGGGATAATAAAGGGTGCGGAAAAGCGTTATCATGGATTTTCCTTGCATGCGGGGGTACATCTTGACTGGGATCTCTTTGGTTTTAAAAGAAAGGAGATTGAGGAGAATGACAATCTCGGCATCAGGATGATCTGCAGGATAAATTTTTTCCAGAAAAGAAGCTGTCTTTGCGTTGAAAACTTGAAAGCCTGAGGTTGTATCTTTAATTTTCACTTTTGTTAGAAGGAAAGCAATGTTTGAAAACAATATCATTCCTATTTTTCTCGGCAGGGAAATAGAATAGATGGTTTTCCAGGACTTGATGAACCGGGAACCAATGACCATATCCAGATTTTCTTCTTTAAGCGTTTTGATCATTCGAGGCAGTTCTTTTGGGTCGTGTTGTCCATCTCCGTCCATAAGTGCCACTATCTTGTGCTTTTTCTTCACAGCATACTTAAGGCCGGTCTGCACGGCAGCTCCATAGCCAAAGTTTGTAGCATGGGATATGCAAGGAATATTATTCTGGTTCAACACTTCCGGCGTGCCGTCTGTAGAGCCGTCGTCAACCACAAGGATATTTGAATCCGAAACGCTCTGGTAAATATTTTTTATGACTTCAGAAATGTTTTTTTCTTCGTTGAAAACAGGAATGATAATTAGAGTCTCTTTCATTTTAAATTGGTTTACGGCATTTTTTTAGTGATAAATTTCAAGAGATATTCTCTGGGAACACCCAGAAATCCTCGCCGCCACAGACGGTCACACTTGGAGCATGCTTCAAAGTCATCGATATCCCCTTCGGCTAACTTCTTTCGCAGAAAAACCATTTTCTCGCTGTTCCAGATCTCTTTCAGGGATGAATCTTTTGCATTCCCCGCAATATAGCAGCCGAAGAAATCCTGAGTACAGGGTAAAACCTCCCCGTTCCAATAAATGATTAAAGCATTCCAGGGAAAAGGACAGATAGAGTATTTTTCGCCATGCCTTTTTTCCCCAAACTCTCCTGCCCAGTTATGCAGTTCTTTCATGACAAAACTATCCAGAGGAAGATTTTTGAAAAGTTCCTGAAATATTTCCTTTTCCTGTAAAAGTTTGTCTTTGCCTTTATTGTTGAATTTAATGACTTCAAGGGCAGTTTTCGGCCTTTTCGATTGAGCTTCCTTCTTTATCTCTAAAAAGCGGATGATATTTTTGACTGTCATATCAAAGTCGCCGCCTTTCCTGATTTTCTCATAGGTTTCCTTATCATACCCGTCAAAAGAAAAAGAGAGGCAGTCCAGGCCGGACTTGATAATTTTGCGGGACAAATCTTCCGTAAGAAGCGATCCGTTTGTGTGAAGACGGGTGAACACCTTGTTTTTTTTGGCATACTCGATTGCCTCTATAAGCTGAGGGTGCAGCATGGATTCTCCACGGTGAGCCAGGTTTATATCGAAGATGAAGTCCTGTGCTTCATCCACTATTTTCTTGAACAACTCGATCTCCATGAACCCTTTGTCTTCCTTTTTGAGGTCTTTGTTGGGACACATTACACACTTGTAATTGCAGTAACTTGTGAGCTCCACCCAGAGCCTTACAGGCAGGTAAGGAAGCTTTGTCGACTTTTTGCGGTAGTGGTAGAAAAGTTCCACCAGACGGAGCCAGTATTTAAGAGAATTCATTTCCTATACTTTTCTTCTGACTCTTTGATGACAACAGAGCATGCCATGTCTCCGATGATATTGGTGGTGGTTCTGCACATGTCGAGGAATCTGTCCACTCCCAAAATAAGGGCTATTCCTTCAAGAGGAATTCCGATTTGCTTCAACACCATGGCAAGGGTGATAATACCTGCAGCAGGAACACCTGCAGCCCCTACAGAGGCTAAGGTTGCCATCAAAACAATAGTCACTTGATCCATGAAGGCTAAGGGGATGCCGTAGATTTGGGCGATAAAGATAGCGGCTACACCTTGATACAGGGCAGTTCCGTCCATGTTGATGGTTGCACCGAGAGGAATGACAAAGCTAGAATATTCTCGCGATATCCCGATATGTTCGACACTTTCCATACTAACAGGTAATGCTGCGTTTGAACTTGATGTGCTGAAGGCGATGACCATGGCATCCTTTGTAGCCTTTAGGAATTTGAGTGGGCTCATCCGGCCGAGAATCCTCAAAGAAAGGCTGTTTACGCTCACTGTATAGATTAGGAGTCCTCCTACCACTACGAGGGAGTACTTGAGGAGTGTTACAAGTATGTTTACGCCGTATTTGCCGATCACCGAAGCGATCAGAGCCATAACGCCGTATGGAGCAAGCCTCATGGCAATGTGAACCACCTGGATGATGGCATCGTTCAGGCCGTCGAGAAATTTCATAAGGATTTCTGATTTTTCTTTTTTTATCAGAGTTAGAATAGTACCGAAGAGAAGTGCCAGGAAGATAACCTGCAGCATGTTTCCTTCAACCAGGGTTTTTATTGGGTTTGTCGGGACAATGTTGACCAGAACATCTATGGCAGAAGGCTTTTCTTCCATTCGTTCTATCCCGACCTGAGCTGTGGATTCATAATTCTTGTAAAGCTCTGCCTTGATTTCTTCATTCAAACCTGCGCCTGGTTTCACAACATTAGCAAGCAACAGGCCTATAGAGATGGCGATCATCGTGGTTATTGTAAAGTAGACAATGGTTTTTATGCCGATTCGGCCAAGCTTCCGCAGGTCTCCCAGGCTTGCAGTCCCCAGCATGAGCGAGACAAGAACCAGGGGCACAACAATCATAGTGATAAGACGGAGGAAGATTGTCCCTATGGGTTCGATAATCGTGGCTTTTTCGCCAAAAACAAGTCCTACGATGACCCCTAAGATCAATCCTATGAAGATCTGGGTGTGTAATTTGATTTTCTTCATGCTGTCAGCCACTAAATTTTAAAGCCTATAATATATACTTAGCCAGTTTAAGTCAATTTGGAGAAGAAAAATGGTAAATGGTTAATGGTGAATGGTGAATAGTGAATGGTAAATGGTTAATGGCAAATAGATAATGGATTTTTCGGCTTACGTCTTACGGCTTACGTCTCACGGCTTACGATTCACGACTCACGACTTACGGCTTACGATTCACGGCTTACGGCTTACGATTTACGATTCTTCAGTCTCCTTGTCTCCCCCTCTCCCTCTCGCCTTGTCGCCCCTGTCTCCCTGTCTTCTCCCTAGTTCCAGTCCGGGAAAACATCGTTCCCCGGGGAGTCAAAGAGGAAGATGACCTTGCGGGTCTTGACCTCGATGATGTAAAGCTTCCAGTCGCCGTTGTGGTCGTATTGGTCCGATGAGTTAAAGACGATGTATTTACCGTCAGGAGACCAGGAGGAAAAATAAT
>Ga0209986_10001895_pt1 | contig 19711 bp, 18 predicted proteins | sample BlataG_FD_183168 | JGI IMG/M metagenome (GOLD analysis project Ga0209986, IMG submission 183168) | Deep subsurface microbial communities from Black Sea to uncover new lineages of life (NeLLi) - Black_00105 metaG (SPAdes) (version 2) | ecosystem: Environmental > Aquatic > Marine > Oceanic >... | reverse complement strand
TGATGATTGTGTTGTTTGCACGGTTCGACTTCTTCAAAATAACAGTGACGCACGTAAGGTAATACAAGACAGATACCCGTGGATATGCATTGATGAATATCAGGACATAAATTATGCCCAATATACGCTGATCAGGCTTCTTGCGCCAGAGAAGGACTCTAATATTTTTGCTATTGGTGACCCTGACCAGGCCATTTATGGCTTCAGAGGGGCTGATAATACCTTTATTAAACAATTTAAGGATGACTATCCTTGTGCGACAATCTATGGGCTTACGACATCCTACCGATGTTCAAAGACAATCCTTGAGGCATCTGCTCAGGTTGTAAGGCCTCAAGAAGGAAAAAACCTATTAGAGGGGATAGAAGCGGGTGTATCAATTGACATTCGTGAGTGCTCTACTGGAAAAAGCGAGGCAGAGTTTGTGGCAAGAACTATAGAAAAACTGATGGGAGGTGTTCGATTTTTCTCTTTTGATAGCCAGATTACCGATGGCAGTGAGGAAAGCGAGGCAACCTCTTTTTCTGACTTTGGCGTTTTGTTCAGGCTTTCAAGAATGGCCCCAGATATTATTAAGGCACTGAATGATCATGGTATTCCCTACCAGCTTGTAGGGGAAGAACCATTTTTCAAGCAAGAGCCAGTAAACACTGTTATAGAGATCCTCCGTCTTATCGCAATGCCTCCTAATAGCGTATTGATTCAAAGACTGAAGGAAAAACAGGTACAAGGATTATCTGAATCCGCCCTTTTGAAAATAAAACGGAATACAGCAATAAAATCAATAGAGGAATATGTCAGCGAAATAATTACTCTCTTTCTCCCTGATATCGTGGTATCTCACCAAGATGCTATTGAAAGACTCCTGTCCCTGTCTAAGGAATACGGGGCAGACCTTACTTCATTTCTCTCCTTGCTACAATTAGGAAGCTCTTCTGATACCTATAATCCATCAACAGAGCAGGTTACCCTCATGACGATCCATGCAGCAAAAGGTCTGGAATTTTCTCATGTTTTTATCATAGGCTGCGAGGATGGTATTCTACCGTATACACTCTTTTCAAAGAATGCCTCTGACATAGAAGAGGAAAGAAGACTTTTATATGTTGGTATGACAAGGGCTAAGAGATCACTTTTTTTATCACATGCAAAAAAAAGAAGTCTTTATGGTAACCCGTTACATTTGCCTATTTCCCCATTTTTGAAAAATATTAAAGAAGAATTAATTAAGAGGGGAAAATTGGAAAAAGGGAAAAAGAAGAAACAGGATAAGCAGCTCTCCCTTTTTTCTTAAATATTTCTTTTGATTTCCAGAGAAAGAGAGTAAAATTACACAATAGCAGGAGGTTCAGTCTAAGGATAGAGATTCCACAGGGTATTAGAGTTCTATGGGTATGCGATAAACGGCTATAAAAGATAAACCTTACCTAAGATTAAAGAAACACATGAAGAACGATCTGGGCAATAATCATAAAATAATACACCTTGAACAGGTCAGGAAGGCCAGAGGAGGTTTAGCTATCCTGAAGGACACCAAAAGGATAGCCATGGCTATACAACAGAGAACATGCGTCCTCTGCAATATTATGAAAATGTGTGTTAATAGGACTGGCCTCTGTGCTGCCTGTTATTTAAGTCTTAGCCCTAAAGAAAAGAAGATTGCAGATGAAGAGGCGAAGCATAAAAAGGTTGAGCTTAAAGTAACTGATGACCGATGGAAAGAGACATAGGAATTCGGGCTCAAACCTTTACTTAAAACTGTGTTGGAAATGTCTCCCACACCACCGGGAGTCGCAAGCTATTGATTAGTCAAATGGTGTCAAAATCTCAAAGCCATTATTTGTTACCAGAATTGTTTGTTCAAATTGTGCAGAGAGACTCCCATCATCTGTAACAACTGTCCAATTATCAGAAAGAACATGGAGATTGTGTTTTCCTAGATTTATCATGGGCTCTATCGTAAATACCATACCAGGCACAAGTGGAATGCCCTGGCCTTTTTTGCCAAAGTGGGGAATCTGTGGTGATTCATGAAACTCAAACCCAACACCATGACCCACATACTCCCTTACAACTGAACATCCTTGCCCTTCTGCATATCTTTGAATAGCATAACCGATATCGCCAATCCTGCTTTTTGGTTTAACTGCAAGAATTCCACGTTGAAGACATTCCCTGGCTACAGAAACTATCTTTTTGGTATCTTTACCAGGAGATCCCACAAAGAATGTTTTATTAGTATCCGCGTAATATTTTTCTAATATAGGAGTAACATCAACATTTACAATATCACCATCATTCAAAACCGTATCATCGGGTATTCCATGACAGATCACATTATTGATAGAAGTACAAACGCTTTTGGGAAAGCCATTGTAATTAAGAGAAGCAGATATGGCATTATTTTTTTTGGTAAATTCTTCTACAAGGGAATTAATATAATTGGTTGTAATTCCAGGCTTTATATGTTCCTCAACATGGTTGAGAATATCAACTGCAAGCTTGCCGGCCTTTTTAATACCAATGATATCCCTTTTTTCCTTAAGTCTGATTTTATAAAGAGTGGCATATTGGGATTTTATTTTCTCGAAGTCATAAGAGTGCCAAGATTTTTTCAGCCTCCTCTTTAGTTTTTTATAGTTCATATAGTATCCATGGTATGGTAAAAATTATATAGTATACTTTCAAATAAAACCAAAAGGATAATAGGGTACACAAGATAGTTGGTCAAGAATTTTTATAAAATCTCAATGATTATTGGGTATATGGCTCATTCAGATATAATACCGGTCTGAAGGGGTGAAGGCTTTGAACCCATGGGGGAATTAATGGCTCATGCCTTTAGGCCTGCCCGTCATACACCTGCCAGCCCCGATTGTATCGGGGCAGGCGGGTCTGGCGGACCTGCCCATCCCGATTTGCGGGACGAGGCGTACAGGTTTTTACAATGGATATCGAAAGGCTAAAAATAAGAGAGGATCTTGATTTTTTTCCAGTACAATCTGATGGAAGAACCGTAATTATGATCCAGGACAGGCTCGGTCTGGTGGAGAGAGGGAAGCTGATTAGCCCTGAATTATACAAACTCATGATAACACTGAATGGAAAAAAATCGATGAGGGATATTCAATTGGATCTGATTCGTCAGCAAGGAGGAAGTCTGGTATCAATTGAGGAAGTTCAGGCCCTATTAGAAAGACTTAACTCTTCGTATCTTTTGGACAGCCCCCGGTATAGAGAGGCGAGAAAAGTGATCATTTCTGATTTTTCAGCCCAAAAGATAAGACATTGTTCTCATGCAGGCGTATCATATCCGAAACAGGAAGAAGAGTTACAACAAAGATTAGAAACCATTCTTTCAACCCAGCATGTTCCGTCACTTCCTCATGGTACAATTACTGCTTTAGTGGCCCCGCATATAGATTTAGAGGCAGGCAAGAGAGTGTATTCAACTGCATACCAGGCAATAAAGGGAATTAGACCAGAAAGGGTGATTATCTTGGGTGTGGGTCATTCTATGACAAAAGAAATGTTGTCATTGACTACAAAAACATTTGAAACACCCTTCGGTACGGTAGAAACAGATAAAAAGGCTGTAGGAGAATTAATGCGAGCAGGCAAAGATATACTTTCAGAAGAAGATTTTGCCCATAGAGATGAGCATTCAATCGAGTTTCAGCTCATTTTTCTGCAACACATCCTTAGAGATGTTTCTTTTACTATCATTCCTATTCTGTGCGGTTCTCTCATAGGATATTTACCTGAATATAGTAGGGAGAAATATATATCTATAGGAAATGATTTTCTCAGCACTTTAGCAGATTTCATACACGATGATACTACGATTGTAATTGCCGGGGTTGATCTCTCTCATGTCGGGCCAAAATTTGGTCATGATATGCCTGCTTCCTTAATTATTAATGAGTCTGAGAGGCATGATAAACAACTTTTGCATTCTCTTTGCGTTATGGATGCCGATGGTTTCTGGTCAGAATCAGAAAGGGTGAAAGATAGATATAATGTCTGTGGCTTTTCTGCCCTCGCCTGTCTTTTAGAAATACTCCCTCCGAGCAATGGACACCTATTAGATTATGAAATATTCAAGGAAGATCCTACCAGATCAGCCGTCAGTTTTGCTGCAGCTGTCTTCACACGATAGACTGGCAAGTTTGTGAAATTAGTAACTTCCACATGTTGAGGTCTCGCTAACCTTACGTCCACATGATAAACGGCCAATACTATATATGGTAATGACAATTTCTTCAAGGCGATATCTATAGGGCTCATGTGAAAGTGATCAAATATTTGGGCTTTAACAGACCATGTGCAGATTCCAAGGGGCTTTGTAGAGCAAACCCCAAATATTTGACCACTGCGAAACACGGTGGAATTTTTTTGGAGATATCGCCTTTCAGAAACAGTCATTACCCTATTAACCATCAATGCCTTAATTTTTAAACGTTACTACAAATTTGGTACTATAGCGAAGAAATTACCTTGATAGTATAGGAAATCCCATTTTTTAGACAGGATAAACGGGATGTTCAGGCCTTCGACAGGCTCAGGCCCCGAGCTTGTCGAGGGGATATAAAGAAAATAAGAAAATCTTGTTAATCGTGGTAATCCTGTCAAAAAAGTTCCGCCGAAGGCGGCTAAGTTCAATATTCAGGATCAAAGGTAACGATTTAGGAAAAAGGCTGGCGATTAAATTTTTGGTAGGCAGAATAAAGCCTTTGGCAGATAGTAATATAACCACCGATAACAAGCACCCACAAACCTAAAAGAAGGTATTTGGGGAACAATAACATCAGAAATATGATGAGAACTCTTTCTGGTCTTTGTAAAAGTCCTATTGAGCCGAATTCCAGAAAGTTTTCTGCTTTTGCCTTAATATAGCTTATAATCAAAGAGGCTATAAGGGCTAAGAGGGCAAGGAGAAAGATGTTCCTTTTCCCAGTATTGAAGGCATAAAAGATGATAGCAAACAGTATGGCACTATCAGAAAACCTATCCATCACCGAGTCAAAGAAGGCACCGATAGGTTTAGCGCTGTTGTTCCTTCTGGCCAATGATCCATCCAGGGCATCGAAAAGTGAGAAAAGCATAAAGAGTGAAGAGCCTAATATCCAGTTTTGATAATATATTAAAATAGATGCTACAAGTGTCCCAAAAAAGGCAATCATGGTCAGGTGAAAAGCTGTGCAGTGATGCCTGATCAACAGGTCCACGAGGGGTCTTGATGCCTTTTCAAATGGTCCTTTAAGTACATGTATCATTACTTCATTTTTTCCTTGCTAAATTGAAGTGGCCTACTATTTTTAGACAATAGTATTTTAAGCTAAAGGTGCTTTTAGGTCAAGCCAATGTTTTAACGGTGTATTTTTTCTTCTAAAATGTTTAAATTAATGGAAATTGATTGACAGTCTTAAAATAAACAACTATGTATTAACGCTTTAATTTTAGAAGAAAAGGCTTATCCCTCATTAAAGAATCCAGATAAGATTGCATTATGGCTACTAAATTAAAGAGAGGTTTTATAAAGATAGAAGCGGAATTGTGTAAAGGCTGCTATCTGTGTACATCAGTGTGTCCTCTCAATCTGATTTCAGTTTCTGACAGTTTGAATCAGAAGGGTTATTATCCTGCTCAATATAATGAAAAAGGAATAGAGATTGAAAACCATTTGTGCAAAGGTTGTGCACTATGTGCCATAATATGTCCTGATATAGCTATTGAGGTATATCGTGGGTAAAAAAATATTATTGCGGGGTAGTCATGTTATTGCAGAGGCAGCAGTCAGGGCTGGTTGCCGCTTTTATTTTGGTTATCCTATAACCCCGCAAAATGAACTAACCGAATATATGGCAAATGCTTTGGCCTCTCTTTCCGATGGTGTCTTTATTCAGTCAGAGAGCGAATTGGCTGCCATTAATATGGTTATAGGTGTTTCAATGACAGGTAGGAGGGTTATGACCTCTTCATCTAGTCCTGGGATAAGCCTGAAACAGGAAGGAATTTCCTATTTATCCGGCCAGGAACTTCCCGCAGTTATCATTAATACCATGAGGGGCGGGCCTGGATTGGGGAATATTGCCCCTGCCCAAGGAGATTACTTGCAGGCTACAAGAGGTGGTGGTCATGGAGATTATCGAACCATTGTGTTGGCTCCCGCTTCTGGTCAGGAGCTGGCTGATCTCACAAGGATGGCCTTTGAATATGCTGACAGATACCGGATGCCCGTTATAATTTTGGGAGACGGAATGATGAGTCAAATGATGGAGCCGGTTATATTTCCAGATCCAATTGACCCCAAATCTCTTCCACAAAAACCATGGGTTCTTGATGGTGCAGAAGGGAGACCGAGCAGGATTATCAAATCTCTTATACTGGATACATCTGCAATGGAGGAACACAATTGGAAGCTATTTAGGAAATACGAAGTGATAGACAGAGAAGTCCCTGAAATGGAACAGTTTCTCACAGATGATGCCCACTTAGCGGTTATTGCGTATGGAACAGCCAGCAGAATAGCAAAAGGTGCAATAAAAAGGGTAAGGGAGATGGGACTCAAAGTGGGTCTTTTAAGACCAAAGACGCTCTGGCCATTTCCAAAAAGGAAATTATTAGAGATGAGCAGGACTATAACCAATTTCCTTGTCTTTGAGATGAGTACTGGTCAGATGTTAGAGGATGTTAAGTTATCATTAGAAGGCAGGAGAAAGATCCATTTTTATGGTAGGCCTGGCGGGATAATATCTACGCCTGATGAGATTGCCAAGGTTATAAACAACGTATATTTCAAGGAAGGGCTTGAGAGAGAATAGATGAAAAAGATTTTTGGCAGACCAAAGAGTTTGAAAGATGTGGTCTTTCACTACTGCCCTGGTTGTGGACATAGCATCGTTCACAGACTTATTGCTGAAATTATTGATGAATTAAATATAAGAGGAAAAGTAATTGGTGTTCCTCCAGCAGGTTGTGCGGTGCTTGCCTATAATTATTTTGATATTGACATGGGAGAGGCCCCCCATGGCAGAGGCGCTGCCGTAGCCACAGGCCTGAAGAGGTCATTGCCAGACAGGATCGTTTTTACTTATCAAGGTGACGGTGATATTGCAGCTATAGGAACAGCGGAAACTATCCATGCTGCTAACAGGGGGGAGAACATTACTGTCGTATTTATAAATAATGGTGTATATGGTATGACAGGTGGTCAGATGGCCCCAACAACAATAATAGGACAAATATCCACTACAACACCTGGTGGAAGGAATAAAGATCGAGATGGTGTACCAATTGATCTAAGCGAGATGTTAGCCATAACTAATGGAACTGTCTATATTGAACGGACGGCTGTTGATAGCCCAAAAAATGTCATTCGCACAAAAAAGGCAATCGCCAAGGCCTTTCGGGTGCAGATGGCAGGTTTGGGATTTTCTTTAGTAGAGGTTCTCTCGCCATGCCCTACGAATTTGAAGATGTCACCAGTCCAGGCAAACGAGTGGATTGGTTCCAAAATGACAACATATTTCCCCTTAAAGGTTATTAAGGATACGGTTGGGAAATTGTAGGGTGGTATTATGCTTATAAAAACGGTTTTTTCAGGTTTCGGTGGTCAAGGTGTGTTGATGATGGGCTATATCCTGGCTGTATCTGCCATGCGGGATGGAATGCACGTAACCTATCTACCTGCCTATGGTGCAGAGGTACGGGGAGGTACGGCAAATTGTACGGTATCCATCTCGGATGAGGATATTGCCTCCCCTGTAGCATCTTCTCCAGATTACGTTATTGCCATGAATAAACCTTCTTTGATTAGGTATGAAGGCCAGATTAAACCTAAAGGAACGCTATTTTTAAATTCAGATCTGGTTGATATTGATCCAAAGAGAGAAGATATAATGGTTTTCAAGATACCGGCCAATACTATAGCAAAAAAGCTGGGAAGTGAAAGGGCTATTAACATGATCATGCTGGGTGCCCTTTCTGTACGGACAAAGATTACCAGTATTGACTCTCTAATAAATGGCTTAACCGAAGTTATTAAGACAAAGAGCGCAAAACAAATGGGCATCAACGAGAGAGGATTAGAAATAGGTGCCAAATACGTTTTAAAAGGAGCATAAATATGCCTGTCAAAGAGATTTATTTAATCTTGAAGAACGAACCAGGGCAACTCTCGGTGGTCAGTGAAATATTAGGTTCCAATGGAATTAACATCATTGCCTTTTATGTGAGCACAAAGTGCGAGGAAGGGAGTCTCAGATTTGTAGCCAATGATCCAGACAAGGCTATAACTGTGCTGAAGGCAAGAGGGTATGGGATTAGAATAGCAGAGGTAATTGCCTGTGAAACACCCCATCATCCAGGGGGCCTTAACTCCATCCTGAAACCCTTAAAAAAAGAAGGAATTAATATCGATTATATCTATCCATGTCTCTCCTGTGGGGGGTCAGAGAATACTGCTATACTTATTCTTGGTGTAGCATCTACAGATAGGGAGCATATGCTTGCTGTGTTAAAAGATAATTGGATCAGGGTATTAAACGAGGAACTGTATCGATTGTAGTTATTAGTTTGATTTGTTGAATTAGTTTAACTCAACAAACTCAACAAACCGAGGAATAATGATGGATAATGAAATGTTTTCAATGGTTCTTGATACTCTAAAGAAGATTGAGAAAGAAAAACTAACCATTGAGACAAAGTTAGAGATGGATAAACACGGTGATTTTCCAGAGGAACTTATACGTTTTATGCTTGGACCTGATATTGGTCTTCATCTGATCTTTATCCCTTCCCAATATGGTGGTTTAGGGGCAAGCGTCTTGCAGGTTGCAAAGATATCAGAGGAAATGGCTAAGATAGATATGGCCATTGCAACTTCATTTCTGGCAATCTGTTTGGGGATGGATCCAATCAGGGTAGGAGGAACAGAAGAGCAGAAGGAAAAATACATCAGGAGAATTGCAGATGAGGGGCTCATTGTAGGATATGGTGTAACAGAGCCTGAAGCAGGTTCCAATGTTCAGGCGCTCAAGACAAAGGCTGAAAGAGTGCTTGATGAGAAAGATCGAATCAAGGGTTATAGGATAAATGGACAGAAACAGTTTATTACCAATGGTGGGGTGGCGGATCTACACACCATACTTGCTGATACCCCTGAGGGTCCATCTTTTTTTATCATTGAGAATGGAACAGAAGGACTTCTGCCTGGAAAGCATGAAGATAAACATGGAATCAGGGCATCAAACACTGCACCTATAACACTGGAAGATGTCTATGTTCCAGCAGAGAACCTTGTGGGCTGTGTTGAGGGCGATGGGTTGAAACAGGCCAATAGGGTTTTTGGGTATACCAGGCTTATGGTTGCAACCTTTGGCCTTGCAGCTGGAATGTCATCATTAGAGAAGGTCATTTCCTATGCAAAGGAAAGGATACAGTTTGGAAAACCCTTGACACAGAAACAGGGATATACTCATAAGCTTTTAGTTCCTAATGCGGTTAGACTTGAGGCAGCCAGAGCCTATATAGAGGAGATAGCGACAAGGATTGATTCAGGAGAAGAAGATTTGCAGGTAGAAGGTTCTATTGCCAAATATTTTGCTACCGAGGTTGGGGATGCAATGGCCAACGATGGTATCCAGGCCCTTGGAGGATACGGTTATATAAGGGAATATGAGGTGGAAAAGATTAAAAGAGATGCAAAAATAGCCACTATCTTTGAGGGCACAAGTGAGATTCAACAGAGCATCATTTCTATCTTTCGATTGAGGGAAACATTACATGCAAAGGGAGGTTTTTATAGTAGTATGTCCGATGAGCTTTCAAGCCTTCCGGAGCAAAGCGGTGGCCCTATGGTTGCAAGGACTATAGGGCTGTTAAATGAACTCCTTTTGGTTGCACGAAAGCTTAAGGTTACCAAATCACAATATTTCATGTTTCTTTTGGCAGATATGATGACATGGGTGGAGGTAGCCAAGGCACTATGTGTAAAGGCAGGTTCAAAAGATTGGGAAAAGACACATTCTGATGAATGTATGTTAGCCGTTGCCCGTCTCTTTGCGAGAGAGGCTGTTGAGAAGGTTTATATAAATATATCGAAGATTATTCAAGCAGGCCAGGATGTCCCTACTGACCTGACAGAGAAACTGAACTCCCTGGCCCTCACCAAGATTTTTGAAGGTGCTCTCGCAGATATGGATGTGGTAGCCAGGGAGTTGACAAAGTAATTACCTGAGTTTCCAGATCGGCTCCCTTTTTTCCCTAAAGGCATTCACGCCTTCTAAGGCATCCTCGGTAGTGCATAGCTCAGCAAACATTTCATCTGAGTATTCCATGGCCTTTTCGTATTCCATGTCAGACATAGTATAGAAGGCTTGTTTCCCCATTTGCAGGGCTATTGGGCTTTTGGAAGCAAGCTTGGTTGCAAGATTAATTGCTTCATCCATCAGTTTATCTTCAGGGACCACCTTGTTGACCAGCCCGATCCTCTCTGCCCTTTCTGCATCAATGAAATCACCGGTCAGAAGCATTTCCAGAGCAAGTTTCCTTCCCAGGGATCGAGAAAGAGGAACCGCTGGACCCATACAGAAAAGCCCTACATTAATGGCTGTTGTACCTATCCTGGTTCCCTCAGCAACAATAGCCAAGTCTGCCGCAGTTACCAGGCCAGCCCCATTAGCAGCAGCTACCCCATGAGCAGCAACAATAACGGGTTTTACCATGTGTGTAATAGTCAAGAATGCCTTCTCCATCTCTCGTATCCATTGCCTGTATTCAAGGATATTTTTCATTGGCAAGACAGAGACATCGATTCCAGCACAAAAGGCCCGGCCATTTCCCTTAATTATTACTACCCTGATTTCTTTGTCCCGCTCCATATCAACCAGGGCCTGGTCGAGTTCTGCTGCCAGGGTGGTGGTAAATGTATTGAGCTGATCAGGCCTGTTTAGTGTTATAATTCCAATATGATTTTCCTTTTCTACAATAATAGTTTCAAAATCCATCTCTTCCTCCTTGTATGATGATCCGCCTGGGGCGGATCAGGTTAGTGGTTAGTTGATAGCATTGGATGCTACGGTGGATCTGTTGCCTTTTTTACCTCTGTAGACGGTATATAACGTTATCAGCATATACGGAGTTGCGACCGAAGCGAGCAATGTGGCTTTGGGCCTTGCGTAAACACGCTATTATCTGCCGTTACAATTCCTTCGTTTTACTCAAATCCATGTCATTAGTTCCCCGAGGTTCTCCATGCAAACTACTTCCAAATGATCTTGAGATCATATAGGGAATTCCAGCATTTTCTAATTTAATCACCAGTCGTGCTAAAAAATCCTTCTGACTCATTAACCTTTTACCTTAATGTCAGGATAAGCTTGGCGGAACAATTGTTCTCCTATTGATAGTCGAAGAGCAGCTAATTGTACCATATTATCATTGTACTCTGGATGTCGCTGTCGGACTCCAGATTGTATAGTCGCTCGAAGTCCATCACTTAATTCAATAGCCACATTGGCACGACCTGCAAAACCTATCTTGCGCAAAATCGAGAATCGGATACGAATAGCCTCTAATGTTGTGTCTCTCGGAACTATATTTAAATCCATTACTATACTCCAGATGATGTTATGTCTCTGTGTGATGGCAGATAACGTTTCCGGGCTAAAAGAAGCGCGGAACAATTTAAGCGCTGGCCGTTTGTGCCATGTTATCAGAAGTTACAGCAACCATCCTTATTTTAACAACCCAAAAATTCCCATTGACCCAATGTGGGAATTATATTAATATAATATAGCAAGGAGGTGGTCAATATGCAAAATAATATTAAAATTAACGATGACTTCCAAGAGATAGGCACAAAAACAATTGATGATCGAAATCGGCTTACGCTTGGTGAAATCTTCAAGGGATATAGGAGAGTCCGGTTATATAAGAATAACCGAGGTGAAATACTTTTACAGCCAATTGTAGAAATTCCAGCTTCAGAGCTCTGGCTCTTTCAAAATAAGGAGGCATTTGAAAGTGTTCAAAAAGGCTTAAAGGACGCATCAGAAGGCAAAATAACAAAGCTTAACTTTGATGAACTTTAGGATTTCCAGTTGTTTGAAATATTCCTTACAGATCAAGCAAAAAATCAATTAAATAGACTCAAAAGCGACAAGGGACTTGGAAAAAGATACAAGGCAGTAAAAAAGGCCATACGCTTTCTATCATCAAATCCAAGGCATAAGAACCTTGAAACGCATGAGTTTACTACCTTAAAAGGGCCCAATGGGGAAAAAATGTTTGAAGCCTATACTGAACAATCTACTCCTGCAGCATACAGAATTTTTTGGTATTATGGCCCTAACAAAAACAAGATTACTATTGTTGCAATAACCCCTCATCCGTAAACCGAGTAGGCATTGCGTGTCTTTTACCCCTGTAAAATTAGTTTGCAGTCATTTCCGATAGCGTATCCGCTATTTGTGAAGCCCAAAGGAATTTGGGTGAGCGTGACGATCTTGTTCAAATGATATAATTTTTATCTATTTTCAATCTCCACAGTCTTCTTCTCCACTTCTGGATAGATATCATCAATCGCTTTCTGGACTTCAATTGTCTTTTGAAGGGATGTTACAATCTTGCAGTAATGTTTAATATCATCAAGCGATAACAATCTTTTCTTTCGATCTTTTAGCCATTTATTACAAACCTGATAGCCACCAATTTGATATTGCCAGACTTCTTTGGCCATTCCTTCAAAATATTGGCTTTCATTGATATATGCGCGCTTTTCTTTTTCATCATATCTCAATTTTTCAATTCGGTCATCACCTTTGCCCTGAAACTTGGCAATGGGTTGGTCAATTTCTATTGATTTAAGCAGGTGTAACTCGACGAGTCTTTGGCCATATCCAGCTATCTTGCTAAAAAGTTTGTAATCTTTTGTAAAAGGAACCCTTGGAAAATCAATCTTTAGGAACTCGGCATATTTTGTGCGGTATATATTTGAATAAAGGACGGCGTATATGTAATAGAAAATCTCTTCTGGTGATGGGTCTTTTTTAAAAACTTCTGTGAGTACTTTGAAAAGTTCCGGGCTGATATTTGTCTCTTTTGTATGGCTGAACAGATCTTCTTTGTCTTGGTAAAGGTAGAGTGGAGCCAAATAACATGTACTTTTAGAAGATAAACATCCATGTTCAATTATATCAGTAGTAACTAAAAAATGAGAATATGGAATAAGCAATTCTTCGCGTTTATGAAATATTAACCCAAAATTCTCCTGCATCATGTGGCGCATGACTTCTTTCCGAGAGCGTTCAATCAGCTCATGGTGATAAAAAATCCATTGAATATCAAAGGGTCTATACAAAATCTTCGTTATTGAATTTTCCCAGTCCTCATCCTTCATTACCTTGCCTCGGGCAATTTTTAATTTCCAGTTTGATTTTTGCTTCAGGTTAAATGCCTGTCTAACAACTTCATCGGGCATTTTTTCATCGCAGAACATTTTTATACGCCGTTTAAGTGCTTCTTTATTAGAGTCTATTACGAAACTGTCCCTTGATGTTACTATACCAACGCTATTCAGTGGAAACACTTCGGTTATTTTAGGGTATTTTTCATAACTCTCCAAAAGCCTCTCATCTCTGGGAATAAAAAGATAGAATTCAGACTTCGGAGTTAGCTTCCGCCAAGTTGCCGTTTTTACATCATTCTTGGAAAGCCAATCATTTTTATTTTCTCTTAATCCCCAAATCTCCGAGTGATATATGCTACATCTTTCCTTCCCTTTCTTTTTTATAAATAGGGCAATAGCTACTCCCTGTCGGATGTCAAAGACATTTTTATCTTTAGAACCATCCGGGCATTTCTCTTTTTTCAGGCTATTACCATGTAAATCCATGATATAAATCTCATTGAAGCTGCTCATCAAGGATTGCCGCATACCCCTGAATGTTGGATTATCCAGATAGCTATGATTGGTGATAAATCCTAAAACTCCCTCGCCTGCCTGGTTTATCTTCCACTGGGCAAAACGGATGAACTTGACATAATCATCCTGCAACCACTTGGGATTTTTCTCTTTAAGCCACTGACCATCTATGATCTTGTAGTGTTCTATTAATTCACCGATCCAGGTTTTTTGTTTTACTTTTATTTCTCGTCTTGCCTTTTTTGTTTGAGAGATCAGTTTAAAATAAGCATTAACTTTATCTTCTTGAATTTGGTAATTGGTTACATACCATTGGCCCTTTGTAACGGTTACTTCCTTTTCGCTTAGATTTGCGGATATTCCCGAATAAGGCGGGTTTCCAAGAATTACCAGAATAGGCTTCTCCTTTTTGACTTTACCTGCAAGGTGTGATTCTTCTGAAAGGGAGGCCATACCTGGAAGTTCGGTTTGAGCAAGTTCCTCCATCTCAAGGGTATTGGTAAGATAGAGTTTGAATCTATCATCCTCTTGGAGACCATATCCAAGTTCTTCCAAAAGAAAAGACATCTTTAGATGACCTATAGCATAAGGCGCCATCATCAGTTCAAAGGCATAGAAATTTTTAAGGACATGTTCTTTTATAAAATTCTCCTTCCCCCCTTCGCCATATTTGTTAACAAATTCCTCTACTGCCAATTTGGCAGCCTCTGCCAAAAAAGTAAGCGTTCCCGCTGCAGGGTCTAAAACTGTAACCATATCATTTGCAAACCCATCGGCTCTGTTAAAATGCTCCTTCAAGATATGTTGCAAAGAACGGACAATATAAGAGACCACAGGCTCCGGAGTATAATATACACCTCTTTTTTCTCTTGTAGCTGGGTCATATTCGGCCAAAAAGGTTTCGTAGAAATGCACAATAGGGTCTTTGCCTTTACCTTCATGAAAATATTGGTGGAGGATATTTTTTACATCAGTAACTGCTAACACCTCTGAAATATCGTCAATAATCCACTCCATCTGCCGCGGTAAGTCTCCAAGAGAAATGAACCTGAACACATCCCTTAAGATTCCGATAGTGTGGGGAATGTTATCGTATGCAAGTTTTCTGTTAAACCCATTCTCTGAGCGGGTGCGAGCAGCAAAGAGTCCGTATGTGATGGTCTGTGAATAAAGGTCCTCAAATTCTTCTTTTGATAAGCCGCTTATAAGATATTTTCTGAATGCCTCATAAAATCCTGAAATATAATCTTTTCCTGTTCCTTCTTCTATTAACTCCTCTGCAATGACCTCTTCCTTCAGAAAACGCGTCCTCTTTGCTAATTCTATTGCCAGGGTTTTGGCATCATAGACTTTCGGCAGAGAGAATGAAAAAAATTTCTCAAGCAGTTGAAGAAAATCGGATTCTTTTTCAACCGGTGGGATGGTTTTAAGTTTATGTACAATAAAAGGCCTGGCGATAAGAACTTTATCTATCAAAGTGCCATTGCGATAAAGTCTAAACTCAAAAAAATTGGTTAAGATCAGATTCGGGAAGGTGTGCCGATAGCGCTTTAATTGCTCTGAATCTTCTTTTAAATCTAAATTATCAACTGTTGGCGCTTTAGCTTCAATATATCCAACAATATGTTGTTTCCCATCCCAGATTCTAAAATCAGGATTACCGGCTTCGGTCTTCTTTGGCAGCGTTGTTATGTGGATATTTTTTTTGCCAACAGAATTTGTATATTCCTTTAACAAGCCTTCAAGAATAGAGTAATAACTTTCTTCTCTGGCGTCTCCACGATTAGCAATCTCATATATTCTTTTCAAATACGGTTTAAGCATTTTGTCCTTTTCAATAATTTTGAATTCTTATGCACGGCATTGTGCATAACGCTCCGGATAACCGAGTTGATCCGGTTGTTATGTTGCGATATAGCGCATCGCTAAAGTGCTACCATGACCTGATGCTGAGGGTTCAGTCTGACACACCAACTTTACTTGCCATCCGCGCTGTCTTAGCGCTTCGACCACATCTTGGTCTAGGTTTCCTTGCTTGGTCTCGAAGGTAGTTTGCTTCATTGCCAGGCACAGCAAGTGCGTCGGGCGAGTCATGGCCACGTAGTGCACCTTCAAGCGGTACCGCTGCTGATCCCTGTCCGAGGTCTTCCAGCCCTTCCTATCCCCAGTGATCCACGGTCTCAACTTATCGAGATTATGCGTATTCCAGAACGTCTCACACACCAATGTCGCCGTGTGGGTCTCGCCCTTAATCGAGTGAATGGAACCTATGCGGATGTGGACCTTTGGATCGTCATTGGGATATCGGAAGATGTTATCCCGTCTCTGTGGACCAACGTGAAGCACCGCCTCATCGTCCGAGCCATCCTTCCACGCCAAGAACTCGTCCACTTCTGGGCCGGATAATGAACCCTCAGCGATGGTCTCGGCGATAGCCCGCACGACGTCACACCAATGATGCTGCCAAGCCTCTTTCGTGGGAACATCTCTTTTAACGGCGTAAGTGGCGATCAGCTCCTCGTAGCGATCTCGAACGTCGGCGCACTCATGCAGAAGCCTCATAACGTGCCGGTGACTGTGCCTGCGGTGGCGGAAAGATGCCCCGTCCTCTACCATTCCGGCCAAACGGAGAACGCCCTCCGCGATCTTCTCGACCGCCTGATATGCTTCACCGGTCGTCTCGACCTTTCCCTGTCCGGCGAGAATATACTGAACAAAAACCCGTGGTGTCGGGTCTCGACGTGCCAACTCCGGATCATAGTCGGTCCAGTAGTGACCCACATGGTGGGGGAACTTCGGCTTACCCTCGTCACTGGGTGGCCTATGCACCTGACCGACAGCCGTGAAAGTCCCTCCGCGCAACTCCCGTTTAGAAAACGTCTCAAGAAGCATCTCACCATAAGCCTCCAGGACCTGGACGGCACTATTGTCGTCGAATAGGAAAATGGTGTGCTGTCCGTCCGGCGCGTCAGACCCGACCGGCTTCTTGGGTCCTTGCCCGACTAAGCCATAAGGAGTAATCCCTAGCGGATCAGCCAGATCCGCGATCTTCTGCCCAAAGCGATGGCTGTTGGGCAGGTCCTTCTTGACTGCGTCGTCCGGAAACTTGTCCGTGATCGCTTCCTTGGCGCCGACAAAATCGAAGATTGCCTGGTTGTTATCACCAAGTCGCTGGCGAATAACTGAACTTTCTCCATCCAAAAAGATGCGGTGGAGGATTGCGGATTGAACTTCGCTGTTGTCTTGCGCTTCATCGACGAATAAAAGCGGGAAGCGATCACGGATCACATGGACAACATCGGATACTTTGTCCATCAGGTCGTGCGCCCAGATGAACATATCGTCATAGCAGTGGTAACCTTCCATAGCGGTTTCTTGGCAAGCGTCTCTAAAGTTCCTGTAAGTAGCGGTCTGGTCTTTGAAGGGAAACTGGCCATTCTTTTTTTCCAAGTTGAAACAGGTATCGAGAATGCGAATATTCGATCTGTCTACGTGTTTTTGTTGTAGAGAGTAGCGCCATTTGTGATCGAGCTTGTTCCATCGACGGATTTCACAAATGTCCGTATCAATCATCTTGATCGGGTAGCTCTGTGACCTCAGCCACGGGATAGCGAGGAACTCATTGACGAACCCGTGGATGGTACCGATGAAGTGGGGATAGGAGAGCAAGCGCCTTCCGGCGGTTGTGTTGCCGAGGCGGGTCTCGATCTCGTGTCGCGCGGCGTTGGTGTGGGACAGCACGCAAATGCCGCTAGTGCGGTATCGCCACTTCGTCGCCAGGATCGCCAACTTGGCGACGAGCAGGGTCGTCTTGCCGCTGCCCGGGCAGGCCGCGACGTCGATTTGCTCCATGGACTTGAGGACCTCTTTGCGCGGATCGGTGCCGTCCTCCCCGCGGAAGGCGTTTTCCGAAAGTCCCAGGAGAGCAGGTACCCAGCGAGTATCTTCTTCTGTGATCTCAGGCGGCTTGAAGGACCCGTGTTCACTCATCGGTCCCCACTGGCTTAGTCGGTAGGCCATCCAGGGCGTCTTTCGCACCAGTTACATAGTCGATAGCCTTGGTCAAATACTTGGGAATAGCGACCCGCAGTTCATCGGCCGTCAGTTCATTGTTTCTGAATCTGGTCTGCAGTCGTTCTGCCAGGTACTGTGCAGCGACGGCTTTTGAAGCCTTCGTTCCCTTCGTGAATTGGGCATACACCTTTGCGGCGAGCACCTCGTCGTAGGAACAGCCATTTGCGCTTCCTCCATCGACAGCCTCTCTGGCCTCCTCCTCAAGGCACTGAAAACCCGCTTGCGCTGCCCTCGTCTCTGACTTCAGCTTTTCCCTGTCAAGGGCTTCATCCTTCTTGGCGAGGTGTGCGGCCACGTAGATGTCCTTGGCAAGGCCGGAAAAGGCGAGGTCATACTCCAACGTCCATTCATCAGAGACGAAGGTCTGGACGCACTGGCCGGACGCCTTCTTGCGTAATGCATCCCTCCTTTCGCTCAGTTGTTTCTCACCGAGTTCCGCCTTGGTCGGGAGAGACTTCCCCGTAATCTCACGAGCGCAATCCGGCATGACATCCATGTCGGTCACGCAAGCGACCGGAATACTGAGTTGCCCATCTTGCTCCTCGTCCTTCACGTTCTTGCGTTGGAAAATGCGGGCATAGCGACGGAGCCCGACGCCACCAACGTTGACGATGGACACACCGTGCTTGGTAAAATCACGGCCAATGAGATTCGCTAGCGTGGGCAGGAGGATATTCTCCGCGTCCCCTTCGACGATCATCACGCCGCGGGCAAAAAACAGGTTGGCCTTAGTTACGTCGAGGAAGCGTTGCAGGAACCGATAGTCGGAGGGTTCCAATTCCGTTTGGTCCTCAGCAAGCGAAAAGGCTCCTCCGTTGCGGATCATCACCATGTTTTCCAGTTCGATGGCTGAGGCGAGGTTGGGGCTGTGGGTGGTCACGATGATCTGTATGCCCTTTTCCTTAGCCTGCTCCTGCATGGACTTCATCAATCGCAATTGGCGCTGGGTATGGAGGTGAGCCTCCGGCTCCTCGATCAGCAGCAACTTGTTTCCCGCGTCCTCTTTGGCAAGTAGAAGGAGTTCGCACGCGATAAAGAGGAGATTGTTTGAGCCCAAGCCGAGTTTGCCCGTACCGCCAAGACTGAGGTCGAGCTTCTCCAACAAATATCGGAGGCGGGCATCGTCGGAAGCAGTTGCGCCACTGACACTAATACTGCTCTTGATGCCTTCTCCGGTTAGAGAAAGCCTCTTTAGGTGCTCATCGATATCATCTCGCGCACTCACGACGCCTTGCTGCTTTTCGAGCAGTGCATTCGCGAGGTCGCCAATCCCGAGCACGTTCAATGTCTTGGGATCGATATCAGCTTTGGGATCAAATCCGACCCCCGCTACCTTAATCTGATCCGTGTGATGGAGTACTTGGGACAGGCGCGAACCGCGGCCGGCGGACAAGGCTTGCTCGGCATCACGCAGTGGTCGCAAGTAAGTCGCGCGCAATAAGTCGTGCACTTCTGAAGGTATGGTCGGGCCGTCACCGTCCTTGCCGGAGTGAACCTCGACTTGCCGGTAGGGCCGCCCTCTGCGCACCTCGCCCGTATCCTTGGCCGTCCAGTTGACGTAGAGAACAGGATCGGCTCCCGATTTGTCGCTGTAGGTCAGGAATTCGACGAAGGCCCTCTTGTCCGTATTGCCCAAACCCTCAAACTTGCAGGCGATCTTGATCTCGCGTGATGTTCCTTCTCCATGGAAGTCTGCATCTTCGAGCCTGT
>Ga0209986_10001894_pt1 | contig 19721 bp, 15 predicted proteins | sample BlataG_FD_183168 | JGI IMG/M metagenome (GOLD analysis project Ga0209986, IMG submission 183168) | Deep subsurface microbial communities from Black Sea to uncover new lineages of life (NeLLi) - Black_00105 metaG (SPAdes) (version 2) | ecosystem: Environmental > Aquatic > Marine > Oceanic >... | reverse complement strand
GGGGGGGGGGGGGGGGGGGGGGGGGGGGGGGGGGGGGGGGGGGGGGGGTCCTCCCCCTCTTTTTCAAACCCGTCTCTCTCTCTCTCTCTCCCTCTCTCTCGAACTATCTCCCCCGATTTGTCCTCCCGGTCGGTCAACCTAGTAGTAAAAAAAATAATAGCAATACAAATTAATGTTCACCAACAAGAGAAGAAATATACAATAGATCATCAAAGCAAGTAAAGCTGGCAATAGTTTATCATAGCGAAGGACAAAGGACGGTTTGATAAAAGTGAGAGAGAAGAGGAAAAAAGACACTACTCCTCTCCATCTATCCTATTTTCCTATTCTCTGTAGATCCAAGCCACGATGTCTTCAGGGTGAAATCCCAACCCTGGATCATCATCTGGTTTGGTGTCAAACTGATAATTCAGATTATATTTAAATTCATGGTATTTCAACCAATTCAAAAGCCCTGGGAATAATGGTGGTGGTGATGCCTGGGCTCGCTGAGAGACGGGGATCTCCTTCTTCTTCTTCCACACATTGATTGGGTCTGATAGTTGGAATGGAGGGGCTGTGTGGTTGAGAGGACTTCTTGAAATCATCATTGTTGCTGGGTTGGTGCTTTCACCATTGTCATCAGGTGAAGATGCAGCATAGTCACCAAAGGAGAAGTCGAGAGCTCTGGCAGTAGTAGTAGTGGTGACGGCTGGGCCAACAGAGTGGCTGGCAGTTGGAGCAGTAGCTGTAGCGAGGTATGAGTCAGGTTGATGGCTAACTGGAAGAATCCTTGGGGTGGATGGAAATTCACTGGGAGTTTTATAGGAGGTGGTAGGCTGAGGATGGGATGGGTAAGGGAGGACGGAGGACGGGGAGGCCTTCTGATGTGAGCATGCCGTGGGATGGTTCTCTTCTTCTGACTGGCTCAGTATTTTGGTTACCATCCTGGTGACGAATTTATTGAGAGAATAGATTCTGGCATCGTGACATTTGATGAGGAGCTTGTTCATATCTTCCATCAAGCAATAGAGGTAGCCAGGGCTCAGCAGCTTCATCGCCTTCTCAAGTCTCTTGTCCGGGAAGAGAGCACCATCTTTGCCATGTCCTTGGCTCTTCATTTCTGCAGCCCAGAACCTTATGCATTGCCTAAACGCATGAGATTTTGATTCAGACTGTCTCCTACTTGGCATTTTGCAAGAAAGCGGCTGGTTGGAAGATTAACACGTTGCGTGAAATGCCGTGAAATGCTGTGCTGTGGGTTGTGATCACTTGGAGGTTAGTTGAATGATATTCAGAAGCATCGATAGGTGGTAAAGCATGCAGTTTACGATCATAAAGAGTGCTATGGGGCGATATCAGGTTTTATAAGTCGTGATGCTGGCAATTGACATTTACCTGGGGATTTAGTTGTGATTCAAGGCTGTGTAAAGCCTTTTGATTACACCTGAGTAGTTTACCTTATTTAAATTATGTAAGATATAGTTAAAATTACGATCTTTTTATTATACGCAGCTTGTTATAAACACTCTGTCCCTCCACGTTCCTTTTAAGTGAAAGCGTGTCCTTCCATCACCGTCACTAAAATCTGCTGTTTTCACTTGCAGTCTTCGAGAACAGTTTCCCTTGCCACTTTTTTGAACATTCGTCAGTATCATCCGGTCTGTATTATTCAACACATATAGTATCCTAATACCAAAGCTCACAATACTTACATTATTATTAATTCAAAAATAACAGCTTCTTCAGCAACCCACGCCCTGAACTGACTCCGATTGGCCTCCTTTTTCCATTCATGTCACTACTATAATATTCAAATTAGAACTAGATCAACACCTAACATACATCTATACTACATTAGTAACTCAATTTAGATACAACTAATCCCCCATCATGCTCTTTCACACAAAAATCACCAACCAACACTCAACCCAACTCCAACCGCTACAACAGCCACTCCCACTGCTGCCATCAAGGCAGCACTACACATTCCTCCACCACCACCAATACTACTATTAACACCACCTCTCCCAACCATTTCTTTAGTCTTCTCTCTACTTGTTACTATGCACCCTTGACCAACAATTCCATCACCAAGCAGTTCTCGCATCCTCTCTACCCCATGTTGTTCCACCTCTCCCTCCATCAAATAATCACAGTAACTTATATTGCTACTACCATTGTTAGCTAAGTACACACGTCTAGGGAGACCCATACATACACCTCCAGATAATTCATCAAAATGGGAGAGAATTGAAGGAGGAACTATTTGTGCTGAATCTTTAGTATTACCGGTATTACTATTTTCATCACCGCGATTCATATCAGCAGCAGTCATGTCTGCTGCCTCGACCAACGCATCCAGCCTAGCAATCAATGTTGCCTTGACATCTTGTTTCAGAGCTTCTACTGCAGCTCCTATAGGTTCTCTCTTATGTACCATTGCTCTACAGTGAAGTTTCCCTTGGATATTCAGTGTACCTAGAGCATTAATTGACATACTACTGCGAGGTACTGTTGAAGCTGATGTTTTGGGGGAGGATTTATATCCACCACTATTACCATAAGTAAATGGGAATGCTTGTGCCATAGGCCCTATTAACTGAATTTCCAACACTTTACCCTTATCAACATTATCAATAACATCACATATAGGTGTGTTGTTGTCTGCAAGGCAATCATTATTATTATAAAATCCAAGGGCAGGACCTAGGATGTGAGTAGTTTCTCTAATAATTGCATCTTTAACTGCATCTCTCAGCCTTTTATTGCCATTGTCTATTGTTATCTGTATTTGAGCGTTGTATAAGCATTGAAATGAATTAAAGTTTGATAGGAGAGGCAGTGATTTCACTTCACATGGCTTCAATTGAGATGAAGACGCTCCACTACTACTACTATTACTGCTCCTGGGACATTCTTTGATGGTCAATTTCTTGCTATTAGAATCTATATGAAGAACCAGGGGATTGTCTATCACTACTATAGACTTCAATTCCTTCTTCATAGCTATCAATAATCGAAAAATTAGTTGGGATGAGGAGGAGAAGAGGGGTTCAGGACAGGAAAAGTAGAGGCCCTGAACAGCCAATCCACCAGGGAGGAGGCGGGCAACCTGAGCAGCATGTTCAATTACCCAGTCGCTGTCTAGTTTAAGAGAAGAGCCTGGTTTCCTAGTAGAAGTAATGATTGGGGATTGACCATCTTGGTTTGGGGAGACTATGGTTTCTAAGATGTAGTCTTTGTTGGAGGTGGTGCGACCGACTAGGAGACCAATCTGTCGTTGGGGAGAGGTTGGAGAGAGATGAGGATGGTGATTTGACGGTGAGTGGAATGTTTGGCTGGGAGTGGAATGTGCATGATGCAAATATACCTCTATTTGATGCGTATTCTGGCTATTTTCGCCTGGTTCTTTGCCAATATGCTCGTCAACTTGGACCAATCGCATCTTAACGATCGGATCAAAGGTGTGACCAAGAAGAACCCCTAGTGACGGATTATTATTGGTCTAATGTATACCTAGAAGATGTGAAGAATTAAGACATCTTATGAATTGCTGATGGCCAAGGTTGATGAATTCAAGCAACGAAAGAGCAGCCGAGGAGAGGAGCTTCCCTCATCAACTTGGCTCTTAATCATAACTGGCCCATCTCCACCACTTATCAAGGATCATACCATCCTCACAACAAACGGTGCTTTGTCATGAGAAGGGGGAAGCTTCAGCCTTTCCATTTTCTGAATCAGCAGTCCTAACATTCATAGTTAGAGAGACTCATGAGTGAAAAGGCAGTGTGGAGAGAGGGCGGGGGTGGTACAGGTAGGAAGGGTGGAACAAAACTGATTGTCATTAATTTGTTAAAGAATCCCATAAGAGCTTTCATATAAATCAATAGAAGATCATCAACCAGCGAAATAAGAATATGAGGGCAGGATCATTCCAATTTCACAGGAACCAAACACGTTTATTGGGTTTTATTGACCAAACCGCATTTCTTGGTCATCCGTTTGCACCTTTAGATCATGGAAAAGTCACATCAACTACCAACTGCAGAAACAGCTCCATATTTCCTTACCCAAACAAAATCACCCAGTTGGCTCCTCCAGCTGCTGCCTCCGACCTGGCCCTCTCCTCTGCACCATCAGAGTATGGCGCTCTTGAAAAGTCCCAATACAACCTTTTTGTCCAATTCTTTAGACAAGCCACCCCATACATAGAAGGACACAGGGGGCGCACCTTTGTCCTTGTCCTTCCAGGAGAAATCGTAGACCAAAAAGACATTCTACACTGCCTTTTAGAAGACATTGCCTTGCTGCACAGTCTCGGTATAAAACTCATCATTGTAGTAGGAGCCCGGTCACAAATAGAAGCAGCCATTAAAGCCAGTGGAGGAGAGTCCACTATAGTATCTGGTATGAGAGTGACTGATCAGGTAGCACTAGAAGCAGCAGTAGAAGCTGCAGGTAGAGCCAGAATGGAGGTGGAAGCCCGACTGTCAAAAGGTCCCACCGTCTCAGCGGTGCGAAGACATGTCCGTGGTGGTCAAGGTCAACAGCGATATGGACCAGGTATTCAAACTGTCACAGGAAACTATGTAGCAGCTAAGAGGAAGGGTGTAGTTAATGGTGTTGATTATCAATACACTGGAGCAGTTAGATTTGTGCAGACGGATGCCATTAAAAGACAGCTGGATGCTGGAGCAATTGTACTGCTGAACAATTTGGGATATAGTGCTGCTGGAGAGGTGCTTAATTGCAATATCTATGACGTTGCCTTGGGAGCTGCTGCCGATCTTAAGGTGGATAAATTGATTATTCCTACTTTGCCGGAGACATTACCACCTGGGTTGCCTGCTTGGCTGCCGCTCAGAGATGCTGAGAATTACTTGCAGATGAGTGGTAATAGTAGTAGTACAGAGAATGGAAGCAGTGATGGTAATGGTATTAGTAATGGTAGTCATAGTGCTGAGATGTTCAAGAAGGCTATAGCTGAAGCTGATGGTGGGGAGTCGTCATCTGGCAGTGAGTCGACCGCAGAGATAGACATGGATAGGTGGTATGGAGAAGGGGTGTCGTTGCCATTGGTGGCTGCATGCCTCGCTTGTCAGACTGGTGTGAAACGAGCGCATTTGGTGAGTAGATATGCTGGTTCTACTGAATTAGAAAGGAAATAAGCGTTGCTAAACCTCTCTATAATCCCCTCTTTTTTGCAGATTGATGCTAGCATTGACGGCTCCATGTTGCTGGAGCTGTACTCTAGAGATGGTGTTGGGACTATGATATCTACTGATTTTTATGAAGGTATTCGCGGTGCGGGGACGCAGGTAAGTTAAGAGATGGAAATAAGGAGAACTGATATAACTACTCTCTTATGGCTCGTTCATACCATCCAGAACGCACCCGGTCTCGTTAGATCCCGGAAGTTAAGCTGGATTGGGCAGGAATAGTAGTGGGAAGGGTGACCGCCTGCGAAGTCCCTGTGACGAGCTGTCCCCTAACATATCTTTTTGCATTTCTCACCATGATCATACTAATAATACTCACCATTTTGTTCCCCTATCTATCATCTAAACAAAAATCTTTTCAGGATTTGGAAGGTTTGATCGAGCTCGTCCGCCCCCTCGAGGCTGCCGGCATACTCGTAGCCCGTAGCCGAGACCAGCTCTTATCAGAACTCCCCTACATAACAGTCTTAGAGAGAGAATCCAAGATCTTAGCATGTGCCACAATGCGCAATTTAGGAGCTGATGCAGCAGGCAAAGAAGTTGCTGAACTGGCAGCATTTGCTGTCCACCCAGGTTACCGAGGCGGTGGCAAGGGTGATAGTTTGTTAGAGTTCTTAGAGAGAGATGCGGTGTCCAAGGGAGTAGAAAGTCTGGTGTTACTTACTACTAGGACAGCTGATTGGTTTCAGCAGCGTGGGTTTAGTCCTGCAGGGCCAGCGCACGAGGCGGTGGAGATATTGCCAGAGCAGAGGAGGTTGAGGATTGACCCGGCTCGTAACTCTCAACTTTATGTTAAACTGCTTAAATAGATAGAGGAGTGATCATGGTGTAATGAAAAGAGAAAGAGAGAGATACAGAAGAAGATGATGGAAAGGGAAAGAATGGAGATGTGTGGAATGGATTGGAGCAAGTCATCATTGTACACAGGACGGAAGGGGAGAGGAAGGAAATAATCAGGGCGGGAAACCGGTGGGGTTGATGGAAGCATAGGGAGGGGATTCAAAACCAAAGGACGAGGCTGCAGTTGATCACATTGTGATTGATTGAAATTATTGCTGGTGACTCAATAAACTGATACGCTAGTTGTTGAAAGAATATAAAATAAAAGGTTAAACTAGCTTCCATCGAATCAAAGCTATTTTCTAGTGATAGTTTACAGTTGTTAGCAGTTGATCTTTTGGTATTTGACAGAGTGTATTGCATGCAATATTCTGGCCGGTTAACTCTCCCAACGTGTTCAGAGTCAACGGCTGACAAAACAAGTGAAAACATTCTAATGATGGATACTCATACTGAAGCACAAGCATCTTCTTCTAGCATAAATATAGTTCAAGGCCCATTTGCAAGCATGACACAGGTAAGCAAGGGAGTATCTAATCCTAAACGAGGCAGAAATCATGGAATGAAATCGAGAGCGTTTTGAAGTTGTCACCGTGCAGAAGGCGTGAACTAGCCAGCTGTATACCAGGATCGCCTGATTAGACCGACTCTTCGAACACAAGACTCCAATCGTGTTAGTTGAGGCCTCCCTGATCAAAATTCCAATAGAGGCAGTTCATACTAAAACTTAAGATGAATCGCCTGAGGCTTCAACTCATTGCACACTGCCCCTCTTTGATCACCGGTGCACGTTACATCCTCGATCAGGTTTAGCTTTGCTTTATAACAGCGAACCAACTCCCGGATCACTGATGACCTCAGCTCCTTCCATCTCTCTCACACCCACCTCTCTCCCACTTCCCATTTCTCATTTCTACAGGGCGTCGTTACTGCTGCCACTGGAGCTGGACTCACATTAGTTCTCAGGAAACACTTCTTGAAAGATTCAGGCCTCGGAAGCACTGGGTTAGTATCCCAAGGCCACCACGGCAAGGACGCTGTCGTCTCAGCCACCACTGCCACCGTGACTGCTCCCACTACTTCAGCACCACCCCCACCACCCCCATCCACCCCTCCTCCACAATCAGACATAAAGCCTGCTCACGATGTCGTTGCTGGTGCAATGGCACGTGCTGCTTCTCAAGGCACAATCCACCCCCTTGACACAATGAAGGTTAGAATGCAGACCAACAGGATCACTGGCAAGGTCCAAGTCCCACCTAGAGCCCAACGTGCTGCATTATCACTGCGCAGAAGTGCATTAGAATTAGCTGGTTTGTATAAAGGAGTAGTAGGCGCTGCAACTGGAGCTGGTATCATTATTGGAACGTATTTCGCATTTTATAGCACCACCAAACGGTTCCTCAAAGAACACTCCCCCACCATGGGAGAAGGCTCCACTGCTTTTGTCGCCGGCGCAACTGCCGCTCTTGGAAGCAGTGTAGTCAAAGTCCCCCTGGCTGTCTGCATTCGATCAGTGCAAGCAGGCATTTATAAAAATGTATACCATGCTGCCAAGTCTATTGTCAATGCAGCTGGTGTCAGGGGCCTCTTCACGGGGTTTGTTCCTACCATCCTTGAAGATGTGCCCGACATGGCAGTAAAGTTTGCTGTATATGAGACGTTACGGAAACTACACATCAAACTCTCACCAGATAGACCTGCGAATATTATAGAAGACCTAGCCATGGGTGGCTTTGCAGGAGCAGCAGCTGCAGCTGCCACCACCCCTCTGGATGTGGTCAAGACCATCATGATGTGCTCTGCCAGCACGCGGCCATCCATTGCCAGTGCAGCCAGACAAATTATGAAGGAAGGCAATGGCAGCCTGAAACCATTCTTTAGAGGTGTTGGTCCCAGAGCACTGAGTAATGGACTTAATTCTGCGATATTCTTCTGTTTCTTTGAGGCAATCAGGCAGGTACTGACCAAGAAGCAAGAAGCGGCAGCAGCATTAGCATTGGCAAATGAAATTAGTTCGTCTCAAAAGCAATACAAGCGGCTCACATTACCTAGGCTACGATCATCAGTAGAGAATGCTGGATCAATGCCATCTTCATCATCAGGGGCGGTGGCTGCACCTGCAGCGTGTCTGTCGTTGGCTTTACCGCCACCTGGCTGGAGGGAACAGCAGTGATTTTGCTGTTTTGTGCGTGTTTGATTGTGATTCAATTGAGAGAACTGTAGATTTATAGCAAGAATTGTATGTGGTAAATAGAATGCACCTATCATTTTGAAAGTGAGAAATGGATGTGTGGGAAGGCGGAGGGGGGGATTCAGACCAGACCAGGATGATGATGATGATAGTGCGATAGGACGTGTCTTCTCTTGACAGCTACAACAACTCGTATCCCTCTTCTTCCTGCCTAGATAGTAACATTCATCATATATAAATTCACAGAGATAGAGAGAAAGGCAAGAGGATTGTTCCTCTTGTTTATTTGGTGTATGGTGTTTTCTCAGCAAGATTTATAGCTGTCTTGATCCCAGAACGAATCGACGTTATCTTTAAATAAATAGTAAGACATTTCCAGTGATGGGATACTAAACGTGTAAACATCCTTCAATTACATACACATATATAATATTAATGATGATGGTGATGATGACTAGGTGGATGCATTCTTCTCGTGGCATATCCACTTGCTACTGCAGAAGAAGAAGGATCAGAGCCCCCCCCTCCTCCTATTGGCATTCCAGCAGCCATGCCATCACCACCTCCTCCCATATTGGGCAACATGGCTGCTGCAACTGTAGCATTATGTCCAGTTATAGTTGTAATAGACGTTACCCCAGTCTCTATTGCACTAGGAACTACCGTTGTAATATCGTGAATACTGGCCCTTCTTTTATCCTTTTTACTCTGTGAATTAAGTCTAATGAAATATTTCTGTGCATGGGAAGCTACTTGAGTGGGGGTTCTAGTGATGACAAAGTTGCGAGATATAGATCTCCAGTCTCCTTTGCCATACTTGGCCAGGCCCATGAGGAAGAGACGGTGTTCTTCCTCCGTCCATGGGACGCCCTTTCTGCGGTCGGTGTCTTGAGCCTTGACTTTCTTCTGTAATTGCGCGACTGACAGGGTTTCTCCTGGCATGGGGTAGGCTGGGAGATGTATCTGGTTTGATTCTATGTTAAGGATGTCTTCTTCTAGTTCTTGGAAGCGCCGTTTGACAGCTTCAAAGTCTTTCCTAGAGAGAAGGGTCGAGCATTTTTCGAGTCTGTGTTGAGAGGAGAGAGAGCGGCGAGTAAGAGAGGGAGAGGTTGGGGTGAAGGGAGTGAGATTGCGGTAAGGTTTGACAGTTAACACATATACATACCTATCAGGATGGTCCCAGAACTGTGCCAAGGAGTTTTCGAAGACTTTATCTTCTTCAGGACTGTTATTGAGAATCAGAGATGGAGGTGTTTCGGGTCAGATACTGTATTTGTGATGTTGGAGTGATAGCTATGATTAATAGCTATGATATGACGCATATTTATGCGAATTAATACACTGATATCAACTTACCCCCACTCCGTCAGATTATTTTGATTTACTGGAGGTCTTGGTGGCAAAGACGCCATAGCTGCGATATAATTCAAAACTTTAGATATATCAGAGATGATCTGTGAATTACCTTGATTTAAAGTTGCTTGGTCTGGATGCAATTCGATTCGAAGTGACAGACATTTATGGATATCCATGGTGAAGTGAGCTTAAAAAACAATCTGGCTGAGATGAGACCCTTGGACTGCACATTTCTCTTCACTTACCATTAGTTGATTCCTTGATAGAAATGTCTTATCAATTGCTACTGTTGTCTAAGGAGTAAGAATATTGAAGACAACAAGCAAGTTACCAAACTCATTTCTGGAGAGCTGGGTTCAATGTGTTTTCTTTCTATTCCAGCATCATGTACCCATATGTCTTTAAGAATACACAATGATACCTGCCTCTGTCGTTATTGCTTCAAAATGTTTGGGTTGTAACCATTTAACATTCTTGTCCAGCTGCTTCTCAAGCACCGGCTATTTTCAATCACCAGCTATTTCCAATCACTCTGAAGGGTCCATAGCAGTGTCGTCAGTCCTTCCGCTGGCTTCCAACATAAATTACCCGCTTTTACCAACCTCTTTTGTACTAAAATCAAATACACCTTGAATCTCCAAGCTATAAAACATATAAGTAAAGGCCGTTCATCTCCACAAGTGCAGACGTTGCTCAATTTCTTGGCAACATTTGAAACATCCCACTCAAACAAAATGGGCAGAGACTTTTACAAAACGCTTCAAGTCGACAGAAACGCTGATGAAGACGCCCTCAAGAAAGCCTACCGAAAACTAGCCGTGATTTACCATCCAGACAAGTCTCAACCCGACCAACGTCAAGAAGCCACCACAAAGTTTCAAGAGATTGCGGAGGCCTACGAGGTCCTCTCCAACCCTGAGCAACGTCGTATTTACGATGCATATGGTGAAGAAGGACTCAAGGGTGGAGCTCCACCTCCAGGTACTCCTTTTTCCTCCTCCTCTTCTTTTGGAGGATTTGGATTTGGCCCAGGCAGGAGCAGTGCCACATTTAGAACCTACTCTCCAATGGATGAAGACCATGCTAGGCATATCTTTGAAGCCTTCTTTGGTGGTGGAAGTGGTAGTCGTGGCAGTATGTTTGGCAATTCTAGAAATATGGGTGATTCAAGACAATCAGCTCCCTTTTCTGCATTTGCTGGTAACAGCAGCACCATGAGAAGCAGGAGCAGAGGCCCAACTGTTACCACCACCAGTGGTCCATTCTCCAGCATATTTGACATGTCATACGACGATGCAGAAGATATAGGGACAGCATTCCCTTTTGGTAATAGACAATCATCATCATATGGTAGATCAGGTCCATCCAGTAGGCCTCCAACAGCTCCCCAAAAGGTAGAAATACCCCTCGCATTGACCCTGGAAGAGCTGTACCAAGGCACAACCAAACACCTCAAAATCAAACGAAAGATCACGGATGCTGTCAGCAACAAAAGTATGAGTATAGAAGAAACTCTGGAGGTGGATGTAAAACCAGGATGGAGAGAAGGTACCAGGATCACCTTTCAAGGGAAAGGAGATGAATTGCCGGGGAGACCTCCTCAAGATCTGGTGTTTGTGGTCAAGCAAAAGCCACACAGCGTGTTTACCAGAGAGGGAGACAACTTGATGGTGCATGATACTGTGGACATAGCTACTGCACTGGGTGGAGGGGTGGTGGAAGTACCTGCACTGGATGGAAGAAAGGTAGGGGTACGCATTGATCAGGTGATTCATCCAGGGAGTGTTTATGTAGTAACAGGGGAAGGCATGCCCAGGAGCAAAGCAACAACAACAACATCAGTATCAGGTAGAGGAGATTTACATATCAAGTTTGATGTGAAATTTCCCAGGAAAGTGTTGAGTTCATTAGAAAAATCTCAATTACAAGCTCTTCTTGGTGAGAAATAAAGTAAAGGAGGCGGTGTGGATTGGGGATCTTCTTTCATAATCAACCTATCAACTGTTTTCTACTTCATACATTCATATAAACCTAAACCAACAATGCGTTAGCTCTCTCTATCCCTGTCTTTCTATTCTATTTAATCATCTCTCCATGTAACCAGTACATCATCAGTCCTAAACCTCTGAGTACACGTAGCATCACTCAACAGAGTAACATTGCCTTGTTTATATGCCAGCAACCCCGGCCAAGCAATCATAGCCCCATTATCGATGCAATACCTGTCATCAGTAGAATACAGCATCCCCCCTCTCTCCTCTACCATAATATTCATCATTTTTTGTAGTCTCACATTGCACCCTACCCCCCCTACTATCAGGACATCCTTGGATTCAACATGGGCCATGGCCCTCTCAGTGATCTCAACCAACATGGCAAACACTGTTTCCTGCAAACTAAAACATAAGTCAGCAGGTGTTGCTTCTCCTGAAGCTAATAGAGTCTTGGCATTTTCTTCTACACATGCCAAGATGCCTGAAAAGGATACATCCATTCCTTTAACTACATAAGGGAGCTCTATGAGTTTAGTACCGCCTTGTTTGGCCAGTTGTTCAATGTTGTAGCCGGGAGCTGGGTCGTTGGAAAGATCCAAAACTCGGGCGAATCTGTCAAGGCAATTACCAACTGCAATATCTATTGTTTCTCCAAATATTCTGTACCTCTTATCTGCATATGCTATCACTTGAGTGTTGCCCCCACTGACATAGAGGACGACAGGATCCTTGGCACCAGTCACCAGCCTTCCCATCTCAATGTGGCCGACGCAGTGGTTGACTCCAATAATGGGGACCTTCCATGATTGAGAGAGGGTTCTGGCTACTACAGCACAAGCAATGAGGGGGCCGCCCATGCCAGGGCCCTTGGTGTAGGCGATGCAGTTGATGTCGGAGGGGGAGAGGTTGGCTTCGGAGAGAGCCTGCTGGACGAGTTTGACGGCCCATTGCTGATGGTGGACGGCAGTCTCTCTTGGGAGGAAGCCTACGCCTGGAGGAGTGATGTATGTTTGTCTAGGGTTAGATAGGATTTCTCCATCTTCTCTGACGATACCAACTCCTATTTTATTCGCTGAGCCTTCAATTCCAAGGCAAATCAACATCTTTTCAAATCCACTATTTGTGAAACCAACCTGCTGCGTTTGGCACTGAAATCCGTTCCTTTACGTTGTTAAAACTTCAAAAATTACAACAGAATGCAACAGTTACCAGTTCTCCCTGTGAAATTACTTCAAAAATACCATTTCCCTCTCTCACTTGCCAGCAGCAGTTGGCAATGCTGCCAACTTTCCAAACATACTTCCCAAATCCACCCATCTGTACCCACTAGCATCTCTAAACTTGGCAGCTGCTTCCATCCCTACCTTCAATATATCCTCAACTGGTGCCACCTTGTTCTTTAGAGCCACTTGAGCATCATCAGAGTTCACACTGGCACTCAACGACTCGACATCAAACAATCGGTGTAGATACGACAACTGAGTGTACAGCAATGCTTCAGTAATCTCCTGCTTCATTACTCCAGCACAACGAGTGTCAGGGGGAGCTGCACCTGGTGCCACTCCTTCTACTTCTCTCAGGCAGATGTTGCGTGTCTTGCATGGTAGGACTTCGTCGTCACTTTGGGACCATCCTTGGTAGTAGGAGGCTATGGCTCTCCTGGCTGCCAGTGTTACTTGATTAGACAACTGGTTGGCAGAGACAGAAGCAGTACTGGTGTTCTCGGTGTAACCAGCTGCTGGAGGAGAAGATGATGATGTTGGAGGCAGTAAAGCTGTTTCAATTGCAGTGGCAACGGCATCAGGTGCTTTTTTCATTGCTTCACGGAGTCCAGGGAACACCCAGCTCTGTGTTTCCACCACTGCCTTCTTCTTCTGATCTCCTCCTTCTTCTTCAGCAGCAGCAGCAGCTTCACCACCAATGCCAGTACCACTGGTCTTAGCTACAGTCAACATCAGAGGCTGGCAGTTCTTATACCTATCTTCATCATCCAATGATGATGCAGCAGCCAACAATGCATCATACCTTCCTTCATCTCCACCTTGCACCACAGTATGGTACTTACTAACATCCAATCCCAAGCTCTCCGCCAGTCTACCTGGATCCGTCCCATCAATAGGCGCACACAAACGACTGACCACGGGAAAAACTTGCTGAGCTAGATAATAGTCTGGATCAGGAAGCTTGGCACCATTGGAGGAGGAGATTTCATCTGGGTGGCAGGCACGGTCTGCAAGGGCTCCCTTTTCACCTCCATTACCACTTCCATTTGTTGGTAGCTTGGTCACGGGGTCAATGTCTACAGCGATGATGTAAGGGACAGTCTCACCGGGAGCAACGCCATCTCTTTTTCCAGCTGCTCTTCTACGGAGAGCTACTTGCACATGAGGTTGATTCTTGGCATCGGGGTAGTCTTCTGGTCTCTTGGTCAACTGTTTGGTGATGACAAACTTGTTTAGAGGGATCTCCCCTGCTCTCACCTTGTCTTTAACATCAGCAAGATGCTCATGAATGGCGGCAACCACCTCTTCAGCTGGAGCTCCACTTAGAATATGCTTCAAGGCAAAATTACCGACATCCTTGCACAGCGGGCACCAATCACGTCTGACGATATCCAGGCCTTTGGTTTCAATAATCTCCACTGTTCTTCCGTCTGGAGTTCTTTCCAGCTTGATTGCTGCATACTTTTTCTTTTTTAATAGCAACATGCACTTGAACACCCCATCCATTTCAATTTCAAGCAATCTATACCTCTTGTTCACCTGGGCTTTGATGATATTACCCAGACGGATGCATTCCTGCAGGTCGTGAGACCCAGTGTCCACCATGATGGAATCAGTATCTCCATACACTACTTCTCTTCCAACATTGCTCTGCACCAGATCGACAGTGCTTTGAAGAATTTCCCTTCCTTGTGAAGTAATCAATTCTGCCAGTGGGCGGGCAAAGAATCGTGATTGGGAGAAACCGAGGCAGCCATACATGGAATTAGCAGTCAATTTCAGAGCTTGCTGGCGGATTTCCAGCTGAGAACGACGAGTGGCATTACGCTCATTCTTCAGTAGATCTTTGACTGCTCGGCGCCGTTGGACCAGGGTACGGAGGAGGCCGGGGAGAGGAGCTGCCTCTGCTCCTGGCTCTGGGAGGGGAGGAACAGATCCGTCTTCTGGCCTCTCTACGGTAGTGTAGCAAATGTTATACTCTTGGATGATGGAGGGGTACAGCGAATTAAAATCCAGCAGTAAGATGCACCTGTCGTACAGCCCCTTTTTTGGTTCCAGCACCAAACCACCAGCATACTGAGGTCCCTTGGCCTTCTTGGCCTTCTTGGTAGCAGGTTGATTGGCATCATCATCCTCGTCAAAGTCTCCCCCCCTTTCTCCAGCAGCAGCAGCTTTAGCCAGACGTTCACGCTCCTTGTTGGTCAGCTTATCTGGAAGCATGAACTTTTTAGAATGGAACTCGTGAAGGAGGAGCATCTCAATCCGCTGAGCACGCTGCCCAGCCAAGGCTTTACCCCATGATGAACCACTCAGACTTGCCAGCTGTCTACTGAGTGGTAGGATACTGAGGTAAAAGGAAAGACGCAGACCCAGATAGGCATCAGAGGATGTGTGTCTCACCAGACCCAAGAGACGCTGTGCAGTGTCATATCTCAGAGGGACATCCGACGGGGACAGCTCAGATCTGGTCTCTGCAAGTAAATTACGACTCAGGGTGGCCAGAGTGTAGTCCACTTCCTTCACCAAATCTCTAGCATTGAGGTAGGTATCACAAATGAGTCTGCCAGCCATGACATCTTGAGCACCTTGACTAGCTCCACCACCATAGATGTGACCACCACCGCCAAGACGGGGCCACTTTGTGCGCCTCAATCTGCCCAAACTGCTCCAGTGAGGGACCTTGAAGTGCTGCAGTCTGTGCAGCAACACATCAAAGTCAAATGCTGCAATGTTATGACCCACAAACACATCTGCATCCAGTGCTCTCAGTCTAGCCACCAACATGGTGAGCAAGCCCTTTTCGTTGCCTTGCATAGACAGCATGGCTCCTCCATTGGCTCTGCCGAGTGGGCTCTCATTCTCTCTCTTTACTTCAGCGTCAAAGCCGGGAGGGAAGGGAGCACCGTCCAGTTTACGAACTGCAGAGAAGCATCTCAAGTGTCGAGGATTATTCCACTCTTCTGGTTCCATTGGTCTATCTGTCTTTACCTTGGTCAAATACACCACCGAGGCAGCAGCAATTTCATTAGTAGAATTGGCAGTATTGAGGATAGTCTTCAGACTGATGGCAGCTACAGTGAGCTGAGGAGCTTCTGTGTTTGCCAAGTCGCCAGTGGCAATATTGACTGCCTTGTGGTTGTCCACTTCTACTTCTAGCTTGCACCAAGACCTACCAGATTCAGGGGCCACTCTTGTTGGCTTGGTCAGTGTCAACCATCCAGGGCCCATGATCTTTCTTTTGATGATTAGAGCCTCCAGACAGCTCTGATTCACCCCAAATGCAGCAGAGAAATGCTGGCCAGACAGTCCCAATGGCAGCTGTGGTAGGTTTGCTGGATACCTAACTTTTAGTACCCACTGTTTTCCATGAGAAACTGCCTCGTTTTCAAAGGCATAATTACGCATCACCGGCTTCATCGTCATCTGACTCACACCATGCTCTGCAAACAGAGACCTCACTTCAGTCTTTAGCTCACTCATTTCCTGATGCAGTGCAATATTGAGGTTCTTCTTAGAGGCAGCTTGATCCTCTGGTAATGATGATGAAGCAGCAGCAGCAGCAGAAGCCAGCTCAGTAGCCAGCCTAGCAATATCAGGATTAGTAGCTTCAATGTTATTCCTTGGAACGAAGAAGACATTGCGCTGCATGTTGTTAACCACCACACAGCAAGATGAATGTTGACCATTACCACCAATGGGCACTTTGCCAAATAAGTAGACAACACCTGGTTGAGAATATTCTTCATGTGCATCTAGGAAATAGAATGGAAGACGAGATTCACTGTCAAGGGGGAGTGTTCCATCATCTACCCATGGTGCTGCTTCCTGTTGTTTATGCGCACCTTCATCATCAGCTCGTTCTCCTTCCCCTTCTTCTGCTGCAGCTGAGTACATGCAGAAAACTCCAGCAGCTGGTGCAGCAGATCCTGGAGTTATGTTGTTGTTGTTGATAATTTCTTTTGCTGCTGCAGCAGATGCTGGAGTTTTCTGTCCTACTGGAGTAGCAGCAGCAGCTGGGGATGGTGGTGACTCTTGAGAGGGGCCCAGTGCTGCTGCTTTGAGAGCAGCCACACGAGGATTAGCAACTCCTGCTGCAGTTGGTGCATTGCCATCCTTGCCAGTACCTTGATCATCAACCTCCATTGCATCAATAACATTTTCATCATCATATCCACCATCTCCACCTCCAAAGTCAACATCATACCCACCATCGCCATAACAATTATCGGCAAGATGTGCCTCTTCCTCCTCCTCTTCTATAGGATGATTCTCTGGCGACGGAGGCTTTCTAGAGAACACTGCTGCAGCAGGCTTCTTAGAGGGCAATGGTCTTGCAGATGGCTTGGCTAGGCGATGTGGACCAGGTCTCACTGTAGTAGTAGTAGTAGTAGTAGTAGTAGTAGTAGTGTGTCTGCCAACATTGTTGTTGTTGACTCTCTTTGGTAGAGAAGCTGGGGCATGATACTGTGGAGGTACCACTTTCCTGCTAGCTAGTGCTGCTGATGGGGCAACAGTAGGAATGCCAGAATCCAAATTACCAAGAATATCATCTAGAAGAGCATCAGTAGCCTTATCATCAACCTTGACAGCTCTGGGGCGGGATGTCTTCATGGCTGCAGATTGAAACATTTTCTGCATTCTCTGACGAGCACCTGGCTCTGGGTCAGCTGCAGCTTTACGTTTAGCACCAGGGACTCCTCCTGCCTTCTTGGATGCCTTCATATCTGAATCTGGGAGGCCGTCTTCATGCTCGGCAATGCCCCAGTCTACCTCTTCTCCAATGTCGGTGTAGCCGAGACCGTCTTCATCGACGACGAACCCACCTGTGATGATGGGGCAAGTGATCGCGGCGTTAGAAACGTATGTGATTTAATATTATGGTACAAAAAGTTCTCTAGAGGTCTAATTAATCTCTGTTAGTTCATAAATTTTGAATAATTAACTCACCTCCTTCTTCTCTACGCTTGGCAACAATGCGAGCATACTCTTCCTCGTCTACTTCATCATAGACATCGTCCTCTTCCTCGACTTCATAGTTAGCAGCTCTTTTACCTCCGTTTTTACGGAGTTCAGCAAGCTCGGCAAGGGCATTTTTCGCCTTTGCTCCACCTCTTCCAACTATTGATGCTTGTCTTTTAGCACGTCCTTGATCCATAATTACTGCCAATCAATCAGTCGATCATAGAACAAGAACCGAAATACAAAACGAGTGGAAATTCTGACAAACTATAGCCATTCTTGTCCTCCTCATAATTCAAATTCGCTCTCTGTTGGGGGGAGAGAGACAGGGGAGAGAGATGTTCTCTCTCCTTCTCTTTATTTAAATCTTTATCCAACCACATACAATCAGTTCATATCTTCATCTTTTACATTGCTACTTTCTAACTCATAATTGCATCTTCTCCTAATGTTTTCAATTCCAACACCGCCACATCTCTCGCCAATCTATGCACCACATCTCCCTCTATGCCCAATGCCGCCGAACACTGAGACAGAATATCATGTAATGATTGCAGTGCTGCTGGATCCACTGCCGTCTCTACCTCTGAGATACTACTACCTCCAAGAGCCCCTCCACCCAGCTGTAGTCTAGCTACTGCAGCCAATGGCTCTACCTTTGACCTCAACCCTCCTCCTGCTGACATTGCATGTGCAGGAGCCACCTCCGCCTCCAGCACCGTCAGCTGGTCAGACAGAGCCTTCACTGTACCACGCAACCCTGACACTCTATGCCCCAGAGCTCCAGCAAACCTACCTTCTAACGCATCTATCCTCCTAAATAACCTCAGTAATTGATGAGCCAGGCTGGTGTGTCGTTTTCTAATCCCTTCTAATCTATCTCTAAACAGCGTCTCCTGTCGTGAGGCCAACGTAGCAATGGCTGCTGTCAATGCCTCCATCCTACTCGTCTGTTCCTTCAAGGCTTCTTCTTGAGCTACTCTTCTCGCCAACAGGTCTCCAAATCCTTTAGCTAATACTGGCCATAATTTTTCTGGGTTATCTGGGCCTCCTGCTTTTTGGAGAGCCTCTCTCCAGGCCAGTTCGTCTACATCTGCTGGTTTTATTCTCTGTCCTGGATCTTCGACTACATTGAGGAATAAATACTGGAAACGGTACCTAGGGTTTGAAGGACCTCCTGCTATGCCTGCTATGAATGAGTCTTTGATGCTTTCTAGTTCTCTGATTGCTGATAAGTCAGGAGCTTGAGCTACACCTGCTGCACCAAAAAGAGGGGCTAATTGGTTTTGTTGCTGCTGCTGCTGTTGTTGTTGAGGCTGGCCGAAGAAGCCTCCTCCTCCTCCAAAAGCTAATGGTGGAGAACCTGTTGCTCCAAAAGCACCACCAGAAGGAGCCCCTCCAAAACTGAAGCCGCCAGCAGCTGGAGCACTGGCAGCACCAAAAAGAGAGGGCGTCGACTGAGGTTGCTGGGCTCCGGAGAAGGAAAAGGCACCGCCGGTTGACGCTCCAAAGAGGGATGGGGTTGTGGCTGCACCAAATGCTGTGGGTCCGCCGAATAATGGGGTGGATGCCGTCTTAGCAAGTCCACCTCCTGCTGCTGTCTGTCCAAAATTAAAGCCGGGCGTCTGCAAGGGGAAAAAAATAAGGAAATTCAGTCTAAAATCAAGTTAAGGGTAAAAGTTGAAGTTTTATTTACAGGATACATACCGAATTAGCTGCTGGTGTATTGAAGGAGAACGCCATCCTTATAAATCAACACGTTCTTCCCCTGTACGCAACTATAACAAGTATTTTGCACAAGCCTTCTGATCGATTCAATATTTGCTCTATTTTAACAAGGTACTAGTTTGTCAAGTCTTCACTTGCATGTCATATATTATATTACCCATTGTCAAGATATATATTCTAAGCGTAGCCACATCAGCAGCTTTTAGTTCATTCATCGCCGCCTTTA
>Ga0209986_10001893_pt1 | contig 19728 bp, 17 predicted proteins | sample BlataG_FD_183168 | JGI IMG/M metagenome (GOLD analysis project Ga0209986, IMG submission 183168) | Deep subsurface microbial communities from Black Sea to uncover new lineages of life (NeLLi) - Black_00105 metaG (SPAdes) (version 2) | ecosystem: Environmental > Aquatic > Marine > Oceanic >... | reverse complement strand
CAAACTGATTCGTCAGCCCGTGTATTTTCCCCAGCGAGGAAAATCCACTTATTCCTCGGCTCGCTCTCCTCTTTGAGGAACCATGCCCACTCGCCTCCGGATGGCTTCCTATTCAGATTGCCTGACTCCCAAAGAAATTGCCACGGAAATAAGGATGTTTCTAAATAGGGGCGGTTCAATGTTATTGACTGGTAAGCAGGAAAAAATTATAATTTCTTTCAATGAGGAAAGATTTTGAGGAAACGATTATTGAGGCAGCCCTGAAGGAGGACATGCCTCAAGGAGATATCACTTCTGAAAGTATTATCTTGCCTGATTCTGAGTCCGATGCAGTAATTTTGGCCAAGGAGGGCGGGGTGCTTGCAGGGATAGATGTTGCCAGGAGAGTATTTCAAAAATTAGATGCCTCCATTACTTTTAAGAAAGCTTTAGATGATGGCCAGGAATTCAGGAGAGGAAAGAGATTAGCTGCTCTTTCAGGCCATTCGATCTCCATTCTTAAGGGAGAGCGGACAGCCCTGAATTTTCTTCAAAGGATGTCTGGTATTGCCACTACAACAAGGAAGTTTATCCATGCGCTTGAAGGAACAAAAACTAAGATTCTGGATACTCGCAAAACAACACCTGGCTTGAGAAGCTTTGAAAAATATGCAGTAAGAATGGGCGGAGGTGAAAATCATCGGCATAATCTTTCAGAGATGGTGCTCATTAAGGATAATCACCTGAGGCTGGTTGGAAATATTACTCTGGCTGTTAAGAAGGCGAGGGAAAGAATAAAACCAGGAGTCAAAATTGAGGTAGAAGCCACCAGTTTAAAAGAAGTCCAAGAAGCTGTTCAAAGTGGGGCTGATATGATTTTGCTTGACAATATGTCAATAAAACAAATGAGAGAAGTTGTCCATTGGGTGAAAGGAAAAGTTCCCTTAGAAGCTTCAGGAAAAGTTTCCCTTAAAAGAGCCAGAGAAATTGCTTCATTAGGGATAAATTTTATCTCAGTAGGAAGCTTAACTCACTCTTATAAGTCTGTGGATATAAGCCTTGAATTTTTAAAATAGACGGATATGCGTGAAGAAGAAAGTTTAACAACTGATGTATTGATCATAGGCTGTGGGATTGCAGGTGCCAGTGCGGCTTTGGAAGCGGCTAAAAGTGGTTTAAGAGTGATTGTGGTCACTAAAAGCTCAACGTTTGAGGAATCAAACACCTATTATGCTCAAGGAGGGATCGTTTCACTGGGGCATGATGATCATCCAGAGCTTTTAAAAGAAGATATCATTGAGTCCGGCGATGGTATCAATAACACTGAAGCTGTTGATATCCTGGCTAAAGAGGGGAAAAAAGCTGTTGATGATATCTTGATAAAGGAACTCAAGATACCGTTTTCCAGGAGCACACCAGATTCTCTTGATTATGCCCAGGAGGCCGGGCACTCCCGAAGGCGAATTCTTCATATAAAGGATGAGACAGGAAAAACAATTGAGGAAAGATTTGTCAACGCACTAAAAAAATACTCCAACGTGACTCTTCTAGCTGATCATACAGCAGTGGATTTGCTAACAGTCCCTCATCATTTTAAGAATCTTAAGTCATATTATAAAAAGCCGCAGTGCACCGGAGCTTATATTCTGGACAACCACACTTGTAGGGTAAAGACAATTTTTACCCATTACACTATTCTGGCTACCGGAGGATGTAGTGCTGTTTATCTGTATACCTCTAATCCAAGAGGAGCCATTGGGGATGGTTATGCTATGGCTTATAGAGCAGGGGCAAGGATTGTCAATATGGAATATATCCAGTTCCATCCTACCTCTCTTTTTCACCGGGATGCAGATGGATTCTTGATTTCTGAGACAGTGAGAGGAGAAGGGGCCCGATTAAAAACAAAAGAAGGCCGGACCTTTATGGAAAATTATAGTAAGAAAAAAGATTTGGCTCCGAGGGATGAAGTGACCAGGGCTATTTATGAGGAAATGACAAACAGCAATTCCAGCTATGTTTACCTTGATCTGGTATCTTATGCAAAATTTGATATCAAAAAAAGGTTCCCCAATATCTACAAGACATGCCTTAAATATGGAATCGATATCACAAAGGAACCAATCCCCGTAGTTCCTGCAGCCCATTATTGTTGTGGCGGAGTCCTTGTTGATGGATGGGGAAGGAGCTCGCTTAATGGCCTCCTGGCTGTTGGTGAGGTTTCTTGTACCGGAGTCCACGGCGCTAACCGTTTAGCTTCCACTTCTCTTTTAGAAGGTTTGGTGTGGGGAGCGAGAGCCTCCAAGTACATCGCCTCTCATTTTGACCCAATAACAACTTATAAACCTTCAGATATCCATGATTGGTATTATCCTGGTAAAGAAGAAGAGGTAGATCCTGCTTTAGTCAATCAGGATTGGATATCCATAAGGTCAACCATGTGGAATTATGCAGGAATAATCCGGACGGAAAAACGGATGGAGAGGGCGAGGGCTGACCTGGATTATCTCAGTCATAGGGTCGAGAAATTTTACAAAGAGACAAGGATGGAAACAAAGATTGTTGGCTTAAAACATGGAATCCAAGTTGCCCAGTTAATCACCTATGCAGCCATAGGAAATCCCAATAGCCTGGGTTCTCATTATATTCTGGATTAATTCTCCCTGTTTTCCCTCCCGAATTCAATAAATGAAGTCCCTATAATTGACTTTTTGATGTGGAGAAATAGAATAACTTATTCTATAATAATAAAATTAGAAGAATTGGTTCGGAGTAACTTATGGCAGACAGTGATAAGATTAAAGACACTTTAAACCTTCCAAAAACGTCCTTTTCTATGAAGGCAAAGCTCTCACAGAAAGAACCTGAGATCATTAACAAGTGGGAAAAAATGAACCTCTACAAGAAAATTCAGAAAAGAAGGGAGAAAAGTCCCTCATTTGTTCTACATGATGGCCCTCCTTATGCCAACGGGAGTATTCATCTTGGAACTGCTCTGAACAAAATTTTAAAAGACTTTATCGTCAGATCCAAAACCATGCAGGGATATAGCTCTCCCTATTTGCCTGGGTGGGATTGCCATGGTCTTCCTATTGAAATCAAGGTGGATCAACTCTTGGGAGAGAAAAAAAGAGAACTTTCTATCATAGAAATTAGAGAAGAGTGTAAAAAATACGCACTTAAGTATGTTGATATTCAGAGAGAGCAATTCAAAAGGTTAGGAGTTTCCGGCGAATGGGAAAATCCTTATCTCACTATGAATCCTGAATATGAATCAAAGGTTATTCGCTATCTTGCTGCCTTTTTTGCTTCAGGAAATGTTTACAAAGGGAAAAAACCAGTACACTGGTGTCCCCACTGCAGAACTGCGCTTGCTGAAGCTGAAATTGAGTATAAAGACCGTAAGTCTCCTTCGATCTATGTGAAATTTCCTATGATTTCGGATCTTTCCCAAAAATTTCCTCAGTTAAAAAATAAAAAAGTCTCTGTTTTAATATGGACCACAACTCCCTGGACGCTGCCTGCAAATCTGGCTATAGCATTTCATCCGGATTATGAATATGCTGCCTTTCAGACTAATGGAGAAGTCTTCATTACTGCCAAACGGTTGATCCCTGTTTTAGCTGAGGAATTAGGATTTGGCAAAACTCAAGTTCTTGTCACTTTCCAGGGAAAAGATATTGAGGGATTAAAGGCCCAGCATCCTTTTATAGAGAGAGAGTCCGTTTTTGTCTTAGCCGATTATGTAACCCTTGACCAGGGGACAGGATGTGTTCATACTGCACCTGGCCATGGTTATGAGGATTATATGACAGGATTAGCCTATAACCTGGATATCTATACCCCGGTGGATAGTGAAGGAAAGTTCATTCCCCAGGTAAAAAAATACGGTAAGATGAATGTTTTTAAAGCTAATAAATTTATCACTGAAGATATGAAAAAAGACGGGATTCTTCTGAAAGAAGAAAGTATTATTCATTCCTATCCCCATTGCTGGCGCTGTAAAAATCCTGTGATTTTTAGAGCTACGGCCCAGTGGTTCATCTCTATGGATAAAAATAATCTGAGAAAAAAAGCCCTGGAGGAGATTAAGAAAGTTAATTGGATTCCATCATGGGGAGAAGAGAGAATTACTGATATGGTGAGTACTCGACCTGACTGGTGTATATCCCGGCAAAGAACCTGGGGTGTTCCCATCCCAGCCTTTTACTGTTTTGATTGTGGGCAGGTTCTTGCCGATGAAGAGATATCACTCAGGGTTGCAGATATCTTTTTAAAAGAGGGATCTAACGCCTGGTTTACAAGAGAAACAGAAGAGCTGCTCCTGCCCGGAACAAAGTGCCCAGAATGCGGTTCAAAAAAATTAAATAAGGAAAATAACATACTTGATGTCTGGTTTGAGTCAGGGGCAAGCCATAATGTCCTTGGAAAACGACTCGACCTTCCCTGGCCTTCGGACGTGTATGTGGAAGGACATGACCAATACAGAGGTTGGTTCAACAGTTCTCTTTTTATAGGAGTTGCAGCCAGAAAAGCCTCTCCTTACAAGGCTGTGATTATCCATGGATTTGTTCTTGATGAGGAGGGAAGAGGGATGTCTAAGTCCCTTGGAAATTTTATCGAGCCAGAAGAAATCATTTCTCAAAACGGTGCTGAAATCCTAAGGATATGGGTAGCAATGCTGAATTATAAAGAAGATGCGCGTTTCGGGAAGGAGACTCTGCAGAGACTCGTTGAGGCCTATCGCAAAATCAGAAATACATGGAGATTTATTCTGGGTAATATTTATGATTTCTCTCCAGATAAGGAGAGTGTAAGCCCACAGAATATGCAACTCCTGGATCAATGGATATTGGAAAAATGGTCCGAGGTGGGGAATAAAATCTTGAAAGCCTATGAGAATTATGAATACCATGTTGTCTTCCATGCTCTTTACAATTTTTTCACAGTTGAGTTAAGTTCTTTTTATTTAGATGTTCTCAAGGATAGGCTTTACTGCTCCGATAAAAAGTCACAACTTCGAAAGTCAGCCCAAACTGCGCTGTTTAATCTTCTTAAGTCAACACTTGTGCTGATGGCTCCGATTTTACCTTTTACAACTGAAGAAGCCTGGGAATCTATGCCTGCTTTTAATGGGAAAGAAGAATCTGTTCATTTGGAGCAGTTTCCATCGTTCAAGGAGACATGGCTCGAAGGTGATCTGGTTAAAGAATGGGAGATTTTACTGCTGGCCAGAGAGAAAATCTTAAAGGAGCTTGAGAAAGCAAGAGAAAAAGAACTCATCGGGAATTCTCTGGAAGCATATGTATCCCTCAAGGTACCTTCTTCTCAAGAGGAATTATTAAAAAAATACAAAGAAGAGCTCCCCTCTCTTTTTATTGTTTCAGCTGTAGAACTTAAACCTCACTCGGGAGAGGAAATAGAAGTAGAAGTTTCGAAGACCACATGGGAAAAATGCCAGAGATGCTGGAGGTTCTCTACATATATTGGAAAGAGCCCAAATTATCCACAATTCTGCAAGCGCTGTGAGGAAGTGGTCAGAAATATAGATTCATGAACCGCCAACTATCTTATTTTCTTTTTATCCTTGTTGTGGTGATTGCTGACCAGCTGTCTAAATTTATCATTACTCAGAAAGTATCTCTTATGACCATCAAAAGTGTTGTTCCTGGTTTTTTTAACATCACTTATATTAGAAACCGTGGAGCAATATTTGGATTTTTCTCAGGCTCTGGAAGTCAGTTTATATATATAGTCCTCACATTGGCTTCTCTGATTGCTCTAAGTTTAGTTGTTTATTATTTTTTTAAGACACCACACTCAGAGAGATTTATGAAAATATCACTTTCTCTTATCCTGGCAGGGGCTCTGGGAAATTTAATGGATAGGATTTTCAGGGGATATGTAGTTGATTTCCTGGATTTTTATGTTATAAAATGGCACTGGCCATCCTTTAACATTGCTGATCTTTGTATTAGTATAGGTGCTATTTTATTAATTTATATTTTTATTTTTAACAAAAGGCCAAAATGTACCCAATCCTCTTAAAAATAGGACCCATCACAATCCATACCTATGGCTTTATGATGGCGGTTGGCGTGGCTTGTGGGTTGTGGTTTCTTTTTATTCAAGCCAAAAAACAGGAGCTTCCCTCTACTAAAGTCATTGATGTGGCTTTTTATACAATTATTATATCTTTGATTGGAGCCAAGCTTATTCTTTTAATTGGAAATTTCTCCTATTATTTGCGCTTCCCAGGTGAGCTGTTCAGTTTGGCAAGGTCAGGAGGTGTTTTTCAGGGGGGCCTTGCCTTTGGGATTATCTTTGCTCTCTGGTATTTAAGGAAACACAAAATTCCTACGTGGAAAGTGGCTGATATTATGGGGGCTGCTTTAGCTCTTGGGCATGGCTTTGGCCGAATTGGCTGTTTCAGCGCAGGATGCTGTTACGGTAGAGAATGCTCATTACCCTGGGGAGTTACTTTTCAGAATGAATATGCCAGTAATCTGACAGGAATTCAGCTTGGAATCCCTCTTCATCCAGTTCAGCTTTACGAGTCTGCTTTGAATTTTCTGAACTTCTTTGTATTGTTTTTTTTCTTGAAGAGAAAAAAATTTGATGGCCAGATTTTTTCATTATATATCATCAACTATTCAATGATCAGGTTTTTTGTTGAATTTTATCGTGGGGACCACGCTGATAAGCTTTATCTCATACGGAGTACTTCGAATTATCTCAGTCTTTCCTTGCCTCAGCTTTTTTGTATTTTGGGCTTGATTGGCGGAGTGACTCTGTTTTTTATCTTAAAAAAAAGAAAAAGTGCCTAAAAAAGAATACAAGGTAACTCCCTTATCCGGTTTAGATCAAAGACTGGATGTTTTTTTGTCTGAAAAAATCAAAAATCTGGCCCGGTCTCAGATTCAGAAAATCATTGAGGAAAAGAAAGCTAGAATTAATGGGTTTGCTAGAAAATCAAGTTACAGGTTGAAACAAGGAGAGATTGTTGAGATAGAATATAAAACTTCAGAGCCTGAAAGGATTCAACCAGAAAAAATTCCTGTGAATGTAGTTTATAGTGATAGTTTTATTGTGGTTATTGATAAACCTACAGGGATGGTAGTTCACCCTGGAGTAAGAAACAGGAAACATACATTGGTTAATGCTCTGCTTTATAAATTTCCGGAAATTAAAGAAGTTGGTCCTGAAGAGAGACCTGGAATTGTTCACCGCTTGGATAAAGAAACGTCCGGATTGATTGTGGTTGCCAGAAATAAAAAAAGTTACGGGGAGCTTCAGCGGCAATTCAGATTGAGGGAAGTGGAAAAGCTTTATCTGGGGCTTATCTGGGGGAAAATGCCTGAGAAAGAGGCAACAATAAGCTGGCCTATAGGACGTCATATCAAACATGGAGAAAGGATTTCGGTGAAGACAAAAAAGCCAAAAGCTGCTGAGACTCGCTACGTTGTAAAAAAAGAATATAAAGAATTTACCTTTCTTGAAATAAGACCAGTAACAGGAAGGACGCACCAGATTAGAGTTCACTTGGCTGCCTCTGGCCATCCTCTTCTGGGGGATATGCGTTATGGTCGTAAAAAGCCAGTGATCGAGTGTGCGCGTCTTTTTCTTCATGCATCTTGTCTTTCCTTTATCCATCCAGATACAGGAAAAAGGGTTGAGCTCTTTTCCCATTTACCTCGAGACTTAAAAGGTATATTAGACGCGCTGGATAATTAACCTGAATTATTCATAAAAAATGCCGACATAAGATTAAAATGAATACATATAAAATAAAAAATAGTGTCGGCAGTTTTTATGAATAATCCAGGTTAGCCATAGGAAATTATATCTTGAGAAGAAGGGAAATTTTGTTGTATTATATCCGTTGCCATTTTTTAAGAATAACTGAATATTTTAGTTAACACATATTGAACTTAATAGTTCTTGGGAGGCTTCAAGATGAAAGATTACAGTATTGATAAAATTAAAAATGTCGCTATAGTTGGCCACGGGTCCTCAGGAAAAACTTCTCTGACGTCTACTTTTTTATTCAACGGAGGAGCGACTTCCAGGCTAACAAAAGTTGGTAAAGGTAATACAGTAACTGATTATGATCCGGATGAAATTGAAAGAAATATTTCTATCAATTCATCAATGTGTTTTTTAGAGTGGAAAGACAGTAAAATTAACATTGTAGATTGTCCTGGGTATACGAATTTTCTCTGGGATACTAGAGCAAGCCTGAGGTCTGTGGATGCAGGAGTTGTTTTGGTATGTGGAGTTGCTGGTATTGAAGTTGGAACAGAGAAGGTGTGGGAAATGCTGAAAGAGGCAGATCTGCCTCGACTTATTATCATTAATAAATTGGACAGGGAGAACTCCAATTACAAACGTACTGTGGAATCTATCTACCAATTTTTTGGCCGTCAAGCTATCCCGGTTCAGCTCCCCATCGGGGAAGAACAGAATTTTACTGGAGTTGTGGACTTAGTCGCCAGGAAGGCTTACATTTTTGAAAAAAATGAAAGTGGGAAATTCAAAGAGGGAGAAATCCCTGCGGAATTCAAAGAGGAAGCCGATAAAAAAATTGAAGAGCTGACCGAGATGGTTGCTGAAAATGATGAAAAATTAATGGAAAAATATTTTGATAAGGGCGAGCTTTCCTCTGAGGAGCTTATAGAGGGCCTCAAAAAAAGCATAATAAACAAGCAGTTGTTTCCTATCTTTGTTACATCAGCTCTTTTAAATATTGGGGTTCAACCTATCCTTGATGGAATTGTAAATTTTTTTCCTTCCCCTCTTGAAAGAGGAGAAATCAAAGGAGAGGAAGGCACTGTTAAACCTTCTCTTGATGAGCCTTTTTCAGCTCTTGTTTTTAAAACTATTTCAGACCCATATACGGGAAGAATCTCCCTGATGAGAGTATTCTCAGGGAAGATAAACCCGGATGCCACAGTTACTAATTCCAATAAGAGTGTGAGTGAAAAGCTGGGGGGTTTGTTCTTTCTTCAAGGGAAGGAGCAGATTCCTGCTGGGCAGTCCAAGGCTGGTGATCTAGTAGCTACTGCCAAGTTAAAAGAGACTTCAACAGGTGATACTCTGTGTAGCAAAGGGGCATCTTTAAAATTCCCTCCTATCAATTTTCCTGAACCATCTATTTCCTTTGCTATTGAGCCCAAGACTCGGGCAGATGAGGATCGAATATCCCAGGCCGTCCATCGGATAACAGAAGAAGATCCAACCGTAAGAATTGAAAGAGAGCCGGAAACTAATGAATTGATTATATCCGGAAATGGTCAGCTTCATGTCGAGATTATCACTGATCGCTTAAGAAAAAGATATAACGTCAATGTTGACCTCAAGCCCCCTAAAATCCCGTATAAAGAGACAATCAAAGGGAGATCTGATGTCCAGGGTAAATACAAAAAACAGACAGGGGGGCGCGGACAGTATGGAGACGTTAAGATTAAAATGGAACCTCTGCCAAAAGGGAAGGACTTTAAATTTGAAGATAAAATATTTGGAGGATCCATTCCAAAAAACTACATTCCATCTATTGAGAAAGGAATTCAGGAAGCAAGGAAAAAAGGTGTAATTGCTGGTTATCCTGTCGTTGATTTTAAAGTCACTCTATATGATGGCTCATATCATGATGTTGATTCCTCTGATATAGCCTTCAAGATCGCAGCCTCTATGGCTTTTAAAAAAGGGATGAAAGAGGCAAGATCAACCCTGCTCGAACCTATCATGAACATTGAAGTCTATTCACCCGAAGCCTACATGGGAGATATCATGGGAAACCTGAATGGACGAAGAGGAAAAGTCCAGGGAATGGAGCAAAAGGGAAGTTTACGCATTATAAAGGCACAAGTTCCAATGGCTGAAATGCTGGATTTTGAGCCAACTCTCACCTCAATAACTGGAGGCAGAGGTTCATTTATTATGGAATTCTCTCATTATGAAGAAGTTCCTGGCCAGCTCCAGCAAAAAATAATCAGTGATGCGATTAAAGAAGGACGTGTAAAATCAGAAGAGGAAGAAAAATAAATAGGCTAGATTAATAACTTAGTGGCTTGAATTATCAAATCTTCAGTTTTGTTTTATAAACCTATTTATTTGTTTATGCGGGGGGGGGTAGAAAATCTGGATATTTTTATTGAGATAAAATTATCCTTAAAGAGAACTACACTAACGTTTTTTAATAAAAAGTAGCATAATTCCTGAGATAATAGTGAGGAAGAGTGAAAGATAGAAAGGAGCAAACATACCAAAAACTTCCCAGAGCAGCCCGGCAATAAAAGAAGCTGGGAGGGCACAGAGGCCGATGACCATCTGGAACCCACCCAGGCAGCTCGCTCTAAATTCCTGTGGTGCAAGCTCGCTGACAAAGGTTTTTTGTACTGGTTCTAATGCTCCTTTATGAGCACCATAAAATATAAAAACAAGTATTACCATAACACGGTTGGGTTTTGTAATTAAAATCAGACAGACTGCTATCCAGAAAAGGTAAGAGAGCAAAAGTACAGATTTCCTTCCGATTTTGTCTGAGAGTTTTCCAAATGGATAAGAGGAGAGAGAGGCTGATGCTGCAAAGAATAAATAGAGAACAGGAACAAAAGTAATATTAAATCCGAATTCCCGAGCGTATATGAGGAGAAAGGAATAGCTGAAAGCTCCTAGAGCATAAAAAGAGCTAAGGGTGAGGAAAAGCCTGAAGTTTCTGTCCAGATCCCTCAGGGAAATCCCTTTGTAGATTTTTATTTTTCCAATTCTTTTTTCCTTGATTAGAGTAAAAATAAGAAACGCACTGAAAAGAGAAGGAATGGCTGCCAGGGCAAATAAAATTCTGTAACCAAGCAACTTGAAGAAGGCGATACAGATAAGAATGCCAAAAACTGCTCCAAGGTGATCCATGGCTCTTAAAAAACCAAAGTTTTTCCCTCTGTTTTTTTTGATTGAGACATCAGCAACAATAGCATCTCGTGGAGCACTCCTTATTTTCCCTGCTCGATCCAATACTCTAAAAGGAATTAGATGAGGCCAGATTGAAGAGATTGCATATCCCAGTCTGGAAAAAGCTCCAAAGAGATATCCTATCCAGATAAATACTTTCCTTTTTTTTATCCTGTCCGATATGTACCCTGAGGCTGCCTGAGATATAGATACAAGGGCATCACCTAGTCCGTCCAGAAAACCCAGGACGGCCATGTTTGCTCTTAAGAACTCCTTTACAAAAATTGGCCAGATAGGATACACGATGTCAGAGCCCATATCATTAAGAAATGAAGCGGCGGCGAATATACGTACTGTTGTTTTTCTTTCTGTGTTTTGCTTCCTCATGGCCAGTACTTTTATTTTAAAAGTATAATTTCACTCTACTGAAATGTAAATAAACCAATTTTGTTATCTTATAAATGGGAAATAGAATCATCCACATATTATAATTGTCGGCAGTTTTTATAAATAATCCAGGTAAACGTGGGTTATTCATGCATATATATGTATAGGTGTCGGCAGTTTTTATGAATAATCCAGGGAATTGACATATACGATATATCAGAGATATGATACCTAAAAATTAAAAGTGAGATAAAATATGAACTTAAAAAGAATTGCTACAGTTTCTCTTTTTATTTTTGTTTTTTCTTTACTTCAGGGGGAAGAAAAAGAGGATAAAACTCTTCTTCTTAAAATTGGGAACAAAACGCTCAAAGATAAAACCATGGAAGTTACAGCAGGTAGGATCTATTCAGCGAATGAAGGAAAATCTATTCCTTTTGTTAATATGATAAAGGAAATGAGAAAAAGCCGTTTCATATATATAGGAGAGAGCCATAACAGCCTGCCCATGCATGATATTCAGTTGGATATAATTAATGCTTTATACGAGCAGGATAAAAACTTAGCCATTGGCTTGGAGATGTTTCCTGTTGGCTTCCAGGAAGTTTTAAATAAATGGAGTATGGGGATTCTTTCCCAGCACGAATTCATTCAAGAATCTAAGTGGTATATCAACTGGAATTATAATTATGGCTTTTATAAAGGAATATTTAAGCTTGCTAAAGATAAAAAGATACCTTTGTACGCTATCAATGTTCCAAAAACAATCATCACAACAATCAGGAAAAAAGGCTGGAATGCGCTGTCAGAAGAGGAGAAAAAAATCACTCCTAAGCCAGGGCTCTCACATGAAGAACACAGAACACTTATCCGGACTATATTTGAAAGCACAGAACTTCCGCCTCAAATGAAAGGCAGAGGTTTAGAAATGGCATTTGAGGGGCTTTATCGGGCTCAATCGGCATGGGATGAAGTCATGGCCTTCCATGCTCTCCGGGCTAAAGAAAGAGAAGGCAGAAAGGTGGTAATTCTGGCTGGTTCAGGTCATCTTCTTTATAATTTGGGTATAAACCGCAGAGCCTACCAAAGAAGCACTTTGCCTTTTAAGACGGTTATTTGTCTTGTTGTCCCTGAAGGGAAAAAAAGTCTCCGTGTAGCAAGAAGTTTGGCAGATTATGTTTGGGGAATTGCTGAAGAGAAAATACCTGCTTTTCCCTCTGTGGGGTTACGTTTTAAAAAATTTGATGGACTTGACAATTTAGTAGTTGAGAGCAAGCCTATAAATGGAGTGGCAAAAAATTCAAATTTTTTAAAAGGGGATGTTATTCTTTCAGTTGATGGGATGAGTTTTAACGATATAAATGACCTGAGAATTTATTTAGCCAAATTTAAGTGGAATGATGAAGTGAAATTTCGCCTCCTACGAAATGCAAGCCAACTGGATGTTTTACTAAAGTTCCAGTTTCAAGAGGAGGAAAGATAGACAGGACAGCTATTTTTTTTCTGTAATTTCGAGATAGATAGCCTCAACAAGCCCGATCCTGCGTTGTCTGCCAGGAAGAGGAGGACGATCCTCTACATTGAAGGCTTTCTTGATCTCGTCTAAAGATTTTCCCTCTTTAATAAGAGTCTTTATTTTTAGTTGCTTATCTTCAAGAGATTTAATTACTCCTTCAATATCGCTTTTGCTTGCGATGTCGCCGTGTCCATGCACAAAGGTGTCTGCATCAAGTTTCAGGATGTTTTTTAAAGTTTTTACAAGTCCAAAGGAATTTCCGTTTTTGTGCTTATGGACCAAGGGATCCCTGCCAAGAAAGAGGAGATCTCCGAGAAAAGCGACTTTTTCGTCTGGAATATAGACAACAATATCACCACTTGTATGGGCTGGGCCGAAATAAAATAACTTGATTGTTTTGTTTCCAGAGTAGAGTTTAAGTTTTTTAGAGAATGTCAGAATTGGAAGATAAAGCCTTTGCTTTGGCTCTTTAAAGGCTTCATCCATATCCTTTCTTGTCTGATGATGAGAGACTACGGTTACATCTGGAGGAAAACCTACAAGACCGTTAATATGGTCGCCGTCGCTGTGTGTGATAATAACATATTTCATGGGATTCGAAGTCAATTTTTTTATTTCAGCGATCATCTGTTTGGCTGACTCTTCGCTCATTTTTGCATCTATAACAAGGACTTCCTTTTCTGTGATAATAAATCCGGTATTGGCGCCGCTTCCGCCTTTGACTTCATAGATATTACCTTTGACCTGGTGAGCTTTAAGTGGAGGAGGTTGTGGTCTGGATTGTTGGGCTTTAGTCTGTTGAGCAGCTGAAGATAATGAAAAAGAAAGGAACAAGACAAACAATATTAAGAGATAAAACCTGAAAGTATTTTTCATTACAGTCCTCCTTGAATGATAAAATTAATTCCTGAGAATAAAACCTTCCCAGGAAAGTAGTTACATCTTATAGTAGGGCTTAAATTTATGAAAGACAAAAAAGTTCATAACAACCCTGCCCATAGTGAGAAGTGAAAGGGGAGTTGTGCAGGTCTCGATTTTACCTTCTTTTATGGCTTCGATTATTGAGGAAAGTTCTTTTTTTGTTTCAACAAGAGTATAAGAGCTTCCGAGTTGCCAGATATTATGGCAGTCTGATGTTCCAACAAGGGGGATTTTATACTGATTGGAGACATGGGCAGCCTTTTTGTTGCAGTTTATCAAATGGTTGTAAAAGAAGGAAAATTCAATAGCGTCAAAATATTCAATATAGGAGAAAAGTTCTTGTTGGAGTGATTTTGATGTTGGGAAAAAAGGGTGAGGAGCAATAATCAGATTCTTATCGTTCTTAATTTTTACCAGGTCCTCTAATGGCCTGTTCAAAGGATTTTTGTTAAAACCGGGATTAATAAGAAGGACATGTTTCCTGGAAAAGGTCGCTTCCATTCCAGGAATGAGAACGATTCCCTTGTTTTCCGCGTACCTGACTAATTTTTTATTATATGTAACTGTGTTGTGATTTGTGATAGCGAGGGCATCAAATCCTTTCTGGCTTGCCCTATCGATAAGCTGGTAAGCTGTATAATTTATATATTCGTAAGGATCCTCAGCCGTATGGGCGTGAAGATCAACTTTTAACTTTTGTTTCATCAGAAAAATTATCCTCTCTGATGCTTCTTATGTCAAATATAAAAGGTAAAATTTCCAGGCATAAACGAGTAACACTTTAAGTCAATTACTTGCAATCTTTATTAATTGTCAGGATATAATTTTGTATGACTTTTATTTCTTTAGCTGTTTCCCAACCCATAAAACCTTTTAAATCATCATAGCTTACTTTATTGATGTATTGAGCCAAGAAAAATTTAGCAAGGGGGATATAGGACCAGTGCCATTTTTCTTCTTCATAACCTGTTGCCCTTAATGAGTCTTTTTGTGTATATGTTTGGCAAAAACCATAAAGATGAGCATTTTCTTTGAGCCATTTGTAGATTTTTTTCCCTTTATCTGTCAAAAAATAATCATTTTTATCCTTATTTAAATCGATGTCTGTTCCCCAGTGGTGCCGGGAGGTTCCCGGCATAGAGCTGTATTTTAGAACAATTATGGCTCTTTTAATGGGATTGTATATGTTTTTTGCAAGGTTTTTTCCGCTGACGAGTTTTTTACCGCTCCATTTCCTTTCCCATAAGTATTTTTGAGTTTTAAAGTTTCGTGTTGCTGAGATGATACTCAGTTCTATCCCATCTTTAAGGGCTGCTTCAAACATTTTTATAAAAGCATCGTAGGTTTCTTTTCTCAAATACAGACCTTTTCTATTTGCACATTTTAAGTCAACCTCTACAAAAGCACGCTCTTCGGCAGGATTGAATTTTCCTAAAAGATATTTTTTATCAACCGTAGTATTAATTATTGTATCCGGAGCTTCTTGTTTATGGAGATTTTCTTTTTTTTCTGCTGAATTTAAAATAAAAAATTCAGGATATCCACTTTTGGAATTGAATTCTAGTACAGGGATTAAGAATAGGATCAGAGTGAAAAAGCCGAAAAAAACTATTTTATAATTTTTCATTAGTGTCCACACTAGAAATTCATGATATTGTGTGTTTTTTTAAAAGAAATTTCCCCTTTTTTGCCTTTTTTCTGTATTTTGATTTAATCGCTATTAGCTCAGTGCTTCTTTAACTTTTTGGCCGATTTCAGCAGGGCTCTTGGCTACATAGACACCAGCATCCTCCAGGGCTTTCATTTTTTCTTTGGCTGTTCCTTTTCCGCCAGCAATGATAGCACCTGCATGGCCCATTCGCCTTCCAGGAGGAGCGGTCTGGCCTGCAATAAAACTTACAACTGGCTTTGGGAATTCTTCCTTGATGTAAACAGCAGCTTCTTCCTCGGCAGTTCCTCCGATCTCTCCGATAAGTATAACGGCTTCTGTATCTTTATCTTCCTTAAAGAGTTTTAAAAGTTCTATGAATTTTAGACCAACAATAGGATCGCCTCCTATGCCGACCGCTGTTGATTGTCCATACTCTAACTTAGAGACTTGGTCTACAGCTTCGTACGTCAATGTGCCAGAACGGGAGATAATGCCAATTGTTCCAGGAGTATGGATATGGCCGGGCATGATGCCAATTTTGCATTTTCCGGGAGATATGATGCCTGGAGTATTGGGGCCAATAAGGTAACAATCTTTTTCTTTGAGGAAATATTTTGCTTTTATCATATCAAAAGTCGGGATTCCTTCGGTTATGCAGACGACACATTTGACACCTGCATCTGCTGCCTCCATGATAGCGTCCGCGGCAAAGTAAGCCGGAACAAAAATTACAGATGCATTGGCTCCTTCTTTTTTTACAGCATCGGCAACCGAGTTATAGACAGGAACGTCGAGGTGGGTTGTGCCTCCTTTTCCAGGTGTAACTCCAGCGACCACTGCTGTTCCATACTCCTGCATCTTTTGGGTATGGAAAGTTCCTTCTCCTCCTGTGATTCCCTGAACCACAACTCGCGTTTTTTCATCAATGATTATACTCATGCTCCACTCCTTTTATATCTTATTGTTTTGCAAGAGGAACAATTTTTTCAGCAGCTTCTTTCATTGTCTCTGCGGGGAAAAAAGACAGCCCTGATCCTTCAAGGATCTTTTTTCCTTGTTCTGCATTTGTTCCTTCAAGTCGGACAACCATCGGAATATCGAGGCTCAATTCTTTGGCTGCTTTAACTATGCCATTAGCTACTAAATCGCAGCGTACAATGCCTCCGAAGATATTGATCAAGGCTGCCTTTACGTCTTTATCCGAGACAAGAATTCTAAAAGCATTCTTTACAGATTCTTCTGAGACTCCACCGCCTACATCGAGGAAGTTTGCCGGCATTCCTCCAGAGTGCATAATGATATCCATAGTAGCCATGGCTAAGCCTGCCCCGTTAACCATGCAGCCAACATTTCCATCCAGCTTGATATAATTCAGGTTGAATTTTGAAGCTTCGGCTTCTAAAGGATCTTCCTCATCCAGGTCTCTCATTTCTTTAATATCAGGGTGGCGAAGGAGAGCGTTGTCATCAAAATTCATTTTAGCATCCAGAGCGAAAACATTTCCCTGTTCTGTGACGAGCAAAGGATTTATTTCTGCCAGAGATGCATCAGTGGATTTGAAAGCTTCGTAAAGCCTCATGATGAACTTGACACCTTGTTTAAAGGAATCTCCTTCGAGTCCCAGTTTAAAAGCTAAGCTTCGTGCTTGAAATGGAAGAAATCCAAAGGCTGGATTGACATATTCTTTAAAGATCAGTTCCGGGATTTCAGCAGCGACTTTTTCAATTTCAACTCCGCCTTCTGAAGAAGCCATGACAACAGGAGCCTCTTTTGCTCTGTCAATGACAATTCCTATGTAAAGCTCCCGGGCAATATCAAGAGCTTCTTCCACGAGAATTCTTTTTACAAGTTTTCCTTCTGGTCCAGTTTGATGAGTGACCAGAGTCATTCCGATCATTTCCTGGGCAATTTTTTCTGCCTCTTCTGGAGTTCCGACAAGCTTGATGCCGCCTCCTTTGCCTCTTCCTCCTGCATGTATTTGGGCTTTTAGCACTACCTTAGGCCCGATCTTTTCTGCAATATCGCGAGCTATAGAAGCTGAGTCAGTTACCTCTCCCTGGGGGATTTGGACATCAAACTTGTTTAGAATTTGTTTGGCTTGATACTCATGAATTTTCATTGTATTTATCCTTTTCTATAATCGTTCGTTTCTCTGATTTTATAAATTATGTTGCAAATGAACTGGGAATATTTTTCTAACCCTAAAATCTTTCTTAAACGAAAGAATACATTGTGAGGTTGCCGCGTCTCTTCGTTCCTCGCAAACACAATTCCCAGGTAGGGTGAAACTTACAGCTTGTTTTTTTGCCTTGAGGTTAATCTCTCTTGTACTGTTTTTTGCCTTCTTCGTACAGGTCGCCGCCATACATGTCATTGATTACGATACAAGGGAAGTCCTTGACCTCAACCTTTCTTATAGCTTCAGGGCCCAATTCTGGATATGCAATAACCTCTGCTCCTTCAATGCTCTTAGAAATGAGGGCTCCGGCTCCACCAACAGCAGCGAGATAGACAGCTTTATATTTTTTCAGGGATTCTTTGACTTCTTCATTTCTGGAGCCCTTTCCGATTGTTCCTTTGAGACCAAGGGCATGAAGAGTTGGAGCAAAAGAGTCCATCCTGTAGCTTGTAGTTGGGCCGGCAGAGCCGATCGGCTTTCCGGGACGGGCTGGAGTTGGACCGACATAGTAGATAAATTGACCTTTGACATCTATTGGCAGCTCTTTGCCTTCATTGACAAGATCAATCAGTTTTTTATGGGCTGAGTCTCTTCCTGTGTAAAGGTAACCTGTGATAAAAACTTTATCTCCAGCTCTAAGATTGGTTATAAGTTCGTCTGAAACAGGGGTTTCAATTCTATGTTCAGCCATTCTTATCAGAATTTAAGCAGATCTATAACACTGCGAACAGCAGCTTCCGAGCTCTTTATTGCTTCCTTCTCTTCGTCTGTTAAATCTATCTCAATGATCTCCTCAACTCCATTTGCTCCTAATTTGATCGGCACTCCAAAATAGAGGTCATTAATTCCGTATTCTCCTTCGAGATAGGCTGAACAGGGGAGAACCTTTTTCTTGTCTTTAACAATAGATTCAACCATTTCTGCTACTGCAAGAGAAGGTGCGTAATAAGCACTTCCGGTTTTCAAATATTTAACGATTTCACCGCCGCCTTTTCTTGTTCTTTCAATAATAGCATCAATCCTGTCTTGTGGCAGGAAGTGGCTGAGCGGAATTCCGGAAACAGTGGTGTATCTGGCTATAGGAACCATGGTGTCTCCATGTCCTCCCAGAACTAGAGCCTGGATATTCTCAACAGAAACATTGAGCTCCATAGAAATGAAAGCCCTGAAGCGTGTGGTGTCGAGGATTCCTGCCATCCCGAAGACTTTATTCTTTGGGAATCCACTGACTTTAAAAGCAGTGTAAGCCATGGCATCTAGAGGATTTGCGACAACAAGAATCATTGCATTAGGGGAGTGCTTGATAATTTCTTCGGTTACTGGCTTGACAATATTGAAGTTTGAATCAACCAGCTCGTCCCTGCTCATTCCAGGCGTTCTGGGCTTTCCTGCAGTGATGACGATAATATCAGAGTTGGCTGTATCTCCGTAGGCGTTTGTCCCGACTATTGCGGAGTCATATTTACCGACAGGTCCGCCTTCCCGCATATCCAGACCTTTTCCAATGGGCATATCTTCAATGACGTCCAGCAGAACAACATCTCCCAATTCTTTTTCGGCCAGTTTAAATGCAGTCACTTCTCCAACATGGCCAGCTCCAATCACTGTAATTTTTTTTCTCATTATTAAACCTCCTGTAATATTTATTTATTAAGAATGAAATTATTTCATCCTAATCTGTTATTTATATTCAGCTCCTTTTTTGTGACTTAGACTTGTTTAGTATAGTTTTCCCACTTTTCTTGTAATTGTGGGTCCTGAAGGGTCTCCATGAGGTAATCAGAATATTCTGCGCCTGTTGTTCCTGTATCTCGGCCTGTAATAACCAGTTTTTTCTCGTATTGGCCGCAGATGTCTAAAGCCATCTCAAGGTTTTTGGCTTTTTCAGGATAACCAATGTGGTTGATTAACATTGCTGCAGCCCGGATCATACTGAATGGGTCTGCATACTTTGCTCGCCCTTCTTTTACCATGCGGGGAGCAGAGCCGTGAATAGCTTCAAACATGGCATAACGTTTTCCTATATTTGCGCTTCCGGCTGTCCCAACTCCTCCCTGCAATTCTGCAGCTTCATCAGTAAGGATATCTCCATAAAGATTGGGGAGGACTATAACCTTAAACTGTGTTCTGCGTTTGGGATCTATA
>Ga0209986_10001892_pt1 | contig 19733 bp, 17 predicted proteins | sample BlataG_FD_183168 | JGI IMG/M metagenome (GOLD analysis project Ga0209986, IMG submission 183168) | Deep subsurface microbial communities from Black Sea to uncover new lineages of life (NeLLi) - Black_00105 metaG (SPAdes) (version 2) | ecosystem: Environmental > Aquatic > Marine > Oceanic >... | reverse complement strand
TTTTCATCGTATCCTCCTTTTTAATTCAAAAAAATCTTAATAGAGAACAATCTCATTGTCAATACGTTATTAAGTCTAGTAAGCGTCTTTTCTATCCGTATCACGAAAAAAAAGATGTTTCCATGACCTCATGGCGAACACCCTTTTAATCTTTAATCTATAAAAATTGCTTAATGCTTCTTTAGTCCAATAAAGCTCATTTTCCATTGGAAGGAGAATATTGTTATCATAACCATTGTCACCATTGAAGTCATAAAAAATGATGGAGGGTAGGATGCGGGGGTATGATTTATCAAACCACCTTTCTTTTGTTCGAATGTAGGGGCTTGATTTATCAAGCCCACCTGTTTTTTATGTAAGGTTTGATTCATTAAACTCATTCTCAATTAATAGGGAATACAAGAACAAAGGATGGATTAGAAAATAAAATTATGGATTAGGAGGATTTCTTTTTATCTATTTGTTTTATTTTAAGAAATAGAGCTATGGATAAGAGAAAAATAAAACAGGTAGCAATTATAAGCCCTGTCTTTCTGAATTTAGCTTCTCTTAAAGCAGCCTCTCCTGCATTTGTCACCTCAGCGACTACTTTCTTTCCTTCTTCGATTTTCTCTTCAATCTCCATAAGTGAAAAGCTGTGAGTTAAGTTTCGAACAAAGATCAGTGTGCTATTTGCTTCGGTCAACCTGAATTTGGGTTCACTTACTTCAACTCCCTGTCTATCTGCTTGCTCCAATAGACTTTCGGCATGGCGGATTTTCTTGATGAATGCGTCGAGTTTTTCCTTAATGCGTGAAGCTATCTGATAGGGTTCGGAATCAGGCTCATGACACTGGATACAGACAGCCTTCTCTCCTGTGCCGAGCATTTCATCGGATGGAGGTAGAATCTTGTGGTTTCCGTGACATGCTTCACATTCGGATAGCTCTATTTCATCAAAGGCCTTTTTATGAGGACTTTGAGAGAATAGCTCTCCAGCGCTTGGATGACATTGCCGGCAAACAAAGGCAATTGAAGTTATTTCTGGCGGAGTAGCGCCGTGATTGCCATGGCAATCATTACAAACAGGAGCGGAGAGGTCCTTTTTTTCAAAAAGGGCATGGGCATGGACACTCTCTTTGTAATCATCCCATTGTTTGGTTGGGATTTTATAGTCTTTCATATAATCTTTATCAGAGTGACATCGGCTGCAAGTTTGAGGAATATTCCAGGGGAAAGTCCAGGATTTGGGGTGAGTAGCAGACTGGATGCCATGAGTAGCATGGCAGTCAGTGCAAAGAGCGACTTTTGTATCTCCTTTTTTTAAGAGCTGGCCGTGCTTGCTTGTCCAGTATATATCTAACTGATCAACTCTAATGCTGGGATTGAAGCGCCTCATGTATCTGGAATCAGAATGGCAGGAAGCACAGAATTCAGGAATGCGGAATCTTTGAGGTGTTCCCTTAAAAGTTTTATCTTTGGCCAAATCGATATCTTCTTCTGCAGGATTTCCTCCATGGCAATCTGCGCAACTCAACCCGAATTGTTGATGAATATCTATCTTAAAGGCTTCCACAGGGGCCAGAAGTTCATCTTCCAGTTCTTGGTGACACTCGACGCAGGAGTTTTTTTGGGCATAGAGGGAAAGACTGAAAATGGATATAGCCAGGAAAAAAATACTCAACAGGTTAATTATTTTCCTCATTTTCCGCGCTTTCATTTCTTATAAACCTGGCAGAAGATATGTCACAGCAGTCATTACTACAATATAAAGAAAAACGATCCAACCTATAAAAGAAAAAGCTGGGCTCCTTCTTTCCTTGGCCGCCTTTCGATCCAGGAAGGGAACAAGCATCCAGAGGAGGCCACCTATCATAAAGCCAAAAATAGCTATCATTTCTCCTTCAATGGAAAAAATATGAGCAGGTATGATTTTCAGAGTTGAGAACATAAAAGTAAAATACCATTCTGGCTTTATTCCAATAGGAGTTGCGGCAAAAGGATCTGCTTTTTGGCCAACTTCCCAGGGGAAAAATACACAGAGCACACCGATGAGAGCCAGAATAAGCATCCAGCCCAGGGAGTCTTTCAGGATAAAATTGGGAAAAAATGGAACCTCTTTGACTTTGTTTTGAGGTATCCCTATGGGCTTGCTCATTCCCAGTATTTGGACTAAGAGGACATGAACTCCAAGAATTATCACTGTCAGCAAAGGCAGAATGCCTATATGGAGCCAGAAAAAGCGGGAAATGGTAGCCCCAGTGACATCAGGCCCTCCTAAGATGAAAGTCTTGATGTGCTTTCCAATCAAGGGAAGAGTCCCAGCAATATCTGTTCCAACCCGGGTGGCAAAAAAGGAAAGTTCGTTCCAAGGAAGCAGGTATCCACTAAAGCCAAAGGCAAGGAAAATAAGAAGAAGGAAAAAACCGGTTATCCAGGTTAATTCCCGTGGTGATCTGTAAGCTTTGAGAAAGAAAGAGCTGAACATATGAATGAAAATAGCTGCGATTAGAATGTTTGCGGACCAGCTGTGTACAGAGCGCATCAGCCAGCCAAATTTAACCTGGCTCATGATGAATTGAATGCTTTCGTGGGCAGAGTCAACGGAAGGCGTATAGTAGAGAAGGAGCAAAATGCCGGTTAGAACTTGAAGAATAAAAAGAAAGAGACAGATGCCTCCGAAATAATACCAGAAAGAATGTTTATGTTCAGGAACCTTCTTTTTTTTTGCAAACTGAATGAGGCCAGAAAGCTTAAAGCGGGTGTCAAGATAAAAATAAATACTTTGAAGAATGTTTTTCATCTCAGCCTTTTTTTGAAACGATGATATCTTCACCTGAGATTTCCACGTTGTAAGATTCCAAAGGATCAGGAGGAGGACCAGAGATGACATTTCCACTGAGATCAAATCTTCCGTTATGGCAGGGACAAAGAATCGTCCCCGAATCACTCTCAAAGATGACAGTACAGGTGAGGTGCGTGCATATAGCAGAGAAAGCCCTTAGCTCTCCGTCTGAAGTGTTTATCAGGATGCCAGGGGAAGTTCCGAATTTAAAGATTTTATAAGTGTTTGGCGCAAGTTCGGCTACCTTTGCAGCCGTGATTTTTTTTATGACAACCTCAATTTGTTTTGTCGGGAGGATATAACGAATAGTCGGGTAAAGAAAGACAATAACCGTGCCGGCCAGACTCCCTCCCAAAAAAAAGTCTATGAATTTTCTTCTATTCATTTAATGGGTTTTTTCCAAATGATTCTAGCGTTTTTTTAAAATTTGTCAACATCTCTTCTATAGTCAAGTAGTTATGGATGCCAGAGCTCCCGTCGAGTTCAACGTTTTTAAGAGATTTTTCAATATCTAAGAGTTGAGCTTTTTCTTCTTTAGGCAAGCTGAGTTTTTTCCTCTCTTTCAAAGAAGTTTTCAAGGAACGGATAAGGTCTTTTACTGACCTCTGCCATTCAAGAAAGATATCACTATAATCTTCTTCATGACAATCGACGCACTTATTCCCGTCAGAGCGATAGATTTGATTTTGAGGACTGAGGTGACAACCTGTGCATTCTACCTCAGCTTCAAACATTATGTCCTCAGGGATCTTTTGACTGTTTAATTGGCCTCCTTCATAAAACGTTTTCTGTAATTGATGGCAAACGGTGCAATCCTTTTCTATGTCCTTGTGATGACAGACAGCGCAGCTCTTTTTTGTGGCGATAAATTCTCCATGTTTTCTAACATTGGAATGACAAGTGCTGCACTGTATTTTCTGTTCGATCAGATGTCTTTTATGAAGGAAATCAAGGCCAAAGATTTGAGTGTTTATTTCTTCGATTCCAGCATGGCAGTTAGAGCAAAGAGTTGGCACCTCTTTCGCTGAAGCCATAAAGGTTCTTGGCTTATAAGAAGAGCTTATGAGGCGGAGAGCTTCAACCTGATTATCATAGGAAGCCCGGAGTAATTCTTGAGAGTAATTCATATTGTGGACGCTTTTTCCTCTCTCCACGATATCAATGTTGAAGGCTGCTTCATCGAGCAGTGATTTGGCCTTTTCCTTATTAGGATTTTTGGTTTGGACTATTTCTTGCCTGACCCTGGTATATATGGTTTTGATTTCATTCAATTTTTTTTCAGTGGAGATTTCCCAATCTTTGAGAATTCTGGAAAAGCCTCTTCCGTGACAGGATTCGCAGGCTCTTGCCTTGGAGATAAAGGTTTCACTTTTTATTATCCTCCCGCCCGTTTCTTCGTGGAAAATATGGCATCCTTTACAGCTTAAACCTTTTTCCAGCATGATATTTGGCATAGGATGGGCTTGTCCTTTGCCTCCCTCGCCGGCGAAAAGGATTTTTTGCGCTTTATGATAATCTGTGTGGCAAGTCTGGCAATCCGATATGGCATCAATTTCTTTTATTATCTTGTGTTGAATATCTAAATGACATTGGTTGCATTCGATTTTATGGGAAAAAATATGGGTAGAATGCATGAGATCAGTATCATCGTATTTGTTCAGTCTGTCGGTTTCCCAGTGACATTTGTAACAATTTTCTCTAGGCACTTCTCCATCCCCGATGATTGTTTGACTGTGGCATTTATCACATTTGAATCCGTTATCAAAGACAAGCGAGTGATTGTATTTAGAAGTCTTTTCTGAAACTAGATCTTCACGGTGATGACAGTGGGAACATTTGCTGATTTGGGGATAATGCTCGCTCTCCTTGAAATGGCAGATAAAACATGTGCTGTTAGTGACGGTTATGTGTTCACCCTGGACAATTTGGGAATGACAGCTTGTGCACCGGAGCTGTTTGCCTCTTTTCAAGTCCGAAAAGTGAATTTCATGGTCAAAAACAATGTTATTGAATTTAGCCTTGCCCTCAAGGAGCCTCTTATCGTGGCATCCTTCGCGGAGACAGGATTCATCGGGAATCTCAGCCCGGGGTTTCGATTTAAGGTAGAGTTTAGTCCAGTATCTGCCGACTTGAAGAATTCCTTCGACTTTCGCCCTTAATTTTGATCTTAATCCGGGAGGATAGTGACAGGCGTTACATTCGACATGACTGTGGGAAGAGGTCTCCCAGCTTCTGTAAAAAGGTTTCATGTAATGGCAGGAGGAGCAAAATTGTGAATGAGAAGTGTATTCGATAGAACCAATAGAGAGAATAAGAGCGAATCCAACAATAGCCAGTATAATAATTCTTTTTTTCTTCTTCTTATTCATTTTTTCTAGTCAACTAACTTTAACGGAATTTCGTAAGGGCATTATTCATCTGTAGGTGTTTGATTTATCATGCATAACTGTGCAGGCCAGCTAGCAAATAATTTACGCCAAAATAAGTAAAAAGAGCGGCTAAAAATCCGATTATAGCAACGTAAGCCGAACGGCGCCCTTTCCAGCCCATGACTATTCGCGTATGAAGATAGAGGGCAAAGAAGAACCAAGTTATAAGGCTCCATGTCTCTTTTGGGTCCCAGCTCCAGAATCTGCCCCAGGCATAGTAAGCCCAGACCATGCCAAAGACAAGACCCCCCAGAGTAAAGAGAGGAAAGCCGACAGCGATACATCTATAGCTGACAGAGTCTAATTTTCCAGATGAAAGACCAGATTTTATTCCTTTTCTTTCCTTCGAGTCAGCCACGAGATACATGATGCTCGTGATAAAAGCTATGGCAAAGAAGGCTTCTCCGAGAAGAGTCACAGATACGTGGAGCCAGAGCCAGTAGCTTTGAAGTGCCGGAACCAAGGGGGTTGCTTCTTTGGGCATCAAAGGCGAGGATGCTAAAGCCATCAACGCAATGACAATAAGCATGAAATAAGGGCCTGCTTTTCGAATCTTATATTTAAACTCTATGATGACATAAGCAAGAATTGACGACCAGGCGAAAAAAGAAAGAGACTCATACATGTTGGTGAATGGAGCATGGCCGCTTTCAAAAGTTCTCAAGACTAAGGCTATGGTGTGGATGAAGAGTCCTGCAAAAGAAAACGAGAATCCTATTTTTGCCAGGTTTTCTCTTTTTTTGAAAAGGAAGGAAAAATAGTAAAAAGCCGAAATGATGTAGAGGATAAAGGTTGCGAGAAATAAAAGCGATTCATTCATCTTGATCTCCTTAAGGAAGTCATGATTTTCTCAAATTCAGATTGAAGAGCTTCCCTGCTTTTAGAAGCAATTCCCCCTGCGATTATTTCTGTTTTTCCCTGGCTTTCTTCTAGAATAACCTTGATTTCCCGCGTAGGCCAGTAAAAAGCAAAAGCAAGACCTATCATTAAAAAGGTGCATCCTGCCCAAATGAAATTTACTCCTGGGTCTTTGGCCGCTTGGATAACAGAGAGTTGGTCAGCCTTAAAGTTTTTTAGTTCAAAAGATAAATCTGTTTCTTTTTCTGAGTGGATGCGGGCGAAGTCAGGAAATTTAGAAAAAATCCAACCGGACATAATTTTCTCATCTCCTTCCCATCCTTCTATAAAGGCGGCAGGATTGTTGGGCTGAAGAGAACGGGATATGATCTCGTTTCTTTCATTGATAACAAAATCAGGGATAAAATGAAGTACAGAAATATGGATGTTTTCACTTTCGAGCCGCGCTCTTTCACCCACTGTCACATCTATTTTCCTCAAGAATGATGGATCTTTTCTTTTTCTTACCCAAATTCCTACAGAAGTATTTGTCCAGTTCCAGCCATAGCTACTTTGATAAAAAACAAAGCCTTTATAGGATAGGGGATGATTAACCTCAATGACTTTGCTTAGAATTGGCTTCTCATTTTCAATAACTGTGAGTGTGCTCTTCCAGTCTTTGACCATGCCGTTGGAGTAGTATTCTGTTTCGAATTTATCAAGCCTCAGCTTAAATTCAGCTCCAGGAATACCGCGAATATCTCCTTCTGAAAAGGTTAAATCTTTCCTGAATCCCCCAGCACCGCTGATAATGCCCCCTACGAGAATGATAAGGATGCCGATGTGGACAAAGTCAGCACCAAACCAGCCCAGAATCCTTTTTCGGGCGAGAAGAAAGATTTTGTTTTCCCTTTTCGCCTCTTTAAGCCGATAATGCCTTGAGGAAAGTTCCCTCTTGAGCTCTTTGTTGGTTTTGTCCAGACTGATGTTTTTTTTGAATTTTTCCTTAATTTTTAAAACAGAAATCTCTTTTGATTCCATTTCCACTTTTGGGTGAAATGCTTTCCTGAGTTTGGGGGCGAGGCGAGTTAAAGTACAGACTATGATATTCAAGGCAAAAAGGCAAAGAAGGGCGAGGAACCACAATGACTGATAGAGCTTGGTAATTTGGAGTCGATTGAATAGATTTCCCCACTGGCCGTAGTGGGCTACATACTCATCTAGGCTTCTATGTTGAGGGATAAATGTGCCCAGCATTGAAGCAAGAGTAATGATGATCAAGAGAAAAATAGCTAATTTAACCGAACAAAAAAATTTCAACAAGGATTTCATCTGGATTTAAACTCCTCAAAAGTTTTATAACTACTAATAATATAGGAATAATTAATTTGTTTCAATATATTAGATATATTTTAATCGAACGGAAATAGTTAGTTATTTTTTGAATCAAAGAATAAGAAAAGGAGGGGAACGACGCCCCTCCCGGGGAAATATTCTGCTTTAAAGCTGAACTTTTGGTATAACTTTAGAATTTATAGCCAAACCCAACAGTAAAGATATTCGAGGAATAATCATCGAAATCATACAGGTTTTCGTTATAGTTGTTGTATTTGTATGAGAGGAATATGCTGTAACCATTATCGAGTGTGTATTTTAGCCATGCTTTAATAGTGGTCCAATTGAGCTCCCATGTTCCAGAGTTTTTGTAGTAGTAGGCCATCGCCCCTACAGCAAAATTCTCGTCTATCTTGTACTTCAACGAACCTCGAAAAATATTATTCCCACTTTCATAGCTGATATCCCATGTACCCTGCTGGAATTGATATATCACGATATTAGAGATTGATGTATCGATATCCTGTCTTGAATAACCAACACTCGCATATAATTTTTCTTTCACGTTGTAACCGATATCAAAGCCATAACTATCGGAGTTGAATTTACCACCTGACTCGTCATTATCAAGATCTCTTCTCAAGTAGGAGAGCATGAGGCTAAGGTTGGCTGTGGGCATGATTTTGGCACGAATCTTGAACCTGTTGAGATCAGTAGGACTCATTAGAGTGAAAGGACTTTCAAAACTTCCTCTTTCGTATTCTCCCATCACACTTAGTTTATTAGTGAGTTTGTAATTGGCATTGATGAAGAAGGTTGTCCTCTCTGTCTTTTTCTCTTCGCTAGTTGTATCGTGCTCGAGATGGGTATCTCTGGATTCCCATCGAACACCTCCGGTTAAAGCTAGGGTTTTATAAGGAAGAACTTGAGCTCCTGCCTCATAAATTGTAGAGGTAATATCCACCATTGAATCTACGTCTTCTACAGTTGTATCTATTCTCACTATATTTGATTCGCCGTCTTGCTTGAGCTTGCTGTACCTAAATCCTCCAATCAGGAAAATCTTGTCGTGAGCCCGGAAAGAAAAGTCAAAGTCGAAAAGGTTGAATTTTCGGCTGATGGCCGCAGAGCCTTGGGCATTATGATCGGGATCGTTTTCAAGAGGTAGTGCATTATAGGTCACGCCGATGGCGCTTTCGCTGTAGTCCAGTTCCATATCCAGGTCAGAATAGGTGTAGGTAGCAGTCGCCTTGATCCTGTTTGTAGGCCTGGCATTAATACGGGCTGTAACCATGGGCATTGTGAATTCATAGGGAGCTATTAGCTCAAAAAATGAGAGTTCTGTAGTACCAGCAGGATTTTCTCCCACAGAAAAGCCCGGTAGAAAAACCCTTGAACTGTTTTCATAGTCGTTGTAGCTCCCCTCAAGGTAGAAATCAACTTTATCAAGGTTGACCTGGAGTCCAGTTTTGTATTCTGTCTTCAATTCATGTATAGGTTTGTCGAGTTCGAATTCATCATGGCTCACATCGAGAGTAGTCGTGCCTTCTCCAGTTTTTTGTTGTCTGTCAAAGGACACAAAGAATTTTGCTCTCTCAGAGAACCTTATGTCTAAGTAAAGATCATCGAACTTACGATCAAAGCTAAAGTGGTGAAAATCGCCTCCAGTAGTAGTGCTGATATCTGCCAGGTTAGGAGGGAGAATTATATCTTTATAGAAGTAGGTTGCTTTTCTATGGCCGTAGCGAAAATTGAAAGCTCCGAATTTTTTTAAGGTAAAACCGTAGCTTTCGAACGGATCTCCACCGATAGTCGAAGCATGGACATTTAAGAGGTCAAAATAATTTTTATAGTTTCCTGAGGGAAGAATATCGAAATTCAAGTCCAGGAGACGTGGTCCTTTTCTGATGTTAAGATCTTCATAGTATTTATCTTTATTTCCGTCAACATCCACATAACGATAGCCGATTTCAAAATTTCCCTTTAATTTCAACGTGTTTTCTTCATCTGCAGCAATAATGCCTGAGCAAATCAGGAAGACAATTCCTAGTGCTATTGAAAGAATTTTATTTGATTTCATTTTTTCCCCTTCTTTATTTGATAAAGTGAGAATCCAAATTAGATCCATGAATGGTTGAATGGCAGTTCGTACACACAGATTCAGCCACAAATCGGTTGTGCCAGATAGGTGCTGCAGTGTGACAAGAAAAGCAGAGCCCTGCTGTTTTCTGATGGATTAACATGTGCCGGTTCACTGAACCGTGAGGATCGTGGCAGGCAGTGCATCCTTCAATTCTTAAGGCGCCATGCTCATAGACAAAAGGACCCTGCTTGTCAGTATGGCATTTAAAGCAAGTTTCTTGCTTGAAACCGCCAAGTCTGGTCCTTGGTGACTGTTCATGATTCTTGTGGCAATCAGTACATTTGACCATGCCTTCAATAATTCTATGCCTTTTGTTCAGAGCAAGTTTTGGAGCAATTTCCTGGTGACAGCTCAGGCAGAGCTTATAGCCTTCCTTTGTCAGGAGCTTGTCTTTGCCCATTTCAGGGTGAGACTGATGGCAGTCTGAGCATGCTACAGAACCTTTCATATGGTCGCTTCCTGGAAAGACAAAGTTCTTGTTTTCCTTGCTGTGGCAGTTCAAACATTTTTCAGTCTTATCGGCTGCTGGTACATCAGCTCTAAAAGTAAAGATTGTTTCTGGTGTTCCTTCTTCTACATGGGCCTCTCCTGGACCATGACACGCTTCGCAGCCCTTGATCTCTAAATTCCTTTTCTCCGTCAGGTAATGGATGGACATTTTGTAATTAGCATACTGATCTTCATGGCATTCCATACACGTTTCAGACCCAACGCTCTCTCCTTGGAGGCCAACGTCTTTTGCACGAAGAGAAGGAATGATCAAGAGAACAGCGAAGAATAAGAATAAAAATGCTAAAAATCCGATGAGAAAATCACTCTTCTTCATCGCTCTCTCCTTAAGACGAAATTTGTGAAATTCATATCCACTTTGTTTAATCTATATAAACAGATGTTATATGCTTGTCTTTTCAAGGTTAGCTTTTGATAAACTCAGTAAAAACATGGAGATAAAATATTTATTTTCCAGGTGCATTTCTTAGAAAACAATTATATCATACTTTTTTTATATTATGAATAATATAAATGGAATTTATATAAAATATAAAATATATTGTCAAGGGAGAATTTAGTAAAAAATTTAACTATTGCTTCAAACTGATTTAAAAAACTCTCCAATATATTTTTAAGATCAAAAAAGTGTGTTTGATACGTCGAACACTTGCACAAGATAAATCAAATCCATACACAAAATAAATCGAGCCCTTTTACATGAATAAATAAAGCTCCCACACAGGATAAATAAGCCTTAATACAATTATCTAAGCCCTTTTACTAACAAAATCAAGTTCCCAGAGATAAATCAAATCCCTATTGAATAGGATTTGGCCTTCGATGTATGAATAAATAGAAGAAGCATTATACTATGGAGAATCCAATGAAAGACTTTATTATATTGCTAAATTTCTTGATGTAGGTGGCTGATTTTCCAAACCCACCTACATATTTTGTTCGGATAGTCTAATTAAGAGGTAGGTTTAATGACGTTTGGCTTTGCTTTTTGCTTTGCCCTTAGCCCTCTTTTTGTCGGAAATTTTTATGAGGTCCTGGAGAGTTACACTATCGAAATAATCTCTTAATAGTTTGCTGGCCTCTTTCCAGATTTCAAAGGATGCACAGATGGGAATACGGTGACAATAATCAGGGTCATCTACGCAATCGACAAGACAGCATGCCCCTTCCAAAGCATGGAGGATTTCGCTCACTTTGATTTCAGAAGGATGCCGGGCTAAGGTATAACCTCCTCCTGCTCCACGGATGCTTTTTACAAGCCTGTTGATCTTGAGAGGAATAACGATTTGTTCTAAATAGCGAATGGAAATTTCTTCACTATCGGATATGCTTTTGAGTATGACTGCTTCATTTCCATTGTTATAATTTTGCGCAAGATTCTGCATTAGGCGAGTTCCATACCTTCCTTTTGTTGAAAGTTTTATCACGGATTTCTCCTTGTTTATAAAGTATTATAAAAATTCGTCCTAATGTTAACTTATTTAAAATTTGTTTTCAACATAAATTTATAGAATTTATAAGATTTATGCAGTTTTATATTAATACTTTAATAATTGAATTTTAATGCTATTGTGAGCTACAGAAGTAAGCGTGGTAATCTCCACTGCCCTTTTCTACGTTTTGGTCTTTACGTTTTCTATATAATTCTGCTAAAATTCCTAAAGATGAAAAAAACTGTGTGTGTTGCCATTTTCCTTTTCCATATAGGCCTATTAAGCTTAGTGGCTCATAAAGGAGCCCATAAAGAGGCAAATAAAACCAATAAAACGTATAATATACTTTATTATTACGAGCGCACAGAAGGAGAATGGATAATGGAAGGTACTGCAAAAGATGAGAAGATTACCCTGGGAGATTTATTGCCTCAGGAGATCAATGGCTGGAAAGCAGAAGGGAAAGACGAAATCTATGATCCTCAGACAATTTTCGATTATATTGACGGCGCAGGGGAGGTCTACCGCTCTTACAATTTTAAACAACTTCTGGCAAGACGGTTTACCAAAGAAGGAAAGCCTGACATAGTTGCTGACTTATTCGATATGGAAACTTCCAAGGATGCCTTTGGTGTTTTTACCCATGACCTTGAAGGAGAGGAGGCAGGAATCGGCCAGGGCTCGACTTACAACGGAGGTCTTCTATCCTTATGGAAGGACCGTTTCTTTGTTTCCCTTTATTCTGAAGAGGAAACAGAGGATACTAGAAAAGCTTTGTTTGCTCTGGGGGAGAAAGTAGCATCTTCCATCATAAAAGAAGGGAAGAAGCCTGACATTGTTTCTCTTTTACCTTCGGAAAATCTCACTGAGAAAAGCGCCCATTATTTTCATAATCATCTGATTTTAAACTACCATTTTTATGTTTCTGATGAGAATATTCTTCTCCTCGATCAGCAAACAGAAGCTGCACTCGGGGTTTACAGAGAAAACAACGAGAAAAGTTACCTTCTTGTGGTTCGCTATCCTGAGGTCAATAAAGCTTCTATGGCTTATAAAAGTTTTATGAAATCTTACATGCCTGACGCAACAGAATTAGGCTTGGTCCAGACCGAAGATATGAAGTGGACAGCAGCCAGGCTTCAGCAGGATTTTATTATCATAATTTTTAATGCTCCCTCAAGATTTTTTGCAAAAGGAATAATAGAAGAACTCGAAGAGAGAATAAAAAAATATAATTGATATTTTTTTCTTAAAAATAAATTTCTCACCTTTAATAAATAGAATAGGAGAAAAGAATGAAAAAGAGAGTAATCACGCGGCGTGATTTCCTTCGAGTGGCTGCCATGACTCCTTTTGCAGGAGCTTTTGCTTATGGTTTTAAAATTTCAGAAAAAAAGGAGGCTGTCAGAAGAGCAAAAGTCGTTCTTATCAGAGACAAGAATGCCTTGATATCTTTTAAAAAGCCTGACCCTAGTGTTGTCCAAAAAATGCTTGATGATAGCATTACTACATTGTTAGGAGAAGCAGATCCAATAAATGCCTGGAAGAAGCTTGTAAAGCCATCTGACATAGTCGGCATCAAGAGCAATGTCTGGGGACCAATCCCAACCACAAATGAGGTTGAACAGGCTTTGAAAAAGAGAATCATGGATGCTGGCGTTTCTGAGGAAAACATCGGGATTGATGACAGGGGAGTAAGGAGAAATCCGATATTTAAAAATGCCACTGTAATCATAAATGCAAGACCTGCTCGAACCCATCACTGGTCTGGAATGGGAGGGTGTATTAAAAACCAAATCATGTTTGTCCCCTTGCCGTCTGCCTATCATGGTGATTCCTGTGCAGATTTAGCTACACTCTGGTACAAGCATAATCTCAAGGAAAGGACAAAGCTGAATGTTCTTCTCATGTTAAATCCTCTCTTCCACGGCATCGGACCCCATCACTACAGCGATAAGTATGTCTGGGAATACAAGGGCATTCTGGTCAGCCAGGATCCCGTAGCCGTTGATGCCACAGGTGTTCGTATTTTACAGGCAAAGCGCCGAGAGTATTTTAACGAAGAGAGGCCTTTGCAGCCTCCGGCCAAACATGTTTATCTCGCTGATACACGTCATAACCTGGGAGTTAGCGATCCCGACAAAATAGAGCTTATTAAGCTGGGTTGGAACGAAGGGATCCTTATATAAAATGGGGCCAGGCCCCATTTTTACCAAGAAAAGGGGCCAGGCCTATTTTCGCCGATCTAAGGGAAGGGGTTCTGATTTAGATATTAGATAAATATTAAGTTTCAGCCTCTCTGTCCAAAGATTTTTGTTCCGATTCTGACGATATTGGCGCCTTCTTCTATAGCAACCTGGTAAGAGTTTGTCATTCCCATGGAAAGATATTTCATCTCCAATCCAGGAAGATTAAGTGTTTTTATCCTGTCGAATAGCTTTTTCGTTTCTACAAAGTAAGGCCTGGCATCTTCTGGGTCGCCAAACATAGGGCCCATTGTCATGAAGCCTTCTGTTTTTATGTTTTTAAGTCCTGATATTTCCTTGATAAAATCTTCTGCATCTTCAGGAAAAATACCGAATTTTTGTTTTTCTCTGCCGCTGTTTATCTCTATGAGAACTGGCATGATTCTTTTGCACTGATTGCATCTTTTGTCGATTTCTTTGGAAAGCTCAGGAGAATCTACAGTCTCGATCATGTCGAATATCTCGACTGCTTTTTTAACCTTGTTTCTCTGGAGATGGCCTATGAAGTGCCATTTCACTCTGTGCCCCACTACATTAAAGGCTGCAAGAGCTTCCTGGACATAATTTTCACCGACGATTTTAACACCTGCCTGAGCGGCTTGCATAATTTCCTCGGGTGTTCTTGCTTTTGCTGCTGCCATAAGCTCAACTCCTTGGGGCAATTCCTGAAGTATTTTCTTTATATTTTCTTCAATCATGTTCTTTTTCAATTAAGCTGAAAGTGCTAAACCCTATTATCTCTTGTACCAAGATTTAACCTTAATCAAACACCCCAAAAAATTCAAGCATTCTCATGTAGGGATTTGATTTATCAAACCGTACTTTATTGAATATGTATTGATTTTGGGCCTATGTTATAATGTGCTACCATAAAAAACCGTTCCGCAGCGAGATTTATTCATGGTTGATAGAAAAAAACTTGAAGAAAAATTCCTGGCTCATAATTTCAGTGATTTTAAGTGGATTGATCCCAAAAATATTGTTATCTCCTATTGGGTGCGGATGAAATGCATGTTCGGATGTGATGAATACGGAAACACAGCTACTTGCCCTCCGAATGTTCCTGCATTTTCAGAATGCGAGAAATTTTTTCGTGAGTACAGGGAAGCTGTCATTTTTCATTTCGAGAAGCAAGTACCAAAGCCTGAAGACCGCTTTAAATGGACAAGGAAGATCAACTTAAAGCTTTTAAAACTTGAGCGAGAGATTTTTTTAGCTGGTTATGAGAAGGCTTTCCTCCTTTTTATGGATAGCTGCAACATTTGCGGTGAATGCCAGGGAATAAAAGAGAAATGCAAAGAGCCAAAATTAGCACGCCCCTCTCCAGAGGCGATGTGTATTGATGTCTATTCGACTGTCAGAAAGCATGATTATCCGATCGTGGTTCTTTCAGACTACAAAAAGAAGATGAACCGTTATGCCTTTTTGATGATTGAGTAAAGGCTTTTAACTTTGGATAATAATAAACGCTATATTAGTTTGAGCCCGGAAATATGAGTATAAGAGAAAAGCTTGAGGAGATTGAAAAAGAAACTTTATCGCCAAAAGCTTGCTTTAGCTCCCAGACAAGAGGGAGAGAGCGCTCTGTAACCCTTCATCCATTAAGGACCGAATTCCAGCGTGATCGGGACAGGATTATCCACTCTAAATCCTTCCGTAGATTAAAGCACAAAACTCAGGTTTTTCTTGCTCCGTTTGGAGACCACTACAGAACTCGGCTGACACACACCTTAGAAGTCTCTCAGATAGCCCGCACTATCACTAAAGCTCTCCGGTTGAATGAGGATTTAACCGAGGCCATTGCTTTAGGCCATGACCTGGGGCACACGCCATTCGGCCATGCAGGGGAGGAGACGTTGGCCAAACTCCTGCCCGATGGCTTCAGCCATTACGAACAGAGTCTTCGGGTGGTTGAGAAGATTGAGTGGGAAGGGAAAGGATTGAACCTGACGTATGAAGTCAGGGACGGCATTTTCAAGCACTCAAAAGGTCGGGGAGAAATTCTCGATGATGAAAAGCAGAATATGCCCGTTACCCTTGAAGGTCAGGTAGCTAGAGTCTCGGATATAATTGCCTACGTCAATCATGACATTGATGATGCGAGGAGGGCTGAAGTAATAAAAGAAAAAGATATTCCTTCATATCTTATCCAAGTTTTAGGCGAATGGCATGCTTCCCGAATCGATAGAATGGTAGAGGATGTAGTCGATGCCAGTTTAAAGGCAAGCTTGGAGAAGATTGCTATGAGTGAAAAAATAGAGAAAGCCATTACTGATCTCCGCGATTTCTTGTACGAAAAGGTTTATTTCAATCCCCAAGAAAGACCTGAAATTGAAAAAGCAGAGAAAATTATTACAGATCTGTATGAATATGTTCTTAAAAATCCCGGGGATTATATAAAACCCTATCCTCAGGACGATTCTTTAGAGAAGAGAACGGGGGATTTTATTGCTGGAATGACCGACCGTTATGCCTTGGCTTTGTATGAGAAACTCTTCTTCCCGCGTTCCTGGCCCAGCCTGTAAAAAAGGGAATTTAGACATTTCACATCTATTTGGGACAAAATAGTTCCGTTATTCCTCGTGAATTCCCTGGTTTTTTTGGCATGCTTTTTGCATAAATAACTTGAAAGGAGTAAATTGCTCTCTTAAAAATCAAGAAATTGGTATATAATAATTATATAAGTTTTACATTCTGGAAAAAATAAGAGGGAAAAATAAAAATGAAAAAATCGTTTCTTTCTTTTTTGATCCTTTTTTTACTCATCTTTAGCTTTCTTTATGGACTCAAGAAGCCGCAGAAATCGCTCCAGCCAGAAGAGCATGAAGTCGTAGTTCGGTTGGTTCTGGTTGATGTCATCGCTGTAGATAAAAAAGGAAATTTTGCGACTGATTTAACAAAAGATGATTTTGAAATTTATGAAGACGGCAAAAGAATACCGATAGATTCCTTGGAATTGATAAGTTTGAAAAAACCGGAATTTGAAGTACCGGAAATGGAAGAGATAAAAGAAGCAGGTCTGCCACGCCGAAAAAAGCGCTTTTTCGTCATTTTTGATTCTATAAATACGATAAAGAGAATGCTCGATAGAAGTAAGCATCGGATAATCGAGAAGCTCGTTTCACTGGTTAAGCTGGGAGAGGAGATTATGATTCTCGAGCTGGATGATAAGAAAGGGATGAAAATCCTACAAAACTTTACTTCAGATGAAGAACTCATTGTCCAGGCAGTGAATAAAGCTTCTGGAAATATCTGGGTTGAAAAATCATCTGATACCCTTTCTAAACCGGGTATTCTCGATCGCCCTGGCGCGGAGAGAGCTTCTGCAGCATTTATGGAAACCTCCAGGTATGTTTACCAATTCGAAACACGAATAAGATTTGAAAAAACAATTAACAGTTTACTGACTCTTTTGAATATGATTAAGGATTATCCGGGCAGGAAACCTGTCCTGTATATCAGCGGGGGAATTCCGGGACTTTCATTCGAAGAGCTTTATAAAAGCCAAGAAGGAATTGATTTTGCCATTGGCCGCTCTGAAGTAGCAGCATCCAAGGTATTAGATCCTTTTAAAACTCTGCAAAAATCTGGCCGTAGAGGCGGGCAGAATATCATTAACGACCTGATTCATTTTGCCAACAGCTACAATATCACTTTTTACAGCCTTGATCCGGATAATTACTTAAAATATGTTCTTCCTGATATGGCGTTTGATAATTTTCCGAGACAAGTAGATATTGCAGAGATGAAGCTGAATGAATTGACCAATTTAAAATTTTTAGCGCTAGATACTGGGGGCGCTGCCATGCATGGCGCTAATAAATTTGAATATTTCCAGAAAATCATTGATAGAGATCTGACTTATTATTATGAATTGAGCTATTACCCGGAGAGAGATAGAGCTGACGGAAAGTATCATAAAATTAAGGTTAAAGTAAAGAGACCGGGAATAAAAATCCGTTTTCGCAAAGGATATTATGATTACTCCGAAGAACAAAGAGAATCGCTCATTTTTGCCTCAGCTTCCTACAATCCTTCCCTGTTTAATCAAATACCATTCAATGCTCGAGTAGTCCCGTTCATCAACAGAAAAAATGAATGTATCCTATGGATGAATCTCGCATTGCCTGTGCAAGAAGTGATTCTCCGAGATAGTAATGCTAGTGAAATAAAAATCCTGAAATTAAACATGTGGGTTGAAGACCTAAAAAAAGAAGATACTTTCAGCACTCAAGTTAACATCCCTTTTGTGCTCACGCCTTCTTTCCTCGACAGATTGAAGAATTCAAAATATTTTGGATATAACACGCGCTCGCAAAGATTGAAATTGAAAAAAAATAAATATCGTGTGATCTTTGCTCTTTATGATGAAAGCCGCGGTGAGGTAGGGACTGTAGAACAAATGTTTGAGGTGCCATCATTGAAAAATGAGAAAGATCAAAAAATCGCTAGTGCTGTTTTCGGACAATTGGTCAAAAGCACGAAAGGAGGAATCAAGCCTTTTTCGATTTCTCAGGCCGATGGTACTCTTCAAGTCTCACAATTCAAGTTCTATCCTCTAGGATTGAATCAATTTAAACGGAGAGAGGATATCTGCCTATTCTTGCAGGTCTATTCTCCGCTGAAGAAGGCAGTTTTTAAACCTCGATTTTCTCTTGTGCAAAATGGTGAAGAGCAAGGAATCTTGCTTTCCGAAGTTGTGGATGAATCCTGGAATAGAAAAGCGGGAGTTTGGAATGTCGTGTTCAAGCTTAATTTTGAAAGTTTCTCTGAGGGAGAGTATGCTCTCAGAATAAGATTGATAGATTCTTCAATGAAACAGGAAATAGAGGAGAATCTCCAAATAAAAATTCTATAAATCTTTACCTTTTCTTTCTTATTTCTCGATAATTTCCTTGAGATACTTTATAGCTTCTTCATTTTTGTTTTAAGCTTTACGCCTAACAGTATTTGCCTTATGATTATTAAGGAGATTTTGCAATGAAAATTATTAGCGATTCTTTAAGCTTTTCAACACGCGGATTTTCTGACATGAAGGATCTAACCCAGGAGGTTTCCAAGAAGCTCTCTGAGAAAGGACTCCAGAACGGAATCCTAAACCTGTTTGTTCCAGGATCGACCGGCGGTCTGACGACAATCGAGCATGAACCAGGCCTCGTTGAAGACTTCTCTGAGTTCATGGAAAAAATAATCCCCAGCAATGTCACCTATCATCATGATGCAAGGTGGGGAGACGGAAACGGTTTTTCTCATGTCCGGGCTTCACTCGTCGGAGCATCTCTTAATGTTCCGTTTTCCAATGGCACGCTTAGTCTTGGAACATGGCAGCAGATTGTGTTTCTCGATTTCGATAACCGCTCCCGCTCCCGTATGGTCCTCCTCCAGTTTATGGGAGAGTGAGAAAAAACGAGAAAAGCAGATCATATGTTTATAACGTACAGTTATATTTTTTAAATAATTTTAAATTTTTATAACTCAGAGTTATAATTTTGATCTGTTTGGTTCATCAGGAGAATGAAATGTTCCATCCTCAGGCGAACATGCGTGGCAAAATATTGCCCGCTTAAACTAACTTAAAAATGGCTGACATCAAAGATAAACTGGAACGACTGAAAAAAGAAAGAGAGGCTCGCTCTCGCTCCAAATCCCAGCTTGTGAAAGATACCTGGAACGAGATCCAAAAAGCCGAGGATCTATCCGTCAAGGATAAACTAGAACACCTTATCAGCCTCACCCGCCAGGAAAAACCTTCAGAACCCAAAACTCCGCCCTTCGAACCTCTTAAAAGGGAACCCCTTCAGTTTTTCGAAAATCCGTATCCTCTGGACGTTAGATACGGAAAAGTAACAATATCTTCGGGCTTGGAGATAAAAGGGAACATTCTTACCTGTCTAAGCAAGGAAAGCGCATTTGAAAACCTTGACCTCTCCACAGCCCTCTTCATCGACCTGGAAACAACGGGACTATCCGGGGGAA
>Ga0209986_10001891_pt1 | contig 19739 bp, 19 predicted proteins | sample BlataG_FD_183168 | JGI IMG/M metagenome (GOLD analysis project Ga0209986, IMG submission 183168) | Deep subsurface microbial communities from Black Sea to uncover new lineages of life (NeLLi) - Black_00105 metaG (SPAdes) (version 2) | ecosystem: Environmental > Aquatic > Marine > Oceanic >... | reverse complement strand
ATCTGATAAATTTAAGAAGAGAAAAACATGTATCCTGATCGGATTTACGGGAACATTTTTATCATATCTTTTATTATCGATGACTTTCAATCTCTATGAGGTTATATTAATTCAAACATTTTTTGCATTCTTCATCGCAGCGGAAATACCCGTAACAACAGTTTATATTCTCCGCAGTACGAACAAATTTTACTGGGATGATGCTATAGGAAAATTCAACAAAATAGGAGGATGGGCATGGGTAACGGGATTGGGAATTGGAGCAATAACTTTATTTTTTGTCTCAATCCAAAACTTATTTCTAATAAACAGTGTTATATCTGTGGTATCACTGATTTTAGGTTTTAAATACTTAAAACAGAGGCCTATACATATAAATAGAGGAACATTCAAATTACGTCTTACTCAAATAGTGGAAAGAACGAGGTATATCCCGAACTATCTTATACATCTTCCTGTCATAAGATTAACAGGAAATAAGAAGATCAACTCTTTTTTAATCTCTACATTTCTAATTTTAATAGCATCGGGATTGATATTTACCCCAATAGTTCCATATTTAAAAATGCTTGGAGTTGGATCTAGCCTTTGTTTTTTCGCTGCTTTTATGAATTCTTCGGCATCAGCTTTTATGTACCGACGGACAGGAAGAGAGATTTATAAAAAAGGAACTTTGAGGACTCTAAAGTATGGAATATTGAGTAGAGCAGTTCTATCTCTTTTAATGGCTATTTTGATAATTTATAAGGAGATCGCTGTTGGAATAATACTTATCTACGCTGTTCTCGGTATTACGTGGTCTTATATCATCATACCGTCTTTCTCTTACATGTCAAAGACAGCCGAAAAAGATAGAGAAGGTGGGGCCTTTGGCGCCTTTAATTTTTTCTACTTTCTTGGGTTACTTATAGGGAATTTCCTTTCAGGTATCATAGTCGATCTCTTCGGATACGAAGTTGACATATTTTTGGCAATAATACTTCTTTTAATAGTTATCGTAAACCTTAAAAACTCCAAAATAGAGGAGAAGAAAATTGATCTGAAAAAGATATATGGGTAGACACAGTAAAAAAGATTAAAAGATTTTAATCTCATCTATCTTTTTCATGTACTCTATTGTCTTTTTAATTATCTCCACAACTTGTAAGAAGTGCTCTATCTCACTGCTACTTAATTCTCTATTTTTTCTACTCTTTAGCCACTTATTCAAGACCTGATAACCACCGATATAAAAGTTCCATACATCTTCAGAAATGCCATCGAAAAATTGTTCTTTGTTAATGTAAACTTTGTTCTCTTTGTATTTAACAGATTTCACAACATTAGAACCCTGCACATCAAATTTAGTACTCGTTTCTAATTTAGTTCTCATTAAATGTAAGTCTGTCAGTTCTTTACCAATTTCGGAAAGTTGTTTAAATTTGCCATAATCTTTTGTAAAAGGAATGCGAGGGAAATCTATTTTTAAAAATTCATTAAATTTTTGTCTGTATGTTAGTGAATGAAGTACAGCATAAATGTAACCTAAAATATCTTCTGGTGTTATTTTTTGATTTGGATATTGTTTGTCTTTAAATCTACCAAATTCTTCTGTGAAGTTTGGTTTTTTAGTTCCATTGTAGAAATAAAGAGGAAAAATATACCCCCCTTCTTTAGTTCTTGAAGAGACCAAGCACCTATCTGAAACAATATCTGTTATAAATTGATGTTGAAAAGAACCCATCGATAAAAATCTTGATGAAACTAAAGCTAAATTATCTTTTTCAAAATGTCTCATAATTTTTTTCCTTGCCCTTTGGATTATTTTAGTATCATAATAAACAAACCTGATATCAAATGGTCTATAATTATACTTTATTATTAAATTTTTCTTTGGAAATTTATTCTCAAGTTTTTCTTCATTGAAAGAAACATAATTAGAATCTTTGCCTGTAGCAACACCCATGTTGAAGTTTTTGAATATTTCTTTGAGTGAAAAGAATTTTTCATAAGTTTTTATTTTGGTTAAATCTTTCGTTGTGAAGAAATAATAAGGTGCTTCCGGTTTCAACTCTTCCCATTCAACAGTACTAACTCTATTTCTATCTAACCAAGAATATTTCTCTTTTCTTTTTCCATATAAATCAGCATAAAATACTTTTTTATCTTTGAATTTATCGTTTTTGACAAATAAAGCGATTGCTACTCCCTGCTGTATATCGAAAACATTTTCGTCTTTGGAAACATTAGAAGGAAGTTTTTCTTCTCTACGACTACTTCCATGTAAATTCAAGATATAAATTCTATCAAAAGTGTCAAGGAGGGCTTTCCTCATTTGTCTGTGTATAACACCATCCAAATAAGAGTTATTGGTAATGTATCCTACTATCCCTTGTTCATTTTGTTCAATTTTCCACTGAGCAAATCTTATAAATTTGATGTAATCGTCATCTAATGGCTGAATATTCCTCTCGTGTAGATCTTTTTTGTAATCTTTCATTTTTTCCATAATCCATTCGGATTTATTAGAAGAACTCACTGAATACGGGGGATTCGCAAGTACAACCAAAATAGGCTTATTTTTTATTCTCTCGGCAGCTAAACTCTCTTCAGTCAATTCTCCCATGAAAGGCAATAAACCATGGGTTTCAGAAGGTTCTAAAGTATTGGTGAGATAGACTTGTATTCTGTCGTTATCCTTGAACTTATAATACCACTGCCTCAGTACCGTTGTTAATTTTAAATGAGAGATAATGTAGGGAGTTATTAAAATCTCAAATCCGTAAAAATCTTTTAAAATATGATTTTCAATCTTATTTTTTATCAGTCCCTTTAAACTACCATTTACTAATTCTCCCAAAGTTACAAGAAACACAATCCACAAAAAAGTTCCCGTTCCGATAGCAGGATCAAGAATAGTTACATCATCATCGGCAAAGCCATGTAATTTATTAAAATCATCTTTCAGAATGCGATTAACTGAATTTACAATGAAATTTACTACAGGTCTTGGGGTATAGTATATACCTAAATGTTTTCTCTTTTTTGGATCGTATAGATTCAAAAAATCTTCATAAAAGAATGTGAATGGGTCTCTATCTTTTTTGTCCCTGAAATCAATTTCCGATAAAATATTTTTTATATCTGATGCGTTTAATATATCAATTATCTCATCCACAATCCACAATATATTTGAAGGTAAAAATCCTCCAGAAATATTCGTGAAAATTCTTTTAATGACACCTATACTCTGAGGTATGTAAGCTGCAGTATTTCCTCGTTTGAACTCACCTGTGCAATTTATCTTAGAAAGAAACAAACCATACGTAATCGTTTGAGCATAGGCATCTGCACAGTCATCTATATTTATATCTTTGATTAGCTCTTTGATTCCCTCATAAAAATAGTAAATAGGAGAGGGACGTTCATTACTCTTTACCTTAGACAGATCTTCTTCTAATTGTTCTTCTGCCAGATCTTTAAGCAATCTGGCTTTTTTTGAAAGTTCTTCAGCAAGTTCTTTAGCGGATTTTATTGTTGGTATTTTATAACCAAAGAAATCATCTACCAATGTTATAAATTCCTCTATTTTACCTTCAGAAATAGTAAATCTCGAATTATTTAAGTCTGATAGATTGAATAAATTGAGATCAAATATTTTTTGATTGTTTCTTATGATGATAAAGCGACTATAATCCGTTAAAATAATATTATTTATACTCCCTTTATATTTTTTTATTTGTTCACTTTCAAGCTCATTATCTAAGTTTTTGCCCAAATCTTTGGTTTCTATGTAACCTATCTTTGACGCTTTTCTATATGCTTTAAAATCGGGTGCACCTAGTTTTTGTACTCTTTTTGGCTCTTGAGTTAAATGAAAGTTGTTATTCAGACTTTTAATAAAGTTTTCAAATGGTGTTCTTAGAGTTAATTCTGTATAATCCTCTGTTAAGTATCTACTCCTTATTTCTTTAAAATATTTCTGAAATGCATCATAAATAAACTTTTCACTCATATCTCTCACTTTTAAAAATGTCTTTCTATCATTCTCATATCTCTTTTACCAAACAATGTTTTATATTTTTTTCCTATGATTAAGTAAAAATCTCGAGTGTGGAAACATTTAAATATAATTTTAAAGATTTTTATCATGATGACCAGAGAAGAGTACAAAAGGCAGTTTGTTCATATCTTCATGGGATTCTGGTCTATTTATCCATTGTTTTTAACAAAAAACCAGGCACTGTGTATTCCACCGATTATGGCAATTCTTGTGATTTTTTTCTGGAGACCAAACGGCCTCTGGAAGAAAGGATTTGAGTTCATGGCGAGAGAAGAAGATTATAGATACGGTATTCTTGTCGGTCCATTAATATACATTGTAGCGATAGAGCTCTGCGTATTTCTCTTTCCTGTTTACATTTCAGCTATGTGTATCGGGATCATGGCGTTAGGGGATGGATTTTCTACGATAATAGGTAAAAATCTTGGGAAGCATAAGCACTGGATAGACAAGAATAAAACTTATGAAGGAAGTTTAGGATTCTTTGCAGCTTCTTTTTTGTACGCTCTATTAATTTTGAGTTTCATTTCGCCTGTCAGTAATTTTAGTTACATATTAAAGATAGCTCTTGCCGGGAGTATATCGGGGATGCTCGTGGAAGCACTTCCATTTGAAAAAACAAGAGAGAATCAGAAGCTCTTTTCGAGAATAATAATAGATGACAACTTTTTTATTCCTCTTGTTTCCAGTATATTCATGTATCTAGCAAGTTTATGAAGTTTGTCTGAAAATTTTTATTTTTGAGATTTTTTCTACTATAAATGAGAGGAGGATTAGATATATAGCACCGAAAAGTGTGAAAGGTATTGGTGTAGGGATATGCGCAGAAGAAAGACCATAGTACATCATTGACAATCGGGAGAAAATTTCGTTGAGAAAAACAAAGAATATAATACTTAATAAATCTCCTCTAATAGTTTTTGATCTTCTCAAAAGATAAATTAAAACAAATGCAGAAATAAGATAGTAAAAAGACCATTCTATATAAATAGCATATAATTCAAGGCCCAGGAGGGAGTACGTATAAACATTGATTACTATGGAGGGAATAAAGAATCCTAAGATGAATGGTTCATATTTTCTTTTATAGATAAATATTATATATGGGGTAAACATCGATGCGAATATTAGCCAATATAAGAATTCTCCAAGATTTGATGGAATTGTTATAGGAACGCTTATTTCTTTTGCAATTTCGGTCTTTAAAAATAAATCTGCTATTGGTCCATCTGCATAATAAAAGAAAACAATAGATAAAAGAAAAAAAATAAGACTATATTTTCTTTAGAGAACAAATTTCTTGTTATATTTTTTTGGGAGGTTATAGAAATCACCATCTATGGACATCTACAGTCCCAATAATGCGGCGGAGGAGTCTCTGACCCCGATATCGTCACTCTTCCCAGGATAGTCCTCATAAAGTTTTTGATGCGTACAATTGTCATACCATACCCCATATTTATCACATTGCTGTGTCCATGTCCCCTTACACCAAACTTTTGAGGTCCTCCCCCCCCACCAAGCTTTAATGAGTACACACTTCACTACCTCCCAAGTCCACTCTTTTGGAGTACAGTTTCTGTATTCTATGCGATATCGCATACACTCTCCTAGAGGCTGTACATTTCCTTCTGTATTTTCTATCTCTGTTTCTTTTATCTTACTGATTGGAGGCTGAGGATTACATGGACATCCTCCGTTATCTGCGAAAACTACACCTAACGCAACAACTGTCATCATCAAAATGATGACCAGGCTCATTATTTTCTTGTTCATCCTATCACCATTTATAATTTAGTAAAAGGTATATATATATATATAGTTTTTCCTGCCCCTAAAGATCAACAATGGAGCTAAAACTTAAAATTTCCCTTTGTTTTTTCTTTACTAGCTTATTTTATACAATGCAATAAGGTAAGGAAATATAATCAGGGGGATAGGAGAGATCTCCACGCATAATAATGTTATCGATAGCAGGATAGAATAGTATGGTACTGCCCTTTTCAAATTCTTCATTTTTTTTCTTACAGTAGCCAGTACACTTCCAAAAAATATCATTATAGGAACTTCGATAATTCCGAAATCAAGTATTAAGGGACCTAAAATAGTAGAAGTAGTATTGTGTTCATATCCAAGAACGATCTTTCCTACAATGTCCCCTGTAATGGGATGAAGCCAGAGACCATGGTAATACCCAAAGAATCCTGATTTTTCAACTATTAGATTCAAAACATAAACTGTATACGAGATTCTATAGAATATAAGATTTAAAAAGTCCAGCTTCCATTTTTGAGACGTAAAACTTAAAAATGCAATATTCAGAACGATAAAAAATATAAGTGCAAGAACAAAAAGCCATAGATTAGATTTAATTTCTTTTTTATAATAAAGGATTATTGCTGTGGATAAAATAAGAATTAAGATATATGTTCTGTAACCATAAAGAAACAAGATAAAAAATGCAAGTATAAAAAGTTTAGGGCTGAATTTTTTTAATGTTTGAAAATTAAATCCTATGTATAAAAGGGAATATCCACAAACAAAAATAACTGTCAATGCTTTTCTTCTCAAATCAGGATTGAAGAGTGGGATATCTCGTATGTAAATAAAATTGATGATGAGTAGCGCTACTCCCAGAAAATAAAATAGTTTTGAGTATTTTTTAAAATCTAATTTCAGTATAAAAAATATAGGAGGTACTATTAAAAAAGCATAGTAGGAATATAGAATAAAACTGTAATAAAATAATAAAACTAAAATTATAAATAGAATATACTCCTTTTTTATCTTCAAATTTATTTTTGTTCCGATATAAAAGCAGAAAAGACCGCAAAAAACATAGAAGAATATCAATGGATTTAAAGAATAATCCAGATATCTTGTTTTAAAAATTAAGCCCGTAAATACAAAAAGGATATACGTAAAAATAAAAATATTCGGATTAAAAAAATCTTTCATAATTTGAGTCTATCCTTTCATATATATCTTTTTTCCACATTTGCATCTTCCGTTCTTTATTCTATTTTCCAGAACATCAAACCCAAACCTTCTTATCACTACCTCTCCGCATTCCGGACAGTACGTTATGTCAGGGTTTCCCCACACATTGCCCAGATAAACGTAGTACAATCCTGTTTTCTTTGCAATTTTTTCCGCCATTTCTAACGTTTCCAAAAGCGTTGGTTTTATATTTGTCATTTTATAATGAGGAAAAAATCTTGTAAAATGGATGGGGATCTCAGGGCTTATCTCATAGAGTTTTTTACATATATCTTCTATCTGTTCTTTTTTATCGTTCCATCCAGGTATGATTAAATTTGTAACTTCCACATGCCTGTCATTTTCAAAAACTGTTCTTACAGAGTTGAATACATCATAAAATGGAGCATGACATAGTTTTTCATAAAAATCTTTCTCTCCTTTCACATCTATATTAAAGGCATCCATATATTTCACCAGTTTTTTTAATGGCTCTTCATTTATGTATCCATTCGTTACCATTGCAGTATAAAGATCGTTTTCCTTTGCAAGCTTTGCTGTGTCATACACAAACTCGTACCATATTGTAGGTTCATTATAAGTAAAAGCTATCCCTTCCGTATCTTTAGCCATTTCCACAATATTTTCAGGGGAAAAATATCTTGTGGATGCTTTTTTTTGCGATATAGAGTAATTCTGGCAGAAATCACATGCAAAATTACATCCTATTGTACCTATGGAAAAAGCTGTGCTTTCAGGATAAAAATGGTATAACGGTTTTTTTTCTATTGGGTCTTTCCAGAAAGAAGATACCTCACCATATATCTCGGTGTAAAGCTTATTTTCTTTGTTTACTCTCACTCTGCAAAAACCGTACTTAGATTGAGGAATAAAACATTTTCTTGGGCATAGAAGACATCTAACACCCTCTTTCTCAGGAAGATAGAATTCTGCTTCTTTTAACATCAATATAATATAATATTTAGATGTACTTAAAGTTTTTTCTCATTACCCAATAGTTTTAAACTTATGGAAGTGTAATAAGATATGGATATGGTACTCGGTAGAAGAGCTGTGATGGAAGTTTTAAAAAGTGACGGGAAGATAAACAAACTACTTGTAGCCAAAAACTCAAAACTTGAGGAGATTTTAAAAATTGCCCATGAAAAGAAGATATTAGTTTCAAAAGTAGAAAAGAGAGTACTGGATAGGTTTGGTGAAAAACATCAGGGGGTCATTGCTTTCATATCTCCTAAGGAGTATAAAAAATTTGAAGATCTCAGATTTTCAGAAGATTCTTTTTTCATTGTTCTGGATAGGATAAAAGATCCTAGAAATCTTGGGGCGATTATAAGATCCTGCGAGTTTTTTAACATAGATGCAGTTATAATTCCAAAAAGAAACTCTGCAAAGATCACCGAGATTGTATGGAAAAGTTCTGCGGGTGCATTAGAACATGTGAATATTGTACTTGTAGATAATCTCTCTAAAACAATAGAAAAACTCAAAGAAAAAAAGATCTGGATTATAGGAGCGGATATAAACGGAGAAAGATGCTTTGAAAAGAATTTAAAAGGACCTGTAGCCCTCATACTCGGTGAAGAGCAGAAAGGAATGAGAGATATCTTAAAAAGAAAATGTGATCTTCTTATAAAAATTCCGAGAAGAGGAAAGATTGAATCTCTTAATGTGTCTACAGCGGCAGGTATTCTTATTTACGAGATATTAAGACAGAGAAATTTTGAGTGATGATCGAAAACTATTTAAATGATGCTACAGAGATAAGTATGAAATCTTCAAGGTACAAAGGAAACACTTAAATTTTTTGTTTTTCCTTTTTTATATTTATTTTTATCTATCCATTAGTTTAATAGATCTATCTAGTAAATCCTGCATAAGAGCTTCTATTTCCGTTTTTAGGGATTTAAACTCCTTTATTTCCTTTTCTATCTCACTATATTTTTTGCATTGTTTCATGTCTCTATCTTCAATTATAGATTTAAAAAGATCAGAGGCAGTAAGAAACTCTCCGAACTTCGTTCTTTCTATGGCATACCTCATTTTGTTGAATAATATGCCCAATTCATAAACTTTATCTTTAAGAGTAGAGATCGTTTCATTGTATTTTCTCTCGTCTCCCAAGAAACGAAGCTTTATTTTCATATCGGGGGCATATTTACACTCACAACTCTTCAAAGAGTGTATATTACTTTTTAGAATTGGATAATCTTTCCGAATCTCCTTCACATTCCTCTTCTTAGTGTATGAATAAAAACAGACAATAAAAATAATTCCTATACAAAGTAAAATTAGATACAGTTCCATACTATTATATTGTTCTTGATTATTAAAAACTTAACTTTGCATTCCCCTTCGTCTTTTTTAATATCTCATTTAAAAAATTTTCTTTATCTCTTTTCTTGACCGATACTTTAAAAAAAGCTTTATTTTCCATTTTTTTCTCAAGAATTTTGCACTGATATTTTTGGATCATCTTGTTAATGTCTCCGAAGAATTTATAATCTACAAAAAAAGATATCTCTTCCTCGTAAAACTTTTCGACAATGCCAGAAGCTTCAATGCCATTTAATGCAGCTTCTCTGTATGCGCGTATCAGTCCTCCTATCCCCAATTTTATCCCTCCGAAGTATCTTGTGACGACTATAACAACATTTTTTAAATTCTTTTTCAAAATTACATCCAGGATAGGCTTTCCCGCTGTATTCAACGGCTCACCGTCATCAGAAGAATTGAAAATATCATTTACAACATAGGCATACGGATTATGAGAAGCATCTTTAAACTCTTTTTTTATCTCATTTATGAAATTCTTAGCTTCCTTTTCATTTTTTACATTTTTTAACGATGCTACGAACTTTGATTTCTTTATATTTATTATAACTCTCGCAGGTTTTTCTACCGTTAGATAACTGTCCATGTAAGAGATTGGAGGAAGGATTTTAAAATGGTATTGGGATGAAAGTCACTATTCCTTTTGCTTGGCAGAGATGGATCTTTGGATTGAACAGAACTAGATTTCTTCGAGACAGGTTACCGATCCAATAGATCTGATGGTGTCATATCTTGTATATGGATAATAGCATCAAAACACTTAGGTAAAGACATTATATTTCCAGAACCTCGGGGCGATGACTCACTAAACATCTCACCAGCACCACGAAGAGTACAGGAAAACAGCCAGTATGTAGTTTTCGAATACTGAACATCTCGCAGATCGAGAAAAAAGTAAGGGAATCCCGTACTGTGGAAGTAATACCCATAGTTATACTCTATTGGTTTTTCAAAATGGTGAACTTTTAGATCTCCCCTTTTCAGATCTTCTACTCTCCGACCAGATCCAAGCAGTTCATAAGCGTTAAATGAGCCCTCATAAAAGGTAAAACCAAAAGTTACCATTTCATTACCATATTTCTCCCGCAGATAAGTGCACATAGTATTGGGGTTATGATACCATCCCTCTTGTATATGGCCATTATGTGCCCAGAGAACAATCTTTGCGTTCGACCCTGCCTGTTCCAAGATCCACTCTACATTTTCTGCCATATACTTATCTCTCATGTTCGATCCTGCTCCTAAAAGCTCATCTTCAATCTGCACGACTATACGAGCGCTCTGCAAAGCGAAGGCAAACTCCTCAGAAGAAGACACAGCTTCATATTCGGATTGGTGAGCTTTTAAAAATTTATAAACGTCCTGCACATCCTCTTTATATTGTTCCTTCTCCGATTTTGGTATATTCAAAAACTCATAACTTTCCTTGAAAGATTCCAGTTCCATGTAGGATTCCATGTAAGACCAAAAAGGATCATAAAGTGACTTCACATCAGCAACAGCCTCCGGATCTATCATTTCCAGATATCCAGTTACCTTATCCATAGCTATAAAAGGACACTGAGGATCGAATCCAAAGAAGCTTACTTCAGGTGCATTACCGGGGTTTTCATTATGTTTTCGCATCCATTTGATCATGTCGAGTACTTCCTGCGTTTTCCACGGCCAGTGGCTGAATTCTGTCAGTAACTCTTCTGGATCTCCTTCACCGGTGTGGATATAATTGTTTATCATGTTAGATCTGAGACAGGAATCTTCAATAGCAAAAAGATTGAAATCCATCTCCTCCACCAAAAACTCCAGTATTCCTGTGTTTCATCTTAAAAAACTCGCTCGTACCGTGGGTTGCCTCACCCAATGCTACGATATGGGCGCCCCCAATGATCTCTTTTAAAGGCATCAGGTCATCAAATCCGCTTCCCGGCTCGACAGTATCGGAAGGTATAGCATTTTCTCGCAGCCATGTACTGACTTCTGGTGGTACACTGCTTTCTTCATCCACCGAATCTGATATGCACCCACTAGAGATTACAATTATAAGTATTGTCATTACACAAGAACATAAAGGACTCTTCATGCAAACACCATTAGTAATTTTCTTTTTGGCTAAAATGCTACCATAATATTTTTAAACTGTGTAGATTATAACATTGCGATGTATAAAACTACACAGCACAAGATTGCTTTAGCGGGGATAATGGCTGCATTTATGGCAGTAGCAGGATTCTTTCCTGCGATACCTTTATTCGGACTGGGTAAAGTTATATCCTTTGGTGCGATAATTATGCCATTAATAGGCATACTTCTCGGGCCTTTTGTTGGAGGATATGCCGCTCTTGTGGGCGCTTTGATCGGGGAAACGATAGCACCCTATGGTGCTGTTTTTGGATTTTTAACATTCATACCTCCAACTCTTGGAGCTCTTAATGCAGGGCTTCTTTCTCATAAAAAATGGAAATTATCTTTTCTGCTTTTAGGATCTCTTGTAACATTATGGTATATTACAGATGTGGGAGTTGAACTCTATTATTTTCCATATCTGCATATTCTTGCTCTCTTTATGATCTTGATCTTTGGCAGAAACTTATCCTCTCTTGATAAAAATCTTTTTCCAAAATTCTTTATTATCTCATTCTGTGCACTTTTAACGGATCACATGGCAGGAAATCTTATGTTTATCCTTCTTTATAGCCCAACAAAAGCAGCGTTTTCCGCTATTCTTGTACAGTATTCTTTTGAAAGAACTTTAATGGCATTATTTTCAGCCATAATTGGAACAGGAGTTTTAAAAATATTAAAAGAGGTGAATATATGGAAATTAGAAAAATAGGAGTTTTAGTAATAGTTTTAGCTGTAGTCGCAACTGTATCTTTTTTTAAACTCAGAACAGAGGAAGAAAAGATTCTTGTTATAGAGTACAATGGAAATGAGAAGAGTTTTACATTAGAAGAACTGATGGATATGGAAAAAACTTCAATAAAAACCCAGGATCCACATTTAGGAAAAGAGATACTCTATGAAGGAGTTTCCTTAGGTACTATTAAAAGTAATTTAAATATAAACTGTAAAAATCTTAAAGTGATTGCAGAGGATGGATATAATAAGACAATAGACTCAAAAGACTTTAACTTAGGAGTTGTAGTAGCGTACAGAGCGGATGGAGATCTCATTTTAAAAGGAGATGGAGGACCTATAAAACTTTCCTTCTCGGAAGAAGCTAAGAAAATATACGATGAAAAAAACTGGGTATGGTGGATAACGGATAACGAGATTGGAGTTTCAGTAATTAGATTTTTTTAACTTTAGAGTTAATAATAATATTCTTCTAAATATTCAGTTAGAGAAAGATTTATAAACTTATATTACAATATAAGATCAAAAGGGATGGTTTTCCTCCTTTTCCATCCCCTTTCTCTTTTATATAAAAATCTTTAATAAGGATAATAGATCGGCATCAGTTTTTATACCAGTTCTCGAGAAATGTGTTCTTGAAGCCTGAAAACCCATTTTTTTTAATTCCTCCAGAACAAGATCGATCTTTTTAAGATCAAATTTATAGGTTTTTGCCAGTTTATGAGGGTCATAATAAAAAGGAACATTTATCTCATTTTTTATTATATTTAAAATTTTTTCAAGATCAGGATTCATCTCCTTTTTCATAAGTTTGTTTAGAAAATTATCATTTTTTATCTCCCCAGTCCATACGGGGAGAGAAAAATTGATCCTTCTTCCACAATTAGGACATCTCTGCATCATATCTTTAGAATATGTTCTATATCCACAGCTGCAGTAATAAACTATATTTAAATCTCTTATATTCTTCTCTATTACCTTTAAACTTTTCTTTACGTTAAGAAATACGCGCATATAATGTTTATAACTGTATGCAAGTACTACGTCTATTGAATAATCCTGTTTCATTCCCTCTCTTAATATACTGGAGATGAGGATCCTTATTCCAAGTTCCTTAAAAAAGTCTGTTCTCAAAGGAATAGCGGAGTATTTTCTTATACACGCTTTTTTTGAGACGCATAGAGCCTGCGTATCCGTAGCAGTGACACATAAAGTTCCTTTCGGTCTAACGATCCTGAATGCAGAAGCCAGATATCTTGAAGGAGACCCGAAGGGATCTATATCAACTATGTCTGCTTTTACATCAAGTAGGTTAAGATCTTTATTGTAAATTTTGCAATTTATATCGTTCATTTTACAGTTTTTTGTGATCAATTTTACAGCTTCTGGATTGATATCATTAAAAATAGATTCCAGTCCAGACTCTTTTACGTAGCGTATTCCGCGTATTCCTGTAGCCGATAGTCCATCTAAAACAACACCTTTATAGAAACCGAGAATTAAGGAGAATAGATCTCTGTCCATCTTCATTTCAGGATTGTAGAAAACTTTATTTTTGGATGTTATTTTCTGAAACTCAGGAACCTCTATCCTGACCTTTCCCTCTGTCAGCATCATACCTCAAACATCTACCTTTATCCCAAGTTTTTCTTCCAGTTCTTTGTATCTGTTTCTTATTGTTACCTCAGTTACTTTGGCTACCCTGGATATTTCTTTCTGCGTCCTTCTCTCATTGCATTGGATATTTGCTATATACAACGCTCCAGCAGCAACCCCCATTGGCCCCCTCCCGGATGTAAGTCCTTTATTCATAGCTTCTTCAAGTATCTCTACAGCTCTCTTTTGAGATTTTCCAGATACACCAAGTTCAGATGCAAATCTCGGGATGTAATCTATTGGGTTCGTTGGAGATAAGCTTAAGCCAAGCTCTTTTGCCAAAAATCTATAGCTCCTACCGATCTCTTTCTTATCAACCCTTGAGTACTCAGCTATCTCGTCCAATGTTCTAGGAATGCTCTGCTGTCTGCAGATAATGTAAAGACATGCAGCTGTCACGCTCTCTATCGATCTTCCTCTTATCAATCCTTCACTGAGTGCTTTTCTGTACAGTATGGCAGCATCTTCCCTTATATTCCTGTGCAGTCCTAAATAAGATGCTAATCTGTCCAGTTCTGAAAGTGCAAAAGAAAGATTTCTCTCCATTGCATCCGAAACTCTTATCCTCCTCTGCCATTTTCTTAACCTATATATCTGAGCTCTTCTTTTTGGGCTTAAATCTTTACCATAGATATCCTGGTTTCTCCAGTCGATCATAGTTGAGAGGCCTTTATCGTGTATCGTATATGTAGTAGGACTTCCGACTCTACTTTTACTATTTCTGTCATCACTCTCAAATACTCTCCACTCAGGTCCTGTATCTATAATCTCTTCCTGCACAACTAATCCACACTCCGCACAGATGATCTCTGCCCTATCAAAATCTTTTATCAAACGAGTTGATCCGCATTCAGGACATTTTAAAGTTTCTTTATATCTTAATTTTTCTTTATTCTCCAACATATCACCTCAAAAATATGTCTTTATTTAAAATAATATTTTTATTTTTTCCAATCAGAATCTTGGCATATGGACTATTTACATTACCAAATATATCTACTATCTTTCCCACCTTCCTTTTTTTTTCATCAAAGACTGTTCTTCCCAGATACTCTGGTTTTATATTTTTACATTTTACGATTATACAGTTTCCTATTATATGCATACTCTTACCTATATACACTCAATCACCGAAAGATTCTTAAATGGAAAGGGAAAGATTTTTAAATTTTTCGCTTCCACTTATAAATTTTTAAAAGGAGGATACATAAAATTTTTGCACAATTATAAAAAGTTATTTAAATAACGCTGTCAACAAGAAGCTATGAAAAAGAGGATAATAGAGTTAGGATTATTGGTAGCTATAATGGTTTTAGCAGTTTATGTGAGGTCTGAGTATATATTAGATAAAGATGTGGAGAAAAAATACTTACTTGGATACGATCCTTACTATCATTATAGAGTTGCCGATTATATTTTAGAGAATGGAGAGAGACCTGAATGGGATACGATAGCAAACGCTCCAAATGGGCAGCCTTTGTCACATCCTCCTTTATTCCATTACTATCTAGCATATACCTACAAAATTTTTGATGTTTTCTCAAATAGATCTTTTTTTGATTTTGCAGTATATTCCAACATAATCTTGATACTTCTTACTGTAATTATCGCTTTTTTAACTGGAAAAGCACTCACCAATGACGTGGGTGGACTTTTTACAGCTTCCCTCTTTGCAGTATCAAATGCAGTAGTAAAGAGAAGTGTTATCGGATTTACAGATACGGATCTCTTTGTAGTCTTTTTCTCATTTTTAATTACATTTTTCTGGATCAAAGCTGTGAAAAATATAGATTTAAAAAATAAAAGGACATTATTTAGTATTTTATGTGGATTCTCCATATTTTTCTATTGTATAACATGGTCTGGCTATTTCTATATGCTTTCTCTTGTGCTGGCAGCGACAATACTTTTATGTATCATAGAGATTATTAAAACTAAAAAGATATGTTTTAAAGAAGGAGAAATCTTAGTTCTTTCTCTTTTAGGATTTTTTACACCCTATACATTATATAAATCTCAATATCTATATTTTTTGGCATTGTTGATCATAACAGCCCTTATATTGCTCTTTGAATTCAAAATAAAGATAGAAGCTATAAACAAGATAAATAAGAATGCAATTTATGTCATAGGTGGCATTGTTCTGATCGTTACATCCCTTGTCATCTACAAACAGGGAGTGATAAAGATAATTATACCGTTCGGAAAATACTCTGTGGAGGGAGTACTGAATGTTGGTGGCATTCTGTACCCTACGACAGAAGTATCTATAAGAGAGCTTTATCAAACAGATATTCGCGTTTTATACAGCCTTTTCAGTTTTGGTCTCGTTTTAGCTCCTCTAGGCATAGTATTATCTATATGGAAAGACAGGAAGTACTCCTATGCTATATATCTTATATTGTTCATAATAGGAACATACAGCATGCTTGTGAAGGGTGGAAGGTTCAGCTTGATAATGGCTGTTCCTGTAATAATCGGAACTGGGCTGTTTTTTGGAAAGATATATGAGATAATAAATGAAAAAGTGCCTAAAAAAAAGATAGTGAGTGTTGGAGTTATATCGATGATTATCCTGTCTCCGATCATTCTTGTTCCTGCGTATTTAGAAGCAGATAAAAATAACTCGGGACAGAGGGAGATCACAGATGAGTGGTGGGAGGCACTGAACTGGGTAAATGAGAATACTCCAGAAGATGCTACAATAGTTACCTGGTGGGACTTTGGATACTGGATAGAGGCTGTAGGAAAGAGAAAAACAACAATGAATGGAGGGCATTACAACATAAATGCAAGGCTCGTTAAAACGGGTAACTTATTCAATACGCAGTCGGAGTTAGTGGCGATGAAGGAGATATATGGTTTTGACGTCAACTGTACAAAGGAGGAGGCTTTAGAAGATCTAGAAGATGTCAGAGAATGGTCCAAAGATTCAAAATTAGCTAAAAAAGAAAAATTGATGGAAATGCAAAAGTATGCAGATGGCAATGCTTATGTGATTGTGGATGAAAAAATAGCGTCAATATACTCGTGGATCAGTTACTACGGATCATGGGATTATAATAAGGGAAAGGGAGAAAAGACGCCTATTTATAAATTCTACCTGATAAATATGAGGCAGATATCTGATGGTGTGGAGTACATCTACAAGAGTGGGGAAACGTTAATAGATGTGGTACAGGACTATAACAACAATTTCCATGCTTCTTTAATCAGAGATAATAAAATCATACCTTTAACGGGTACGTTGTTTGATAACAATGGGAAAAAGAATTTACTCATAAATAGAAATGGGACTATGGGGATCGCGTATCTCTCTGATATCAGAGAGACCGTTAAAAGTGAAGGAGGGGTAGTATATCATAATACGCCAAAAGTTCTCTACCTCATAGAACCTGAGGGAGTTTCAAAGATGTTTTCAAGGCTTATGTTCTTCGACGGCGCAAATCTCAGTTATTTTGAGCTTGTGCAAAGTTTCGGATCTGTAAAAATATATAAAGTTTACAAAGAACCGCAAGAAAATCTGAACGAAGATATTAATTACGGAGAAGATGAGTTCTTCAAGAAGTTGGCAGGTTAAAAATGATCTTTTATTTTTTCTGAATAATTTTTGCAAAAACATAGATGCAAACGAAAATAACACAGAGTACAACACTTCCAAGCAGAAAATAATGGAAGGTATTCGCTTCAAGAGCGTTAGTTGCTTCGGGAATGGGAACATCTAAAGGAGCAGCTTTTTCAGTTGCAAGCCTCTGTACAAAAGTCTCTTCTCTCTGAGTAAACCACCCTATAGTCACTGTAATTCCTAAAGCTATTAACAAAGAGAGCGGTGCAACAATCCTCGTTTGCAAGGCTTTTTTTATACTTGAGATCACTTCTTCTTTCTGTGCTGGAATAATAAGTATGGCCTTTTTGGCGGGAGAATAACATTTTATCTCTCTAAATTTTTTGCTTAATTTTGTATCCGCAACTTTAACGAGATTCAGTTCTGTTAATCTTTCTACATGGAACAATACCGTAGGGAGGGGTATCTGAAGGTTTTCAGCTATTTCAGATGCTGTAATTATATTTAAATTGTAGATCTCTTCAAGGATCTTTCTTCCCGTGTCATTGGCTAATTCTAAAGCTATCTTCTTTGTGTTTTTTTCTTTTGTCGTGGATATATGCACGATCTCATTTAAGTCCATGTATAAAAAGAGTAGGAGAGCTTTATAACTCTTTTGCATAACTTCAGGATTTCTTGAAGTTTAGAAATGTTTTTATACCAATAGATTATATTATTATTATGATAGCAAGAATTATACTTATTATTTTCATACTTTCTCTATGGTATCCTCAAGAAAACAGGGATTTTTTTGTAGTAGACGGAGAACCTCAATGTCTAGTACTTTACGGAGAGAACTCAGCTGATTTTGAGTCTGCAAAAATAATAGCTGAGAAAATCGCCGAGATATCAAAGAAAAAAGAAGAAATTTTTCCATACTTAGAGAAGAATTATAGTGATAAAAATAACTTAAGAACATCTCACTGTGATTTTATAGTTGTGGGGAATACTTCTGGATATTTTAACGAAAAACCGTATATCTCTCTTCCTTTATGGTACGATGATAAAAATCTGAATGGAAAATTGGATAAAGACGAATCAAGGGAAGAGATTTTCATTAATTTCTCAGAGGAAAATAATATTTTTCCAGTTTTAAACATCGGTGATCTTAGATATAGAGCTGTGATAGAAGAGCTTCCAATGAAAAAGTTGTGGAAATCAGGAGAAAAAAATGTTTATATCTATGAAAATGCTGGAAAGGTTAGATTTTTAAATCAGGATTTTACACCTTTAGAGTTTTTTCAAAGCATTGGAGAAAATGTAGTTCTTTTCGGCGATCCCTATGAAAAAGAGTTTCCAATACAAGATAATATAGAGTTCCAGGAATGGAAAGTCCATTTAGGTGAAGAATATACTGTAATTGAGCCTAACGGCAATACTCATAGCTTCGATCCTGCTGATCTTGTATACATTCAGAGGAATGTATGTTCTTTAAAGGAGATAACTATTTTTGCAATGAAAATTGAAGATAATAAGATTGATATCTATGTTCTTAGAAATTATGGTGCCCTTCAGGATACTACAGGGATAAAAATAGGGAGCGATGAGTGGAGCTTGAATATACGCTCTTTGGACATAGAGTATGAGGATGTCAATGATATGTCGCCTGTTTTCAAAGATGGTGATATAGAGTATATAATAGAGCTGAGAAATTACTCTTCTCTCTCGGAAAACATTTATATCACAGAGTTTCATATCCCACCGTGCGGTTTGTCTGAGGGATCGTATACAGGAAGAATATTCTTTAGTCTTGAGATAACAGACTCGGATCCTCACGATAAAGAGATAGATTCAGTAAAAATGATTTATAAAAAAGTGATTCAAGAAAGTTTTTTAAGATTTTTAATCAAAGATACCGGACTTACAGAAGATATAATAAACTCTTACAATATAATCTCTGTAGGAGGGCCGGGGTATACAAAAACAGAGAGAGGAATAAATATATGCAATTTATGGACAAAAGCTCTTACAGATCAAGAATTATCAAAAGTAGACTGGTATATTTCAGAGGGAGAATGGGAGTACATAGAGGATAATAAAACTTTAATAGTTGCAGGAAAAGACAGAGAAGCCACAAGAAGATCTGCAGAAGAATTAGTTGAAAGTTTATAGAAAGATTTAAATATCTTATTTTTAAAGGTTAATTATGAAAAGGTATTTAGTCCTTGTTCTAATTATTTTAGTTTTGAATACAGTATATGCTGAAAGAGTATATGATTTAGAATGGACGTACATAACAAAAGGAGAGGTACG